>Ga0335071_10007618_pt1 | contig 11142 bp, 10 predicted proteins | sample Lox_Sample_15_FD_206724 | JGI IMG/M metagenome (GOLD analysis project Ga0335071, IMG submission 206724) | Soil microbial communities from Loxahatchee National Wildlife Refuge, Florida, United States - Lox_Sample_1.5 | ecosystem: Environmental > Terrestrial > Soil > Wetlands | place: USA...
CATGAATTCTTATTCATCAAAAGACCCCGAGAACCGCGGCTCTGCCTACTACCTAGTTTTGAGATGGGTTCTAAATCACCTTCGCCTGATATTTTTTCGGCGCTTTTTTCAAAAGCTGCAGCAATTTCGGTTTCGTGAGCAATCCGGTCTGCGCGCCGAAAAATTGGACGACGTGCATGGATTCCGCCGGCGCCCAACGGAGCGCTTCCTGCACCGGCATGCCGTAAATCAATGCCGAAAAAAATCCGCACGAGAACGCATCGCCGGCGCCGGTGCGCGAAACCGGCGGCTTCGGATCCGGATACGGCGGCATGAAATATTTGGCCGTGCCGTCGGAAGCGTAAGCCCCCTTCGGACCGTCCGTGATGACGACGATTTTCGGGCCAAGCTTATGCAGCGCGTCCATCAGCTCGGGAACCGGCATGCCGCTCCGCTTGCCCGCAACATGCTCGCCTTCTTCCCGGTTCAGGAACAGCACGTGCGTGTGCCGGTAAATTTCGCGGAGGCGCTTGGCGCCGAACCGGAGCTGGAACGTGCCCGGATTGAAGCCCATGCGCACATCGGGATGCCGCTTGAGGTAATCCGCCACCTTGTCATGCATGGAAAGCGCGTGTTCGCCGATGGAAGAGAAATAGATCCAGTCGGTTTTCTTGTCGAGCTTGCGCGGATCGTAATATTCGTAATTTTGATGCTTGATGAGAATGGTCCGCTCGGCCTTGAACGTCAGGACGAAATGGTAATTCGTCGGCAGGCTGCGGTTCACGCGCACGAATTCCGGGCTCACGTTCTCTTTGCGGTAATAATCCAAAATCTGCCGGCCGTAATCGTCGCCGCCGACCGCGGTAATGATGCCGGTGCTGAGGCCGAGCCGCGCCGCGCCGACTGCCACATTCGACGAATTTCCCACGGCCGTCGCGACCGTCAATGATTCATACGGAATCTTGTCGGCAAAAGCCATTTCCAGCTCGGGATGCTCATGGTTCTTGTCCCATTCAACTTTCGCTTCCTTCAGGGTGATAAAGGCATCCATCACCACGTCGCCAACACAGATCAAGTCGTATTTTCGTTGGGGCATGGAATAATTATATAGGAGAAGGAAGAAAGAAGAAAGGAGAAGGAAGATTCTTTTTCCTTTTTCCTTTTTCCTTTCTTCTTTCTCCTTTCTTCTTCCCCCTACTTCCGCCGCAAAACTTTTTTCACCGCCGCCTTGATCGCCCGCACATCCATGCCATACTTTTCAATCAGCGCGGTTGGCGGGCCTGATTCGCCGAACGTGTCCTGCATGCCGATGAATTCAATGGGTACGGGGCAGGAGCGGCCGAGCGCCTCTGCCACGCTGCCGCCGAGGCCTCCCTGCACCTGGTGTTCTTCCACGGTCACCACCGCGCCGGTTTTCTTCGCCAATTCGGCGATTTTTTTCTCATCGAGCGGCTTCACGGTGTGGCAGTTCAACACGATCGTCCCGATTTTTTCCTTTTCAAGTTCGCGCGCGGCAAGCAGGGCATTGAACAAAATCCCGCCGCAGCCGATGATCAAAACCTCCGGCGCCCGGGATTGCCAGAATATTTCCGCTTTTCCCGGCACGTAGGGCGTCTCTTCCGTCGTCATGACCGGCGTCTTTTCCCGCTGGAACCGCAGGTACACCGGCCCCCACATTTGCGCCGCCGCCATCGTCGCCTTCCGCGCCTCGATTGCATCGCACGGCACGAAAACGCGCAGGTTCGGCAGGGCGCGCATGATGGCGATGTCTTCCGTCGCCTGGTGCGTCGCGCCATCGGGGCCGACCGAAATGCCCGCATGGTGTCCGGCAATTTTCACATTTGAGTCGTTGTAGGCAACGGTCGTCCGGATCTGCTCCCAATTCCGCCCGGGCGAAAACGTCGCATAGGAAGAAATGAACGGGATCTTCCCGCTGATGCCGAGCCCCGCCGCGACGTTCGCCATGTTCTGCTCCGCCACGCCCATCTCGATGAACCGCTCCGGATATTTTTTTGCGAATGCTTCCACGCGCGTCGATTCCGTAAGGTCGGCCGTGAGCGCCACGACATTTTTGTTGATTTCGCCAAGCGCGACGAGTCCGTCACCATAACCATCGCGGGTCGGCTTTTGGACCGCCTCGGCATCGAACATTGCCGGGTTGAGTTTTGAGTCGGGGTTGAGCATGCTTGCGCTTTCCATTAATCCGCTTTCCATTAATTATAGACTACTCGCACGCACTTTGCGGCAAACAGATATTATTCTTCCCATCCCAGCATGGACAATTGGCTTGCGTCGGTACGGGTTCACTCGTGGACACCCATCCTTCCGGCACCTGGCACGGCGTCGGGAAGTCGTGCACCTCGCCGGTCGCGGTGTTTTTCGCCGTCACCACATGCTGCGCGCACATCGTGCCGGGCGGCGGCGACACGTTCTCGATTTTGCAGGTTCCCCCGGCGTCGGGATAGGTGCCGCTCGCTATGCAGGTATAGCCCTTCGAGCACTGGAACGCTCCCGCCGCAATACCGCCGCAGAAAGCGCCAGTGCCCCTTGCCGAAGAAGAAGGGAGAAAGGAGAAGGTAGAAAGAATTCTGTGCGCGATGGCATTATTTTCCACCGGCGAGGAAAGATTCTGGTTTGCCTCCGCGACAGCAAAATCAAACTTGACGACCTCCTGGTTGTTTGCGACATAAATCTGTTCGCCGCCCCGGTCATATTCAAAGACATTGTAAAGTTCGTAACCGGGATAGGAATTTACCGTTACCGCATATTCTTTATCGAAACGCGGCGCGCTGTCCGGAGCATCTCCGTTTTGTTGCGCAAGATCATCTGCTTGCTTGGCGCGAGCGATCATGGCTTGGACATAATCTTTTGACGACAAAGATTTGGGGTTGCTGAAAATATATATAAATAAAGTGTAATCCGCCATACCGCTCAAGGGATGGCCAAGCGCGATGAAGGGCATCGATGAAGTGCTGCCGAGCGTATTTTTAAGCCCGTCAGTCCGCAGATCCCAATCGGAAGGATATTTCAGGGAAAACCCGTATTGCTGGTTCGTATACGTTTTCCACCCCGCCGTGAGCACAGCCGAACTGCCGGGAATATCCGCGGTCAAGCTTTGCGTTGCAGTCGAAGAGGGCGCGCCGAGCGTTCCTGAAGGATTTTGCGCTTGAAGATTAACTTTAGGATGGGTTATAACCAAAATTAAACCGGCAAGCGCCACGGCCGCGATTATGATGATAATTGCAAGCGCAGCAAAACCCCTGCGATTCATACTCCAATTGTAACACGGATGATTACCGCCCAACCCACTCACTTTTCGGTATTCCCGATTGCCTGATGATGCCATTCAAAAGCCGCGGCTTGAGCGCAACTTTGCCGTGAAATGGCACGCAAACTTAACGCAATTTCCCGCCATATTTCTTTATATTCCCGATCGGGCCTTTGGTTCAAAATCTCGGGCCGACCCTTCATTTTCCGCGCAGATTCTACATAGCCAGTCAGCGCCTCAAAAAGCAAGATTAACGCCTCGCGCGGCGTATCTCCGTTTTCCACTATATTAAATTCTAAACCTGCGGCATGCCACTTTTGCTTAATGAATTTTTCATTTTTATGGTTTTATCGGCTTATACAGCTGCGGGTCGATTGTCCTCGTGAAGCACGTGCGGCCTTGGCCGTGGTCCCAATTCTCGTTGCCGCCCGCCGTGCCGTACGGATAGGGCGCCACCGGCACCGAACGGGCAGCGCCGACCTCGGCGGCCGTTGAAGGCAAATTGAATTGCGCGCAAAGCTGGAACGAGGTCGAAGCAGTCATGATATATTCATATGCGGCGCCGGATTGCGGATCGGTGGGCGGCGTGAAACCGGAAATGGAATCCGCGAGGTCGCCGAGCCGTGCCGGCAATTTGTACTTCTGCTGCCAATAATTCACAATCTGGCTTTGCAGCGCCTGCAGGTCGTTCACTTTTTGCGTATCAAACCGCACGAGGCGCTGCGTGAATGGCGACCCGGCGACAAAGAACCCGGCAACCACGACCGCGACGAGCGCAACGATGACGCTCCAAACGAAAACCTTCGCCTGCCGTGAAAACGTCCCCGGCACCTTCCGCAAGTCATACAGGTAATACCAAAAAACCGCGGCAGCAACCGCGAGCACAAAAACCACTTTCAACACGAAACGCACCGTAATCTCGCCCTGGAGGAAATTATAAATGAGCGCCACGAGGTCGCCGATGATGAGGAGCGCGGCGACGAACAGCGTGAAATAAAGCAGCCATTTGCGGATTTTGATGTCGCTCTTGCCCGGTTCGCGCACGATATCCTTATGCAGGAACCGCGAAACCCAGAAATAAACCGGGAACATGATGATGAGGAACGCGAGCGCCCAGCGGATCGAATCACCGGCGTTATAGAACGGGTTCAGCGGATCCGGAAACGCGACGTTCATGTACTCAAGCAGGAGATTGATGACGCTCCAGGCGCAAAAATAAAGCAGGATGGTCCCGAGCAGGTACATGAAAACGTCGCGCGGAGAACTTTTGGGGATGGTGGTTTGATTTTGTTCCATGGGGTTAATCATCAACGAATAACGAATCTCTTGCGAATAAACGAATCCACGCTCTTCATTCGTTTATTCGTACCATATTCGCTATTCGTTGATGGCTCTCATTCGTTTATTCGTAATGGATTCGCTATTCGTTGATGATCACATCACTCGTGCTCGCTTTTTATTTTTCCTCTCAACGTCCGCAGCTCGGAGAGCGCCTCTTTCGCCTCGCCCGGCTTGAACGGTTTTGAATGCCAGAGATAATCGTTTTCCATGAACTCCACGCCTTTGCCGGGAATCGTGTGCGCGATGATCGCGGTCGGCCGTTCGTGGACCGCTTTCGCTTCGGCGACGGCGGCGATGATTTCCTCGAAATTGTGCCCGTCGATCTCGAGCACGTGCCAGTTGAACGATTCGTATTTCGCGCGCAGCGGCTCGAGCGGCATGATCTCCTCGGTAAAGCCGTCGATCTGGATGTTGTTCCTGTCAATGATAACGGTCAGATTGCTCAAACGATACTTGCCCGCAAACATGACGCCCTCCCAAAAATTCCCTTCCTGATGTTCAGCGTCAGAGGTGAGGCAATAGGTATGCCATTTGCCCTTACCCATGTCCCCTTGGCCCTTATACATTTTTGCCGCCATCGCCATGCCGCAGGCCTGCGAAAGGCCGGAGCCCAAGGGCCCGGAGGTCGTTTCAATGCCGGGCAGCGCATGGCGGTGCGGATGCCCTTGCAGGCGCGTGTTAATCTGGCGCAGCGTCGAAAGCTCCTCCACGGGAAAATAACCTGCGTGCGCGAGCGCCGCATATTGGATGGGACAGATATGGCCGTTCGACAAAACCAGGCGATCCCGTTCCGGCCAATCCGGATTTTTCGGATCATGGTTTAAAATATGGAAATAGAACGCGGCGAAAATGTCTGCCATGTCGAGCGGCCCCGCAATGTGGCCCGAACCCGCATGTGAAACCATCTGAATCACATCCTGCCGGAGCCGGTTCGCCATCAGTTCAAGATGCTTCAATTTTTTTTCGGTAAGGTGCTCCATTGGTTTGGGGAGGAAGAATGGAGAAAGAAGAAAGGAAAAGGAATGGAATCTATAAATAAGAAGGTTGAAATGAATTCCTCGTTCTAAATTCCAAATTCCATTCTTTCTCCTTTCTCCTTTCTTCCTTCTTCTTCTTATGCCCTTCTCAGCTCTTCCCACGCCGCTTTCGGTTCTTCTGCGCCAAAAATATAACTCGCGGACACGGCAACATCCGCGCCGGCAAGCTTGGCAAGCTTCGCGGTTTCCGGCGTAATGCCGCCATCCACCTCAATGATTATACCATCGGGCGCATGTTTCCTTAAAAACCGCACTTTATTGAGGGCCGTCGGAAGGAATTTCTGGCCCGCAAGCCCCGGTTGCACGCACAAAACCTGGTAAAAATTGACCAGATGGAAATACGGCCGGTACTCCCCCGCCGGCGTTTCCGGATTTGAAGTCAGCGCCACCTGGGCGCCCCGCTCCTTGCCGCGGGCATGGCACGCCGCATTGATATCGCTGAAAGTTTCCTCCGTCAAAGTTTCAACCTGGAGAATGAACCGCTTCACGCCGACGGCAAGCCACGGTTCGATATACTTTTCCGGATGCTCCACCATGAGATGCACCTCAAGTTTGAACGGCATCCGAAGTCCGGCCCACGCGGACGGCTCCCGCAAAGTCTTGTGAAAAGTGAAAATGCCGTCCGCGATGTCGATATGCACGAAATCTCCGGCGCGCAAAAAAGTTTCCGCCTCGAGCATCCGCTGGCGGGCGCAAACCGCATCCGGGCAATTGATGACAGGGAAAATATGCATGGAAAGGATGGGAGGGTTGCAGAGGGGCAGAGTTGCAAAGTTGCAGCGTGGCAGGGTGGCAGAGAGACAGGGTGGCAAAGGGGCAAGGTGGCAAAGGGGCAGAGTAGTTACTTTGCATCTCTGCAACTTTGCCGCTCTGCCGCTCTTCAACCCTACCGCTCACTGCCGTTCGCTTCTATCTCCTCTATTTTCCTCAACCGGCGCGCGTACCGCTCCTCAATCTGGTCGAATGGCGTCGAGAGGAAAACTCGCACGATGCTTTGGGCGGCAGCTTCATCAGTGAAATCAGCCGCGAGCGCCAGCACATTCGCATCATCATCGTGGCGAGCCCGGCCGGCATGGTCAGGCGACATGACGAGCGCCGCGCGCACGCCCTTGAATTTATTCGCCACAATATCAACGCCGCAGCCCGAACCGCAGATCAAAATGCCGCGATCGTCCTCCGGCGCTTTCGCCACCTGTTCCGCAACCGGTTTCGCATAATCCGGATAATCATCGTCGCCCACGTATTCGTGCGCGCCGCAATCGACGACTTTGTAGCCGTCGCTTTCAAGCATTTCCTTGAGCCGTTCCTTAAGCCGGAATCCGCGATGGTCAGCGCCGAGAAAGATAGTCATGGGGGTAGTAGCTAGTAGCTAGTGGCTGGAAGCTGGAGACATGGGACAAATACTACTTTTTTTTGCCCCTCATAAAATTTCTGCTATTTTCTGGACATGTTTTATCAACGTCGACACGTACCCGGCTTCGTTGTCGTACCACGACAAGACTTTCACGAGGTCGCCGTCGATGACTTTGGTGAGGTCGAGCGGCACGATGGCGCCGTACGGTTCGCCGATGATGTCGGACGAAACGAGCTGGTCGGTCGTCACTTTCAAAATCCCCTGCCAGCGCGGCGAATTAGCCGCATCGGCCAAGATCTTATTTATTTCCTCGACGCTCGTCTGGCGCTTTGCAAGAAACGTGATGTCTGAAATGGAACCGGTGATGTTCGGCACGCGGAACGAAACGCCGTCGAATTTTCCTTTCAAATCGGAAATGGCGCGCGTGACGGAAATCGCGGCGCCGGTCGTTTCCGGCACGGTGTTGTGCGCCGCCGCCCGCCCCTTGCGGAAATCATGGCCGCCCTTGATCGGGCCGTCGACGATGCTCTGCGTCGCGGTATAAGCGTGCACGGTCGAAAGCGTCGCTTTTATGATGCCCGGATTTTCATTCAAGACCTGGATGACCGGCGAGGCCGAATTCGTCGTGCAGGAACCGTTCGAGGTAATCGGGCAGGTTTTCACGAGGTCATCGTTTACGCCCATCAGAATGGTCTTGCCGTGGTCGCCGTCATCATCCTTCGCCGGCGCCGTGATCACCACGCGCTTTGCGCCCGCATCGAGGTGCACTTTGGATTTTTCGTAGCCGTCAAAAAGACCCGTCGCCTCGATCACGATATCGATCTGCAAATCCCGCCACGGCAGCTGCGTCGGATCCTTCACCTGCAAAAATTTCACGTCAGTCCCGTCAACCGTCAGCCTTCCTTGTTCCTGGTCGCTTGCCACCTGTCGCTGGTACCTTCCGTAGACCGTGTCATATTTCAGTAAATACGCCAGATTTTCAACGTCGCCCAAATCGTTGATGGCGGCAATTTCCATGTTTTCCGACCCGAACGCCGCCCGAAAAAACAGCCGCCCAATCCGCCCAAACCCGTTGATTGCAATGCGTGCTTTGGCCATGTTAGCGAGGAAGAATAAAGGAGAAAGGAGAAAGAAGAAAGAAGAAGGGAGAAAGAAGATTAATTTTCCCTGCCCGCTTTTCCCGGCTCCGTATTCCATTTTCTTTTCATTATACACGATTCACCCGTTCTTTGAACTGCTTGCCGCGGTCGCTGTAATTCTTGAACATGCCGAACGAGGCGCAGGCGGGCGAAAGCAGGACGACATCGCCCGGCACGGCCATTCTTTTCGCCGCCCGCACGATGTCCTTCATGTTTTTGCAATTTTCAACTATATGGATCCTTGAATTTCGGGTTTTGATTTTTGATTTGATGCGCGGCCACTCCGCACCGATTCCTATAATGCCGCGCAGGGAATCCGATTTTGAAATGATCCGGCCAAGCTCGGCGAAATCGCTCCCTTTTGAAGAACCGCCGAGAATCAGGATTTTTGGCTGCCGGAACGCTTTGATTGCGGCGATGGTCGTCTCGGGCGTCGTCGCGTAAGAGTCATTGTAATACCGCACGCCGTGTTTCTCCGCAACGAATTCCAGCCGATGCTCCAACCCGCGGAACGCATAAACCGACTTTGCAATCGCCGCATTCGGGACGCCCATGATTTTTGCAACCGTAATCGCGGCGCCGACATTTTCCCAGTTGTGCTCGCCGGGGATTTGGAGCCTATTGGTTTCACATACGGCCTCCTTCCGTTTCCCGTCTGAAAAACAAAACCATCCGTCTTCGACAAAAGTCCCCAATCCGGTACCATCGCCCGATCGGGCGATGGTACCGGATTTTGGTTTCGCCCGGCGGGCGAACGTGAAAATTTTTGCCTTCGTCAATTTTGCAAATGCCCTGCTTGCCGCATAATCGCGCGCAACGACGGCGTAGTCGCGCGCCGACTGGAAGCGGACTATGTTCGCCTTCGCGCCGCGGTATTCTTTCACGCTTTTGTGCCAATCAAGATGTTCCGAAGTGATCATGAGCGCCACCGCAATGTGCGGACTTTTCGTGAGGTCAATAAGCTGGAAGCTCGACATCTCAAGCACGACGAATGACCGCTTATCAAGCTTCGGCAGGATATCAAGCGCCGGCGTCCCGATATTCCCCGCCAAAAAAACTTTCCCGCTTCTTTCTCCCTTCTTCTTTCTCCCTTCTTCCAGGATTTTAAACACCAACGTCGACGTCGTCCCCTTCCCCTTGGTGCCCGTCACGCCGATGATCGGCGCCGGCGAGCGGTCAAAAAATATTTTCGTCGGGCTCGTCACCGTGATGCCCTTCCAGATCGCCGCCTGGATTTCCGGAGCATGGTACCGGATCCCCGGCGAGCGGATAATCAAATCGAAACGTTCCAAGCCCTTCAGGTAATCCCCGCCCAGCTGCCCGCGCACGCCCCGCGGCAAAACCGTTTTTTCATTGCGATCCAATACCCAGATTTCCGCACGCGCGAATTCCAATGTTCTCAAGAATTTGAGAATGGATTGCCCCTCTTTTCCGAAGCCGATGACGGCGATTTTCTTTCCGGTCTTTGCCCGCTGCTTTTCGTCCCTCATATCATAAAAATAACATTAAAAATGCCGCGACCGAAGCCGCGGCGGAATTGCGCCAATTAAGGCGCGGTGATGAGATTGCCATTCTCATGGCAGCATTTCGTGTAGCAGCCGCGGGAACAAACATATTCCCCGTTGCCGATAGGAGTCCACGTGCCGTCCGGAACCGTGGCGGAACAGACAAAACATTCCGTAACACCATGGTCATCACGATAACCGGTCACCCGACGTTGCAGTTTCCGAAGCTGTTCGAGTACGATGCGCATTTGCCGCTCCTACTGTTTCCAAATATACCGTTTTTCGGAAAGCGCCGTCAATCGGGCCGGCGCCCATGATGACGACCGTGCCGCGGGGATTCCTTTCGGCAAACGCTTCCGCCCATGCAATCGCCGCCGGATAGTCGGCAAGCCGGTCGGCGCCCGGAACCTCAAGCTGATATTGCTCCTGCGGGATATCGTTCCGCTCGCGGCCCGTGGGTTCAAAGACCGGCAGGAGCGCAACCGCGTCCGCATGGGCAAACGATTCTTCATATTCCCGTTTCAACCGTGACGTCCTCAGCCGTTCATGAGGTTCGAAAATGACGCCCAATTTCCGGTCCGGCCACAAATCCCGGCAAACACGCAGCGTTTCGCGGACCGCCGTCGGATGATGCGCGTAATCGGAATACACCGGCACGCCGGATCCGATCTCGCCGAGTTTTTCCATGCGCCGAAGGATGCCGGGGAATGATTCCACTCCCCGCTCAATTTCGTTTTCCGACAATCCTTCCGCCCCCGCTACCGCCGCCGCGCCGAGCAGGTTCGAAACGTGCGGACACGCGGGCGTGCGAGCCGCAACAGTATCCGCGCGAATCGCGTCATCCCTGCCGCCGAAACGGGCCGCGGAAACATGCCGGGCGGATAATTCCTGCGCAATCTTTTCAACCATCTGCCCCCCGCGCGCGATGAATACTTTCTTCACTGACGGTTTGGAACAGAAATCGATGAACGCCGAAAGCAAATCCTGTTCGCTCGGATACGTATCGAAGTGGTCCATCTCAAGGCTCGTGACAAGCACGACCGCCGGATCAAGGTGCAAAAAATGTTTCCGGTACTCGTCCGCCTCAACGATCACGAGACCGCCGCCATAGCGGAAATTGGAACGCCATGCGGAAACATCGGCGCCGATGACGCAGAGCGGATCGCGGCCGGCCGCAGCGAACATCCAGGACAGGAGCGCCGTCGTCGTACTCTTGCCGTGCGTTCCGGCAACCGCAATCACGTAACGCCCCGCGCACAGCGCGCCAAGCTCCTCCGAAAATCCAACGGCGGGAGTTTTTCGATCGTCGAACTCCCGCCTGATCGGATGGCCGGACGGCACCGCATCCGAAAAAACGCCGCGGTCGACGTCGGCGCCTCTCATCCACGCGTGCGCGCCCGGATACCGCTTCAATAGTTCCGCGTCCGCAACGCCGTCGTCGTGCGCGAAAACCGTATCGCCAAGTTCAAGATGCCACCGCACGATGGCTCCCATGCCGCTTCCCCCCGCACCGGCGCAA
>Ga0335071_10007621_pt1 | contig 11140 bp, 12 predicted proteins | sample Lox_Sample_15_FD_206724 | JGI IMG/M metagenome (GOLD analysis project Ga0335071, IMG submission 206724) | Soil microbial communities from Loxahatchee National Wildlife Refuge, Florida, United States - Lox_Sample_1.5 | ecosystem: Environmental > Terrestrial > Soil > Wetlands | place: USA...
GTGGGATGTTCCACTTCCAGCTGCCGACGGTGTCGTTGTTGTTCGAGTGCGCCATCGACTCCCCGGGCACCTTCGCGGACACCGGCATTCCGCTGCTGTTTGCCAAGATGTACGCGCTGGGGTGCCGGAAGCAGGACATCCAGATCAAGGCCGCCGGGGGCGGCAACTTCCACAACGACAACGGCACGTTCGACATCGGAAAGCGCAACCACACCATGATGCGGAAGATCTTCTGGAAGGCGCAAGTGCTGGTAGCGGCCGAGGACGTCGGGGGCAGCAAGTCGCGGACGGCGCGGCTGTTCCTGGACACGGGACAGGTCACGATCCAGTCCGGGTCCGAGGTGGCGCCGCTGTGAGGTCACGGGCGCGGTCGCGCCCGGGAGGTTCGTCGTGGGACTCGACATGCTGGTGGTGGACGACTCGCCGGTCACGCGCAAGATGGTGCGGCGCGCCCTGGGGCTGTGCGGGCTGGAGGTCTCCGAGGTGCATGAGGCTTCCGACGGCGCGGAGGCGCTGGACAAGCTCGCCCAGCACCACATCGACCTCGTGCTGGCCGATATCAACATGCCGGTGATGAACGGCATCGAGCTCGTGGAGCGGATGTCGCGCGATCCCGATCTCAGCAGCGTGCCGGTCGTCATCGTGGCCACGCCCATGAGCCAGGATCGGGTGGAGCACGTGCTGGACAAGGGGGCCCGCGCCTACTTGGCCAAGCCCTTCCGCCCGGAAGCCCTGCGGGACGTCGTGGTACAGATCCTGGGCAGCAGCGGAGGCCCCCATGCCTGACCCCACTCCCGAGTTCCTCACCGACATCCTCGGCCAAGTGCTCCAGGAGTCGGCCTTCATCTTCGCCGAGCCGGACCAAGAGCCGGAGCAGTGGAGCGGCACGGTGCTGGCCGCCCGCATCGCCTTCGAGTCCACCCGGGGTGGGTCCCTTCGACTGCTGACCAGCCCGGAGGGCGCCGCGGAGATCGCCGCCAACATGCTGGGCATCGAGCAGGGAGAGGAGGCCCGGGAAAGCGGACGGGCCGCCCTTTCCGAGCTGCTCAACGTCCTGGGGGGAGCCTTCGTGACCCGCTACTTCGGCACGGCCGTGCCGAGCCAGCTCGGACTGCCCTCCACCGAGGTTGGCCCGGCACCGCCCCCGGCCCGGGCCCGCAGCTGCGCCGCGGCGGTGCGACTGGAGGGCGGCGAGCTGCTGGTGCTGGAGCTCGACCTCGAGCAACGCTGACGAGCGGGGTGGGGCGGAAGATGGGCCCGCGCCCCGAGGCGGGAGCCGGCCCTGCTACTCGCGGCTCGCGTCCTCGGCGGCGCGCATGATCTCGCCGGCGATCCGATCGAGCGGCACCACCCTCTCCACCGCCCCGAGCTCGATGGCCACCTTGGGCATGCCGAACACCACGCAGCTGGCCTCGTCCTGGGCCAGGGTGGGCGCCCCGGCCTCGCGCATGGCCAGGAGCCCCTGCGCGCCGTCGCCCCCCATGCCGGTGAGCAGGACGCCCACCGCGTTCCGCCCGGCCGTGTGGGCCACCGAGCGGAACATCACGTCCACCGAGGGGCGATGACGGTTGACGCGGGGCCCCTCCTTGACCTCGACCACGTAGCGGGCGCCGGAGCGGCGGAGCAGCATGTGCTTGTTGCCGGGCGCCACCAGCGCCACGCCCGGCACGACCGACTCGCCGCCCTGGGCCTCCCGCGCGTCGAGGTGAGACGCCTCCTTGAGGCGGGTGGCGAAGTAGCGGGTGAACATCTCGGGCATGTGCTGGGTGATGAGCACCCCCGGGGCGTTGTGGGGTAGCGCCTTGAGGATCCGCTCCACCGCGACCGTCCCGCCGGTGGAGGCGCCGATGGCCACCACCTGGTTGGTGGTCCGCGCCAGGGCTTTCAGCCGGTCGGGCGGCTCGGCGGCCGGCGACGGCAAGGAGCGGATGCCGGCGGCGAACACGTCCTTCACCTTCTGCACGAGGTCGGCGGTCATGTCGCCCACCGAGTAGGAAGCCCCCGGCTTGCACATCACGTCGCAGGCACCGGCCGAGAGCGCCTCGAGCGCCAGCGCCCCGCCGGCCGGGGTCAGCGACGAGACCACGATCACCGGGGTGGGCCGATAGCGCATGATCTTGTGGAGGAAGGTGATGCCGTCCATGCGCGGCATCTCCACGTCCAGGGTGATGACGTCCGGCTCCTTCTCCAGGATGAGGTCCCGAGCCACGTAGGGGTCGGGAGCGGTCCCCACCACCTCGATCTGTGGATCGTGGGCCAGCTCCTGGTGGAAGACGTTCCGCACCACCGCCGAGTCGTCCACCACCAGCACCCGGATGCGGCGGTCCTTGGTCGGTTCCGGCATCATCCGCGGCCTCCGGACGGCGCGTGGGTCCTACGCCGAGGCCTCGGCCGCCTGCCCGGTACGGGAGACCTCGTGGGCCTCCTCGTTGGAGAGGATGCGGGCGATGTCCAGCAGGAAGACGATTCGCTTGTCGTGCTTCCCCACGCCCAGGATGAACCCGTCGTCCAGCGCGGCGTGGCCGAGCGAGGGCGTCGGCTCGATGTGATCGGCGTCGATGGTCAGCACCTCGAGCACCTGGTCTACCAGCAGACCCATGGTGAGCGGTCGTCCGTCCACCGTGCACTGCACCACGATGATCACGGTCTGGTCGGTGGTCTCGCAACGCTCCATGCCGAACTTGAGCCGCAGGTCGATGACCGGGATGACCTTGCCCCGGAGGTTGATCACCCCGCGGATGAACTCGCGCGTCCGGGGCACGCGGGTGATCTCCAGCAAGCCGATGATCTCCCGGACCTTCAGGATCTCCAGGCCGTACTCCTCCCGGGCCAGCTGGAAGGTCATGTACTTCCCGGCGAGGCGACGGCCCAGCTCGGCGGCGGTTCCGCTGCGTGGGGTTTGCTGCGTCAACGTGTTCTCGGCGTCCACGGTGTCCTCCGGGTACTCGCGTCGCGGGCTTTCCATCCGCTCCGGTGCGACGAGGAAGAGCAGTGACCGTGCCACCGCCGCGGCGGAGCCGTCCGAGTGGCCGCGGTCCGGCCGGCGGCCAACCCCTCGGAACCAGGGCCGATTGGCGGAGGGCCCGGCCGGCGCCCGGCCGGCCAGGTCCGGGCGGTGCCGGCGGTGCGGGGTGCGGGCGGACCCGGGTGACGGTGCGACCCCCTGCGGGCCCCGCTACTCCCGGGCGGCGGCCTCGAGAGCGGCCCGGTCGCGGGCCGAGAGCAGCCGGGAGATGTCGAGCAAGAACACCACCCGCTGCCCGGCCTTCCCCACCCCCAGCAAGAAATCGGCGCTGTCGCTGGCGCCGAAGGACGGGGGCGGCTCGATCTGGTCGGCGCCGATGTTCAGGACCTCGAGGACCCGGTCGACGAGCAACCCCATGGTCAGGCCTCGCCCCTCGACGGTGCAGTGCACCACGATGATCACCGTCTGGTCGGTGGCCGGGCAGGGATCCATCCCGAACTGGAGGCGCAGGTCCATGACCGGGATGACCTTGCCGCGCAGGTTGATGATCCCGCGCACGAAGGCGGGCGCCCGCGGCACGCTGGTGATGGGCATGAGCCCGATGATCTCCCGCACGTCCAGGATGGGCAGGCCGTAGGTCTCGGCCCCGAGCTGGAAGCACATGTGCTTGCCGGCCACGGCGCTGCGCGCCGCGGCGAGGGGCGATTGTCCGGAGGAGATGCGCTCGGCGTCCATTGGGGGGCTCCCGGAGGGCGAGGTGTCCGCCCGGCGAGGAGCAAGAGTCGAGCCGGGGCGGGCCCCCTCCCGCCCTTGCGAGGGCCGGCCGGGGCAGGGGCAAGAGCCCGTGGTTCGGACCGGATCCTGGGCAACGGGGCCGGGCGGCCGGCCGACGCGTGCTACCCTGCCCGGTCGGGCGGGGGTCCCGGCCGCCCCGCGGGTCGAAAGCGGCGCAAGGGGCGGCTCACTCTAGCCCGGTCCCGAGGAGCTCGTCCTTGGGGTCGAGCTCGAGCACGAGCTCCACCCGCCGGTTTCGGTCGTGCGCCTCGGGCGTGTCCCCGGGAGCGAGCGGGTGCGACGAGCCCAGTCCCACGGCCGCCAGGAGCTCCGGCCGGGCCGCGTGGGCCGACTCGAGGTAGGTGACGACGGTGGCCGCTCGGGCCGCCGACAGCTCCCAGTTGTTGCGCCAGCGGTCGTTGCCGAGCGGCGTCTCGTCGGTGTGCCCCTCGGCCCGCAGCGGGCGGTTCAAAGGCACGAGCTCGTCGGCGATGGCGTCGAGCAGCGGCAGGACCTGCGGCCGGAGCACCGCCTGCCCCGGGTCGAAGAACTCGGCCGCCGCCAGACGCACGGTCAGCTTCCGGCCCTCCACCACCACCGAGATCACCGGCCGGTTCGGGTACTCCATGACGAAGGCCCGGACCCGCTTCTCCAGCTTCTTGCGCAGCAGCTCGATGGCCTCCTTCTGCTGTTCCACGTTGAGCTTGCCGCTGCGCAGGGCCGGGCCACCGCCCTCGGTCGGCGGGCCGTCGAAGATCTGCAGGGCGCCGGTACCGCCGGTGCCGGAGAAGTGCATGGCCCAGCGGATCGACTCGGCGGCCTGGATCAGCCGCTTGTTGTCGACCCGTGACACCGCGTACATCACCACGAAGAAGGCGAAGAGCAGGGTCATGAAATCGGCGTAGGAGACCAGCCACCGTTCGTGGTTCTCGTGCTCCTCGTGCTTCTTCTTGCGGGCCAAGGCCTCAGCTCCCGGGCGGCTAGGCCGCCTTCTTGCGCTCCGCCTCCGCGCCGGCGCTGGGCTCCTCGCCGGTGAAGGCACGGAGCTTCTCCTCCAGCACCCGCGGGTTGAGCCCCTCCTGGATGGAGAGCACGCCCTCGGCGATGAGCGTCTTGCGCTCGCGCTCGGCCCCGAGCTTCAGCTTGATCTTGTTGGCGAAGGGGAGGAACAGGATGTTGGCCGAGCCCACGCCGTAGACGGTGGCCACGAAGGCGGTGGCGATGCCGCCTCCCAGCTTGGTGGGGTCGTTCAGGTTCTCCATCACGTGGATGAGGCCGAGCACGGCCCCGAGGATGCCGATGGTCGGGGCATAACCACCGGCCGACTCCCAGACCTTGGCCGCCACGAGGTGCTCCTCGTAATCGGCGTCGATGGCGGCCTCCAGGGTGGAGCGGGTCACCTGGGCGTCGACCCCGTCGACCACGAACTGCAGGGCCCGGCGGAGGAACGGGTCCTCCACCTCGGCGAGCTTGCCCTCGAGCGCCAGCACCCCGTCGCGCCGGGCCACGCTCGCGAACTCCACGATCTGGCGGGCCAGGCCGCCCAGGTCGGCGCGCTTCTCGACGAAGGCGCTCTTGAGCATCTTCATCCCCAGGAGGAACTGCTTCTTGGGGAAGGAGACCATCACCGCCCCGAAGGTGCCGCCGAAGATGATCAGCGCGGCCGTGGCCTGGAGGATGGACTGGACGCTGCCCCCCTCGAGCGCCTGCCCGAGCAGGATGAGACCGATGGCGCAGACCAGGCCCGCGATGCTGGTGATGTCCATGGGCTAGTCCTCCGTGGCGGGGGGACGGGGCAGCGGCACCAGGGCGCCGCGCCGTTCCGGCCCGCCGGCGATGCGGCGGCGAAAGGCCACAGCCCGCTCCACCACCTCCTCGGGCGCTTCCCGCACCATGAGGTGCAGGCCGCCCTGGAGGAGGAGGACCGTATCCGGAGTCGCCTCCACGGTGAGGATCTGGTCCGAGTTGACCCAGAGCTCCTTTCCGTCGAGGCGCGTCAGCAGGATCATGGCAACTCCCGGCAGCGAGGGCTTCGTCACGGCGCGGCCCGGCGATAAGGGGCCGCGCCCGGACGCCCTAGCGCTTCATGGCGATGAGCTCGGAGAGGAGCTGGTCGGCGGTGGTGATGGACTTCGAGTTGGCCTCGAAGGAGCGCTGGGCGGCGATGAGTCGCACGAACTGCTCGGCCAGGTCGACGTTCGACTGCTCCAGCGACCCGGAGATGATCGAGGCCCGGCCGCCAGCGCCCGGCGCCCCGACCACCGGTTGCCCGGAGGCCTGGCTCTGGGTGTAGAGGTTGCCGCCGATGCTCTCCAGCTGATCCGGCGCCGAGAAGCCGGCCACCGCCACCTCGCCCAGGACGCGGGTCTGGCCGTTGGTGAAGATGCCGGAGATGAAGCCCTGGGTGTCGATCTGGATCGAGGACAGCTGGCCGGAGCCGAACCCGTCCTGGCCGATGAAGGTGGAGGCCGAGGTGGAGGCGAACTGGGTCACGCCACCCAGGCCGGTGGCGGTGGCGCTGGGCGTCCCGTTGGTCGGGTCGCCGAAATTGAAGGTGAGGGCCTGGGGAATGACCGCGCCCAGCGGGTTGAAGATGGGCGTGGCGTTCTGGGCCGAGGTCTGGAGCCGGCCCTGGCCGTCGAAGGTGAGAGTGCCGGAGGCGATCTCGGTGAGCTGGCCGGCGGTGCCGCCCTGGAGCCCCCCTCCGTCGGTCATGGCGTGCCAGTCCCAGTCGCCGTTGGCGTCCGCCTTGTGGAAGAAGATCTGCGTCTGATGGGCCGCCCCGAGCGTGTCGTAGAGGGTCATGCTGGTCGAGAAGTTCGAGGTGGCGCTGGGGTCGGCGGCGGAGAAGGCGGGGGGGGTGCCCACCCCGACGATGGCCGCGTCGGCCTGGAGGTTGGCCTTGATGGTGATGTTGTTCGTGGCCTGCGGCTGGGCCGAGGCGGTGCCCACCAGCAGGTCGCCGGGCATGCCCGACACCGTCCCGGAGGCGTCGGCCGGGAACCCCTGGACCCGCAGGCCATCCAGGTTCACGAGGTAGCCGTCCTTGTCGATCGTGAACTCGCCGGCGCGCGTGTAGAAGTTGGCGGTCTGCCCGTTGTAGTTGCCGTTCACGATGAAGTAGCCGTTCCCCTGCAGGGCCAGGTCAGTGGCCACGCCGGTGGAGTTGAGGGCACCCTGCGTGAGGATCTTCTGCACCGACTGGAGCTGTGACCCGAGGCCGATCTGGCCCGTGCCGCCGATGACCGTCTGGGTGAGGGCGTCCTCGAAGGAGGCTCGTCCGAGCTTGAAGCCGATGGTGTTGGCGTTGGCGATGTTGTCGCCGACCACGGAGAGCTCCAGGGAGGAGGCCTCCAGGCCGGTGGTGCCGGATGAGAGTGCGGTGAGGAGGGACATGATGGCTTCCTTTGCGGGTGCGGGTTGGGCTGGCTGCTACATGCTCTGGGAGTTGTCGTAGACGGCGTTGACCGAGGAGATGGGGATCTCCTGCCCGGCCACGATGAGCTGGGCGGTTCCGCTGGAGAGGTCGATGCCGGTGACCGTGGCCCTTATGTTGGCGCTGCCGGTGACGGTGGCGCCGGCGGAGGTGGTGCCGGCGACGCTGAGGTAGTACTGGCCCGTGGCACAGGCACGCCCGGAATCGTCCAGCCCGTCCCAGCTCACCGCGCTGGCGCCGGCCGGCTCGGCACCAAGGTGGAGCGTGCGCACCACCTTGCCGTTCGAGTCGGAGATCACCGCGGTGGCATCGGCCGTCGCCTGGGGCATGGAGATGCCGAAGGTCGAGGGCGATCCCGCGATGAGGCCGAGCTGGGTGGCCTGGAACGAGACCTGCTTGCCGACCAGCTGGGTCGCCGTCAGCTCGCTGGCCGAGTTGGTGGCCGTGACCATGTTGTCGATCTTCGAGGACAGCTTCTGGATCTCGCTCAGCTGCGAGAACTGGGCCAGCTGGGCCAGCATCTGGGTGTTGTCCACGGGCTGGAGCGGATCCTGGTTCTGCATCTCGGTGGTGAGGAGCTTGAGGAAGGCGTCCTCCCCCAGATCGTCGGTGCTGGACGAACTCTGGGTGGTGCTCGAGGAGTCGGTGGCGGGGAGGGAGCTGATGAGGCTGCTGACGGGGGAGGTAGTGGCCATGTTCCGCTCCTAGGCGGTGACGTCGACCGCGCCGGGATGGGCCCGGGCCGGCCGCGGCGCGGTGTTCGGGGAGAGGGTCGGCGCGGAGGCGCTCGGTGACCGGGCTTCGCCCCCGTCCCAGGGCGAGGGGTCCTGCCCGCCGCCCTCGCCCGGGTTCGACTGCCGCTGGAGATCCGGCTGCATCCCGCCCGGCGATCCGTCGGAGTCGGGCCTTGCCGGCGAGGTCTGGACCTCGATCCGCGCCAGGCCGATGCCCTCCGCGGCCAGGGCCCGGACCAGCTCCGGCGCTCGCGCCTCGACCGCGCTCTTGTCCGTCCCCTCTATGCGGATGTGGGCGGCGCCGTCCTGGAGCCGCAGGTGCAACGCCACCTCGCCGAGCGTGTCGGAGCTGAGGCGCAGGTGGGCGGCGGCCGGCATCACCGCTCCCGAGACGACCGTCTCGCCCGGCTCGGCCGGCAGCGGGGGCAAGGGAGGGGGGGCCGCAGTGCGCACCCGCGCCGCTTCGGGCGGGCGGGCACCGACCCCTTGCAGGGGAAGAGGGGTGGCCGTTGAGGCGGTGGCGGCCTCGGCCGCTGGCTTGGTCGAGGTTCCGGACGAAGCCCCAACCGCACGGCCCTCGGGACTCCCACCGGCGGCCGTCGGGGCGCGCGCCGGCTGCGCGGCGCCCTCCCGGTCGGGGGTGGGCGGAGCCGCTGGCTGCGGGCGAAAGGTCTGCTCGGTGCGAGCACTGGGAGCCTCACGGCTCGTTTGCTCTCGGGCCGCCGGCACCGGCTCCCCTCCCGCCCCCACCCTGGTCGTCGAGGGATGCGTCCGGTGGGCCGGCGTTGTGGGGCGCACCTCGGCTTGACCCATGGTCGAGGCGGCAACGGCCTGGGCGAGGGAAGACCGTCCGGCCACCCCCTCGGTGGATCCGGTGCGAGTGGCCTGCTCGCGCTCCGGCGCCGTTGGCTCGCCCCGGGTGCGCTTGCCCTCCTTCGGGGCGGAGGGGGTCGCGGACGGGACGCTCTCGACGCGGGCGGGCTTTGCCGATGGCTCCCGGCTCGACGGGTTCTTGGCTGCCGCCGGGGCCGGGGCGTGGTCCGGTCCCCCGGTGATGGACGGGCCCCCCGGTGCGGCCTCGCCAGAAGCGGCGGGCGTGGAAAGGGTCGCCGGGGCGTGGGAAGGGGAGGCCGCAACGGTCGAGGTCGCGTTCTTGTTCGAGGCACTCGTTCGCCACGGCGCCGCCGCCCTTGCCGCAGAGCCGGCGGAGAGGCTCCCCGGGGGCTGGCCTCGAGGCTCGCAGCCGGGGACGGGCGCTCGGCCCGATGTGGCAGCGGCGATGGCGGCGCCGACCGAGTGGGGGGGGCCTTTGGCCGACCCCGGGGCGTTGCTCTGGGGGGAGATCGCCTCGGGCGCGGAGTCCCTGTCTCGATGGGGGGTGGTGGTCCCGGAGACGCCCTGGGGAGCCGTCCGGGCAGTCGCTTCGGGCGGCGCGGCGGGCCAGAGGGCCAGCCGCGTGGAGGCGGCCAGCGGGTGCGCTCCCCGGCTCCCGTCGCCGGTGAGAGCCCGCTCGAGCCCGGGAGCGGAGGCGGGCTTCCCGGCGCCGCTCGCGGCCCCGGGCGCCGACTTCGAAGCCCCGGTGTCGCCGGTGAGAGTCCGCTCGAGGCCGGGAGCGGAGGCGGGCTTCCCGGCGCCGCTCGCGGCCCCGGGCGCCGACTTCGAAGCCCCGGTGTCGCCGGTGAGAGTCCGCTCGAGGCCGGGAGCAGAGGCGGGCCTCCCGGCGCCACTCGCGGCCCCGGGCGCCGACTTCGAAGCCCCGGTCTCGCCGGTGGCGCGCAGGCCGGCCAGCGTTTCCTCGAAGGCGGCGGACCCTTGGGCGTGCCGGGAGTGCCGGGCGCTCTGCCCACCGTCCAAGACCGCGTCGGCGCCGCGAGGGGCGACGAGGAGTCGAGCCAGGACTTTCATGATCGGTCCTTCCTGGCGAGCAAGGACACCAGGGCAGCGCTGGTGGCCGGTTCCATCTTCTCGAGGAGCAGTGCGGCATCGGCGGGGCGCATCCTCGAGAGCAGCAGCACGGCCAGTCCGCGGTCGAGCTTGGCCATCATGGCCGCCGCCTGCTCGGGCTTCATGCCCCGCGCCGTCTTGGCGAGGGCGTCCAGCGGGTCCTTCCCGGCCTGGCGCTTCGCTCCATCGGGAACGCCGGCCGTGGTCACCAGCTCCTGGAGGCGCTTGGTTTCCTCGCGCAGCGCCTCGCGAGACTTCTCGATCTCCTGCTTCAGCGCCTCCAGCTTCTGCCGCTGCTCCGCCATCCCCCCTTGCTCCGCCTGACGCTCCTTGCTCGTTCTGCGCAGTTCCTCGAGCAGCGCCCGGGCGGTGAGCGAGGGCGGGGTGGTGGTCAACGGGTGCATCGGCGACGATGCTTCGGCTCGGGGGCTGCTGGGGCGCGAGGGCAGTTTTTCCGCCTCGGGTCCGGGCAAGTCCGAGCGCTCGGCGTCCGGCTTGTCGTTGTCGCCCTTGCCGGCCGGCTGGGGCGCCGGCGCGGAGGTGCTGGCGGGGGGAGTTCGCTCCGGGAGGGGGGAAGTGGGGATCGCCGGGCCATTCACGCTGGGCGCCACGGGAACGGGCGCCGTCGCCGGCGATGCAGTCGCCGCGGCCGGCACTGCCCCTCCGGCGGCCGGGGCGGCCGGGGCCGCCGGGGTGGCCAGCAGGGCGAGGAGGGCGAGCAGGCTAGGCATGCCCCTTCTCCTTCTCGGCCGGGGCCAGCAGCCGGGCCAGGCGGGCCAGGGTGTCGGGCAGCGGCGACCGCTCCTCCGGCTCCTGGCGGAGGAACCGGCGCAGGGGCTCGATGCAGGCGATGGCCCGGTCGACGCGGGGGTTGGAGCCGGCGGCGTAGGCGCCCACCTCGATGAGGTCGGCGGCGTCGCGGTAGGCGGAGAGGACCTCGCGCGCCTCCCGCGCCAGTTCGCGGTGAGCCGGTGCGACGATGTCGGTCATCACCCGGGAGACCGAGGCCAGGACGTCGACGGCCGGGAAGTGGCCGGACTCGGCCAGCCGGCGGGCCAGGACGATGTGCCCGTCGAGGGTGGCCCGGGCGGCGTCGGCGATGGGATCGCCGGTGTGGTCGTCGCCCTCCGCCAGCACCGTGTAGAAAGCGGTGATGCTGCCCGGGCCGGCGTCATTGCCGGCGCGCTCCACCAGCTTCGGCAGGAAGGCGAAGGCCGAGGGCGGGTAGCCCTTGGTCGTCGGTGGCTCGCCGGCGGCGAGGCCGATCTCCCGCTGGGCCATGGCCAC
>Ga0335071_10007623_pt1 | contig 11138 bp, 13 predicted proteins | sample Lox_Sample_15_FD_206724 | JGI IMG/M metagenome (GOLD analysis project Ga0335071, IMG submission 206724) | Soil microbial communities from Loxahatchee National Wildlife Refuge, Florida, United States - Lox_Sample_1.5 | ecosystem: Environmental > Terrestrial > Soil > Wetlands | place: USA...
AAGCCAGCGTGGCGCTGTTCCTGGCGGCGGAGGTGTTCATCATCGTCGTCATCGGGGTGGACGGACTCGCGCTCGTCGCGGGTTGGGCCGTCGCGGCCGCCGGTGTGGTCGGCGTCGCCTATCTGACGCGGCGTCACGCCGCCGCCCGCGTCGCGCTTGCGGCGGCGCTGGTCGCGGGCTGCGTGCTGTTCACCTCGGAGCTCGGCTTGGTGTTCGCACCGGCGGCCGGCACGCTGCTGGCGGCGGCCGTCGCGGAGCACCGGCACACCACTCCGGATCACAGAAGACCCCTGCACGCGGGAAGGTGAAAGAGATGGCAGGCACGGCGGATGGCTCGCACGGGGTCGGCCGGACCGGGGCGGACCTCCCGGCGACGATGCGAGCGATGCAGCTGGCGGCGCCGGCTCCTGCGGCGGAGGCGCCGCTCCGGCTCGTCGAGCTCCCGGTGCCCCAGCCGGGTCCGGGTCAGGCCCTCCTGCGGGTGCTGGCCTGTGGCGTGTGCCGCACGGACCTGCACATCCTGGAGGGCGAGCTGCCGCCGCACCGCTCGCCCGTGGTGCCCGGCCATCAGATCGTCGGGGAGGTCGTGGCCCTCGGACCCGGCGCCGGGTCCGTCGCGCCGGGCGGCGAGCCGGGCGCGCCGCCGCTCGTCGTGGGCGACCGTGTCGGCGTGCCGTGGCTGCATCAGACCGACGAGACCTGCCGCTTCTGCCGTCGCGGGCAGGAGAACCTCTGCGAGCACGCGCTCTTCACCGGCTGGGACGTGGACGGCGGCTTCGCCGAGTACACGGTGGCGCCGGCCGGATTTGTCTACCGCCTCCCGGCCGGCATGACCGCCCTCGCGGCGGCTCCCCTGCTCTGCGCGGGCATCATCGGCTACCGCTGCCTGCGCCTGGTCGGCATCGTCGGCGACGACGCCGGGCTGCCGGGCGGCGTCGTGGCTGCCGGCGCCCCCGGGACGGGCGCGGGCGAGCCGAAGCGCCTCGCCATCTACGGCTTCGGCTCGGCCGCCTCACTCTGCACGCAGGTGGCCATCTGGCGCGGCTGGGAGGTCTTCGGCATCGCCCGCGACGAGGAGCACCGTGCGATGGCCCGCGAGCTCGGCGCGGTCTGGGCCGGCGAGTCCGACGACGATCCCGGCGTGCTCTACGACGCGGCCATCGTCTTCGCGCCGGCCGGCGAGCTCGCCGTCGACGCCCTCCGCAACCTCGACAAGGGCGGCGTCGTGGCGCTGGGCGGGATCTACAGCTCGCCCATCCCGCCCATCGAGTACCCGTGGATCTACCACGAGCGCGTCGTACGCAGCGTCGCCAATTCCACGCGTCTCGACGCCCGCGAACTGCTGCGCGACGCGGCCGCCATCCCCATCGTGAGCCGCGTTCAGGAGTACGGGCTCGAGCAGGCCAACGAGGCGCTGCTCGATCTCAAGGAGGACCGGGTGCGCGGCTCGGCCGTCCTGCGCGTCGCCGCGGACTAACCGCCCGGATCCTCTTCGCGCCCGGCGTCGCCGGAGGCGGCTGCGCCGGCCGGCGCCTCCTTGGCGTCCACCGCCCGCGACGGCCGCCCGAGCAGGTCGGTCATCCAGCGCGACTCGTCGAACGCCTCCACGAACAGGCGCCGCACGAGCAGCGTCATCGGCACCGCCAGCAGGCCGCCCATCAGGCCGAACACCCAGCCCCACAGCAGGATCGACAGCAGGATCACCAGGGGCGAGAGGTTCAGTCGGCGGCCGACGAACCGCCCGCTGCGCATGCTTCCGGTCACGATGTAGATGACGAGGAAGCCGATGAACACGACGAGCGCCAGCTTCCACCCGCTGGTGATCAGCGCGAGGATCGCCGGCGGCAGCATGGCGAGGAAGAACCCCAGTGTCGGGATGAAGGTCATGAAGAACGCCCACACGCCCCACAGGACGGGGAAGTCGATCTTGAGCAGCCAGATGAGCAGGCCGACGGCCACCCCGTTGACCACCCCGATGATCGACGTCGCCTGCACGAACGCGCGCATGTCGCGCGTGAACAGTTCGAGCCGCTGGAGTGTGGGGCTCGCCGTCGGTGGCGTCTGCGAGAACTTGAGCTGCAGCGTCGTGGACTCGGCCAGCATGAAGAAGACGATGATCAGCGTGAGGATCACCCCGCCGAGGATGCTGCGCAGCGACTGGAGCACGACCACGCCGAGGTGCACCAGCCGCTGCGGGCTGAGCACGCCGTCGGCGCCGGTGATGCCGGAGGTCCTGATGCCGGCGCCGTTCAGCTCCTTGACCGCCGCGTCCAGGTGGTCGCGGAGCGCGGCGGTACTGCTGCCCAGCTCGCCGATGAGGCGGGCCACGCCCACCCCGGCGAGCGCGAAGATGAACGCCACCGCGGCGGTCGTGAGGACCACCGTGATGAGCCACGCCACGAGCGGCGGGATGCGATGGCGCATCAGGAGCTGGAGGAACGGCGAGACGGCCATGGTGATGACGAGCGCCAGGAGGATGGGGACGATGAGGCCGGAGGCGAAGCGGAGCACCAGCAGCGTGATGCCGAGCGCCGCCGCGGTGATGAGCATCCGCTGCGCCGGCGAGAATCGGTAGCGCCGCTCGTCCTCCGCGCGCACCGAGTCGCTGTCGTCGGTCATCCTGCCCCTCCGTGATCCCGGGCAGAGTCTACCCGGGAGAGCGGCGCCCCCAGCCGCGGTCCGCGTTGCGACCGCGCCGGCACGGCCCGGTCACGTCCCGCCCCGCCGGCGCGAGCCGAAGCGGGTGACGATCGTCCACGTCGGCAGGAAGCCGCGGCGCTCGTACAGCCGCAGCGCCGCGGTGTTGCCGGGTACGGCCCCGATCGCCAGGTCGTGGATGCCGCGCGCCTCCAGCTCGGCGTCGACGACGTCGAGCAGCAGCGAGCCGAGCCCGCGACCGCGCTCCGCGGGGACGACGTAGATCGTCTCGAGCTCCGCCACGCGATCGCCGACCTGCCAGGTGTCACTCCAGAGCACGTCCCCGTCGGGCTCGACGGCGACCAGGACGTAGCCGATCAGGTCGCCGTCGCGGCGCACCAGCAGCAGGAAGGCGTCGGGGCTTTCGAGACAATGCTCGTACAGAGCCCGCCGGCGCCGCCAGGACGTCTCGTCGTCCACATGCGGCGCGAGCTCCGGGTCCGCGTCCTGGTGGATGCGATGCAGGCCGAGCCAGAGCGGCCGCAGGCCGGGCAGGTCGGAACGGCCGCCGAAGGCGACGGTCACCCCGTCGGGCGGGGGAGGGCCGAGAGGCATGCGGCCCGGCATCCGCCCGCCCCGCGTCAGCCGCCGGCGACCGGCATCAGCACGTCCAGCCGGTCGCCGTCCGCGAGCTCCGTCTCGCGTACGCGGCCCGGCGGCAGCTGCTTGCCGTTCAGGGTGACCACCACGAGCAACCGGTCGCGGTAGAACATCCGCTGTGCGTACTGCGGCGCCTTGCCCACCACCGCACGCAGCGCCTCGCCCACCGTACCCGCCTCGAGGGCGTACTCCCGGGCGGGCGACGGCGCGGTGAGGGCGGCCGGAAGACCGACGGTGATGGCGGGCACGTCTCCTCCTGTTCGGCGCGGTGCTCGTCCCGGATTATCCCACGCCATGACTGCGAGCCCGCACATCACGATGTCGCATGCCGGGCCGCTTCGCCTTGACACCCGGCGGAGCAACGCTGCAGCATGATTGTCGATGAATCTTATCGGGAATATGGTGATTCCCACGAGGCGCGGAGGTCGTCGAGTCGCGTGAAGGTTTCGTCCAAGAGCAGGTACGCACTCCTGGCGCTGGTCGAGCTCGACCAGCGCACACGGGCCAGCAGCCGGCCCGTGCGCCTCACCGACCTCGCGCACGAGCGCGACATCCCCGAGCAGTTCCTCGAGCAGGTGTTCGCGGCGCTCCGCAGGGCCGGCCTCGTGACCGGGCATCGCGGCGTCGGCGGGGGGTTCACGTTCGCGCGCAGTCCCGACCGGGTCACCGTCCTCGAGGTGGTGCGCGCGCTGGATGGCGCCGTGGAGCTGGAGGTCTGCACTCCCGGCGACTGCGACCTGGAGGAGCGGGTCGGCGCCGGCGCAGTCTGGCAGGCCGCCGGCACCGCCTACGAGGACGTGCTCGCCCGCACCACCATCGCCGACCTCGCCCAGCGCGAGTTCCAGGCCGGCGGACCCACGTACCAGATCTGACCGCCAGACGAAGAGGAGCAGTCACGTGAAGATCGCAGAAGACATCACCGCCCTGATCGGGGGCACGCCGCTGGTCAAGCTGCGCGGCGTCTCGGAGCGGACCGGCGCGACGGTCGTCGGCAAGCTGGAGTCGTTCAACCCCGGCGGAAGCGTCAAGGACCGCATCGGGCTCTCCATGATCGACGCGGCTGAGGAGGCAGGCCTCATCTCGCCCGACAAGACGGTCATCGTCGAACCTACGAGCGGCAACACCGGCATCGCGCTCGCCATGGTCGCCGCGGGCCGCGGCTATCGCGTCCTGCTGACCATGCCGGAGACGATGAGCGTGGAGCGCCGTAACCTGCTGCGCGCGTACGGCGCCGAGCTCGTCCTCACGCCCGGCGCGCAGGGCATGAAGGGCGCGATCGCCAGGGCCACCGAGCTGGCCGCGGAGACGCCCGGCGCGTTCATGCCGCAGCAGTTCGAGAACCCGGCCAATCCCGAGGTGCACCGCCGCACCACGGCCGAGGAGGTCTGGAACGACACCGACGGCAAGGTCGACGTCTTCGTCGCCGGCGTGGGCACCGGCGGCACGGTGACGGGCGTCGGCGAGGTGCTCAAGCAGCGCAGGCCGGACGTGAGAGTCGTCGCCGTCGAGCCCACGGACTCGCCGGTGCTCAGCGGCGGCCAGCCCGGCCCGCACAAGATCCAGGGCATGGGCGCCGGCTTCGTCCCCAAGGTACTCAACACCGAGGTCTACGACGAGGTCGTCCTGGTGACCAACGACGAGGCGTTCGCGGCCGCACGCGAGCTCGCCTCGGAGGGCATCCTCGTGGGCATCTCGGCCGGCGCCAACGCCAAAGCGGCCGAGATCGTCGGCAGCCGCCCGGAGAACAAGGGCAAGCTCATCGTCACCGTGCTGTGCGACACGGGCGAGCGCTACCTCAGCACGGTGCTCTTCGCCGAGCCCGAGCCGGAGGCGGCAGCGATCTGAGGCAGTACCGCGGGGAGGGTCAGTGAGCGCTGCGCCGCCCTACCAGGGCCTGAGCCGCACCGGCATCCTCACGTGGCTGCGTGAGGAGGACCCGGTGCGGCTCGGAGCTCTGTGGGTGGCGGCCGACGAGACCCGCCGTCACCACGTCGGCGACGAGGTGCACCTGCGCGGCCTGATCGAGATCAGCAACTTCTGCGCTCGCTCCTGTGGCTATTGCGGCCTCCGCGCGCAGAACAGCGAGATCGAGCGCTATCGCATGAGCGCGGACGAAATCCTCGGTTGCGCGCGCGACGCGCAGGCGTGGGGCTGGGGGACCGTGGTCCTGCAGTCGGGCGAGGACTACGGTCTGACGACGCAGTGGATCGCGGATGTCGTCGGCCGCATCAAGGCCGAGACGAGCCTCGCCGTCACGCTCAGCTTCGGCGAGCGGCCGAACGGGGACCTCGCCGCCTGGCGTGAAGCCGGCGCCGACCGATACCTGCTGCGCTTCGAGACCTCAGACGAGGAGCTCTACAAGCTCATCCACCCGGACCTGCCCGGCCGCGTAAGCGACCGCATGGCCATGCTCAGCACACTCCAGCGGCTCGGCTACGAGGCCGGCAGCGGCATCATGGTGGGCATCCCCGGCCAGACCTATGACAGCGTCGCCGACGACATCGACCTCTTCCGCGGGCTGGACCTCGACATGATCGGCGTCGGGCCGTACATCAGCCACCCGCTCACGCCTTTGGGCGACCTGAGCTGGGCGCGCGAGATCCCGCCCGGCGAGCAGATCCCGGGCGACGAGCTGACCGTGTACAAAGTCGTCGCCCTGGCTCGTCTCGTCTGCCCGGAGGCCAACATCCCGAGCACCACCGCCCTGGCGACGATCAACAAGACCGACGGCCGCGAGCAGGGCCTGCAGCGCGGCGCCAACATCGTGATGCCCAACCTCACGCCGCCGGAGTACCGCGAGAAGTACGAGATCTACCCGGACAAGGCGTGTGTCAACGAGACGGCCGAGATGTGCCGCGGCTGCCTGACCGGCCGCGTCGAGTCCATCGGCCGGGTCATCGGGAGCGGGCCCGGCGGCCGGCGTCGCGGCGCGTCGTGATCCGGCCTCCGATCGCCCGGCCTCAGGCGCCGGCTGCCGTTCCTCCGGCCGGATTGCCGGTTGTGAGCTGCTTGCGCATGTAGATGCGGTTGAGCCCGATCTCGATCCGACGGGCGTACTCCACGTAGCCGATCCGCTCGTAGAGCGCCCGATTCTCGGTCATGACCTCCTGCGTGTACAGGTAGATCGAGTCGTAGCCGGCCGCTTTCGCCTTCTCCTCCGCGAGCTCGAGCAGATACCGCCCAAGGCCGGTCCCCTGATAGGCGGGCACCACGGCGATGTTGTCCAGGAGGAATCCCTCGGCGCCCTCCTTCACCAGCAGTACGGCGACGATCTCGCCGTTGCCCTCGACGATGGTGACGTCGTTGTCGGGGATCAGCGACGCGTAGTCGTCGAGCATGGGTCCCGGCACCTTGCCGTTACGAAGGATGTAGTGCTGGTACGCGTCGTGGATGCAGGCGGCCGCCCCGGCAGCGTCGTCCGGGGCGGCCGCTCTGACGCTCAATGTTCGAAGATGCTCGGGGAGGCTCGGCGCCATCACCGGAAGTGTAGCAGTGTGTCTCCTCGAAGGCCGAGGCGCAGCGTCTCCACCGAGATGACCTCGTCGGGGGCGATGTTGCCGAGGTTCACGGCGCTGCCGAAGTGCTTGATGAACCAGACCTGCTGCTTCTTGTCCGGGGCCTCGAAGAGCAGGCGCCCCGGGTCGACGGCCTCGCGGATCTCCTCGATGAGGCCCTCTTTGACCTTGCCGTCCGCATGGTACACCCCGACGGTGCCGGACTCGCGGCCCTCGGTGATGACCTTCCAGGCGCCGGCCTCGAGCTCCTTCTGGATCATCTGGACCCAGCGCTTGGGCGCGAAGATCACGTCTTCGCTCTTGCTGCCGACCTCACTGAGCACGGTGAACTCGCTGGCGAGACGCTCGATGACGCGCAGCTTCTCGTCGTGATCGAGCGCGATCGTCCCGTCCGAGACCTCGACGTGGTCGATGCCCACATCCTTCGCCCAGGCTGCGTACTCCTCGAGCTTGCCCTGGGTGAGGACGACCTCGAGCAGGGTGCCGCCGAGGCAGACCGGGATGCCTGCCTGCCGGTAGACCTCCACCTTCGCCGGCAGGTTCGTGGTCACCGCGGCCGTGCCCCAGCCGAGCTTGACGATGTCGATGGAGTCGGCGGCGACCGCCAGCAGGTCCTCGACCTGGCTCGGGCCGAGGCCCTTGTCGAGTACGTGGGTCACGCCGACCTGGCGCGGTTTGCGACTGCGTTCGGGGAGGCTGAGGAGCCCGGTCAAGGTCTCTGCTCCGGCAAGCGTGCTGGATGCCGTCATCGGATGTCCCTTCCTCCTCACCCGATCCAGAGGCCCTCGATGCGCACCTGGATGCCGTCGGGCGTGTGGTTCATGTAGTTCACCAGTCCGCTGTGGCGCCACTGCATCATGCACATGCGCGGCTGGAACCAGTAGCGGCGGCCAATCTCGACGTCGATGCGCTGCGCCCTGATCAGGCCCTCGTAGGCCTGGGCGGAGTAGTAGCCGATGTCCTTGAACCCCTGCTGACGCGGATGAAGGGGGCCGGTGACGCACCACTCCAGCGTGCAGTTCTTCATGTCCACGCTCTGCACGATGCCGCAATGCGTCACCGGGCAGCCGCAGGAGATGCCGAGCGGCCGGCCCACGAGCACCTCGCCGACCTGGATGTCCAGCTCGCGGGTGAGCACCGGGTTGTGCGGGATCACCTGCTCGCGCGGGCCTTCTTCCTCGGGGAAGCTGTCGAGGACGAAGTCGACCTCGCGGCCCAGGTGGTCGGTCCAGGTGCGCTCGATGCCGCTGCCGAGGCCGGTCGAGCCGCCCACGACCACACGCGGCGTCTTCTTCGTCGCGGTCTCCACCGCGGCCCCAGCGGCGCAGCCGCCGCAGTCGCCGCCGGGGGCGCAGCCGCCGCCGGCGGGGTCCGGGACGGGCGCCGTGAACGGAGTGGCGGCGCCGGCCGATTCGCCCGTGGGCGGAGCGGCCCGCACGCCCAAGCTGTCCGCCGAGAGCGGGATGCAGCGCTTGAGGAGGTCGGGCTTGTCCGCCAACCTGGCCGCCATCTCGTCACAACTGGGGAAGCCGCACAGGCCGCAGTCCAGGCCCGGCAGCTCGATCTCACTGATGGGAGTAGCCATGTGCTGGGCTCCTTCTCTCACGACCGCGACGCGAAGCCGGCGTGGCTGGCGACGGTCTGCAACGATTGGACGGTGGGGGCGAGCACCTCGAGGAGGCGGTCGACCTCCTTCTGCGTGCTGCCGCGTCCGAGCGTGATGCGCAGCGAGCCGCGTGCGCGGATGGGGTCGAGCCCCATGGCCGTGAGCGCGTAGCTGGGCTCGCCGACGTGGTTGGCGCTGCAGGCGCTGCCCGACGAGACGGCGATGCCCTGCTCGTCGAGTTTGAGCAGCAGCTTGACGGCCTCGCCCTCCTGCCCGGCGAAGCCCAGGCAGAGGTGGCCGGGCAGCCGCCGGTAGCGGTCGCCGATGAAGTAGGCGTTGGGGATCGACTCGCTGATGCCCTCATAGAGCTGCTCGCGCAGGCCGACGAGCCGCGCCGTCTCCGCGCCCATCTCCGAGCGGGCGATGTCGGCGGCGTGGCCGAAGCCGACGATGCCCGCGACGTTCTCGGTGGCCGAGCGCAGGCCGCGCTCCTGGCCGCCGCCGAAGACGATGGGGCGCAGGTGCACGCCGGTGCGCACGAACAGCGCTCCGACGCCCTTGGGCCCGTGCAGCTTGTGCGCGGAGAGCGAGAGCAGGTCGATGGGCGTACGCGTGACGTCGAGCGGCACCTTGCCCGCGGCTTGCACGGCGTCGGTGTGGAACAGGGCGCCGTGGCGGTGCACGAGCTCGGCCAGCTCGTGCACCTGCTGGATTGTCCCGACGACGTTGTTGGCGGTCATGATCGAGACCAGCCGGGTGTGCGCGCGCAGGGCCGAGGCCACCGCGGCCGGCGAGACGATGCCGTCATTGTCCACCGGCAGCAGGGTGACCTCCACGCCGAGGCGCTCGAGGTGCTTGGCCGTCTCGATGACGGCAGGGTGCTCGAACGCGCTGACGATGAGGTGGTCGCCCTCGCCCCGGCCCTCGAGCACGCCGCGCAGGGCCAGGTTGTCGGCCTCGGTGCCGCTGGCGGTGAAGACGATCTCGCCGGGGTGCGCGCCGATCAGAGCCGCGACGTCGGCGCGCGCCTCGTCGACGGCGGCGTGGGCCTGCCGTCCGGGCGTGTGCATGCTGGACGGGTTGCCGAATGAGCCGTTGAGATACGGCTCCATCGCCTGGCGGACGCGCGGGTCGATCGGCGTTGTGGCCGCGTGGTCGAAGTAGATGCGTGCGTCCATGGCCTTACTGCCCGCGGTAGAAGTTCTGGTTGTCCAGGGCGCGGACGACCCCGAAGTGAGCCTGCCAGCCGACCTCGCGCTTGCCGACGCAGATGGTGCAGGTGCCGACCGGCGGGCTGCCGCGCAGCATCAGGTCCCCTTGTGCGTCCGGCGTCTCGAGGATCGCCTCGACCAGCGGGTCGATGCCGATACCGTAGAGCGCGTTGGCCTCGCGGATGCGCGTCATCGGCGCGATGTCCTGGATGCGCGCGCGGAAGACCTCGCGCTCGGCTTGCGAGACGAGGTCGCCCTTTGTGACCACGGTCACATCGGCGAGCGAGAGCATCGGCCCGACCTTGAGCGGCAGGTTCATGCCGCTGGTCGCCTCGAGCACGCAGATGCCGAGGCCACCGTCCACGTAGGGCGCGCAGCGCAGGCACAGGCCGGCGGTCTCCACCAGCAGGATGGTGCAGTCGTTCTGGTCGGCCCACTCGATGGCGTCGCCGAGGACCATGACGCTGCAGTGGTCCGGGCAGAGTTCGCCCGAGTAGACCTTGCGCGTCGGGATGCCGAACTCCTCGGCCAGCAGTTCGTCCTCCTCGGCGAACTGCACGTCGATCTTGAGGAATGCGACCCGCTCGCCTTTGTCCTGCAGCTTGCGGATGCTGTGGCGCAGGACGCTCGTCTTGCCCGTCGTCGGCGGGCCGCTGCAGATCGCGATCTTCATGCCAGGGCTCCTTCCAGTTCGTCGCCGACCAGGGAGTGGCCGTGGCGGAGCTTCTCGCGCAGACGCGAGAGCACGTCGTCCAGCTTGCTGACCCTGGTGGCCAGGTCGCGCTCGGCCTCGTTGGTGCCGAGGATCTTCATGACGCGGCCCTCGGCGATGACGATGCGGAAGTCGCTGAGCAGTGCAATGCGGGGGTCGTGGGTGACGAAGATGAACACCTTGCGCTGCTGCCGCAGCAGCTCCAGACATCGGGTGCGGTCGATGCCCGCGTTCTCGACTTCGTCGAGCAGCACGATCGGGGTGTCGCAGATCACCGTGGCGTCGGCGATGAGCAGCGCGCGCGTCTGACCTCCGGAGAGCTCCGTCATGCGCACGTCGAGGCCGACGGGCTCGCCGGTAAGCTGGTTGGCGAAGTCGATGGTGCGCTCGATCATGTCGTCCGGATGCTTGCCGCTGGCGGCACGGACGGTGGCGTGCGCCTCCAGGAACTCGCCGACCGGCAGGTCGCTGAGGAACGTGGTGTGCTGGGTGATCAGCGCGATGGGGTTCTTGGACGGGTCGTGCCGGTACTCGCGCGGCGGACGCTCGCCATTGATGAGTATCCGCCGCAGCGACGGCGTGTCGCCGTCGGCGAACATCTCGATGTCGTTGATCAGCGTCGTCTTGCCGGACCCCGTCGGCCCGACGATGCTGGCGACGTTGCCCATCCTGAGCTCGATGCGGTCCACGGGCTCCGGATCGCCGTTCTTGCCCAGCCCGCCGATGATGGTGATGCTCTCGATCGCGCTCATGCGCGACCCCCCGTGTGCTGGCTCTCCATGGCTTCTCCTCTCCGT
>Ga0335071_10007624_pt1 | contig 11137 bp, 8 predicted proteins | sample Lox_Sample_15_FD_206724 | JGI IMG/M metagenome (GOLD analysis project Ga0335071, IMG submission 206724) | Soil microbial communities from Loxahatchee National Wildlife Refuge, Florida, United States - Lox_Sample_1.5 | ecosystem: Environmental > Terrestrial > Soil > Wetlands | place: USA: Florida...
AGGACGGGATTCCGACTGCGAAGTAAGGCGTTCTTCGGTAACCGCTCTTAACGTCCTTCGACAGGCTCAGGATGGCAACAGGTCATGGTGAGCTTGTCGAACCATGCGCCGCAGCGTAGCGAGTTTACAGCGGTCGAAGAATGTCTTTTCGCAGGAGGGATTCCGTCCTTTTCTTCACCCCTACTTCTCGGCCTGTTTGACCCGGCTTCCGGTCTCGAGACCCTTAGGCGAGTTCAAGACAACCCGGTCGCCCGCCTTGACACCGCCCGTCACGACAAGCAGATCGCCCAGCTTCTCGCCCGTCGTGATCTCCTGCTCTTCCACCTGGCCGCCCTTGATGACGAAGGCCACCGACTTGTTGTTCCGGCTCACGACGGCAGCAGGGTTGATGGTCGTGCGGGACTTTTCCTCCTCGGGGCGGACGGCTTTCGACAGGAAAGCAACCTTGGCGCTCATCTCCGGAAGGACCCGGGAATCGCTGTCGAGAAAGCGAACCTTCACCATGACGGTGGCCTTGCTCCGGTCTGCTGTGGGAATGACCATGTGGACCTCTCCTCGAAAGCGCTTCTCCGGCAGGGCGTCGAGTTGGATCTCGCAGGGTTGTCCTTTCTTCACCAACTCGAGGTTCGACTCCGACACGTCGGCCTCGACCTGCAGCGAGTTCATGTCGGCGATGGTTACAACGGCCGCCTTGGCGTTGACGGCGGCACCGATGGGCGTCACGATGTCCCCGATGTCGGCATTCTTCGTGAGAACGACGGCGTCAAAGGGCGCCCGAAGGATCGTGTACTCCACGCTCACCTTCGCCCCCTCGAGGGCTGCATCGGAGGCTTTCACGGCAGACTCGGCGCCGGAGACACCGGCAATGGCTTTCCTGTAACGTGCCTCGGCGGAATCGAAGGAAGCCTTCGTCGTGTACTCCTGGGCGAGGAGCGCTTTCTCCCGCTCGAAAGAGGCCTTGGCGTCTTCGAGCTCCGCCCGGGCCTGGGCAAGAGTGAACCGGGAAACGCTCAGGTTCGCCTGTGCCTGGTCTTTTGCCGCGTGGGCATCCTCGCCCTCCAGCCTCGCAATGATGTCGCCCTTCTTCACGCGGCTCCCCTCCTCGACAGAAAGTTCAACGAGCCGGGAGGTGATCTTCGAGGCGACGGCGGCCTTTCGCTGTGCCACCACATAGCCGCTGGCGTTGAGAAGCGTGAAGGACTGGGAGGGGTAGGTTTGGCTCACCGTGGCCACCTCAACCGACTGGGCGGGGGTGAAAATCCCCATCCAGTAGAGAACGGCCACCAGCACCACAAGCCCTGTACCGCCGATGATGAGCATCGGCCGTTTTCGCCGGATCGCTTGCCCCGTTTTCGCAGTCTTATCGATCTTGAGGCGGGAGAGGTCGTCTGTTTCCATGGGTTCGTTCTTTCGCTGGGAGATATGAAAAAAACCGGTGGCGCCGGTCTTCCATGCAGAATCGGGTCATGGGGCCATCTCTTCAGAGCCGTGACATTAAAATACCTGCTCGGTCTGATTTGTCAACAGGATTGAAATAGCTCCGCCGGCGGGACGAAAACAGTTTTTCGTTGAAGTTCACCCTTAACGGTACTATGATCAGAATCGAAGCGTAGGAAATCCAAGAAAGGAGGCGTGGACATGCTTGTAAAGGTACTCATCAAGCGCAAGGTCACCCAGAAACAGGAAGCGGCTCTTCTGGATCTCATCACGCAACTCAGGACACTGGCATCGAGGCAGCCGGGCTACATCTCCGGCGAGACGCTGAGAAGCGCCGACAACCCCGAAGAGTATCTCGTCATCAGTACCTGGCAGGCCATAGGCGACTGGAAAAAGTGGTTCGGAAGCAAGGAACGTGCGGTGCTCCACGACAAGATCGATAAGATCCTCGGCAAGAAGACCAAATACGAGATCTTCCAGTATCCCGAGAAATCCGTCTCCCTTCGCAGTTTCAAAGGATACGAAGGGGGCTGATCTCCGGACCATGGAACGCCCAACGCACGCGACTGCGGCCACATTTCCCAGGCGCCTGAACGAGGATCTCTGGGTCCTGGGCAATTCCTTTTTCAACCTCTATCTCGTCCGGGGAAAGACGGCGTCCGCCCTTGTCGATTCGGGGATATCCGCCACGGTCGACGAGGTGATCGACCAGATGAATACGCTGGGGATCAGCCCCGATTACCTGATCGTCACCCACCCGCACCCGGATCACATCAATGGGCTGGATGCCCTGCGGCAGAGCTACCCGGAAGCCCGTGTCATCATCGGAGCCGGTGCAAAAGAGTTTCTGGCCCACCCGAAGACGGCGGCCTCCCTGGTGGCGGAAGACCGCTTCATGTCGGAGTTTCTCGCATCACGGGGTTACCGTCCGGGACGCTCTCCCATTGAACGTCCCCCCTCTGTGGGCGGGGCTTTGGAGGCCAGAGACGGCGAAATGCTTGACCTGGGGGGTGTGACCCTCCGATTTCTTCGCGTCGGAGGCCACGCCATAGGCAACATCGTTGTCCATGTCCCGGAGCGCAACGCCCTGATGGCATCCGACAGCCTGGGGTTCCGTATCCCCAGCATCGGGTTCTTCCCGATTTTCTTTACGGGATATGCGGAATACATGGCCACAATCGACCGCCTGGAAGCCCTGGGGCCGCGAATTCTATGCCTGGCCCATCAGGGACCGCTCGCGGGAGATGCTGCCCGCAAAGCATTCAAGGATGCGCGAGTAGCCGCCCGGTCGCTTTGCGAGGAGATCCGAAACGACCCTCGCGACGAGGACGCGGTCATCAACGATCTGTATCCGCGGTTCTACCGCGACGAACTGGCTCTCTACACGCCCGAAAACATCATCGGCTGCTGCCGCCTGGTGATCCGGCGCAGCCGGGCATAGCAGGCCTGAGGCCTGCGGGATTCGGGATTCGGGCATCCGGAATCCGGACTACGGATCACCGATTCCCGGCACAACGCAGTGGGTTTCCCCCGGTTACCCAATCAACCAATTCCCAATTACTGGTTTTGAATGTAGGTTCCCCCTGAGTGGTGCGGCCCAGGGGGAAGAGGAAGAAAGGAGAAGATAGAAACGCTGTCAGCCGGATCAAGGTTGAAGCAGGCAGGGTCCGTCCGGAAGGAAAATCCTATTGGCCCGTGACCGCCCGGCGCCGGTTCCAACCCTTGTCCTTGATAACCCTATCGGCATTCGATGGCTGAACTTAAGAAGGAATGATCGGCGGCCCGTCTGCAAAACCGGGGCAAAGGAGGGAATGGGACATGCTCAAAGCGAAAGACATGATGACGAAAGACGTGCTTATCGTCACACCCGGCATGGAGATCACGCAGGCGGCAAAGCTTCTGCTGGAGAATCATTTTAACGGCCTGCCCGTTGTCGATGAAGCGGGCAAACTCGTCGGGATCATCTGCCAGGACGACCTCATCGTCCAGCAGAAAAAGCTTCCCCTGCCCTCCTTGTTCACTTTCTTCGACGGGCTCATCCCCATGACGTCCTACCGGAGCATGGAAAAGGAAGTGGACAAGATCATTGCCTCAAAGGTCTCCCAGGCCATGACGCCTGACCCCATAACGATCGGCCCCGACACGAGTCTCGAGGAGATCGCCACGCTGATGGTCAATCACAACGTTCACACCTTGCCCGTCGTGGAAGGCGGCCGGCTAGTGGGCATCATCGGCAAGGAGGACGTCCTGCGGACCCTCCTGCCCAGGGAAAGCGAAAATCTCCGCCCATAGGGCGGTGTACCCCCGATCCGCAGGGGCCGGATTTGTCCCGTCACAAAGCCTATCTCCGGCGGCGCAGGCGACACCGAAAACACATCCTGTAAACTCCGCAAATTTTTCTTGCCTTTTTCCCAATCCGTTTGTATATTGCATGCAATATGTTCCGCTATGAGGAACATGTTTCCATAATGTAGGACAAAATCCGGTGCTTTTGTAGGTGCCTTTCTTACACGAAAATCAGAATTGCTCCGATATACCGACGCTTTTCCCTCAGGTATCATGCCCTCGAAATAGCGAACGGGATGCCGGAGCAGGATATGATGATGAAACTCGGAAAGGAATCCTTGTTTGCCCCCTCGATTGTGATTCGAGCACCAGAGGGGCTGCACTTCTTTGAAATACTGACTGGCAATGCGAAAGCGGCAGCCGGGTTTGAACAGAAAATGCCCAAGGGCAATGCAGCACTCTCTCTGTCATCTACCTCTCTCCTATTCGTTCATGGAGGAGATCAACGACGCTCTCCTCCATGAATGAATGCAAAACAATGACGGAATCGACCCCCGACGGGGCGTTCTGCAAAAAAACAACGTTCTTTTGAACGACACCGTACTCTCTCTGTCATCTACCTCTCTCCTATTCGTTCATGGAGGAGATCAACGAAACTCTCCTCCATGAATGAAGCCATTATTGATCCTATTTACCGGAAACCCTTTTCAAGGGCTTATCTCGAACGAGGTAAGCCTTTCATATTTTTTCCATCCTTTCACTCCTTGAACAGATCTCAAAACTGCGTTATCTTGATGACGCAGCATCGGCGACGTATGTTTGTTCTCCCTCCCCTCGACTTGGAGAAAAACCATACAGGACCGTCCGTTCCAGGCGGGCTTTTTCTATGCACCGGCCCGTGAATGGATCAAGGAAGTGGCCATGGAAGAACATAACCCGGAAGATTTTCGCAGCTATCTTCAGCCGACATTCTTTATCGACTCCGACTCCCCGGTGGTGAGGGCATTTGCACGCGCCCATGCAGAGGGGAACACGGATACGGACAGGGCGATCAGCCTGTTTCGGGCTGTCCGCGATGAGATCCTCTACGACCCTTACGACATCCTGCTTTCCCCGAACGAGTTCAAAGCAAGCGTCATCATCGGAAAACAAAAAGGATACTGCGTGGCGAAAGCCATCGTCCTGGCCGCGGTGGCCCGGGCGGTCTCCATCCCCTCGCGGGTCGGGTTTGCTGACGTGAAAAATCACCTGAGCACGGAGCGGCTCCGAAGGCTGATGAAAACGGACGTTTTCGTCTTCCACGGCTACTCGGAGCTGTTCCTGAACGGGCGCTGGCTCAAGGTCACACCCACGTTCAACATGAGTCTCTGCGAGAAGTTCGGCGTCAGACCCCTGGAATTCGACGGCAAATCGGATTGCCTCTTTCACGAGTACGACCGCAAGGGAAACCGGCACATGCAATACATCCACGACCATGGGGCCTTCGCGGATGTGCCCTTCGAAAGAATCGTAGAGTCGCTCCAGAGCCACTACCCGGAATTCTTTCCCCGGGACGGAGCTGCCGTCGGCGGAGATTTCTCCGACGAGGCCCTGAAAGAAACGGCCGGCAAGAGAAAATAGCCGCGGAGGATGCGTCGTTTCACCTTTTGGCGTTTCGATGGGGTGTGAGGAATAACAGCGAATGTTGCCCGTCATCTTCTATTTCCAGCTGCATCGACCCTTCCTGCTCCACCCCGAAAGGGACCAGTTCCTGTGGGATGAGAGAAACCGTGATCTTTTCACGGAAAAGGCGCAGCACTGCTACCTTCCCGCCATCCGGACACTGGCCTCGCTTGTCGGAAAATACCGCGATTTCAGGCTCACGGTGAGCCTGTCCGGCACCTTTCTGGATCAGGCCGAACTCTATCAGAGCGAGATCGTCAAGACGCTGCAGGACCTTCTCGACGCAGGCCGTGACGGGGAACGCGTGGAGTTTCTCGACGAAACTCACTATCACTCGCTCACGAGCCTCTTTGAGGATCCCCGCAAGCAGGAATTCCGGGACCAGGTCTCTCTTCACCGGGACCGGTTGGCGAAGCACTTCGGGACGCGACCCACGGCCTTTCGCAACACGGATCTGATCTTCAACAGTGACATCGCATCCGTTGTCTCCGACATGGGATATACGGCGATGCTGTGCGAGGATACGGAATCCCATACCCTATCCGGAACGGTCTGGCGCGCCAGGGGATTGGATCTGCTCGTCATTCCAAGAAACCGGAAGTTGAGCGAAGAGGTCCAGATCCGCTTCGCGCAGCACCCTTTCACGGCCCGCGAATACCTGGAGCGCGTCGTGAAAAGGGGCGGGAGGGTCGTGCTGCTGGGCTTCAACCTGGAGCACATGGACGAACGCCAAGTCACCGGGATCCATGATTTCTGGAAGGGGGTAGCCGAGGCGATCCCGAAATTTCCGGATCTGGAGACCGTCACGGTCACCCAGCTGGCCCTGCGCCTGCGGGATATCGATTGTCCCCTTCTGGACATCGCCGCACCGACAAATGCCGATACCGAGACGATGACGCGACAGACGGGCGGTTGGCTGGCAGACCCGGCCCAGTTCGATCTGTTCCGGGACATTGAAAAGATGGAGGAGATCGCCCGCAAGGCCGGCGGCGAACTGATGACCCACTGGCGGCACCTCACCGCATCGGATCACCTCTACGCCATCCACCAGCGGACCGGCACGGAACCCGCGCTGTGTACCTATGAAAACCCCTACGGGAAATCGCTGGCCAGCGCTGTTCACATCCTGACGCGCAAGATTGACATTCTCACGGTGACCATCTTCCGTTTCGAGATCCTCACGCGCAAGGAAAAACCCGCCGTCCTGATCATCACGCCCGAAACGGGCCGGCTCCCGGAAGATTTGGGAGGGCTCGCGAAGTACATCTCGGGAAAAAGCGGGGGACAGGGCGAGGTCATCTCGGCGCTGTGCGAGGGCCTCACGGAAAGAGGCGTCGACGTTCACCTCGCCGTCCTGAACCTGAAAAAACGCTTCCAGCGCGAATCGCGGCTCAGCGCGCAGCAGTGGAGGGAGGTCCGCTACAAGATTGACCCCGAAAAGATCCACCTTGTCAGCTCGGGCGTCTACTCCGATCTGTTAAGCGCCTACGGGGGGAACCCGTTGCTCAACGCCGCGGAATTCCAGCGCGAGATCGTCAACAATATCATCAAGAGCGTGAGCGCCCGCCACGGCGGTCGCCTCATCGTCCACACCCACGACTGGATGGCAGGAGGAATCATCAACGCCTACCTGAAGGCCCGTGGAGTGCCTGTCCTGCACACGGTCCACAACGTGTTCACGGGACACATCCCCCTCGACATGCTCTTCGGCGTGGACCTGGAGGACTTTTCCGAGAACATCTTCTACTCCACGGAAAACGGCAGGCGCTGCCTCGACAGCCAGGCCACGGCCATCAAGAACGCCACCCTGATTAATTTCGTGGGCGAGCAGTTTTTGAAGGAGGTGGTCTACGACTACTTCATGGATCGGCCCTTGGTACCCCCCGGCGTGAGGACGGAGGTCAAGGCCAAGTACTTCTTCGGCACGGCCATCTCCATCATTAACGCGCCGCCTGCCTATATGTACCCGGAGCGCTGCGATGCCTGTGTCGAGAAATTCGGCCCCGAGGACAACGTCCTGAACGCCAAGCGCATCAACCGTATCGAATTCCAGAAGCGCATGGGGCTAAACATCGACCCCGATGCGATCCTGTTGTTCTGGCCTTCTCGCCTGGACCCCACGCAGAAAGGTGTGGAGTTGCTGGAGCAGGTGGCCGGATCCTTTGCCGTCGATCATCCCGACGTCCAAATTGCCATCGTGGGCGACGGAGTGGGCAATGATCGCAAACACGTGGAAATCCTGGGGCGCATCTCCTACGCCTCCGGAGGGCGCATCGGATACCAGCCCTTCAATGAGGATCTCTGCATGCTGGGCTATGCAGCGGCAAGCGACGTTTTCGGGGCATCACTCTACGAGCCTTGCGGGCAGATCGACCAGGTGGGGAACATCTTCGGCGCCACGGCGACGAACCGGGACACGGGGGGCTACCATGACAAGATCCGGGAGCTTCGCCTGAAAATCACCGGCGCTCCCCAGGACGTGGGAAACGGGTTTCTGTTCCGGGACTACGATCCCCGCGGGTTGTGGTATGGGCTTGAGAACAGCGTGAGGTTTCACCGGAGACCGCCGGAAATCCGCGAGCACCAGATCAAGAGGATCATGCGGGAAGCCAGGCAGCGTTACAGGCTGGAGAGCATGATCGCCGCTTACATCCGGGCCTACGAACGGATCAACGACGGTGAGCCGATCGTGTAAACGGCAGTGCATGAGTGCCGAAGTGATCAAGTGCGTGAGTGAGGATGGGAGGGTTTGACAATGGGTCTTCTGACAAAAACAGCCTGCACTGTAACAGCAATGATCCTTCTCTTCACAGCATCGACTGTTACGGCGGCCGAGCCGAAGAAAACCCCTGCAACCCAGTACTGGGTGAGTGTTGCGACACAGAACCTGAGCATGCCGGGTATGCCCCAGGAGGGAATGTCCGGATTGCAGGGCGTGATTGCGGGAAAGATGGCAGGGATGGGGCCAAAGAAAAGCCTCCTGATGCAGCTCAACTCTCCGAGTGCACTGCCGTCCAATCCGGAAGCAACCCATGACATCCCGCCGGGCCTGAATATGGGAAGGACCCTGCCTCTGCTGATCCCCGAGCGTGCGAAGCCTGCCCGCGGCGGGGAAGAGCCGGAACGGAAGATGGACAAGCCAAAGGCGCGCTTGCTCTTTTACTGGGGATGTGGTGAGGAGGTACGGTCGGGCCAGCCGAAGGTGCTCGATACGGAAAAGATGAGCATGCAGGAATTCGGCAAAGCCATTTTAGGGCGCACCGGCTCCGGACTGACCCCCCCGTCGCAGAGGGCGGAATGGGTCTATGCGGAATGGCCCAACCCAAAGAATCGCCAGGACGTGCCGCAAAAAAGCTCGCTCGAGGGAAACCACTTCATACACGGAAACTACACTCCCGACATCCAATTCGCTGTCAGCGAAAGGCATGACTTCATGGCGCCCGTCGAGTTCACCTCCGTCACCGGAGGGTTGGCGGACAGCATCCGGTTCCAGTGGAAAACGATCCCCACAGCGATCGGCTATTTTGTCATGGCCGTCAGCCATAACGACAAGTCCGGAGAAACGATCCTCTGGTCGTCGAGCGATGCTTTTGACCCGGGATACGGCCTGATGAACTATCTATCCCCGGCCGATGTCAACCGGCTCATCCGAGATAAAGTTGTCATGGGGCCTGAGGTGACGAACTGCTCGGTGCCCAGGGGGATCTTCAAGGATACAACCGGAGCGGCGCTGCAATTCATCGGTTACGGCGACGAATTGAACATCGCCTACCCGCCGAAGCCGAAGGATTCGACCAAACCGCACGAAACCATCTGGATCGTGAAGATGAGAAACAAATCGACCGGGATCCTCCCGATCGGAGTGGACGAAGGAAAGGCGGAGCGCACAAGAGGGGAAAGCCGGCCCAAGCAGGATCAGCCGCCCGCGGAGTCAAAGAGCGTCGAGTCCCCCGACCCCGTGAAGGATACGTTGAACAAAATGAAAGGCATTCTGAAGTTCTGATGGCTCGCTGCTGTCTCGCCCGTTCTTTTTTCAGAGCGGGGCAGCCGAAGAACGGGCTCATCCCGAACCGTTGCCCACCCCGTTTTGCGTCATAGAGGAGAAATGAACCGGATCGTCATCATCACCGGGGCCAGTCGCGGCATCGGAGCCGCAACAGCGATGCTTGCCGCAGAACGGGGCTATGCCGTCTGCGTCAACTACCTTCGCAACCGGGCCGCCGCCGATGCCGTCGTCGATGCCATTGAACGCTCAGGGGGCGAGGCGATCGCCGTTGCGGCCGATGTTTCCGCGGAAGCCGACGTGATCCGTCTGTTCGAAACGGTGGACCGGACGTGGGGACGCCTTTCGGCGCTGGTCAACAACGCCGGCATTCTCGACAGACAGATGCGGGTGGAAGATATGGACGCTGCCCGCCTGAACCGGATCTTCACGACGAACATCACCGGTTTTTTCCTGTGCGCCCGCGAGGCCGTGCGGCGCATGTCGACGAAACGCGGCGGTGCGGGAGGGGCTATCGTCAACGTGTCCTCGGGTGCAGCCCGATTGGGCTCACCCGGTGAATATGTGGATTACGCGGCCTCCAAAGGGGCCATTGACACGATGACGATCGGTCTGGCTCAGGAAGTTGCCGCCGAGGGCATCCGAGTGAATGCCGTGCGGCCCTCAACGATCTACACCGGCATCCACGCAAGCGGCGGGGAGCCGGGTCGGGTGGACCGTGTCAGCAAATCCGTTCCGATGAGGCGAGGCGGTCAAGCCCTGGAGGTTGCACGGGCGATCTTGTGGTTATTATCGGACGAGGCCTCCTACTCGACGGGGACTTTTATCGACGTGACCGGGGGCAAGTAGAGGCCTGGTGTCCCCGTGCCTATCCCTTCTTTTCCATTGACACACCCTGCCCCCTTTTTTATACTGCCCCGCCATATTCATCTGATCGACTCAGCTCTGTACAACCGTGCAATGGCTCCAACCCATCTCGCCAGGGGCTGGATCGGTCTTGTGTGAACATCACAGAGCGTCCTGCTATGCTGCCGGAAGTCAACCCATGATGCGAGATCGAAAAGTACTGATGATCTGTCTTTTCCTGGCGGTCGCGACCCTCGCGGCATTCTGGCAGGTCAGCCGATGCGATTTCGTCCAACTCGACGATACCGAATACGTACTCAACAACAGCCATATTCAGAATGGAATCACCATGAAGGGGATTGGGTGGGCCTTCACAGCCGGCCACGCCAATTTCTGGCATCCCCTGACGTGGATATCCCACATGCTGGATGTCCAACTCTTCGGGTTAAGCCCGCGGGGGCACCACCTGACGAATCTCCTGCTCCACATCGCCAACACCCTGCTGCTCTTCCTTGTCCTGCACCGGATGACGAAAGCGCTCTGGCAGAGCGCTTTCGTGGCGGCGTTGTTTGCACTGCACCCGCTCCATGTGGAGTCCGTCGCCTGGGTGGCCGAGCGCAAGGATGTCCTTTCCGCCATGTTCTGGATGCTCACCCTGGGAGCCTATGTTATCTACGTGGAGCGACCGGGCTGGCCGAGGTACCTGGCGGTTGTGCTCTTCTTTGCTCTGGGCCTGATGGCAAAACCCATGCTGGTGACCCTGCCGTTTGTGATGCTTTTGCTGGACTTCTGGCCTCTGAAGCGATTCGAAGCGACAAGATCGGCCGAGGCGCTCCGGACGGCGCAGCCCATCCCATCGGCACCCGCGGAAAAAAGAAAAGGCAAATCGGGCAGGAAACAGCC
>Ga0335071_10007628_pt1 | contig 11134 bp, 8 predicted proteins | sample Lox_Sample_15_FD_206724 | JGI IMG/M metagenome (GOLD analysis project Ga0335071, IMG submission 206724) | Soil microbial communities from Loxahatchee National Wildlife Refuge, Florida, United States - Lox_Sample_1.5 | ecosystem: Environmental > Terrestrial > Soil > Wetlands | place: USA: Florida...
TTCCTGGCGGCTTCCGCAATGACAACCGCGAGCACATCTGGGGACTTTTCGTTCAGGATGACTGGAAGATGCGCCCGGGGCTGACCATCAACGCCGGATTGCGCTACAACTACTTCGGCCCGCTCACGGATAAGAACAGCAACATGGGCGTGCTGCGATTCGGCGCCGGCACAGACTATTTGACTGGGATCACAATTACCTCGGGCATTCGTGCCTGGAAGGCGCAAACGCTGAATTTCGGACCCGAGATGGGCTTCAACTGGAACCCGCTCATGTTCGGAGCCAGGTTTGTGGTGCGCGGCGGATACGGGCTGAACTATAACGAGGAACAGATCGCCAACGCCAATGCGAATGATTTCAACCCTCCTGGAACGAACAGCGTTCCCGGCAGCAGCACAGGTCCCACAAACATCAACCCCAACATTCTCTACGCTGCTTCGAGCAGTCCGACCGATCCCTTCGGTTTCCCGCCCAATCCGAACACCATCACCACATTCAACTCGGCCGGCTTGCCAACGGCGGGCGCCGCCAACCTGAACGCTCTACCCGGCACCATGCCCACTCAGTACTACCATCACTACTCGCTGCAAATTGAGTTCGGCATGCCCTGGGCGATGGTTGCGAGCGTCGGCTACCAGGGGAGCTCGGGCAAGCACCTGATGTTCAACTACGACTCCAACGCGTTAGGTGTCCTCATGGGCGCCCCATTGAATCCGCTGGTGAACAGCATCAATACCTTTGGCAGCAACGGATTCTCCATGAACAACGCGATGATTCTTGTGCTCAAGCACCAGTTCTCGCACAGCTTCTCCGCGGAGGGGCAGTATACGTGGGCGCACAGTTCGGATACCAACTCCGGACCGTACTTCCGCAGCCCCTATCTATTCGACCCCCACTTCGCGTATGGGCGCTCCGACTTTGACGTCAGGAATTACTTCAAGCTGTTTGGGGTCTGGCAGCCCGTGTTCTTCCACGCCAATTCCAACATGCTGGAGAAGATGGCCGGCGGATGGACGCTTAGCGGGATCATGACCCTGCACTCGGGCTTTGGTTGGACTCCGGTCTTCAACGTCGGATCAAACCAGCTCTACTGCTCGCTCTGCAACTACGGATTCCAGAACATCCGGCCCGACTTCAATGGCGGAGCCGGCAATAGCACCAGCAACGATGCCTTCAAGACCGGAAGCAACTTCTCCAACCCTGGTGCGATCAACACCGGCACAGGCAACAACATGTTCAGTGACAATTACTTCACCGTTCCCGATATCAGCGCCTCCTTTGCCAATCTGCCGGGGGAGGTCGCCTTGCCTCCTGCGCCGGGTAACGTCGGCCGCAACTCGTTCCCGGGACCCGGCTACAGGGATGTCGATTTCACCTTTGGCAAGGCTTTCGGTCTTCCCAATGGACGAATCATTGGCGAACACGCGCAGATCGAGATCAAGGCCAACATGTTCAACGCGTTCAACCTGTTGAACATCAACCCGTCCACAATTTCCACCAACATCGCAAACTCGAATCTTGGCCAGGCGGGCAGCGCGCTCGGCGCCAGAGTCGTCGATTTCCAGGCTCGCTTCAGCTTCTGAAGCACTTCGTACCGTGCCCCATCCTTCGCGCCGCCTCTTGCGCGAAGGACGGGAAGCCACGAAGGCATTTCGTAGATTCGGAGGGGTGCGACGCACCCCTCCTTCTTTTTTGCAGCCATCCTGCCAACAGAAATCGCTCAGAAGATGTGGGGTTTGCTGCACGCGTCGCGGCAAACGGAGTCGAAGGATCTGCAGCTTTTCTCGGCGCAGATCGCTGCGCTGCCTTAGAGGCTTTCCTCAGGCATTTCAGCGAATCTCCACCACAGCCAATCCCATCGGAGGAAGAGTCAGGCTCAGCCTGTGCTGCGGGATCGCCACCGTCTCCGGCGCTCCTGTCTCGGAGGCCCTGCGCAGTGCTTCGATCTGCGCCTTGCTCGGGTAGGCAGGACTTCCCATCTTCTTCCACGCTTCCAACGTGTCGCCGTGCGCAGCATCTACGCGGCGAATCACGGCGCGTGCGCCGGCGGCAACGTTGCTTACCTCCAAAGTTATCGTTTTAACCGCGCCTGCCGCGCCGGGCTCGACCAGGTTCCAGGCGGCGATCACCACCGTTCCGTCTTTGCGCCGCGTAGCGAGCACATCGTCCGAGGGCGCCGCCAGCCTCAGGTCCCCAAGCTCATGCAAAAGCGCGAAGGCGTCGAAAGCAGGCTTGGGAATCCCATCTTCTGCCACAATCCCAAAGCCCCCGTAGAACGGCGTCTTCACGACGCCCTGCTCTTCAAAAACGTCCGAGAAGCTCCAGTACGACATCATGTTCACCATGCCGTCGCAGCGGCTAATCGTCTCCGCCAGCCACGGGCCCATGTAGATCGAGTCGGTAAGCTCCTGCTCGTTCTTATAGGTGGCGTTGAACTCGCTCCAGATCAGTGGGATCGTCGGCCGCGCGGAATGCTCGATCTCCTCGTGAACTTTCTTCACCGCCAGGCAGACCATCTGGTGCGGAGCAACGGCGCGGCTGTCGTGAAAGACGTCCTGTGGAGAGTCGTTGCCGTAGACGTGCGTGGAGACAAAATCCAGCGGCACGTTCTTCTCGGTGGTGTGCGCGATCATATCGCCCACCCACGCGGCCTGTGCGGTTGCAGGCCCTCCCACGCGAATCCGCGGGCTCACGGACTTCAACGCTCGCGCGGTGCGATCGTAGAGCTCAAAATAGGTTTGCTCTGCCGGGCGACCCGACCAGAAGTCGATGTTCGGCTCATTCCAGACCTCGAAATACCACTGCGAGATTTCGTCAATTCCGTAACGCTCGACAAGATGTTGCCCAAACGCGGCGATCAGCGCGTCCCACTTCGCGTAATCCTTCGGCGGCGAGACAATCTCCTTGTACCAGAAGCTGTGATAGTCCAGCCGCGCCGCGAGATCCTTGGGCATGAAGCTGATCTCGACGAACGGCCGCACTCCGTTATCGAGAAGCCCGTCGTAAATCTGGTCGACGTAGGACCAGTTGTAGACGGGGCGTCCATCCTTGTCCTCGCTGTAGACGCCATTTTCATCGTGAAAGATGGCGTGAAAGCGCACATATTCAAAGCCAGTGATTTTCCTTACGCGTTTGAGATCGTCACGGTAACTCTGGCGAAGGGCGAGGTTCGCGCGCCCTGAGCCGAAGATCTGTTCCCAGAAATGCGGGAAGGGCGTGCCCTTTGCGTGCGCGTCGATCGCGACGGTCTGCGCCGGCGGCGCGGCAGGCTGTTGGGCAGAGGGCTGAGAGAAGGATGAAAAGGCAAGAACCGCGGCAGAGAGCCAGGAGACCAGAACGAGACGAGCACTCTTCATGAGGCGACCTCCTCAATTCGGGCTTTCGCGTTAGTGGCTGAGAAGACCTCGAGACCCCACTTAGCCTGCATCTGCGGCTTCTCAGATAATCGTGCCGAACCTCTATAATCCAAAGCTATGAGCGGCTCCGGCGACGCACATGGAATCGACCAATTGCGGGAGGAGATCCGCCGACACGAGCATCTCTACTATGTCCTTGATGCGCCCGAGATCACCGACGCCGCATTTGATGCGCTGATGATCGAGCTGCGGAAGCTCGAGGCCGCGCATCCCGAGCTCGTCACCGCCGACTCGCCCACCCAGCGCGTGGGCGGCAAACCCGCCGAGGGATTCACGAAGGCGCAGCACTCGCGGCCCATGCTCTCGCTCGACAACGCTTATTCCGCCGCGGAGCTGGCCGACTGGGACCGGCGCGTGCGCGAGCTTGCCGCCGGGCTGCCCGTCGCTTACACTGCCGAACTCAAGCTCGACGGCCTTAGCGTTGCCCTGCGCTACGAACCTGCGCCTGGCGGAGGCTCGCGCCTTGCCGCCGGCATCACCCGCGGCGACGGCCAGACCGGCGAGGTGGTCACTTCGAACATCCGCACCATCCGCAGCGTTCCGCTGTCGATCTCCGCCGCGCGCCTGGCCAAAGCCGGCCTGCCGCAGGCTTTCGAAGTTCGCGGCGAATGCGTGATGCCCGCAGCCGCCTTCCAGCGCACCAACGAGGAGCGGGAGCGCGATGGGCTGCCCGCCTTCGTGAACCCGCGCAACTCCGCCGCCGGAGCGGTGCGCACGCTCGATCCGCGCGTCGTTGCGGCTCGCGGGCTCGTTTTCTTCGCCTACTTCCTGCTCGTCGAAGGCGAGTACTTCGCTGCCGGGCAAACGGCTACCCTTGACGCGCTCACCGCACTTGGTTTCCGCGTCAATCCCCATCGCGGGCTCGCTCCCTCTCTCGAAGAGATGAACAAATTCATCGAAAAGGCTGAGAGCGGTCGCGAGGCGCTGGGCTACGAGATCGACGGCGTGGTCTTCAAAGTGGACTCACGCGCCACGCAGCTGCGGCTCGGCTACACCGGCCGCGCGCCACGCTGGGCTATCGCCTACAAGTTCACGGCGCAATCGGCAGTCACGCAGATGGAAGACATCATGATCACCGTGGGGCGCACCGGAAAGCTTACGCCCACGGCCATGCTGCGCCCCGTCTTCGTGGGTGGCGTCACCATCAGCCGCGCTACGCTGCACAACGCCGACTTCATTCTCGCTCTTGGACTGAAGATCGGGGACTATGTACGAATCGAGCGCGGCGGCGACGTGATTCCCAAAGTAGTTGAGGTCGTCGAAGACAAGGACCATCCGCGAGGCGACCGCGAGTTTGCATTTCCGGCCCTCTGCCCGGAGTGCGGCAATGCCGTGGTGCGCGAAGAGGGCGAGGCCGACTGGCGCTGTGTCAACGCCGACTGTCCCGCCAAGCTGCGCGAGTCATTGCTTCACTTCGGCAGCCGCGGAGTCATGAACATCGAAGGCCTCGGCGATGCGGCGGTCGCGCAGTTGATCGAACGCGGGCTTGTGAAGAGCGTCGCCGATCTTTATTCGCTGACAGTAGAGCAGCTCACCGGGCTCGAGCGGTTCGCCGAGAAATCTGCGCAAACGCTTCGGAGCGAAATTCAGGATTCGAAAAATGCCGGGCTGGCTCGCGTCATCATGGGCCTGGGGATACGCTTCGTCGGCGAGCGCACGGCCGAACTGCTGGCCCAGGAGTTCGGCGATATCGATGCTTTGATGCACGCCTCGGCTGAGGAACTGGAGCGCGTCGAGGAGGTCGGCCCGCGCATCTCGCTGGCCATTCTGGAATTCTTCGCGCGCCCCGCAAATTGCGCGCTCGTTCAGGCTCTCAAAGACGCGGGCGTCAAAATGACCGCCGAAAAGAAGCAGCGCACCGCGCAGCTTGCGGGCCTCACTTTTGTGCTGACGGGCACGCTGCCGACGCTGACGCGCGACGAAGCCAAGGCAAGAATCGAGGCCGCTGGAGGAAAGACCGCCGGATCGGTGAGCAAAAAGACCAGCTACGTGGTCGCGGGTGAGGAAGCCGGCTCCAAGCTCGACAAGGCGCGTGAGCTGAACATTCCCGTCCTCGACCAGGGAGGATTACTCAAGCTGCTCGAATCCGGTGCGGGGGAGCCCGCCGGGGCTTCGGCTTCAGCCGGCATAGAATCGCAGTGAAGAGTTTCTGATCGAGAGAGAATGAGCTTATGAGAAGAAGAGTCGACATGAGAGAGCCGATCCTCGAGGCCGAGGTCAGGAAATGGTCGAGCAAGACAAGCGATGAAGTGATCGCAGAATTGCGTGAGCCAAACTGCTATGAAGTCTCCTTCGGCACAAAAAAATACCAGTGCGAGGTGCAACTTCTGCAGAATGCTGACGCCTATCTCCGCATTGGCATCGCCATCGACGACGGCACCCTCATGGGATCGCTTGACCCTTTCGGCGGCAGCTTCGATATCAAAAAAGGAGAAGCGCCGAAGGAATAGTCTCATATCCCTCATGGATTTCGTCGTCATCGACGTGGAAACCGCGACGCCCGACCCTTCGAGCATCTGCCAGGTCGGCATCGCCTCATTTCTCCACGGTCAGCTCGAAGAGGAATGGCAGTCGCTGGTCAACCCCGAGTGCGATTTTGCGCCCGCGCACATCGCCGTGCACGGCATCCACGAGGACGACCTGTGGCAGGCGCCGAGCTGGGACAAGATTTATCCTCAAGTTCATGCGCGCCTGGCCGGCCAGATCGTCGTCTCGCATACGCTCTTCGATCGCCTGGCGCTGGAGCGCGCCCGCAGGCGCTTTGATTTGATGGAATGCGAATGCCGCTGGCTCGACTCTGCCAAAGTGGCGCGCATCGCCTGGAGCTGCTTCGCGCGCGCCGGCTACAACCTGCCGAGCCTCGCGGCCCACTTCGGCATCGCGTACCGCGCGCACGATGCTCTCGAAGACGCCCGCTGCACAGGTCTGATGCTGCTGCGCGCGATGGAAGAGACGGCGCTCAGCGCCGAAGAACTACTCGATCGGATCGCCCAGCCCACGAAGTCCAAAAGGGTCAGGCGCGAGAGAGTCCGGCGCGCGTCCCCGTAAGTCTTTTCTTCAGGCTCTCGACCGCCACCGCGATCGGAATCTCCGGCCTTTCCTTGGCGGCTCTCAGCTCCCGCTCGCGCTCGCGCTTCCACGCCTCGGCGCGCCGGTTGCGCGAAGCCGTGCTTTCCACCTCACGGACGATGACCTGTCCCTGGGCATCTGCGCGCTGCGGCTCAACCTGCGCAGGAACCTGTTCGCGTTTTTCCATCGGCTCCGGCATGGGAAGCACGCTGCGCTCGGTCCGTTGCGCCGTGAGCAGGCAGGCCGCTTCGGCGGGATCAATCAACCGCGCCGAGGATTCAAACTCATCGAGGGGATCCGGTGGCGCTTCTGCCGCCGGGCTGCTGCACGCCAGAACCGGCGTTTCGATCTCTCCAGCCTCGCCCCGGCCAGGCCCGGGTTGGGTCCGCACGGCAATAGAGCGCGCCATAAAATCGTCGGCCAGCTTGTGCAGGCAGGTCTGCCCGCAAAGATGCTTAGCGCCCGGCTTGGACCGGTTGCGGGAGGCCCAATCGCTGATCCGCAACTCGCCGGCTTGTTCACAGGCTACGAACCAGTGGTTGGTCTGCCCCTTCTCTCTTCCACAGACGTCGCATGAAATTGCCTGCCGAATCACAACCCTTCTCCCAGAATGCGCAACCTTTTCCGCATTCTTCGCGTGCCGGCTTACCGCCGGTATTGCCTTCTCTCCAGTTCATCGCGTTTTGGAGCGATTGAATGAGCGCGCCGCAAAAGAATCCCTCGGTGGAATCAATTCAGGCCAGATGGACCGGATGGTTCCGAATCGGAACACTCGCGCGCCTTTGGCGATCACATAAAAGAAAAAGACGCGGCCAACGCCGCGCCCTTTTCCCTACAGCAACGTGGCCTTGCGCTTACTCCTTCGGCGCGAAGTATCCTTTGCGCGCGCGCACGAGGTAGTGCCGGTCGTAACAGTAAAGATAAATGGTGCGGAAGGCGCCATCGGCCTTGAAATCGGCCGGCGTGTAGGTCAACGCATACTGGCTGCGCAACTCCTCTTCGATGTTTTTAAAGCTCGTTGCCATCTCCTCGACCGAAGGCGGGAAGAACACCTCTCCGCCGGTTTCTTCGGCCAATTGCGTCAGCACCTTGTCGCCAGTGCCGCGGCTCGGGGTCCAGTTGGTACTGATCGTGTAAATGATTGTTTCCGCACGTTGGCACTCCTTGATCGCCTCCGGAAGATAAACCCGGCTCTGGTCGTCGTCCCCGTCTGAGATCAGGATCATCGCCTTGCGAAACGGCTCCGGGCCGCGCTCGGTGAGCATCTTGTCGCGGCACGCCGTGTAAACCGCGTCAAAGAGCGCGGTGCCGCCTCCCGGCTTCAGCTTGCTGACCCCCGCCTGCAGGGCGTCCAGATTGTTGCTCCAGTCTGCCGTCAGGTTCGGAACCACATCAAAACCCATCACAAAGGCCCGGTCGCTTTTCGCCTTCAGCACATTCAGCAGGAACTCCTGCGCCGATTGCTGCTCGAACTGGAAACGGGAATGAATCGAAGTGCTGGCATCGATCAGAATTCCTACGCGCAACGGCAGGTTGATCTGCTGGTGGAAGGAATTCACCTTATACGGCGCCTTCTGGTCGTCCAGCAGGGCAAAGTCGCTCTGCTGCAGGTTCGGAATGTAATGGCCTTTTTTATCGGTGACCGTAAAGATCAGGTTCACCTCGTTGACTCCGAGGCGGATGGTTGGGGTGTTCGTGTCCCCGGCAACAGGTGCTGTTGCCGGTTGGGACGCTGCGGCTGTTGAAGAAGCGGGCGGGACCGTGGAGGGCACCGCGGATTGCTGGGCCTGTGCGGCGGCACAAAGAACCACCGCAAAAGCGAGGTAAAACTGTTTCATCATGACGTCTCTATTCTAACAATCGCGGGATTTCCACGCAGTATTTTGACGATTTTTCAGGTCCTCTGTTGCAGGGGACCTTCCAACCGGTTGAGAAACTCCTTGAGCTCGTCCGGCAGCGGAGCTTGCAATTTGAGCAGTTTACCTGTCATCGGATGCACGAACTCCAGCTCTCCGGCGTGCAGAAAATTGCGCCCCAGCCTCAGCCGTTCGGGTTCGGCTTTTCTTCGCGTCGTCCGCGATCCTGGAGCCCTCAATGCCGCCTCATCCGTTAGTTGACCGGCCGCCCCATAAAGCGTATCGCCTACTACCGGGTGGCCGAGCGAGGCCATGTGTACGCGAATCTGATGCGTCCGCCCGGTCTCGATGCGCACTTTCACCAACGTGAATCTTCCGAATCGGCCATCGACGCGCTTGACCACCTCAAAGTGGGAAACGGCCTGGCGGCCATCGGCGCCGGGCCGCGCCGTCATGCGGGTGCGCCGCGCGCGGTCCCGGCCGATCGGCGCCCGGAGAGTTCCCTTTTCTTCCTTCATCGCGCCTTCCACAAGGGCAATGTAGGTCTTCTTCAGCTCGCGGCTCGCAAACATGGCGCCCAGCGCCGCATGTGCGCGGTCGTTTTTCGCCACCACGATCAGCCCGCTGGTTTGCTTGTCGAGCCGGTGAACGATTCCCGGCCGCAGTTCGCCCGCCGACGATGAAAGCCGGGCGAACCGGTACAGCAGCGCGTTCACGAGTGTTCCCCTGCTTTGCGCCTCCGCGCTCTTCCCCGAGCCGGCATGAACCATCATCCCCGCCGGCTTGTTCACCACGGCCAGGTCCTCATCCTCGTACACTACGTCCAGAGGAATCGCCTCCGGCTCCGCTTTGAGCGGTACGGGACGGGCCTCTCCGACGACCGTGATGCGCTCTCCACCGGAGAGCTTATAGGAAGCCTTCTGGCTGAAGCCGTTGACCTCAACGCCGCCCTGCTCGATGTGCAACTGCACGCGTGAACGGCTTACGCCGTCCAGTTGCGCCGCCAGGAAGCGATCCAGCCGCTCGCCTCGCGCCTCGGCGGGCACTTCGATGGTGCGCGAATCGTTCATGCGATCTCCTGGCCTTATGCATCCTAGATTAACCTGCATTTGGGCATTCTCAACTCTTTAAAGGACAATGGATACGTACGAAGAAACCTCAATAAGTGAGTTCTATGCCCGCCACAGGAGCCAGACCGCAGGGAACAGCCGACGAAGCCGGCGCGGCCGAAGCTGTGCGCCAGATGTTCGACTCGATTGCGCCGCGCTACGACCTGCTGAATCACCTGCTCTCGGCGAATGTCGACCGCCTGTGGTGGCGAAGGGCGGCGCGGCGCTTTCGCGCGGTTCTGGCCCGGCGCGAGTCCTCCATTCTCGACATCTGCTGCGGCACGGGCGACATGACGATGGCGCTGGCGAAGCTTCGCCCGGCCGGCGCGCGGCCTATCTTCGCCGCTGATTTTTCCCGCGAGATGCTCAGCCGCGGCGCGCGCAAGTTTGCCCGCGCGAATGTGACGGTTCTTGAGGCGGACGCGCTGCATCTCCCCTTTGGCGACCGGTCGCTCGACCTCATTGTTACAGCCTTCGGCTTTCGCAACGTGGCCAACTACGAAGCAGGTCTGCGCGAGTTCAATCGCGTGCTGAAGCCCGGCGGACAACTGGGCATTCTCGAATTTGGCGAGCCCGGCGGCCTGATAGGAAAAGCCTACGCAGCTTACTTCCGGCGTGTCCTGCCGGCCATCGGCCGCCTCGTCTGCGGCAAGGACGGCCCGTACAACTATCTGCCCGCTTCAGTGGGCCGATTTCCGCAACCGCCTGAGATGCTGCAACTGATGCGGTCAACAGACTACTCCGAGTGCGAGTGGCAGCCCTATACCTTCGGAATTGCGGGCTTGTACACGGGCGCTCGTCCGGCTATAGTCTGAGAACGCCATGGGCTCTCCGTCTCTCAATCCGCCCACCAAACAAAGCAGCGATCAGGCTGTGTCCGGCCCCGCTGCGCCGGAGCCCGCCGCAGTAAGCCGCGAGAAGCAGCGTGTTGCCCTGATCTCAATGGCGGCCGCTGCACTCATGACGCTGCTCAAACTGGTGGCAGGGTTGCTTTCCGGCTCGCTGGGCGTGCTCTCTGACTCCGCGCATTCGGGGCTCGATCTGCTGGCGGCGGCCCTCACCTTCTTTTCCGTGCGGGTCAGCGACAGGCCGGCAGACGAAGTCCACACCTACGGGCACGGCAAAATCGAAAATCTCTCCTCTTTCGCTGAAGTTCTGCTGATGGTCGCTTCCAGCGCATGGTTCATATGGGAGGGGAGCAAGCGGATCTTTTTCCATACCATCGAACTGCATGACTTTGCGTGGCCCGCAGCGGTAGTCGTCTGTTCCATTGGCGTGGACTTCTGGCGCTCGCGGCAACTACGCGCCGTAGCGCGGCGCACAGGCTCGCCTGCGCTAGCCACGGACGCCTTCCATTTCGCCTCTGACATCTGGTCCTCGTGCGCGGTGCTTGTAGGTCTCGCGGCAACCTGGATCGGCACGCGCTACGGTGTCGGCTGGCTGCGTTATGCCGATCCCGCTGCTGCCATCGTGGTTTCCGTCCTGATTCTCCGCCTTACGCTCCACATCGGCCGCGAGGCCGTGGGAGCGCTGATGGACGAGGTCCCTGCCGGAACGCGCCGCCGCCTGGTGCGCGAGGTGGAAAAGGTGGAGGGCATTCTATCTGTCCAGCAAGCGCGTCTTCGCCGCTCCGGTGCAGACCACTTCGTCGATCTCACAATCGCTCTGCCGCGCCGTTCCACGT
>Ga0335071_10007629_pt1 | contig 11133 bp, 7 predicted proteins | sample Lox_Sample_15_FD_206724 | JGI IMG/M metagenome (GOLD analysis project Ga0335071, IMG submission 206724) | Soil microbial communities from Loxahatchee National Wildlife Refuge, Florida, United States - Lox_Sample_1.5 | ecosystem: Environmental > Terrestrial > Soil > Wetlands | place: USA: Florida...
AGGCGCAGGAGGTCGAGATGACTGCCACGGCAACGACATCCGCCGATCCGCTGGGACCGGACTCGCTCACGTGGAAGTACTTCGGAGACCTCCGCACCGGAATGATGGGCGTCTGGATCGGCGCCATCCAGAACATGTATCCGGAGCTGGGCGCGGGTGTCGAGGAGCATTCCATCCTGCTGCGCGAGCCCCTGCCGCGGGTGGCCCGGTCGGTGTACCCGATCATGGGCGTGGTCTACGACGGTGACCGCGCGTCCGAGACCGGCCAGCAGATCAAGGGCTACCACCGGACCATCAAGGGCGTCGACGCCGCGGGCCGTCGCTACCAAGCCCTGAACCCCGAGACCTTCTACTGGGCGCACGCCACGTTCTTCATGCTCATCATCAAGGTGGCCGACTACTTCTGCGGGGGCCTGACCGAGGCCGAGAAGCGGCAGCTCTTCGACGAGCATGTCCAGTGGTACCGGATGTACGGAATGAGCATGCGGCCGGTGCCCCGATCGTGGGAGGAATTCCAGGAGTATTGGGACCGGGTCTGCCGCAACGAGCTGGAAATCAACCAGGCGACGCTGGACATCTTCAAGATCCGGATCCCCAAACCCAGGTTCGTGCTGATGCCGACGCCGATCTGGGACAGGCTGTTCAAGCCGCTGGTGGCCGGTCAACGCTGGATCGCGGCGGGTCTGTTCGAGCCCGCCGCTCCGCTCTTCGTTCCCCTCTTCGCTCCCCTCTCGACCCGGCGAAGGCGCTCATGGAACGCGCCGGCTCGCTGGTGCACGGCACGCTGTCGCTGGCCGGTCTGCGGCCGGCCCGGGGGCGCGTCAAGGCCGCCTGAGCAGACCGAGGGCCTGCGCGCTCTCGTACAGGCAGATCGCCGCGGCGGCGGCCACGTTCAGGCTCTCGGCGCCGCCGGACATCGGGATGCGCACGCGGTCATCCGCGTTCGCCGCGATCTCGGCCGACAGGCCGTGTGCCTCGGCGCCGAACAGCCAGGCCGTCGGCGCGGCGAGGTCCGCCTCGTCCAGGCGGGTCGTCGCGTCGATCGTGCCGGCCAGCACCCGCAGCCCGGCGGCGCGCAACGCGCTGACGGCGGCGGGGACGTCGGGCGCGGCAACGACCGGAATGGAGAAGATGCTGCCCGCCGACGCGCGCAGGCACTTGCCGTTGTACGGGTCGACGCTATGGCCGCCGAGGATCACGGCCCCGGCGCCCATGGCGTCGGCGATGCGGATCAGGGTGCCAGCATTGCCGGGCTCGCCGATCTCGACGGGAACCGCTACCAGCCGGGGCGGGGCCGCCAGCACGTCCTCGAGCCGGATCGCCGGCATGTCGCACACCGCCACCAACCCCGCCGGGCTCACCGTGTCCGACAACGCTTTTGCAGCCCGCTCGGTGACCAGATGGACCGGGCACGCCTGGGCGGCCAGCAAGGAGGCGTGCCGCTGCGCCGCGAGTTCGGTGACGAACACGTCGCGCACCAACCCGCGAGCGGACGCGGCCTCGACCAGGTTGGGGCCCTCGGCGAGGAATCGTCCGACCCGCCGGCGGCCGACGTGCCGATGCAATTTGACCGCCGCGACCACCCGGGCCGAGCGTTCCGTGAGCGCCGACGGCATCGTCGCGCGTTAAGCGGCCTCTCCCGAATCCGAGGGGGCGTTGACGTCGTCGGGCAGGGCCGCCCGGGCGACCTCGACTAGCGCGGTGAACGCCGCCGGATCGGTGATCGCGATGTCGGCGAGGTTCTTACGGTCCACCTCGACGCCGGCGGCCTTCAGGCCCTGAATCAGCCGGTTATAGGTGATGTCGTTGGCGCGCGCAGCCGCGTTGATCCTCGAGATCCACAACTTGCGGAACTCGCCCTTGCGCGCACGGCGGTCGCGGTAGGCGTAGTTCAGCGAATGCAGCTGCTGCTCTTTGGCTTTGCGGTAGAGCCGGGATCGCTGGCCGCGATAGCCTTTCGAGGCCTTCAGGACGCTGCGCCTCTTCTTGTGGGCGTTGACCGCCCGCTTCACGCGTGCCATGGATGTTCCTACTCTCGTTCAGGCAGTGAATGGTTCGTCAGGGTCTGGTGCCGGCTACTCAGCCGTTGAGCAGCTTGTTGACGCGCTTGGTGTCGTTGGCGGCCACCACGGTGCGGCCGTCAAGCCGCCGGGTCCGTTTGGTGGGCTTGTGCTCGAGCAGGTGGCGCCGATTCGCCTTCTGGCGCACGATCTTTCCGCCACCGGTGCGCCTGAACCGCTTCGAAGCCCCGCTGTGGGTCTTGGCCTTGGGCATGTTTCCTCTACTTCTAGTACTGGCTCGTACTGGTCGTGCTGGCTCGTACTGGTCGTGCTGTCAGGTCAGTTGGGCGACGGGTTCGTGTCCGCCGCCGCGTCGGAGTCCCCCAACGCGCTGCCCGCCGGTCCCTCGGGATGCCGCGCCCTGGCCCGGGTCTTCGCACCGCGGTGCGGTGCCAGCACCATCGTCATGTTGCGGCCGTCCTGCTTGGCCGACGTCTCGACGAATCCGTAGTCGGCGACGTCGGCGCCCAGCCGCTGCAGCAATCGGTAGCCCAACTCGGGCCGCGACTGCTCACGTCCACGGAACATGATGGTGACCTTGACCTTCGATCCCGCCTCCAGAAAGCGGATTACGTGACCCTTCTTGGTCTCGTAATCGTGATCGTCGATTTTCGGTCGCAGCTTTTGTTCCTTGACGACGGTCTGCTGCTGGTTGCGGCGGGATTCGCGCGCCTTTTGCGCCGCCTCGTATTTGAACTTGCCGTAATCCATGATTTTGCAGACCGGCGGCCTGGCGTTCGGGGCTACTTCGACGAGATCGAGATCGGCGTCCGCGGCGACGCGCAGTGCGTCTTCGATGCGCACTATGCCTACCTGCTCGCCTCCTGGGCCGATCAATCGGACTTCAGGTACGCGGATGCGCTCGTTGACGCGGGTCTCAGTGCTGATGGGGCCTCCCTTGTTGGGCTTCTGGTTCTCCGGTGGCGTCCACTGCCCACGCCCGTCGGAGACTCAGCGGTGGAAAACCACACCACCAGCAAAAAAGCCCCGCAAAAGCAGGGCCCAATGCCGACCGATCGCGGCGTGAACCCGTCAAGCCGCCCGCGCTACCGCGGAACAGGCATCCACGATGCCCGTGACCGGACCGTGTCGCCGGAACGAGGCTTGAAACCTGTCTCGCGGCTAGCGGTGGGAGTGGGACTCCACTTACTGTTCCCCGGCGTTCACCGGGATGGTCGCAGCCCATAGTTTAGCAGCCATGTGGCGTCTTCCAGCACGTCTGCGGCGGACGGCCCACGGGCCGGTGTGACGCGGCTTCGGCAAAGCGGGTAACTACCCTTCGTGGCTCTTGGCGCTTCGTCAGGATTTTCATGGGTTGAAGGCATATCCTCGCGGTCTGTGACTGTAGCTACGTCCCGCTTCGGCCCGCGTTCGGGCAGCCAGCCGAACTCCCGGTATCGGTGGGTACCGGCGGCGGCGGGCTGGACGGTCGGCATCATCGCCACCCTGTCACTGGTCGCCAGCGTTTCGCCGCTGGTCCGGTGGCTGATCAAGGTCCCTCGCGAATTCATCAACGACTACCTGTTCAACTTCCCCGACACCAGCATCGCGTGGTCGTTCGTGCTGGCCTTGCTGGCCGCGGCGCTCACCGCGCGCAAACGCATCGCCTGGGTGCTGCTGCTCGGCAACATGATCCTCGCCGCCGCCCTAAACGCCGCCGACATCGCCGCCGGCGACAACACCGCGGCCGAGTCCTTCGGCGAGAACCTCGGTTTCGCGGTGCACATCGTCGCGATCGTGCTCCTGCTCCTGTCCTATCGGCAGTTCTGGGCGAAGGTCCGCAGGGGCGCGCTGTTCAAGGCGGCCGCGGTGCTGGTCGCCGGCTGGGTGATCGGAATCCTGGCCTCCTGGGGTCTGGTCGAGATGTGGCCCGGCACCCTGGCGCCGGACTCCCGCTTCTGGTACGTGGTCAACCGGGTGGTCGGGTTCTCCCTCGTCGATCCCGACGCGTTCACCGGCCGCCCGCACGTCCTGCTCAACGCGATCTTCGGGCTGTTCGGCGCGCTGGCGCTGATCGCGGCGACCATCGTCCTCTTCCAGTCGCAGCGCGCCGACAACGCGCTCACCGGCGAGGACGAGTCCGCCATCCGCGGGCTGCTCGAGCTGTACGGCAAGAACGACTCCCTGGGCTACTTCGCCACCCGCCGCGACAAGTCGGTGGTGTTCGCGCACAGCGGCCGCGCCGCCGTCACCTACCGCGTCGAAGTCGGCGTGTGCCTGGCCAGCGGCGACCCGGTGGGCGATCCGAGGGCGTGGCCGCAGGCCATCGACGCCTGGCTGGGGCTGTGCCAGACGTACGGCTGGGCACCCGGCGTGATGGGCGCGAGTTCGCAGGGCGCCCAGGCCTACCGCGAGGCCGGCCTCAACGCCCTGGAACTGGGCGACGAGGCCATCTTGCGGGCGTCCGATTACAAGCTGTCCGGCCCCGACATGCGCGGGGTGCGCCAGGCGGTGACGCGGGCCCGCAGGGCCGGGCTGACGGTGCGCATCCGGCGGCACCGCGACATCTCCGCCCAGGAGATGGCCGACACCATTTCGCGCGCCGACGCCTGGCGCGACACCCAAACCGAACGCGGCTTTTCGATGGCGCTCGGCCGGCTCGGCGATCCCGCGGACGGGGACTGCCTGCTGGTCGAGGCGCTGGACCGCGACGGCCAGGTGGTCGCGATGCTGTCGCTGGTCCCGTGGGGAAGCACCGGCGTCTCCCTCGACCTGATGCGCCGTTCCCCGCACTCCCCCAACGGCACGATCGAGCTCATGGTCAGCGAGCTCGCCCTGAACGCGGAGACCCTTGGGATCATCAGGATTTCGCTGAACTTCGCCATGTTCCGGTCCGCGTTCGAGCAGGGCGCCCAACTCGGCGCCGGACCGGTTGCCAGGTTGTGGCGCGGATTCCTGCTGTTCTTCTCGCGGTGGTGGCAGCTGGAGACGCTGTACCGCTCCAACATGAAGTACCAGCCCGATTGGGTTCCCCGGTACGCCTGCTACGAGGACGCCCGGCTGATTCCCCGCGTGGGCGTCGCCTCGGCCCTCGCCGAGGGCTTCCTCGTGTTCCCATTCAGCCGGCGCAAAACGCACACCGGGCACCACCCCGCCGTCCCCCCCAGGCTGGCCGAGTCCGGGCTGTTGCATCACGACGGGTCGGCGCCCGACGTCAGCGGGCTGCAGCGCGGGGCCGGCGCCGCGGAGGACGAGGAGTCGAGGTCCCGCCTTCCCGAGCAGGTCCGGGTGCGTCTGGCCAAGCTGAAGATGTTGCAGCGCAACGGCGTTGACGCGTACCCGGTGGGATCGCCGCCCAGCCACACGATCGCCGCAGCGCTGGACGCCGACGACCAGGAAAGCGTGTCGGTGGCCGGGCGCATCTTGCGGATTCGCGACTACGGGGGCGTGCTGTTCGCCCAGGTGCGTGACTGGTCGGGCGAAATGCAGGTGCTGCTGGACAATTCGCAACTGGAGCACGGCCGCACCGCCGATTTCACCGCTGCCATCGACCTCGGTGACCTGGTCGAGCTCACCGGGCATATGGGTTACAGCAAGAACGGGACCCGCTCGTTGATCGTGCGCAACTGGCGGATGATCGGTAAGTGCTTGCGGCCGTTGCCCAATAAGTGGAAGGGCCTGACCGACCCCGAGGCACGGGTGCGGACCCGCTACGTCGACCTCGCGATCAACCCCGAAGCGCGCGAGCAGCTCAAGGCCCGCAGCAACATCTTGCGTTCCGTTCGGGAAACGCTCTTCGCCAAGGGGTTCATCGAGGTAGAGACGCCCATCCTGCAGCAGATCCACGGTGGGGCAACCGCCCGGCCGTTCGTCACCCACATCAACACCTACGACATGGACCTGTTCTTGCGCATCGCGCCGGAGCTGTACCTGAAGCGGCTGTGCGTCGGCGGCGTGGAGCGGGTGTTCGAGGTGGGCCGCGCCTTCCGCAACGAGGGCGTCGACTTCAGCCACAATCCCGAGTTCACCCTGCTGGAGGCCTACCAGGCCCACGCCGACTACAAGACGTGGATCGACGGCTGCCGGGAGCTCATCCAGAACGCCGCGCAGGCCGCCAACGGCGAGCAGACGGTGCTGCGGCCCCGCACCGACGGGCGCGTCGAACCGGTCGACATCTCCGGCGTCTGGCCGGTCAAGACCGTGTACGACGCGGTATCGGAGGCCCTCGGCGAGCACATCGACCCCGACACCTCACTGGCCGCCCTGCGCAAGCTGTCCGACGCCGCACACATTCCGTACCGGGCGCATTGGGACCCCGGCGCAATCGTGCTGGAGTTGTACGAGCACCTGGTGGAGGACAAGACCGAGCGACCGACCTTCTACATCGACTTCCCCAGCTCGGTGTCGCCGTTGACCCGGCCCCACCGCAGCCAGCGCGGCGTCGCCGAACGGTGGGACCTGGTGGCGTGGGGTGTCGAGCTGGGCACCGCCTACAGCGAGCTGACCGACCCCGTGGAGCAGCGACGCCGTCTGCAGGAGCAGTCGCTGTTGGCCGCCGGCGGGGACCCCGAGGCGATGGAGCTCGACGAAGACTTCCTGCAAGCGATGGAATACGCGATGCCCCCGACCGGCGGGATGGGCATGGGCATCGATCGGCTCGTCATGCTCATAACTGGCCGCAGCATCCGCGAGACCCTGCCATTCCCGCTGGCCAAGCCGCACTGAACGATCCCTGAACGCTGACCGGCCGCGCCGCGGACATTCGGCGATTATGTTCCGGGGCGGTTAACAATCGATCACAATGAGTCACGTGACCGCCACTGCGCCCTCAGGGCCCCTTGCGACGGCGCAGTTGCTGGCAAGCAGTCACACCTCCCTGATGCACGGCTGGGTGCCCGCGACGATCCAGATCGGCGCCGCGGTCGTGCTGGCCCTGGCCGTCGGCTGGCGGTCGCGACGCTGGCGGATCGTCTGGCTGCCGCTGGCCGGCGCGGTCGGCGGTGCCACCGCCTATGTGACGCACTGGTACATCGTCGACCGCGGCCTGTCCGACGAACCGGCGCCGTCGGCGCTGTGGGGGTGGATGGCGTCGGCCGGCTTCGCCGCGGCGGTGCTGGTTCTCGGCTGGCGCAGCGCGCGGCCGTGGCGGCGCGGCGCGACGCTGATCGCGGTGCCGCTGTGTTTGCTCTGCGCGGCGCTGAGCCTCAACCTGTGGGTCGGCTACTTCCCGACCGTGCAGGCCGCGTGGAACCAGCTCACCTCCGGCCCCTTGCCCGATCAGACCGACCCGTCCACCGTCACGGCTATGGTCGCCAAGCGGGCCCGTCCACCGCACGGCAGCGTGGTGCCGGTGGTGATCCCTTCGGACGCATCGCACTTCAAGCACCGCGGCGAACTCGTGTACCTGCCGCCCGAATGGTTCACCAGGGGGCACCACCCGCTTGCGGGGGACAGCCCACCGCCGGCGTTGCCGACCGTGATGATGATCGGCGGGCAGTTCAACACGCCAGCCGACTGGACGCGGGCGGGCAACGCGGTCAAGACCGCCGACGACTTCGCGGCCACGCACGCCGGCAGGGCGCCGGTGCTGGTGTTCGTCGACTCCGGAGGGGCCTTCAACAACGACACCGAATGCGTCAACGGCGTTCGCGGCAATGCCGCCGACCACCTCACCAAGGACGTTGTCCCGTATATGATTTCGAAATTCGGTGTCAGCCCCAACCGGTCCAGCTGGGGCGTTGCGGGCTGGTCGATGGGCGGGACGTGCGCCGTGGACCTGACCGTCATGCATCCCGAGATCTTCAGCGCGTTCGTCGACATCGCCGGCGACTTCTTCCCGAACGCCGGCACCAAGGCGCAGACCATCGCCCGGCTGTTCGGCGGAAACGCCGAAGCCTGGGCGGCATTCGACCCGACCACTATGATCGGCCGGCACGGCCCGTACCGCGATGTGGCCGGCTGGTTCGCCATCTCGTCGGCCGGCCCGCCGGCGCCGCGCCGCGACGTGTCGGTAACCGATGCCGGCGCAATGCGTCTGGTGAGCCGTGACGCCGCGGCCAACCCGAGCAACCAGACCGCCGCCGCCTATTCGCTGTGCGGGCTCGGCCGCGCGAACGGCATCGACTGCGCGGTCCTCCCCCAGCCGGGCAAGCACGATTGGCCGTTCGCGGACCGGGCTTTCGCGGCCGCGCTGCCGTGGCTGGCCGGGCGGCTCGGCACCCCGGGGGTCACGCGGATCCCGCTGCCGGCCGTTTCCGCTCCGCCCGCGCTGCCCAGTCAGGTGGTGGTCCCGGCCGAGCGCTCCAACACGGCCGGCAAGTAGCGGCCACTCACGCGGCCCGCCGCTGGGCACGATCCGCGCCGGGCTCCCGCGTGCTGGGTGACCGTCACCGCCCGGGTAGGTGATCCCAACCACCGACCGCTCCGACAGGACGCAAACGACACGCAAATACGGCGATCCCATACGGCCGTATCGTCGCGCGCTGCCGGTGTATTGTCCGGCCGTGGGACCTCCCCGACTGTTTCCCTATGACCCGCCGCCTCCCGGGGGGCCGTCGCCCAAGAAGCGGGTTCGCGACGCGGCCCTGAGTTGCTTTGCCATTCGCGGGATCGCTGCCACATCGCTGCGCACGGTCGCCGAGGCCGCGGAGGTATCAATCGGGCTCGTGCAGCACCACTTCCGCACCAAGGCCGCCCTGACCGCGGCCGTCGATCAGTACGTGCTGCAGGTGGTGGGTGAGCCCCTGGAACCTACAGCACTGCCCGAACCGCCGTCCGACGGGCTCCACGAGGCCGGGCGCCGACTGACCGCACTGATGGTCGAACGCCCCGACGTGATGACCTATCTCGGGCGCGCGCTCGCCGAGGGCGGCGCATTCGGGTCGGTCATCTTCACCGGCCTGGTGGGGATCAGTACGGGCCAGGGCGACCAGTTCGATCAGCAGGGCAGCCTCCGACCCGATCTGGATCCCGATTGGGCGGTGCTCAACCCGCTTATCCTGCGTGTCGGCGCGATCATTCTGCATCCGTACATCGAGCTCTACCTGGGCAAGTCGTTCTTTACCGAGCCTCAGCTGCGACGGTGGGATGCCGCCGTCACCAACCTGATACGGCGAGGACAATTCCTCGAGCAAACGGACGCCCCGGACGGGGATGTCATCAGTTGGTGAGCGGCCGAGCGCAGCGGCAGGGAGGCCGGGCAGGACCCGCTCGGCGCGCCGCGCTTCGCCCGTCGCAGGGCGTCCCCGCCGGCCCGCAGCTGCAATAGTCTGGCACAGTGACCGAGCCCGACGCGACCGCTTACGCGGCGCAGATTCTGGACCCTGATGAACACGCCGATCGTGCGGTGTTGCAGCGGTTGCGAGCTGACCCCGGGGTGGAGTTCCTTGATCACCGCGAGGCACAACTCTCGGGTCTGCGAGGACTTCGCCCGGCGCCCGATCGCGATGTCCTGGCCGAACCGGGTCGGTGGGCGCACTACCCGTGGCGTCGCACCGTCGTTGCGGTGCTGGGCCCGCGCGGGTTTCGGGCGCTACGACTTGATCGCAACAGAAACAACATCACCACCGAAGAACAGGCCCGGTTCAGCTCGCTGACCATCGGCGTCGCCGGTCTCAGCGTCGGCCATGTCATCGCGCACACCCTTGCGGTGCAGGGACTCTGCGGCAGTCTCCGGCTGGCTGATTTCGACCATTTGGAACTGTCGAACCTGAATCGGGTGCCGGCCACCTTGTTTGATCTCGGGTTGAACAAAGCGCACGTGGCGGCGCGCAGGATCGCTGAGCTCGATCCGTATCTGGCAGTGGACGTGTTCGACGCCGGACTCACCGCGGAGACCGTTGACGCGTTCCTGGATGGACTCGACATCGTCGTCGAGGAGTGTGATTCGCTCGACATGAAGGTCGGCGTGCGCACCCGAGCCCGCGAACGGCGGATCCCGGTGCTGATGGCCACCAGCGACCGCGGAAGAGTCGACGTCGAACGCTTCGATCAAGAACCTGAGCGTCCGATCCTGCACGGACTACTCGGCGAGCTGGACATCGAGCAGCTGCCGGGCATGAGTAGCCGGGAAAAGATCCCCTACATGCTGCGCTACGACGAAGCCGGACGAGTATCGCCCCGCACTGCTGCATCACTCATCGAGATCGATCGATCGCTGTCGACCTGGCCTCAGGTGGCATCCGATGTCCTCGTGGGCGCTTCAGCATTGGCCGAAGCCGTACGCAGAATCGGACTGGGCGAAAACCTGAGATCCGGTCGGTGTCGCATCGACATTGGCTCGGCGCTTGATCAACTCGACGAAGTCGAGACGGCCCGGCATCGCCCTGCGTTGGACGACGAGCAGAGCAACGACCCGGCCCCTTCCGCGGTCACCGACACCATCGTGGCTGCCGCTGTGCGTGCCCCCTCGGGCGGAAACAGCCAGCCATGGCACATCGAGGCGGAACCGGGCAAACTCACCATAAGCGTTGCCACAGAACATACTTCAGCGATGGATGTAGGCTTTCGCGGCAGCGCCGTCGCACTGGGCGCAGCCCTGTACAACGTCAGGATCGCCGCCGCCTCCCGTGGGATGCTCGGGCCGGTGAGCGTCTCGGAAGACGTAGACGGATGTCCGCTGCGGGCCTCGATGCACTTCGAAGACGGCACCGACCCCGCCCTCGCCGAGCTCTGTGAACCGATGCTCGCGCGCGGGACTAACCGACATCGCGGAACGCCTCAATCACTCGACGACCAGACGATCAAGTTGCTCACCGCCGCAGCCGAGCGCGAGGGCGCGCGCCTGCACCTACTCACCGAGCGGGACGACCTTGCGCGGGCCGCAACGATTTTCGGTGCGGCCGACCGCATCCGGTACTTGACGCCGCGGCTGCACAAGGAGATGTTCGCGGAACTGCGCTGGCCCGGAGATCCCGATCCCGACACCGGTATCGACGTGCGTACCCTCGAACTCGACGCCAGCGACTTGGCGTTACTTGACATCGTGCGCCGGCCCGACGTCATGGTTTACCTCGCGGAATGGAACGCGGGCAGCGCGCTCGGCGACGGCATGCGCGACCAAATCCTCGCCAGCTCCGCGCTGGCGGTGATCACCGTGCCCGGGGAGCGTCTCAGCGACTACGCGATCGGCGGG
>Ga0335071_10007630_pt1 | contig 11133 bp, 9 predicted proteins | sample Lox_Sample_15_FD_206724 | JGI IMG/M metagenome (GOLD analysis project Ga0335071, IMG submission 206724) | Soil microbial communities from Loxahatchee National Wildlife Refuge, Florida, United States - Lox_Sample_1.5 | ecosystem: Environmental > Terrestrial > Soil > Wetlands | place: USA: Florida...
GGATATGGCGGACGCCATCCGAGACGGGAAAGAGCCCACGGTCACCCTGGCGGACAGCCGGGCCAACACCACCGCGCTCCTGGGACTGTTCGAGTCGGCGCGCAGCGGGAAGCCGGTGGACCTCTAAAAAGCGTTAGTGGAATCAGGGGAAAGACCGACCGCCGGATCATCTTCCGGGGCAGGTCCGGGTCGCGGGCTCAGCTGTTTGCATCCCCGGCAACCGCGGGCGAGCTGGCGCGCGGCTCGCGCACGCCAAAACGCAGGAGCGCCCAGGCGACCGCCCCGATCAACGTGGCGGTCAGAAAAAGCGGCGGGTAGCCCAGCGCCCCGGCCAGCCAGCCGCCCAGCAGGGGCGCCACTGCCCCGACCAGTCCCGGCAGTGTATTGGCCAGGCCGATGTAGGTCGGCCGGTTCTCGGCCCCGGTGAACTCGTAGACGATGGAGATCCCGGATACAAAGGCGATGGCGGTGACCATCCCACGCAGGAAAAAGATGACGAAGAACCAGGCCGGCCCGGGCGCCGCGACCGCCAGGGCGAAGGAGAACACGTTCAGGATCAGGCAAATCTCCATGGTCAGTTTGTGGCCACGCCGGTCCGCCAGCGGCCCGAAGAACAGGTAAGTCAGGGCCAGCCCGACCTGCAGGGCTATGCTGAAGCCGCTGGCGTAGGCGTCCGGCAGGCCCCACTTCCGGATGGTGAAGACGACCAGGAAGCCGTTGGCCATCCCGCTCAGGGCCGAGACCACCTGCGTGAGCAGGTACAGTCGGAAGTTGTGGTCAGCGCGCAGCACCGCGGGCAGGGAGCGCAAGTAGTCCAGCTGGGAGCGCCTTGGCTGGGTGGATGGCACCGCCGGCTCGCGGGTCAGCGACAGTGCGATCCAGGACAGGAAGATAAGGAATGAGGCGGCCAGGAAGGCCAGCACGAAGCCGTTGGGGAAGGCATAGCGCTGCAGCAGGACCGGCACGATGAACGCCCCCAGGATCCCGGTGGCTGAGCCCATGAAGTTGGCGACCCCCAGGGCACGCCCGCGCCGCTGGACCGGGAAGATCTTCGCCACCATGTCCTGCCAGCCGACGCTGATCGCCCCGGCCCCGATAGTGTGGCAGGCCAGAAGGATAAAAAAGGACCCCAGGGCCAGCTGCGGCTGGCGCAGGGCCAGGAAGAAGGCCGAGGGGGCCAGCAAAAAGATCGGCAGGCGCTCGACGAAAAAGCCGACGTTCACCGGGAAGAACTTCTTGCGCGGGGCGCGCTCCACCGCGTTGGCCGTGAAGAGCATCGGCACCAGGTACCCGCCGCTGGCCAGGAAGGGGATCAGGCCGATCAGGATGGGATTCGTGGTGAAATGACTCACGTACAGCGGCAGGATGATGGTGAACGAGATAAAGCTCATCCCGAACGACCAGCAGGCCCCATCCAGGACGTTGACCACGAAATTGAAGCCAAAGTCCCGTTCGATCTGGCGCTGGATCGCCTGCGGCCCACCCGGTTCATCCATCCCGTCTCGCTAATTCCCCTGGTCCGCGCCTGCGCTATGCAGGCTGCGGTGCAGCCCGGCCAGGTAATCGTCCGTCAGGCCGGCCAGCGTTCGGTATTGTTCGCCGCGCTCCTGGTACAGGCGGTGACGCGCCAGGTCCGGCTCGAATGTGCGCTCCAGGCGGACCATGGCCTGCACGCCGGTGGCGCAATCGGGGTATAGCCCGCTGCCCACCCCGGCCAGGATGGCCGAACCGAGCGCCCCGGCCTCGGTCACGGCCGGGCGGGCAAAGGGGCGGCCGAACAGGTCGGCAGAAAGCTGCACCCAGCTGTCCGAGCGGCTGCCGCCGCCCACCACGCGATAGGCATCGATCGCGATGCCCACCCCCGGCAGCGCGTCCACGGTCTGCTTCAGGTAAAAGGCCACCCCTTCCAGGATGCCGCGCAGGATGTCCCCGCGGCCGGTGTCCAGGTGCAGCCCGACCAGCAGGCCGCAGGTATCGGTGCGGAAGTCGGGGGTGCCGGTGGGTGCGAAGGTCGGCAGGGCCAGGATCGAGCTCAGCCCGTCCGGCATCTCCTGCAGGAGCTGCGGATAGAGCGGCTCGCCGCGCCGGCGCGCCTCTCGCTGTTCGCTCCCGGCAAAGGTATCGCGGAACCACTTCACCACGGTTCCGCCGTGGTTGTAAATAAAGGTCAGGTAACGGCCGGGGACGGCGTGATGCTCGGTGCTCAGGCCGCGCACCAGCATGGGCTGGGCCGGGCGCCGTTCGGCGACCACCGGGGTGATGCAGTGATAGCTGCCCATGCCGTAAAAGGCCTGGCCGGGCTCGATCACCCCCGAACCGACCGCGTTGGCCGCCTGGTCGTGGGCCCCGCTCACGATTACCACCCCGTGCGGCAGCCCGAGTTCGTCCGCCAGGCTGTCCGCCACCGTCCCGATGGCCGTCCCGGAGGGCGCCAGATCGGGCAGTTTCTCGTCGCTCAAGCCGATGCGCTCGAGCAGCTCCCCGGACCAGGTCCCGTGCTCCAGGTCGAAGAGCAGGGTGCGGTTGGCCAGGGTGTAGTCCAGCACCGCCTCCGCCCCGAGCATGTAGGCGATGAAGGCGCTCCAGGGCAGGAACTTGTAGCTGCTGGCATACAACTGCGGCTGGTGCTCACGAATCCAGAGCAGCTTGGTCAGGCTGTACTGGTTGCCGAGCGAGTTGCCGTTGATGTCGTAAAGCCGTTCCGGCTCGATCTGCGCCGCCAGTGTCTGCAGGTATTCCGCCCCGCGGGCGTCGAAATTCAGCAGTGAAGGCCCCAGCACCTGCCGGTCGCGTGAGACCGGCACGAGCGCCTCGCCCATCGAGGCGACCGCCAGGGCGCGCAGCGGGTCGGAGAGCGCCCCGGCCGCGGCGCGGCGGATGACGCCCTTCACGATCTGCCAGATGGCAGCCGCATCCAGCTCGGCCCAGCCGGGCTGGGGGGAACGGGTATCGTACTCCTCGTAGGCGGAGGCGATCACACGGCCGTCCTGGGAGAACAGGACCGCCTTGCAGCCTGACGTGCCGACGTCCAATCCCAGCAGACTCATCCCGCACCTCCCCGTCAGCTTACGCGGTCTCAAGCTCGAAGGCCTCGAGCTCGACCTGGTAACTGCGGCTCTCCCCGGGCTCGAGCTCCGGCAGCGTCTTCCGGGCGCGCATTTCGGCGCGCCCGGGCAGATGGTTGCAGTTCATCGGCTCGATCGCCAGGACGTACAGGCCCTCGGACATCATCTTCCACTCGTTCAGGTAGGGCAAGGTGGAGGTCTGATAACGCAGGCGCAGCCCGAGGCCCAGGGCGGGGTTGCGCACCTCGGCTTGGGCCCAGCCCTGGGGGTCCGGCCGGAGCGTATGCACGAAATTCTGCTCAAGGAAACCGTGGGTCGGGGCCTGGAAGGTCGCCCACTGGCCCACCCCCCGGCGTGAGGGCTCGTCCTCGGCCAGGGTTTCGAGCGGATCCAGCACCAGGCGCGTCTGCTCGCTGAGCAGCGGGAAGCCGGTGTTGATATGGTACAGGATCATATGGGCCTGGGGGACAAAGCCCTCATTGGTCACCGTGTCCTGGATCTGGATCCGGTTCGAGCCCAGGCAGGTCGAGAGGTGCCGTTCGAGGACCAGGTTTTCCCCAAAGACCTTGGCCTGGCGCAGGATGCCGCTCATCTCGAGGCGGTACTCGTCCCCCACCCAGCGGGCCTGGTGCTCGACCTGCCGGGCCGGCAGGTTGCTCGCCCGGCCGTGCTGGCCGAGCTCGAGCGCCCCGTCACGCACGGGTGGGCCGTAGGTGTCCAGCCCGCAGGTGACCAGCATGCCGGCCTGGAAGGTGCGCAGCCAGCCGTCCCCGGAGGGCTCGTAAAAGGCCGGGTGGGTGTCGCCGGTCGGCGACTGCCAGGCCAGCGACATGCCCTTGTAGTGGCAGGCGGAGATATCCATCGCCCGGTCCGGCAGGACGCTGAAGCTCAGCCCGCTGCCGGTCCAGACTTCCAGGCGGCGGCTGCCGCGCTCCGGCCCGTCGCTGGCCTCCACCGGGCGGATGCCGGCGATCTGGTCCAGTGTGCCGGTGTAGCGGGCGAGCTCCGCCCGGCCTAGCTTGCGATGATACAGGTCAGTCATGGTTCCCTCCTCAGCATTGGGCAGGATGCCCTAGAGGGCCACGGCCCGGATCCCGGCCAGCTCGCAGAACGCCGCCAGGTCCTGGTACAGGGAGGCGCCGTAGCCCAGCACGGCGTATTCGTTGTTCCACGCTTCGAGGAACTTGCCCATGTCGCTCTCGACCGTCACGAAAGCGTGCGGCCAGCGCGGGATGCCGCACTCGCGCCGGCGGGCTTCGATCTCCCCGGCGGACGGTTCGAACACCCGGCAGCGGGCAAAAACCAGCTCGAACTCGCCTGCCGTGCGCCCGAGGCGGGCCAGGACGCCCTCGCCCGGCTTGCACACCAGGTCGACCGAGATACCACCCGCCCCGCCCTCGGTCGGGATGCCGTGCTCGGCGAAGCGCGCCGGTCCGACCGAGCCGGCCAGCGAGGGCGGGCAGGCCCCGTCGCCGATGATCTTGATCTCGCGCTTCTCCCGGTCGATGTGCTGCAGGTCGCCGTAGTAGACCGGCTCGGGGCTGAAGTCGGTCAGCAGCTTGACCGTCAGCAGGGTGTTGAAATCGCTCAGGGTCGAGGTGCCGACGCGCTGCTCGAGCATCAGGCTCTGGGCCAGGCAGGTGGCGCTGTAGTCGTCGGACAGTCCCGGGAAGGACTGGATGGTGTAGAAGTCCCAGGCTTCGCGCGCCAGGATCTTCTGGATGGCGGCGTACAGGCGCAGCGAGCGGTCCGCCACCTCGCCGGTGGGGATGGGCTCGGAGAAGAGCGGCCGGACGCGGGCGCGCAGGGCATCCAGCTCCGCAGCCGTGACGGCCCGGGCGGTCTCCAGCAGCAGGGTCGTGTCGCGGCTGTCGATGTCCACGCCGAAGACACGCATCCACTGCGAGGGATCCGCCACCCCGCAGGTCTGGCCCATGCCGCGCCCGCCGAAGACGCCGGCCGTGCTGCGGCTCAGGATGCGCTTCTCGCGGCTGGCCCGGCAGTAGGACAGGATCTGTGCGAGCGTCCCGGCGTCGTCCGCCGGGCCGTAGACGAAGCGGTGCGGGATGCCGATCTCCTTCAGGCCGCCGTGCAGCACCAGGCCGCCCACCGGGCGCCAGCCCTGCGAGCCGGGATGGGTCCAAACCAGCAGGCCCTTGCCCGAGGTGGCGAAGTCGCGCAGCGCCCCGGCCAGGTGGGCCGCCCAGACCCAGGTCCCGGAGAAGAGCACCACGGCATCCAGGTCATCCATCTTCTTGAGCTTCGCAAAGCACTCCCAGGCCTCGGCCTTGGAGGCGATCACCAACTGCTCCACCACAAGCTCGACTCCGGCCTGGGAGAGCGCCTGCCGGGCCGCCGCGACCACGGCCGCGTCGATAAACGGCTGGCCCAGGGGATCCTGCAGGCCATCCTTATGCACCCCGTAGACGACGAATGCCACTTTGGATCGGAACATTGTATCTCCTCCTCGGAATCAGTTTTCCCGGCCCGGCCTCAGGCGCGGGTGCGGATTTCCCGGGCGGCGGCCTCGACGCGCCCGCTGCCGTGCACCAACTCAACCAGCGCCCGGCACATGCCCGCCGGGTCGGCGTGCTGCCAGACGTTGCGGCCGATGGCCACCCCGCGGGCACCCGCCTGCATGGCATCGGCGATGGTCTCCAGGATCTCCTGGTCGTTTTTGGCCTTCTCCCCGCCCAGGATCACGACCGGCAGGTAGCAGGCGGCCAGGGCGGCGCGGTAATCCGCCACGGGCCCGCGGTAGGAGACCTTGATCAGGTCGGCCCCCAGCTCGGCGCCCATGCGCATCGCAAAGCCGAGATCGGTCGGGGTCACGGCAGCGCCGTCCCGGGGCTTGACGAACATCTCGGCCACGACCGGCATGCCCCAGGCGAGCGCCTCGGCGGTGAAGGCCGCCAGGTTGCGCAGCGAGGCGGCCTCGTCCTCGAAGCCGATCATGCCCATGCAGATCAGGGCGTCCGCCCCCAGGCGCAGCGCCTGCTCGACCGTGACCACCGGGCGCAGCGCCCCGGCCACGCGCCCGCCAGGGATGGCGCCCTGGTCGGCGCGCAGCATCAACCCCAGGCGGCCGAACTTGCCGGCGAAGTTCTGGACCACACCGCGGGTGGTCAGGACGGCATCTACGCCGCTGTCGCCCAGGACATCCAGCAGCTTGCCGGGCGTTTCGATCCCCGGCAGGGGCCCCATGAAGCTGGCGTGGTCAAAAGCAATGATCACGCTGCGCCCGTCGCGGGCGAGGATACGGTTCAAACGCAGCTCTTTCACAATGCGCCTCCTGAATGAATTCGTCTTAGCGGTGTTCGGCAGTCCAGCCCGGCTGGCCCTGGATCACCTCCAGGAAGGCCAGCATGTTCTCGACCGGCACATCCTTGGGAACGTCATGGCTGGGCGAAAAGAGGTAGCCTCCGCGCGCACCCAGCTCGAGCAGCCTGCGGCTCTCGGTGCGCACGTCGTCGGGCGTGCCGTACGGCAGGGTTTTCTGGGTCGAAAGGCCGCCGTAGAAGGCCAGCCGGCCGCGGTAGCGCGGGATCAGCTCATCGACCGCCATCACCTCCGGCTGGAAGGGATTGAAACAGTTCAAGCCGATCCCGACCAGGTCATCGAACAGCTCGTCCACGTCGCCGCAGGAATGGATGAAGACCTTGGCCCCGTGGTCGGCGACCACGGCGTACATGCGCTTCAGGACCGGGTAGATGAACTCGTGCCACAGCTTCGGTCCCATCTGCAGGCCGCGCTGCTGGCCCCAGTCGTCCCCGAACATGACCGCGTCCAGGTCGTAGCGGAAGGCCGCCTCGATCTGGGCGATGTTGTAGTCGGCGATCTGGTTCAGCAGGTCGTGGACGAAGTCCGGGTGGTCGTAGAAATCCATCAGCAGGGTCTGCAGCCCGCGCATGGCCCAGGCGCGCTCGTACAAAGAGAAGCCGATCCCGAAGAAACGATAGCGGTCGCCGTACTTCTCGAGCAGCCCGTCCGCCTGGGCAAAGACGGCCGGGGCGGTCGGGTCGGGAAAGGCGTAGCCCTTCAGGCTGGGCCGGGTCAGGAGCTGGCCCTTAACGACCCCGATATCCAGATCCAGGCTGCGGTCCCAGACCACCCCAAAATTATCGCGCACGCAGTCCGCCCCGATGTCCTCGTAGAAGTAGATGTCGTACCCCAGGTTGACCAGGTGGTTCTGGACCAGCTCTTCCAGGTCCCGCCCGGGATAGCGCGCCTGCAGCTTGGCATGCGCCGGGATGGTGAAATTGATGTTCCAGGGGACGTAGGGGATCTCCTGCCATGCGAGGGCGCGCTGCACGACCGTTCGTTTGTCCACGATTTCTCCTCCTGTACACCCGGCATGCGGCGCCGGGCGGGATCGGCTTTCAGTCCGCCGGGTAGTCGGCGAGCACCTGCTCGACGGCGTCCTGCAGGATCGCCTGCGGATCGTTGGCCAGGCGGCCGTCGCGGACGCGCCCGTACTGGGCCGGGGTGAACTGGGAAAGCAGCGAGAGCGGCAGCGGACGCGGCGAAAGGTTGGACAGCAGCCGCGCCAGGGCCGCCTGCACTGCCGGGTCGGTCCAGTAGTAGCGCACGCGATCGCTCAGGCTGTAACGCCGGGCGAAGGCCTGTTCGGCCGGCGTGCCATGGTAATGCGCCTGCCAGTAGCGCGGCGTCCTCAGCATGGCCGTCTCGAGCGCCTGCGCCAGCCCGGAGCGGGCATCCGGCTCGACCAGCTCGGCCTCGATGAAGCTCAGGGCGAAGGCCGCCTGGCGGAAGGCGAAGGTCAGGGCCGGCCCGACCTTCTGGATGGCAAAGTGGTCGGCGGCGAGTTGCGCCAGCGCCCCGGCGGTCTGGTAGTCGGTCGAATGCGCCTCGTAGACCAGCGCGGGCCAGCCCTCGATGAACTCGACCAGCGGCCGGGCCGCCTCGCGCCGGTAGTCCAGGACGAAGTCGTCCCCGAACTCGACCCCCGGCTGGACAACCAGCGCCACCACCCGCTCCCAGGCCGTCTCGAGGCCCAGCCGCTGGAATTCACGCCGGGTGGCTTCGAGGGTGGTGCGGGCGTCCTCGGGCCGGGTCACCTGCACGCCCTGCTCGTGCTGGCGCGCCCCGCCCGGGATGGGCACCTCCGTCCCGATCACGTAGCGCGGTGCCGGCAGTTCGGGCCGCTCGGCATGCGCCTGCTCGGCCGAGCGGGCGAGCTCGGCCGAGCGCCGGGCGGCCAGCTCCACGTCCAGCGGTTTTACGGGATCGTCGTCCCCCAGGTGCATGCTGGCATCCAGGTGGATCTTCAAATAGCCCTGCAGGACGTAGGCGCGCACGAGGCTTTCGGCTTTTGCCATCGCCTCGGCGGCAGGCTCTTCCTGCCATACGGACGGTCCCAGGTGGTCGCCCCCGAGCAGCAGCCCGCTGGCATCCAGGCCCGCTTCCCCTGCCAGACCCCGGATGTAGGCGGTGAAATCCGCCGGGGTCATGCCGGTGTAACCGCCGAACTGGTTGACCTGGTTGCAGGTGGATTCGATCAGCAGTCCGCCCCCCTCCCGGGCGGCCCGGCGCATGGCCGCCCGCAGCACGGTGGGATGGCTGGAACAAATCGAAACCAGCCCGGCGGGCGCGCCCGCCTTGTGGGCGGAGACGAGGCGATCCAGACGCTCAAGCGACATACGCCAGTGCCTCCTTCAGCTCCGCCTGGGCGGTGGTGCCACCGGCGCGGCGGGTGGACAGCGAGCCGCAGGCGACGCCCAGCTTCAGGGAACGCTCGAGGCTCCAGCCGTTCAGGAAGCCGTACAGGAAGCCGCCGTCGAAGGAATCCCCCGCCCCGGTGGTGTCGACCACCGGCACGGAGAGCGCGGGGGCGCTCTGCACCTGCCCGGCGTGGGCGCCGAGGGCGCCCTGCGGGCCGTGCTTGATGGCCACCCAGGCGCATGTCCCGGCCAGGCACTCGAGCGCCGCCGCGAGCGTGCCCGCCCCCGTCAGGGCCAGCGCCTCGTTGGCGTTGGGCAGGAAGACGTCCACGAGCGGCAGGAGCACATCGAAGCCCTCCCAGCGTCCGGAGGGATCCCAGTTGGGGTCCATGGAGATCGTCACTCCCTGGGCATGCGCCCGGCGGAAGAGGTCGGGCAGCCCCGGCTGCAGCGCAGTTTGCAGGAAGTAGCTGGCCACGTGCAGGTGGCGGGTGCGGCGGAGCAGCGCATCTGTGACCTGCTCGGCGCGCACACGGTCCATGCTGCCGCCGGGATAGGTCAGGATGGCGCGGTCGTCCCGGGTGCTCAGGATGACCGACAGGCCGGTGGCGAGGCTGGGGTCGACGATCACCTGCGAGACGTCGACCTGGCGGGCGCGCAGCGCCTCCAGCATGTAGCCGCCGAACAGGTCCTCGCCGCACAGGCCCAACAAGGCGACCCGCAGCCCGAGCCGGGCCGCCCCACAGGCGAAGATCGCCGACGAGGAGCCGATCGAGAGGCTGGCCGAGTCGACCAGCTGCTCGGCCTGCCCAAAGGCCGGCACGACCTCGCCGGTCAGCACCAGGTCCGGATTGATCTCCCCGGCCGTGAGGATGTCGAAGTCTTTCATGCGGCCTCTTCCTCGGGCCCGTAAGTCCGGTACCAGTCGAAAGGCGCCGCGGCCGTGTAGAAGCGCCGGATCGGCACCGCCTGGCGGACACACAGCTCCTGCAGCCGCTCCAGGCGGGTGCGGGCAGTGGTCGCCAGGAAAGCCGCCCGCGCCTCCCCGCTCAGGCCGACCGCCTCCTGCCAGACCGCCCGCCCGACGGCGATCCCCGAGGCGCCCGCCTGGCAGGCCCACTCGACCTGGCGGGCAAAGCGCTCGAAGTCCACCGCGGCAGAGAGCAGGATCCAGGGCGCGGCGCTGGCGGCAGAGATCGCCGCGCAGGCCTCCCGACCGGCGCGCTCGTCCTCCGGCGCCTGGTTGTCCAGCGGGAACTCGGCCTTGAGCAGGTCCACCCCAGGGACCACCAGGCGCCGCGCGGTCTCGACCACCACACGGCGCTTCTCGGCCGAGGTCAGGCGGCCGCCTTCCTGGAGCGGGTAGGACAGCGGTTCCAGCATCAGCCCCAGGTCCTCCCGGGCGCACGCCTCGGCCACCTGGCGTACAAAAGCCTCGATCTCGGCGGCGGTCGGGCCGTCCGGATGGTAGTAAACCAGCAGCTTGACCATGCTGGCGCCCATGCGGCGGGCCTTGGCGACGCTCCAACCGGGGAGCAGCGCACTGCGGCGGGCGGTGGCGGGGCCGTCGTAGCCGGTCGACTCAAGCGCCACCACCAGACCGACCCCGCCGGGCAGACTGCCGGAGGCGATCGCCTGGGCAGCAGAGACCTGCGGGTCGAGCAGTACGGCGGTGGCGGCGGGCGCCAGGGCGGCCGTCACCTGCAGCTTGAAGTCCGAGAGCTGCCCGTCGCTCACCTCGCCCGGGTCGGCGGGGGAAAGGGCGCGCCGCAGGTTCTGGCGGTGATCCAGCGCCAGGCAGGTGAAGGTCCCCTCGGGCGAGGTGCACTGCTGCAGGCCGCGCAGCTTGCCGATCGTGATCGTCAACATGGCAGTTCCGTGAGAGGCGCTCCCCGGCTCACTTGCCGAGGATATGGGTCATGCCCTGGGCGTAGTAGCGCTCGCGCCAGGCCGGCTGGTTGGGGTTCTGGCCGCGGGCGCGCGCCACGCGGTACGCCAGGAGCGCCAGGGGCGGCACCAGGGAGAGCGAGGCGAAGGCGGCATGCGCCGGCGCCGGGGTCGGCAGGTGAAAATCGCCGTGGCCCTGGCCGGGACCGATGTCCAGCAGCCGCGCCCCCCAGCCGCGCGCCTGGCCGGCGGTGAGTTCCGTAGCCGAGTCGCTCGGATGCCCGGAATACAGGGCGACGCACAGGCTCTTTTCGGAGACGATCGTGGCCGGGCCGGAGGCCATTTCCCAGATCTCGCTGCCCTCGGCGTGCAGGAGGGCCATTTCTTTCATCTTCAGCGCGCCTTCGAGCGAGGCGGCGTAGGCATTGCCGGCCCCGAAGTAAAAGGCGTGCTCGAAAGTGGCCGCCAACGGGACCAGCTCCGGGAGGACCTGCCGGGCG
>Ga0335071_10007632_pt1 | contig 11131 bp, 8 predicted proteins | sample Lox_Sample_15_FD_206724 | JGI IMG/M metagenome (GOLD analysis project Ga0335071, IMG submission 206724) | Soil microbial communities from Loxahatchee National Wildlife Refuge, Florida, United States - Lox_Sample_1.5 | ecosystem: Environmental > Terrestrial > Soil > Wetlands | place: USA: Florida...
AAATTTCAGGCCGGCATATTGTCCCTGCTTGATCCAGACATCGCGATGGTTGAGCGCCGCAGCTTCGAGTGCGACCACAGCTTCACCCGGCGCCGGGGTCGGATCGGCGATCTCGGCCAGTTCCAGCTGATTGACGGCGATGAGTCGGGCGGCGCGCATGGAATCTTTAGGCTGTAAGCTTAACGCCAATGGCATTTCTTCGCAACCAGGATGCTCCTCGCGCTCAACAAACCGTACGGGATGCTTTCGCAATTCACGCCCGAACCGGGTTCGCGCTGGCGCACGCTCGCGGAGCTGGGGCTGCCGCCGTGCGTCTATCCCATCGGGCGGCTCGACGCTGACAGCGAGGGGCTGCTGCTGCTCACAGACGAAGCGGAGCTGAACGAGCGGTTGTTGCATCCGCGCCATGGCCACGAACGCGAATACTGGGTGCAGGTGGAACGCGTCCCCACCGACGAGTCGCTTGCGCAGCTGGCCGAAGGCGTGACGCTCGGCGGCCTTCAGGCGCAGCCGTGCCGGATACGCCGGCTCGGGCCACCGCCTGCCGTGCCGCCGCGCGAACCGCCGGTCCGGTTTCGCAAAAACGTACCCGACTGCTGGCTCGCGCTGGAGTTGACCGAGGGGAAGAACCGACAGGTGCGTCGGATGACGGCGGCCATCGGCCACCCCACCCTGCGCCTCATCCGCAAGCGCATCGGGTCGTTATCCCTCGACCAGCTCGCCCTGACGCCCGGTCAGTGGCGAAAGCTCACGATGGAAGAACGCAGGCTGATGTTTTCCTAGCCCGCATATTTGCCAACACGGTACAGTCGCAACCAAAACAACAGAGTCGAGACACCGAGCTCACGGAGATTTGAGTCGAGGGCACAAAGGAACGCATCTGCCTCAGTGACCTCCTTCGAACTCTGTTTCCTCTAGGACAAAAAACCCGACAAACTCCTAGACGTAGGTGACGACGTCGGCGACCTTGAATCGTACCTTGGGCGTCGTGGCGTATTTGTCGTCGCTGGCGCGGTAACCCGCGGCGCAGGCGCACAACGTTGTGAGATCCTGGGCGGCGAGGCCGAGGATCTCGTCGAACTGGGTCGGCTCGAATCCTTCCATCGGACAAGCGTCGATGCCGAGCAACGCGGCCGATGCCATGAACTGGCCGAGCGCGATGTACACCTGGCGGGACTGCCAGGCATCGAGGTAACCGCCCGCGCGGGCCTTTTCGATGCTGCCCAACATGACATCGCGATAGCCGGCGAGCGCGTCTTTGCCCCCACCGCGCACTTCGGCAACACGACCGAGAAAGTGGTCGACGTGTTCGGCGCCGAGGTTCTTGCGCACGGCGAAGACCACGAAATGCGAACAATCGAGCGGCTGCGTCTGCCCCCAGGCGGCCGCCGAAAGCTTTTGCCGTGTGGCCGGATCCTGCACGACGAAAAATTTCCACGGTTGCAGGCCGAAGGACGACGGCGCCAGTACCAGCGCCTCCTCGAGGGCCGCCCAGTTTTCAGGGGGAATTTTTCTCGTGCGATCGAACTTTTTGGTGGCGTAGCGCCACTGCAGGGCTTCAAGCAGCGTGGTCGTCGGAATCGGTTTCATGCACCGGCAACTAGTAGGGAAACTCCGGCCTGTCAAAGATCCGCCGGGCGGATGGTGCTATGCTTTGCTGGAGCGGCGGTCTGTGACCGCCGAGTTTTTTAGGAGCGAGATGGCTCGCGATTCCATACGGAGATCGCCTGCAAGCAGGCTCCTACAAGGGGATCGGCGGTCATGGACCACCGCTACAATTTTCAGACGTTCGCCCCGGTGGCTTCCCGGCTTGCCGACGGCCAGCGCTTGTGCGAGTTTTGTATCATGCTCGTCGCCTGGACCACCGTCGCCACTGCCGCCGCGGCCGACCAACTGGCCGCCGAGGTCATCCAGCGCCACCTGGCCGCCTGTGTGCAGATCGACGGCCCCATCGTGTCGCATTTTCGCTGGGAGGGAAAGGTCGAGCGCAGCCAGGAATTCAGGGTTTGTTTCAAGTTTGTGGAGTCGCAACACGGCCCTCTGGAAGCCTACGTGCACGCCCATCATCCCTACGCCACGCCGGAGTGGCTCGTGGTGCGGGCCGAACATGTCGGAGAAAAGTACTTGTCATGGGCGGTCGCGGTTTCTACACCCTCGCCCCTTTAACTCTTCCCAACCGTCAACAATTTCCTCCATGTCCCAACATAAAAGCCTTCAAGGTTTCGGTGGTATCGTAAAGAAACGCAACGTCTTGAAGCGTTTTGAGCGCGTCGAATTGCTCAAGAAACGCGGCCAATGGAAAGAGGGCGATCGCGTGCAGGGTCTCCGCAAGACCAAGGCCGACGCCTGATTCGGCCCATATATTTTTTGGCCGGCTGTCTCCACTGCCGGCCTTTTTTGTTCCATGATTGAACTGGTGCGGCATCTCGTCGATTTCGTCCTGCACATCGACCGGCATCTGCAGGGCATCATAGCCGATTACGGACTGTGGACTTATGCCCTGCTGTTCTTCGTTATTTTCGCCGAAACCGGTTTTGTCGTAACGCCTTTCTTGCCCGGCGACTCCCTGCTCTTTGCCGCTGGTGCCCTGTGCGCCGGCAGTGTCCTGAATGTCCACGCGCTGGCTCTCATTCTAGCTGTGGCCGCGGTGCTCGGCAATCTGGTCAACTATGCGATCGGCGCCTTCATCGGACCCAAGGTCTTTTCGCGCGAGGATTCGTGGCTGCTTAGGAAAAAACATCTCGATCGCGCCCATGCCTTTTTTGAAAAATACGGCGGCCGTTCGATCATCCTGTCGCGCTTTGTCCCCATCGTGCGCACGTTTGTGCCCTTCGTGGCCGGCGTCGGGCGGATGTCCTATGCCCGGTTTTTCACGTTCAATCTGGTCGGCGGTTGCGCCTGGATCTACCTCTTGACCTACCTGGGTTACTTTTTCGGCCGGACCGAGATCGTCCGGAAGAATTTCAGCCTGGTGATCGCGGCCATCATCGTCATCTCCGTGCTGCCGATTTTGGTCGAAACGCTGCGCGCGTGGTGGAAATCACGGCGCAACCCGGCCCGCTGAGGGGCCGTTAGCGCCGGCGGGCACTGCCCCTGCCGCGGTGATACTTCCACTCGCTGGCCCGCCTTTGCCGAGGCTCCGGCGGGCAAGCGCTCGCGACCACCCAGACGTAAGTCCAGACTCGTGACCGGTTGCAACGCACCATCCGGACGAAGTCGCTACTGCGGGTTGCGCACGAGATCGATGACGTCAGAGGGCCGGAGCGTGCTGGCGCGCGATTGCACGGCGCCGGCGTGCTGGCCGAACCGCGCCTTGCCCTCGGCGAGCAGGCGGCCATAGGTGTCACGCAAGACGGCGGTATCCATCTTCCGGCCACCGGCATAGTAGCGGTTGGCCAGCTGGCCGATGGCGTAGGTGCCGGCAAACGCGAACGCCGCACCGGTGCCGGCACCGACGACGGCCCGCCCCAACCCGCCGAGCAACTGGCCGGCCAGCCCGCCGAGGAAGCGGCGGGCCATGCCTTCCACGGCCTGGGCGGCGAGCCCCACCCCGGCGGTCGCCAGGAAGTCGCGAATGTGTCCACGGTCGAGCGTGTAGCCGTAGCGGTGGCCGATGCGATAAACCATGCGCATCTGCAACGGCACGATGGCCATCGTGGCGAGGTTGTGCGGCAGAAGCTCCAGCGCGCCGTTTAGAATCGAATAATTGATGACCATCTTGTCGATGGCCTCGGTGGCGACAGGCTCCAGCACCGGCGGCACGGCGCCGTTTTCTCTCCCGGTCGCCGCGATAGCGGGTGTCACCGGAGCCGGCGCAGTGCCGGCAGTAACAGCGCCGGGATTCAGCGCGCCCCGCAGGGCATCGAGAAAGGCGCGCTCCCGGTCGTTGACGCTCCCATCCGCCTCGCACACGCCGGCCGCCATCTCGTACGCCAGGGCGTGCGCCTCCGGCGTGGTCAGTTCCGCGACCACATCGCTAAGCGGGCGGTGGCGATTGAGGACATCCTGGCAGATGTCCCAGAGGTTGATCCCGGCGTCGGAACCAAAACTTTCCGCCATGTTCCGCAGGGCGGCACGCTCCACCTCGCTGTTCTCGCCATCCGCAAATGCGGCCATCATGGCGATCGTGAGAATGGCTTTCTGTTCGGAGGTTGTCATATCGGGGGAAAACACTGCCACAGGGCCCGAAGTTGCGGCTATTACGATCCGGCGCGGCGTTTCCACCCGCCGAGGGCAACCGTGGTGGGCGCGGTGTTTCAGACCCATAGCCGGTATTTGCCGACCGCTGTCCCCCTACCACTGGTCGGCTCCCATTCGTCCCCTCATGTGCTAGTGGATTGTCATCTAATAGATGACAATCAAAACAAGGTTTGGAGAGCGCTGTAAGGTCACGTCCAACAACACCCCTACAACTATCCTACACCGAAGCTGGTACGCGCCGGCTGTGGCACTATCGGTAGCGGTAGAGCTTCACGCGTTGTACGGTGGGCCCGTCGGCACCAAAGCGCAGGCCGCTGCCGGATTGGTTCTTCGCTGCGGCGCCCGCCAGATCGTAATCCAGCAGGATGTCGTCGCCGCTCAGGATCCGCCCCGGAATCCACCGGCTCTGCACAAACTTGCCCGCCTCCACGCGCTCAAGGCCGGCAATCTCCGGTCCGGGCGTCGTCGGCTTGAAGGTGACCTGCACATCCTGACCGGCCACCAGAAACTCGTCGGGACCAGTCGAGATGACGATGGCGTAGCCCAGGGCCGGTACTTCCGCGGGATTCCGCCGGTTGCGCCGGAGATCGACGTTCACGAGGTAGTTGCCGAGCGGAATATCCTGTGTCGGTTGTTTGGGGTTGAGCCAGGCGGCGGCGATCGCGCCCCTGGCCTGGGCATCTAGAATCACCGGCGTCATCTGGGCGAGCAACGCATAGGCCTTCGGCAGCGGCAGGTCCTTGAGTTCGGTCGGTGCCGGCGTGGTGCGGTCGGGCCGAAGCGCGACCAGGCGGCCGGTGTTGTCGATGCCGAACGGCGAGTAGCCGATCGCCGCGTGCTGCCCGATGGCGTAAAACGCATTGGCCGCGCCGCCGGCGTCGCCACGTGACTCCGGCACAAAGAGCGGATTGTTGGCGCGATGGTACCAGCCGACCCAGTCGGTGAAGTTCGGCAGGTAGATATCGGGGGCGTTGAGATCGATCGCCGGCGCGCCGGCTTTCCAGATGTCGAGGGTGAGCGGCTCCGGGCAGCCCGTCGGATAATCGCCCGGCCCCTTGTCCTCGGGCTGGACGATCCAGGAGTTGGTGAACACGGGCAACGGGTACTCGGCTTTGCCCGCCTCGGTGAGGTGTCCGAGGTAGCGGGCGTAATTCCACGCCATGAAGATCTCGTCCGTGGCGGTGCCGGGGCCGAACACTTCCGACCAGGTGCCGGCGGTCCGGGCGCCGGCGGTCTCCCACAGCTTGCGTAGATCGGGCCACAGCGTTTCCCGGTTTTTTTGCAGATGGGCCGTCAACTCCGCCGGTACGGGATGGGCAAAGGCCGCCTCCGCTGCGGCGCAGCGGTCGCGGGAATCGCCCAGCAGACCCACTTCGTTCTCCAGCTGGATCATTACTACCGTGCGTTGCGCGGCATCCACCTCGCGGAGATGGTGCAGGAACGCCACGTAGGCGCGGGTGTCGGCCTGCCGGTTGGCGTCGCTCAACGTGGAGAGGATTTCCACCGACTGTCCGCTTTTGATCTGTGTGCGGGGGAATCGCGCCTGGTCGGCTTTCACCCAGCCGGGCACGAAGCTGGAGATCCCGTTCTTCCAGCTGCCGAACCACAGCAGTACGAGGCGCAAGTGGTGATGCCGCGCGCCCGCCAGCAGCCCGTCCACCAGCGTGAAGTCGTACCGGCCCTCGACGGGCTCGACCCAATCCCACGCGACGGCGACAAGGACGGTGTTGAGGTTCATCTCCACGAGCTTCGGCCATACCGTGTCCATGTACTCGAGGCTGGAGGAGGCGGTGTTGGCCGTTTCGCCGGCCAACACCAGGTAGGGCTGACCGTCGACGATCAACTGCACGGCCGGGCCGCGCTTTTCGAGCCGGGGAATCGGCGGCGGAGCGGAACGGGCCAGCGATCCGGCGACGAAGAGGGCGAGCAGGCTCGGGAGGACAGGGGAAAAACGAGGCAGGGTTTTCATCAACGTGGCAAATTTAGGTCCGAGGGTGATGCGGGAGCGTTACCCGGGGGCAAGATCTCGTCGCTGAATTCCGGGTACAGCTTGCGCACGCAGTCCGGACAAAGGCCGTGGCTGATCCGGGTGTCCGAATGCTCGCGGAGGTAGGTTTCGATCTGGTTCCAATAGCCCTTGTCGTCGCGCACCTTTTTACAGCCGGCGCAAATCGGCAGCATACCGCTCAAGACCCGGACTTTCGCCACCGCCTCGGTGACGCGCGCCTGCAACATTTTCTCCCGCGCCTTGAGCCCGAGGACCCGCAATTCATAGACGGCGCCGAACAGGCCGGCCACCCCGACCAGGCATAGCAGATAGAACCAGCCCGTCTCGCGAAAATGCGGCTGGAGGCGGAAGGCAAACGAAGCGCCGACCTGGTTCCAAACGCCATCGTTGTTGCTCGCAACCACATGGAACGAATAGGCGCCCGCCGGCAGGCTGGCATAATAGGCAAAACGCCGCGTGCCGGCTTCCACCCAGTCCCGATCGAATCCGACCAGCTGGTATTTGAAGCGGACTTTACCCGGCGCCAGATAGCTGAGCGCCGTGTAATGGATCTCGACCTCACCCGCGCCGGGCGCAATTTCCGCCGGCCGGTCGGGTGGCACCGATTGTTTGTCGATCAACACCCTCTCGACATAGACCGGCGGCACGAGCGTGTTGGAAAACAGGTTGCTGGGATCGACAATGACGAGCCCCTGCAGCGAGCAAAACAGGAGCCGGCCATCGCTGGTCCGGCAGACGCCGGGCTGGTTTCCGCCCGCGAAGGCGGTGGTTTTCATCCCATCGCTAATGCCATAGGCCAGGAACCGGAGCTGGGAGATCTTGCCGTCGGCCACGTCGCGAAAGTCGGCCGCGCTGACGCGAAAAATTCCCAGGAGGCAACTGAACCAGAAGTTGCCCCGTTCATCCTCCAGCATGTTGCTGATCGAGTTGGTGGGCAGGCCATCCTTGGTCCGGTACGTAAAGAAGCGCCCGTCCTGCCGCCGGCTCAACCCCCCTCGCGTGGCAAACCATAGCGCCCCGGTCGCGTCTTCGTGGATGGCCGACAGCCAGTTGCTGCCGAGGCCATCCTGGCTCGTGTAATTGGTAAATTTTCCTTCGAACAAACGGCTCGCCCCACCGCCAAAAGTCGCCACCCAGAGAGCGCCCTGCCGGTCGGTCAGGAGCCCGCGAATCTGGTTGCTGGGCAACCCGTCCTGCGTCCGGAAAATCGTCACCTGGTCGCCGGCATAGCAAAACAATCCGTCGCCATCGGTGCCAATCCACATTCGGCCCTGGGGGTCACAATAGACGGTCTTGACGTCGAGCACCCGTTTCCAGGTCGGATCTTTGGTCAGCTTTCCCGCCACGATCTTGTACAGTTCGCCACTGGCCCCGATCCAGAGGTTGCCGGTCCGGTCTTCCGCAATTGAGGTCACGGTGCCGATCGGGACGCCGTCCAAATCGCGATACGTCGTGATCTGACCGTGGCGGTCGCGAGCCAGGCCGCCGGTGGTCCCGATCCAGATGTCGCCCCGGCTGTCCTGCAACACGGACCGGATGCTGTCCTGCAGCAGTCCGTTTTCCATCGTGACGGCGGCAAACTGGGTCCGCCGGAGCCGCGCCAGTCCGTTGGCCTCCAGGCCCAGCCAGAGACTGCCCTCCTGGTCCAGGCACATGAGGTACACCGAGCCAAGCTTGGCGTTGGTCTCCGCCGGCAGCACGCGTGCGAATTGCCCCTCGTGCAACCGGAGCAGTCCGTCGCGTGAGCCCAGCCAGGTTTCGCCCTGCCGGTCTTCGTAAATCGTGCCATTGTGCGCGTTGAGTTCCGATGTGTATGTCGTCAGGCGACCGGCTTGCAGCCGCTTGATCCCGCCACGTTCGAACGTAATCCAAAGCGAGCCGTCGCGGCCGCTCGACAGATCCGCCACCCGCCCATCCGTTTCGTCGATCACGCCTTCGACCACGACGAAACGGTCGTTGGCCAACCGGTGCAGCTTGTTGGCGGCCACGGCAAAAACCCCTTGCGTCGGGCTGACACAGACTTTGATCACAAAATCGTGCGTCAGTCCGTCCTTCATGGTGAACGCGCGAAACGCCCCCCCGGCAAAACGGGCGACACCGCGGGAGGTGGCGATCCAGATCTGGCCGTCGCGATCCGTATCGATTTGCAGGACCAGATCGCCGGGCAGGCCATCGGCCGTCGTGTAGGTGGTGAAGCGTCCCTCTTTCAGCCGCGTCACCCCCCCGCTGACGGTGCCGATCCAGAGTGCGCCCTCGTCGTCCTCCTTGAGCGCCCAGATCTCGTTATCCTTGAGGCTGCCGGTCTGGACATTGAAAACGGTGAAGTTCGCGCCATCGAACCGCACCAGACCGCCCACGCTGCCGAGCCAGAGATAACCGTCGCGGGTCTGGACAATCCCCCGGATGCGGGACTGGGGCAGCCCTTCGGCCTCCCGCCAGAAATCGACGGCGTACTGGAAAGGCTCCCGCACCGTCTCAGTAGCCCATCCTGTTGCGCAACAAGCCACCGACAAAATACCCACGACCAGCGTCACGATCTTCCGGACTTCACGTGGGCCTTTCATTGGGGTTTCGCCTGCTCGGTATGCCGGGGTATCGTTGGGGCCGCAATAATGAGTTTAGTGCTGAGCCGGCGGAGCCGCTGGATGCCCGCTGGGCGGGGCGGCCGGCCGCTCGGCTGCGGGACCACCCGGCGGTGGTTGGCCGCGGCCACCCCGGCCTTCGAATGGGTTGGGCGGTGGCGGCGGCATCTCGTTCGGCAACCGGTCGGCGCAAAGCTCCAGAACTTCGATGGCGGTGAGGCTGGCCTGGGCCGCGTCGTTGGTCGACACCCAGACCGCTTCGTGCACGGGGTTGAGCGAGTCCGCGCCGCTGATCAGCGGCGGGTTGGCGGCGGGGTCGCGCCGGGCCAGTCCGGTCACGGCGATCTGGGCAAACACGGGATTTTTCGTCCCGGCATAGGCGTAGCCGGCGAGCCGTGGGCCGCCCTGGGCTTTCTCCACGTAACGCCCGTCGGCACCCTCGGCGCCGGTGAGGCGGTCCTGCTTGAGCACCTCGGCGGGCGCGCTGCCGAGGCGGCAGTACTGCAGCCAGGCCTTGGCCCAGTCATCGCGGCCGAGGAGGGGGATGATTTCAAACATCACTTCCGCCCCGCCCTGGATCGTGGAGAGATTATAGTTGGCCGGCACCGGTTCCTTCGCGATCGGATCGGGGATCGGGAAGAGCTTTCCCGTCGCGGGATCGTAACCCATCAGCATGGCCGGGCTCTTGAGCCGGCCGATCTTGCCGCCGAGGTTGGGTTCGAGGCCGTTGACCTGGCCGGTGCGGATCCAGTACGGCATGGCGAGGATCGAGTCCACGCCGGCGAGGATGCGGTCGCGCCATTTCGTATCGCCGGTGCGCTCCCACTCGGTCAGCCAGTTGCCGACGAGGGCGAACCAGTCGGGCCCGATGCGGAGGCGGCCAGGATATTTCGGATCTTCGGGCAGGACCGGCTGGGCGACGCGCATCGGGTCGTATTTCATGGCCGCGAGGTCGGAGGTGAGCATCTCGCGCAAAAGGTCGCCCGTGCGCTCGTCGGTGGTCAGGTAGTAGAACGGCCGCCAGTGCGCCGCCTGGCTGATGCGCGCCTCCTTGGCGCCGCAGCCCCATTTGACGACGTTGTGGCGCGAGCCGAGCCCGGCCATCGGGCCGAGGTGGTAGACGCAGGTTTCGCTCGTGTTGCGCGTGAGCGCCTCGGCCATCCGGAAGACATCGGCCCGGCCCGTGCGCAGGAAGCTGTACCAGAGCCAGAGCGGCGTGCCCAGCTCGGTGTTGTCCCACGCATGCCCGCCGAAGTCGTAGTACCAGACGTGGCCGGCGGCGTTGTAGCTGTGGATGAAATCGCCGAAATACCAGAAGCCGTACCAGGAGCGCTCGTCCGCCTGCTGCCGGTAGAAGGCGAGCATATTGTCGAGCCGGTCCTCGACCGCGGCTTTGAACGGCGTCGACCGGTCGGGCAGGCTCCAGACTCCGAATACGCCGGTCGCGTGCAGGTAGGCCGGAGTGGTGGTGAGCAGCGGCAGCTTCGTGCCGCTTTCCGCCCGGGCCGCCAGGGCGGGCTTCGTCGGCATCGTGCCGCAGGGGAACAGCGTCAACTCGCTCGTGCGGGCCACGCCGAAGGGTGTGCTCAGGCCGGGCTGCACGTCTTCATAAGAGGCATTCAGGCCGTGGGCCTTCGTATCGTAGTGCCGCAGGTCCATCGCGGGCGCGTCGGGCGTCCACAGCCAGGCGGTCAACTGCGCGGTCGCGCTGGCGGCCTGCTGCACTTCGAGCCCGGCCGGGTACGATTGCCAGAAATTTTTCACACTGACCGCCAGTCCGCCGCTGACGTCGCCGACAAACGCGAGGCCCGACGCCCGCCGCCCGGCGCCGGCAAACACCCACGAGCTCTGCGGATTCGTGCGCTTGGCGAGGGTGAAGCCGTCGGGGGAAAGTTGCGCGAGCTTGTAGTCGCTCCAGATCGCATAGTCGCCGTCGGCGCCGTTGTAGCGGCCCTTGTCGACGGCCATCCCGGCCTCCTGCGCGGGGTTGCCGGCGCCAGGCTGGATCGGCTCGGCCCACAGGCCGCCATCCTGCCCGGAGAAACGCACGTGGCGGTTCTGCACCTCCTCGCGCAGCGGCACGACCAAGGTCAGCCCCAATCCGCGGATGAAGTCCTTCTGCTCGTCGCCGTCGAAGACGATCGTATGCACGACGCGAACCGCCTCCTGCCCGGCATAGAAATACAGCCGCACGACAAACGGCAGCCATTCGCGGCCCGACTTGAGGTCACGGTGCCGGCCCTCGAGCTTGATCACCGCGCGCACCGGACCGGATTGCTCGACGGTGACCTTTTCCAGCTTCGTACCGAAGCGCTCGCGTGGCCGGACCTCGTCGGCGCTG
>Ga0335071_10007633_pt1 | contig 11131 bp, 8 predicted proteins | sample Lox_Sample_15_FD_206724 | JGI IMG/M metagenome (GOLD analysis project Ga0335071, IMG submission 206724) | Soil microbial communities from Loxahatchee National Wildlife Refuge, Florida, United States - Lox_Sample_1.5 | ecosystem: Environmental > Terrestrial > Soil > Wetlands | place: USA: Florida...
CGAGCAGATTCGCCAGCTCCGCGCCGTCGCTTACACGCGTCCGTTTGAATTCCCCCACCGCATCTTCATCATAGACGACGCTCAGACGATCCATTGGCAGGCCATCGACTTGCTGCTGAAGGTGCTGGAAGAGCCGCCGGAAACAACAAATTTCATCCTGATCTGCCCGAACGTTTTTGAGCTGCGCTCCACCATTCGATCCCGGTGCACGCGCATCGCCTTCCAGCCGCTGGAGGACAGCCAAATCTTGGCCACGCTGGAGCATGAAGGCAGGCTCGCGCCACCGCAGCGGGCGCTAGCGGTACGAGTGGCGGCCGGAAGCCTGGTGCGCGCGCGGGCCTTCGATCCCGCCGAATACGAACGCCGCCGCCAGCCCTGGCTCGATTTCCTGGAGGCGGCAGCGGGCCGAGGCGGAGCGAGCGGCAAACCGGACTGGCGGTCGGTGCTTGATTCCGCCCGCGCGCTGGCAGAGGACCGAAACGACCTGGAAGGCACGCTAAAGCTCGGCTATTCGTTACTGGCGGATTTGCTGCACATTCTTCTCGACCCATCGACGCCAGCGATCGTCAATGTTGATCTGACGCCGCGTTTACGGAACTGGGCGCCCCGGCTCACGCTGCGTGGAGTGGAGCAGCTCAAGGCCGGACTGGATCAGGCATGGCGCCTGCAAATCCGCAACGTGAATCCTCAGCTTGGATTCGAGTCGCTGGGCATCGACGTGATCGCCGGGCGTGGGGGCTTGTGACTTTATCACTGCGACGCGTGTCAGGGTTTCACTGGGCAACGAGGATGGCTGGCGGGAACATCCAATGAGGTGAATCCCAAGCAGCCAAGCCGATAGGCTTCCGGAGCGGCGCCGGGCCCGGGCCGAGCTAAAACCCGTTGCGACGTGTTTTCGCCTGTGTTAATATCCACCCATTCGCGGTTATCTTCCTCACCCGGTTTTTCTTGTTCGGCGTATGAAACCAGAAGCTGGGGTGAAGCGTCTCAAGCAGGAGACGGCCCGCGCGTTATGCCAGTTAGCCGAATTCCTAGCCCGTCCTTCCGGGGCTTCAGGAGCAAAGTGACATGAACCGACGATTGATCCGTCCCAGCTTGTCCGACGTGCAGGACCAGTTGGGCTCGCGCATGCAGCGCAAGAAACCCACGCCGCCCGAGCAGACGAGCGCCGAGAGTTTTTACTACCTCAAGCAGATGCAGTCACGCACGCCCATGGTCGTGGTTCTGGATCAAGGGGAGACCATTCGCGGGGTCATCGAGTGGTACGACAAGAATTGCATTAAGGTGCACCGGGCGAATGAGCCGAACTTGCTTATCATGAAGTCGTGTATCCGGTTTATGTACAAGGATGGCGAGTCCCATGAGGGCGGCAACGCCAATGACGATAGCCATTATCCACAAGACGCCGACTAGGTCGCCGGCCGTCGGGGTGGCTGGTGATGCGCCACGTTTCCGTTCTTCCGATGCCCCGCCGCTTGACAGTGGATGGAGTCTCGCCTAGCATGGGCAGGTGTTTGCAGCTTTATTGAGAGCTCCGACGGTGAAAGTTCCTTACCTTCTTCGCAGCGATCGGCAAATCGATTCGCCCCCCCGCCGGCGAGTATCTCGGTGTGGCAAGGCGCGATGGCTTGTGATGACCCCGCTGTTTCTTCTCCTCGCAGGTGTGGCCGTTGCGCAGCAGGAAGAAAAACCCAAGATTCCAGGGCTCGATAAGATCATCGCCGCCAACGAGCACCTGGCCTTTACCGGCACGGTGAAGTCGGTGGACGAGAAGCACAACATCCTGAGCATCGACTCGGTCGAGGGGGGCACGACGGAGATTTTTCCCATTAAGCACAGTACGCGCGTGGAGACCGCCGATGGCTTCCGCAAGAAACTGGATGTGCTGTCTCCCGGCACGCGGGTCATCGTGTACTACGACCAGCGCTCCGACCACCGCAACGTGACCCGGATCGAGCTGTTTGCCAGCCAGACCAAGAAGAAAGAGCCGTCCTCGTAGGGGATTTAGGCAACCCCGGCGTGCGGCCCCGGCCGACACCGTGGCGAAGGTGGGCCGGACGATTCTGCCTTTTTTCCTACACTCCCTATGCGCATTGGTATCACTTGCTATCCCACCTACGGCGGCAGCGGTGTCGTTGCCACTGAGCTCGGCATCGAATTGGCGGCGCGCGGCCATGAAGTCCACTTCATCAGCTACGCCATGCCAGTGCGTATCACCGAGGCGGCCGGCCGCATCCATTTTCACGAAGTGGAGATGATGAACTACCCGCTTTTTGATCATCCTCCTTACACCTTGGCGCTGGCCACGGCTATGGCCAACGTGGCGGTCACCGAATCGCTGGACTTGCTGCATGTCCATTACGCGATCCCCCACTCGGTTAGCGCTTATCTGGCGCGCGCCATGCTGAAGCCCCGCCGTCTGCCCTTCGTGACCACACTGCACGGCACCGACATCACGCTGGTCGGACTGGATCGTTCTTACCTACCCATCACGCGCTTCTCGATTGAAGAGAGCGACGGCGTCACGGCGATTTCCGAATACCTTCGCGACGTCACGCGGCGCGAGTTTGACATCGCCCGCTCCGTCGAGGTAATTCCGAATTTCGTCAATTGCGACGTGTTCCGCCCCCGGGAGGGAGCCTCTTGCCGCGAGCAATTCGCACCGCACGGCGAGAAGATCCTGGTGCACCTTTCGAACTTTCGGCCTGTCAAACGCGTGCCCGATGTGGTCGGAACGTTCGCGCTGGCGCGCAAAGAGATTCCTGTAAAGCTCCTGATGATTGGCGACGGACCTGACCGCACCGTGGCCGAATGGATGGTGCGGGAAAAGAAGCTGTCCGAAGACGCAATCTTCCTTGGCAAGCAGAATCAGGTGCAGGACCTGCTCGCTTGCGCCGACGTTCTGCTGTTGCCGAGCGATATGGAGTCGTTCGGCCTCGCGGCGCTCGAGGGCATGGCGTCCGGCGTGCCGGCGGTTTGCTCGCGTGTCGGCGGCGTGCCGGAAGTCATCCGCGACGGCGTGGAAGGATTCCTGGTCGAGCCGCGCGACGTTCCGACGATGGCGGCTCGGGTGCTGGAGATTTTGTCGAATCCTGAGCGGCAAGCGGAAATGTCCCGTGCCGCCCGTCAGCGCGCCTTGCGTCAGTTTTGCAGCAAAAGCATCATTCCGCTTTACGAAGACCTTTACCGCCGGGTCCTTAAACAAAGCTAAGCGCGAGTCGCCGCGCAGACTTGGTCGGTGGAGACCATGCGAACGCCGGCCTTGGCCATTTCTACAAGGGCCTGACGGCCGCCTTCCTCGGTTACCGCACGGATCGCATCGCTCACCACGTCTACGGGAAAACCACGGCGCCGCAAGGCGAGAACCACCGCGCGCACGCAGATTTCCGTTGCCACACCGAACACCACGGCGCGACACCCCGCCAGCGGCCCCAGGACTGCGTTCCAGTTGGGGTTGTCCTCGGGAGAATAAGTCGTCTTCTCTACGACCAACTGGCCGGATGCGGGTACTGGCGGATGGAATGCGCCGGCGCGGCGAGGTATAACCAATGCCTCGGCGAAACGGGTGGCGGGGATGCGCTGCTGCCCGGGCGTTCCGGCGACGCAGTGCGGGGGCCAAGTTCGGAACTCGGGATCGTCCGGCGCATGGGCGTCGGCCGTGGATATTACCGGCACGCTGTTCGCGCGCGCCCAACGCACTAAACGCTCGAGGTTCGGGATGATCCGCTCCGCGCCCCGCATGTAGAGCTTGCCCTCAGGCAGCATGAAATCGATTTGCGTGTCGATATCAAAGAACACCACCGGCTGGAGGTGATGATCTCGAAGAATATGCATCCTTAATGTCCTCTGCTCAGTATTATAAGTCCTTGGATCTCCGCCGAGAATCTTGGTAAGTTCTGCGGAGAACGAACCGGTAATCTCGCCTCGCACCACGCTTTCCTAACGCAGTGTCAGCCGCAAGCCAGCGCGAAACAGAAATGGCGGACCGCTGGTCAGGACCGGGGTACGCGCCACGTCATAGCGCTGGTCGAAGAAATTTTCCCCGGCCACAAACACCTCCACGCCGCGACCGAGGGGCCGGGCCGCCAGCGCATCGAGTAGAAAATAGTGCCGCAGCGGTAGGGTGTTCTGGTCATCGTCAAACGCCGAGCCGACGTACGTGCCCTGCACCGCGGCGGTAAGGCGGCGCGGCAGCGAACAGCGAGCCTGCACGTTCAAGTCGTGACGAGGGACGTGGGGGACGAGTAGGCCGATAAGTTGACGGTTGGCCGGAAAACTCGTCACCGTAGCATCGACGAACTGGTACCCACCGGAGAGCGTCAACGTGTTGGTCAAGCGGGTTTCCGTTTCAAGCTCGACGCCGCGCGCGCGAATTTCACCCAGGTTCTGCCGCTGGCGCGTGATCAGCGCGGGCGTAGTCGAGAGTGTCACATTGGCAATGGGGTCGCTGATGTCGCTCCAGAAGAGCGTCCCGCGGAAGGTCAGGCGATCGTCCCACCATTTGTAGCTGGCGCCGGCCTCGGCTCCGGTCAGTTGCTCGGCGGTGAGGGCGCTGTTGGCAAGGGTCAGCACATTGCCTTGGCGGAAGGCGCGGTAGAGTTCGTTCAGGGTGGGAGCACGGAAGGCGCGGTACATCGAGGCGCGAAGCACCAGATTGTCTTTGGCGCGAAAGAGCGCCGACAACCGTGGGCTGAAGGCCTGCTCGCTGCGGGCGGTGAAATTGGTAACCACCAACGGCCCGGGCCCCGCCAACGGACGCGTTACGGAGAGCGCGTCGTAATTGCGCCAATTGTCCCCGCGCGCGCCGCCGGTGATGAGCCACCGCGTACGGATCCGAACGATGTCCTCGCCATACAGTCCCCACAGGCGTTGGCGGCCTCCCGATCCGACAGCTCTGGCGAGGCTCCCCGCGGAGTACATCAACTCATCGCTGGCGCCCCGCACCTCCTGTCCGTCGAATCCCGCCGCCAGCGTCTGATGCGCGCCCGCGGTGCGCGTCCAGGCGGCGGAGAAACCCACTTGGTCCGACGGCACGCGCTGGATGTCGGTGAGAGTCTCCGCCGCCCGGCTCGGCGTAATGGAAGAGAAGGTCTGGTCGTAATACTCGGGCCCGCCATAAGCGCGCAGGGTCAAGGCGCCCATGGTTGGGGATCGCCAGTCGGCACCGGCCGTGAGCTGGCGCAAGCGGGTGTCGTTGGTTTGAAGCGGCGTACCATTCTGGCGCGACTCTTCGAAAATCGAGCCACCCACGAAAGCCATGCCGTGGTCGGAGAACAAACGCTCGATCCTGGCCTGCCCGTCGAAGTGCTCGGAAGCGACCGCCGTGTCGACGGCGCCGCGCAACGGTGGCAGCACGGACACATACCCATCCGTGTGGAAGCCTTCTGTCGCGATCAGGGCCAGCCAGGAACCCCGCCGCAGGCTGGCAGTTGCCGAGGCGCTGGGTGTTTGCTGGTTTCCGTAAAACGCTTCAAGATCGAGAGATGATTCGAGGGGCCGGCGCGGGATGATGTTGATCACGCCGCCCAGTGCCTCACCCCCATAGAGGTCGGACACGCCCCCTTCCACCACCTCGACGGTCTCTACCGACGTCATCGGGATGCGGTCCCAGTACACCCAACCGCCGAACGGGTCCGTGAGCGGAATGCCGTCGGAGATGACCAACGCACGGCTGGAGCCACTGGTTCCAACGCCGCGCAGTGACACGCCCAGCGAGGTGGGGTTCGCCGTCAGACTGCCGTTCCGACGGAACAAGTTGAAGCCGGGAACTTCCGCGAGCGCATCGTCTAAAGTGAGCGCGCCGCTGGTGGCGATATCCTGGCGGTTCAGCACCACGACGCTGGCGGCGGTGTCGTTGACACGCTGCGTGGTGCGGGTGGCGGTGACGGTAACCTGCTCCGTACGAGTGGCGGGGCTGAGAGTTATTGCCAGCGGCTTTGTACTGTCGCGGCTCGCGTCCCAGGTTTGTTGGGCGGGTTCGAACCCGGCGGCGTGCACCTTGACTACCACCTGGGATGACGGCACGTTATCGAAACGAAATCTCCCGTCAGCATCTGTAAGCTGGTGCGCGAAGAAGCTCGGGGCGCTGAGCGTGACCTCCGCGCGGGCAAGAGCGGAGCCCGTCTGGTCAAGCACCACGCCCTCGAGCTGAAACGGAGATTTCTCCTGGCTTAGCCCGGCGGGACCTACGACGGCCAAGGTCCAAAGTATGACCGCCAAGGCACTGGGCCGCAATCGATGTGGTGGAATATCCGCTCGGGAACTTGTGGTCATCTCTTCCCCACCTTTCGATTGCCAAAGCCAGGGTTCGACAGCGTTCAGCTTCTTCGTAGTGTCCCTACACAGCGGTACGACGCTGTTCCCCAGGCTTTTCGAGCTTGGCTTTGACTTGGTTATCTAAATTGGAAACCTGAAGTTTGATTGTAACCCGTACGAGGTGTTGAGGGAAAGCCGCCACTAGGAGGCGCCAAGTGTTAGCAAATCTCGGCCGAACTCCGAATTCACCATTCACTATTTACCATCCACCATTTCCTCTTCGATTCCGGCTACAATGCGAGCCATGAGGAAATTGGAATGGCGCACGGTTCTGGTACACCCGCGGAATCCGCTCAATTTGGGGGCGGCGGCGCGAGCGGTGGCGAATTTTGGTCTGCGGGAGATGGTAGTGGTGGCGCCCTTTGAGCCTACCTGGCAGGAGGCACGCACGGCGGCTCCGGGTGCGGACGTGGTGATCGAGGTGGCGCACTCGGTACGAACCTTGCCGGAGGCGATAGCCGATGCCACGGTGGTGATCGGCACCACCACCGGAGCCCGGCGCAACCTCGGCCGGGAACTGATCGCGATCGATGAATTGGCGTCGTGGCTCGGAAAACGCAAGGTGCAGGGAAGGGTAGCGGTACTTTTTGGTTCGGAGAAGACGGGACTTTCCAACGAGGACATGAGCTACTGCCACATCTTGGTGCGAATCCCCACCTCGGCGGACTGCCCTTCGATGAACCTGGGACAAGCGGTTGCTGTCTGTGCCTACGAGTTGGCGCGGTCCGGCCTGGTGCGGGTGACCCCGCCCAAACTGGAAATTGGGAATCGGAAACTGGAAGACGGAAATCGGAAACGGGGAACTAGAAACGGAAAATTGGTCGAACCTCCCAAACCCCAATTTCCGGTTTCCACCATTATTGGCTATTGTTCACCTGCCGCCAACCTGCAGACGCTCGAACACCTGTTTGATCGTGCTACCGAGTTGCTGGATGCCTGCGGTTACTTGCAGCCGAAGAGCCGCGCCGCCGCGCTTATCAAGCTGCGCCGCTTCTTGCTGGATCTGAAGCTCACCACAAACGATGCGCGCATTCTGGGCGGAGTCCTGACGCAGGTCGCGTGGAAACTGCAGCAGCGCTAGCCCATGCTGCCCCATCTCGTGCGGGGCGCCTTCCGTTCGCCGGCGAAAGGCTCCGTTGCCGTTTGGAATCCGGCGTTACGACGCGGACAAGGACGGCCCCCGCCAGCCCCGCTTCTTTGACGGCCTACTTTCCGAAGCGTTATAATTCTTGCTGTAAATCCAAGGAGGATTGTTTTGCCGCTATACGAATACGCATGCACGAACTGCGGTCGACACATCGAGAGGATTCAGAAGTTTTCGGACCCACCGCTGACCACTTGTGAATTTTGTAACGGAAGCCTGAAACGTCTGCTGGCGGCTCCCGCCATTCAATTCAAGGGATCGGGTTGGTACGTCACCGATTACGCGCGGAAGTCATCGGTCAGCGCCTCAAATTCATCCGCTGAAACTTCCCCGTCCAGTAACTCCGATAAGTCCGATAAGAAGGAAAAGGCGACTACCACGACTTCCAGCGAGCCGGCGAAATCTGCTCCCAGCAAGAGCTAATTCCGTCCCTTCCATTGCCAGCCAGGAATGACGCACGCAACCGCTCCCCTGTGTGCGCTAGCAACGGGCCGGCCGCGGCGTCTGTCGTCCGTCGCGATGACGAGAGGCGGGCATTGAAGCAATTCCCCCCCGGTGTCATAATAGAAAAACAATGGGTGAACTAAAGACAACCGAGGAATCTGGTTTCGAGGGGATTATTTTCACCAAGCTCGATCAGGCGGTGAACTGGGCTCGCAAATCCTCCATCTGGCCGATGAGTTTTGGCTTGGCCTGCTGCGCCATCGAGATGATGTCCACCGGCGCATCGCGCTTCGACTTGGCACGGTTTGGGGCGGAAGTGTTTCGCGGCTCGCCCCGCCAGGCGGACTTGATGATTGTGGCCGGCCGCGTGGCCCAGAAGATGGTTCCGGTGATCCAGAAGCTGTACGCGCAGATGCCCGAGCCGAAGTGGGTGATCTCGATGGGAGCCTGCGCGACCTCCGGTGGTGTGTTCAATAACTACGCCGTCGTGCAGGGAATCAACCAATTCGTTCCGGTGGACGTCTACGTGCCAGGGTGCCCGCCCCGGCCTGAGCAGCTCATCTTCGCCATTACCGTGCTGCAGAAGAAGATTGAGAAGCAGCGCGGTTCCTTCAAAGAAGCCGTGTTTCATCAGTCGGTTGACGGTAGCCGGTAGTCGGAGTGCGGGAACCGGTTGTCGGTTATCGCTGTGCGGTAGAGTGCCGCCAGTCGACAGGCCGACGGGTACCAAACTCCACTTTTCGAGCACTGATAACCGATTACCGACCTCCGACAACCGTTTATCGGGGCCGCAGATAGGCGGAAATCACCACCACCAGGATTCCGGCAATCAAAGCTACGAGGTACCATTTCTGCTGGCGCGCCCGAAGTATGGCGAAGCGCTCAAAAGGAAGTGTAAGTGTCAGGACAATAGCGAAGAGGAGAAAGGCGAGGACCATCTTGGCGGCGAGCAGCGTCCAGGCGCGGTCCCAAGGTTCTTCCCAATAGTACCGCCGAATGTTATAGGCGCCCGAGACCAGCAGCAGGAGAATGGCGCTCCAACTGGCCCAGCGGAAACGCTCCCCCACCGCCTTGCTCAGCGCGGCACGCTGCTCCGCGTTCAGCACGCCCAGCGCCGGCATCATGATAAGAACCAAGAAGGCCACTCCTCCAAGGGTTATGACTGCGGCCATCAGGTGGATCCATTGCATAAAAGTCGACATAATGGGGGTGGATTCTATGCGTGTTTCGCCCTCCAGGGCAAGTTCCATGCTTTCGCATTAACCACTATCGAACTTGCGGCAGGTATCCTATGAGTACCGAGTGAGGGATCACCTTTCTCGTTTAGCGGTTAATCTCGCCTGACAAAACCTCCGCTTACCGTGGTATTCTATAGTAGGCTTTTGTAGCATCCCATTCAGTCGATAACTCGAGTTCATGTACCGTCAAGCGTTCCCGCCGATCCCGGATGGTGGGAAGGCTTAGCTCTTTGTCGTCTCCGTATTCGGAGCGTTCGGGGTAGTGCTTGAGACCTCTATCGTTGCGCACCGCGCCGATCCTCGGATCTCGATCTTAGACCGGGTGCCACCACACGCCCAGGCCTCAGGAGGCAACCTTCTTCCGCATGACGGACTTCACCCCTCGCGCCCAGGCGCTTATTGAAACCCTGCGGCGCCGCATTGTCATCATCGACGGCGCCATGGGCACGATGATTCAGGCCTGCAAGCTGGAAGAGGCTGATTATCGCGGCCAGGAGTTCGCACACCACGGGCGGGACTTGCGATTGTGCAACGACCTGCTGAATCTCACCCAACCCGCCATCATTGAGGACATCCACCGCCAATATCTGGAAGCGGGTGCGGACATCATCGAGACCAATACGTTCAACTCCACGGCCATCTCCATGGCGGATTACGGTCTTCAGGGTCGCATTTACGACCTGAACCGCGCTGGGGCGCAGGTGGCGCGGCGCGCAGCCGACGCTTTCATGCAGGGACACGCGGAGCGCACCTGTTGGGTGGCGGGCTCGCTGGGGCCGACCAGCCGCACCGCTTCTGCCTCGCAGGAGATCTCGAGTCCCGCCGCCCGCGCTGTCACCTTCGATCAGTTGCGAGATGCCTACTACGAGCAAATTCGTGGCCTGGTGGAGGGTGGCGCTGACCTGTTGCTGGTTGAGACCATATTCGACACGCTCAATGGCAAGGCCGCGCTCTTTGCCGCGCAGCAGTATTTTGAGGACACGGGCACGCGCCTACCTCTGCTGGCCTCGGTCACCATCGTGGACCTGAGTGGCCGGACGCTTTCCGGGCAAACCATCGAGGCCTTCTGGATCTCGGTTTCGCACGTCCCGCTGCTGAGCGTGGGGATCAACTGTGCGCTGGGCGCGAAGCAAATGCGGGCGCACGTGGAGGAACTCTCGCGTCTCGCGCCCATCTTCACCAGTTGCTATCCCAACGCCGGGTTGCCCAATTCTTTCGGCGGCTTTGATGAGACGCCGGAAACCATGTCCGCGGACTTGCGCGAGTTTGCCGCCAACGGCTGGGTAAACCTGGTGGGTGGCTGCTGCGGCTCGACGCCCGCGCACATTCGCGCCATTCGCGAGGCGGTGCACGACCTGCCGCCGCGCGTGCCGCCCCAGGTGGCGCGGCTCACGCGTTTCTCGGGTCTTGAGCCGCTGGTGATGCGCCCCGACAGCAACTTCGTGAACATCGGTGAACGCACCAACGTCACAGGGTCGCCCAAGTTCGCCAAACTGATTCTGGGCGGCCAATTCGAGGATGCTCTCGCCGTCGCCCGGCAGCAGGTGGAAGGCGGCGCGCAGATCATAGACGTCAACATGGACGAGGCCATGCTCGATTCCGAGCGGGCCATGACGACCTTCCTGAATTACATCGCCTCGGAGCCGGATATCGCTCGCGTGCCGGTGATGATTGACAGTTCCAAATGGAGCGTTATCGAAGCGGGCCTGAAGTGCTTGCAGGGTAAAGGCATTGTGAACTCGATCAGCCTGAAGGAGGGCGAGGAGGCCTTCCGGCAGCGCGCCCGGCTGATCCGGCGTTACGGCGCCGCCATGGTGGTGATGGCCTTCGACGAAGCCGGCCAGGCGGATTCCACCGAGCGTCGCGTGGCCATTTGCACGCGTTCGTATCGCATTCTGAGCGAAGACGTGGGCATTGATCCTTGCGACATCATTTTCGATCCCAACGTGCTCACCGTGGCCACGGGGATCGAGGAGCATCGCAATTATGC
>Ga0335071_10007634_pt1 | contig 11131 bp, 7 predicted proteins | sample Lox_Sample_15_FD_206724 | JGI IMG/M metagenome (GOLD analysis project Ga0335071, IMG submission 206724) | Soil microbial communities from Loxahatchee National Wildlife Refuge, Florida, United States - Lox_Sample_1.5 | ecosystem: Environmental > Terrestrial > Soil > Wetlands | place: USA: Florida...
AGAGCGCGTGCGAATTCCCGACGATGTAGTTCATCTCCGTCTGGCCGAAGATCTCGTTCACCGTGGCGCCCAGCCCTTCCTTCGCCCAATGGAAGACGGCCGGGCCCAGCGCTTCACCGCCGCTCATGAGCGAGCGAAGGCGCACGTCGAATCGGGACCGCGGTTCGGGGAACGCCTTCATCATCATCTTCAGCGCCGTCGGGAACAGGAACGCGTTGCGTATGCCGTGCCGGTCGATCAGCTGGAATGCGCGCTCGGGCTCGAAGCGGCCCAGGTATCCGAGGATCGACTTGCCGTGGTAGAGCGTGGGCATCAACGCATCCCACAGCCCGCCGGTCCACGCCCAGTCCGCGGGTGACCAGAAGCGATCGCCCTCCTGCGGAAACCCGTCGTGCGAATGCTCGAATCCGGGAAGGTTGCCGATGAGCGCGCAATGCGGCAGGAGCGCGCCCTTCGGCGGCCCCGTCGTGCCGCTCGTGTAGATGATCGCCGCGGGATCGTCGTGGCGCGTGGCGACGGGATCGAACGCGTCGGACGCGCGCTCGAGCGTCGCATTCCAATCGGCCACGCCGGCGCCGCGTGCACCGTCGACGCCGATGACGTGGCGCAGCCCGGGAAGCCTGTCGCGCAGCGGCTGAAGGTTCGCGAGCGTTACCGGATCGGCGATCGCGACCTTCGCGCCGCTGTCGGCGAGCCGATACTCCAGCGCCTCGGGCCCGAAGAGGAACGAGAGCGGCACCGCCACCGCGCCCATCTGGAAACAGGCGAGGTACGCGACGACGGTCTGTGGGCGCTGCGGCAGGATGAGCGCGACGCGCTCGCCTCGTTCGATGCCGAGCCCGCGCAGCGCGTTCGACAGCCGATTGGCCGCCTTGAGCAGCTCCCAATAGGTCCAGGTCTCGTTGCGCCCGTCCTCGTCCTCCCAGTGCAGCGCCACGCGCGAGCGGTCATCGGCCCACCGGCGGCACGTCCAGCGCGCGATGTTGAAGTCGGGCGGAACGTTCCAGCGGAACGTGGAGCAGATCTCGCGATAGCGGTCGCGCACGGGGCGCTATCGGACGAGCGCGGCCTCGACGTCGGCGAAGGACCTGGCGATTTCGAACGTCTGCAGCTCCATGCCGAGCTGGCGCGCGACCTGCGAGGCGGAGAACAGGCCCCGGATGGTGCGCCCGCCCTCCTCGGCCACCATCAGGTGCTTTCGCGCGACCTTCTTGAGCGTGGCCACGACGTGGCCCACGCGCATCTGCGCCACTTCCACGAGGGACAGGGCCTCTAGCATCGCGGCGGGCGTCATGATGTCCTCGACGAGAATCTCCGAGTGGGAGACGCCGCGGTCCTGCATGAAGCGCACGGGCTTCTCGCCCAGCAGGTCCGTCGCGGTGATCACGCCCGCCACGGATCCGCCCGGCTCGAGCACGAAGAGCAGGCGCACGGCGCGGCGGATCATCTGCGCGTGCGCCGCGTCGATCGTCTCCTCGGGGCGCGTGGTCGCCGCCGAGACCGCGCGCAGGTCCGTCATCACGGAGAAGGCGGGATCGTCGAGGCTCACGCGGCCCGGCGCCATGGGCTCGGCGACCCTCGCGCCTTGCGCGAGGAGTGTGAGCGTGAGGGGAGAGTATTCGCGCATGGTTCTTCCTTTCGTGTTCAGCCGGCGAGCTCCGCGCTGCGGCGGAAATGCTGCACGGCCTCCTGGTGCCTCCCGATCCTTTCCATCAGCGCGGCGAGCGTCATGTGGCCGTCGTGCGTGGGCTCCAGGGCGAGGCTCGCTTCGATGTAGCTCTGGGCCTTGCCCCACAGTTCCTGGCGCAGGCACAGCTTGCCCAGCGCGAGCAGCAGCGCGGGATCGCGCGCATGCCCGCGCAGCCACTTCTCCGCGCGCTCGATCTGCGGCAATGCATCGCTGCCCGCCGATTCCCCGTAGAGCGCGACCAGCCCCGGGTTCCATTCGCGCTCGAGCGCCTGCTCGATGATCGCCTGCGCCTCGGCATTGCCGCCCAGGGCGAGGTGGAAGCGCGCGGCGGTGGCGGCGACCGCGGGATCGACGCGGGTCTCGAAGGGCAGCTGTTTCCAGTAGGCCGAGAGCGCGCCCGCGTCCTGCGCCTTGCGGTTCAGGTTGCCCAGGTGGGCCGCGCGACGGGCGGAAGCCGCTTCCGCCGGGCCGATGCCTCCCAGCTTCGCGAGCGCTGCGACCGTGGAGAGCACTTCGTCCCAGTTGCGCGTGGCCTGCTCGGCCTGCAGCTTCAGGCGCAACAGGCGAAGGTTGCGCGAATCGCGCGCCGAAAGATCGTTCAACACCGCGAGCGCTTCGTCGTAGCGCTCCTGCGATACCAGCAGGTCGGCCAGCGTCGTGAGCCGCGCCTGGTCGACTTCCGGGGCCGCGCCCTTGGCCTGGTCGAGGAACTGCTCGCGCTCGCTGAAACGTCCGAGCTCGTGGGCGCTGCGCGCCGCGATGATCGCCGCCACGCCCTTGGTCTCTTCGCCCACGAGCGCCGCCGCGGCGCTTTTCTCCGCCGAGGCATAGCGCCCCTGGAAGAAGGCGAGCAGCGCGTCGTTCAGGGCCTGGCGAAGCTTTCCGCGGGAACGCTCGGCGCGATAGGCGCGAACGCGCTCGGGGATCGCCACGAGCGTCGTGACGAGGCGGGCGAGCGTGTAGAACGCAAGGTATCCGGCGAGCACGAGGAAGATGAGCAGGTTGAGCGACAGCTCGATGCGGTAGGGCGCCGCGACGATCACCACGTAACCGGTCGAGTGGTGCGCGAAGAGCGCGATACCGACGGCCACGGCGGCGAGGATGACGGTCCAGAGGGCGAAGCGCATGGCTAGCGTTTCTCCCGTGCCGCGCGCGCGGAGCGCACCGCCGCGAGGCTCGCGTTGATGTCGGGGACGGCGATGGAGACGGGGCTCTCGGCCACCTGCTTGAGCGCCGCGAGCGTGGCGGCGGTGGACTTGGCGCGCGGGTCGAAGTACTTCGTGACCCACGCCTGGCAGCTCTTCATGTCCTCGCGGAACGACTGCTCGTCGCGCGCGAGGAGGGCGACCCTTGCGGACAGCAGGCGCAGCTTCAGGTTCTCGCGCAGGAAATACGCCTGCGACGGCGAGATCAGCACGGCGTCGGGCACCTCGAGGTCGCGGATGCGCACGAGGTTCTTCATCTCTTCCCAGAAATCGCGCGCCGCGCGGCTGAACGTGCCGGACTCGTCCGAGTAATAGGTGCGCGAGGCCACGCGCGTGGGCCCTGCCTCGGAGATCGGCAACGGCAGCGTGTCCGATTGGGCGATGAGCGCGTCGAGCTTCACCGCGATGCCCACCGTGTCCACCTGCGGCACCGCCTTGAGGCGCTCCATGTCCTGCGAGATCGCGCGCCTGAGCGGCGTGGCGGCGAGCTTGTCCGCCTTCGCGAGGCGCTGGTCTGCCGCCTGCAGCGCCGCGAGCGCGCCGCGCACGTTGCCCGCGAGCTGCAGCTGCTGGCTCGCGAGCACCAGCATCTGCTCGACTTCCGAGAGCACGCGGTCGTCGGCGCTGCGCGAGAGCTCGCGATACATCTCCTCGAGCGCGACGCGCTGCTCCTGCGTGTCGGCCACCCGCGCCTCGAGCTCCGCGATCCGCGATTGGGCGTCCTTGAGCGCCGCCTGCATCTGCACGGACGCGGCGCGCGACTGCGCTTCGGCCGCGCCCAGCTCCGCAAGACGGCCCCCCGCGCTCGATCGCATGTCGCCCAGCGCCTGGTGCGCATCCCAGGCGAGCCATCCCGTGGTGATCGCGGCGACGACGGCCACTGCCGCGACGCTTCTCGCGACGAGGTCGTGGCTGGCGTTCGGCGTTTCGCTCATGTGGTCGCCCGAATCTGCATCAATGCCTCGATGAGTCCCCCGGCCCCGTGCGCCGCGACGACGACGCGCGAGAAACGCCGCGCCTCCGGCCGCGAACCCACGGCTGCGTGCGGCACGACGAGCATCACGCCGGTGAGGTGCGCGGCGCCCGCCCCGATCATCGCGACGAAATTCTCCAGCGTCTCGCCGGAAAGCACGCTCACCGCGTGCACTTCCCCGTGCGAGAGCGCGGCCACGATCGCCGAAGGGTCCGCATCGGGACGCACGCGGCGGTAGCACTGCGCATACGTCACGGACGCCCCGCGTTCCTCGAGCGCCTCCTTCAGGCGCTCGCGGCCACCCTCACCCCGGAAGACGATGATATTTCTCCCTTGCACGTCCCGCAATTGCGGCAACGCGAGCAGGCCCTCGCTGTCGTGGCGCTCACTCGGTGAGATCACGTCCGCGAGCCCGGAGTTCCGCAGGGCCTGGGCCGTGGCCTCGCCCATCGCGGCCACGCGGAGGGTTGCGGGCCACGCGGCGAACCGCTTCGCGCAGGCGAGGCCCTTCTCGACCGCATTGGCGCTCACGAATATGGCCATGTCGAACCGGTCGATGCCGGCGAGGATCTTCGCGAGCGCCGCATCGGGTTGGAGGTCCTCGATGGCGAGGGACGGGAAGAGCCACGTCTTCGCGCCTTCGCGGGCGAGGGCCGCCACGAGCGGCTCGCCTGCCGCACGCGGCCGCGTGACCACGACGCCGATCCCTTCGAGGCGGCCGCTCATGCGGGTTGCTTCGCGATGGCGCGCAGGATCTCGCGCCCGCCCGCCGCGAGGAGCTTCTCTCCCACGGCCGATCCCAGCGCGGCCGCCTCGGCGCAGGCTCCCTCCGCGCTTTCGCGCACGATGCGCGTGCCGTCGGGCAGACCCACGAAGGCGTCGATGCGCATCGCATCGCCGCGCGCACGCGCGAGTGCGCCCACGGGGACCTCGCAGCTGCCCTCGACCACCAGGCCCACGGCCCTTTCGGCGCGCGCCTCGCCGGCGGCGGCCGGGTCTTCGAATGGCGCGAGTAGCTCGCGCAGGTCCGCGCGCGAGGCGAGATGCTCGATGCCGAGGATCCCCTGCGCGATCGCGGGAATCGTCTCCTCGAGGCGGGCGCGGATGCGCGCCTCGAGGCCCAGGCGCTTCAGTCCCGCCACGGCGAGGATGATCGCGTCGTACTCGCCCGCGTCGAGCTTGGCGAGGCGCGTGTTCACGTTGCCGCGCAGCGCGCGGAACTTCAGGCGCGGATGCAGGCTTCGCAGCTGGCATTCGCGCCTCAAGCTCGACGTGCCCACCACGGCGCCCGCGGGCATCGCGGCGAGCGAGGCGAAGCGCGGCGAGCAGAAGGCGTCGAAGGGATCCTCGCGGGGACCGAACGTCGAGAACGCGAATCGCGCCTCGATCACCATCGGCACGTCCTTGAGCGAATGCACGGCGATGTCGGCGCGGCCGTCGTCGAGCGCGCTTTCGAGCTCCTTCACGAACAGGCCTTTGCCGCCGACTTGCGCGAGGGGGCGGTCGAGCACGCGGTCGCCGCGCGTGGTCATGCCCACGAGCTCCACGACGAGCCCCGGATGGCGCGCGCGCAGCTCGGCCGCCACCATCTCGCTCTGGCGAAGGGCGAGGCGGCTTTCGCGCGTGGCGATGCGGATGCGCTGCGGGACGGCGTTGGTCACAGGGCGAGCGTACTACGGTTTCGTCCGTTTGCTGCACTGCGGTAAGATTTCGGGCTCCCCCTCGGCAATGACTCCGCGGGGCGACCCAGGACATGAGCGCACGCCTTCGCGAGATTCCCTACAACTACACGTCGTACTCCGACCGGGAGATCGTGATCCGGCTCCTCGGCGAGCCCGCCTGGCACGCGCTCGAGGAGTTGCGGGGGCAGCGCGTGACGGGGCGCTCGGCGCGGATGCTCTACGAGGTGCTGGGCGACATCTGGGCGGTGCGCCGCAACCCCTACCTGCAGGACGACCTCCTCGACAGCCCGCGCCGCCTCGCCATGCTCGCCGAGGCGATGCACCACCGCCTGAACGAAGTCGAGAAGCGCCGCGCAGACAAGCAGGGGCGCGACCGCGTCTCCGATCTCCTCGATGCCGCGCGCGCCGCGGTCGATGAGTTCGAGAAGGAGTTCGCGGGAACTCGCACGCTGCGCCGCCGGATCCTGAGGCGCCTTGCCGGCATCACCCGCCGCGACAACATCCAGTTCGACGGCATGGCGCGCGTCTCCCACGTGACCGACGCCACCGACTGGCGGGTCGAGTATCCCTTCGTGGTCGTCAATCCCGACACGGAAGACGAATGCGCGCCGCTCGTGCGCGCGCTGGTCGAGCTGGGCCTCACGATCATTCCGCGGGGAGGCGGAACGGGATACACGGGCGGCGTGATCCCGCTCGACCGGATGTCCGCGGTGATCAACACCGAGAAGCTCGACCGTTTCGATCCGGTCGAGGAACGCGTGCTCCCGGGGACGGCCGGGCCCTGCCCCGTGATCCGCTGCGGCGCGGGCGTGGTCACGCGCCGCGTCATGGAGGCGGCCGAGGACAAGGGACTCGTCTTCGCCGTCGATCCGACCTCGGCCGACGCCTCCTGCATCGGCGGCAACGTCGCGATGAACGCGGGCGGCAAGAAGGCGGTCCTGTGGGGCACGGCGCTCGACAACCTCGCCTCGTGGCGCATGGTCACGCCCGACGGGGACTGGCTCGAGGTCGAGCGCCTCGAGCACAACCGGGGGCGCATCCACGACGCGAAGGTGGCGAGGTTCCGGTTGCGCCGGCTCGACGCGGCCGGCGGCGTGAAGCGCGAGGAGATCCTCGAGATCGAGGGCCGGCGCCTGCGCAAGGAAGGCCTCGGCAAGGACGTGACCGACAAGTTCCTGGGCGGATTGCCGGGCGTGCAGAAGGAAGGGTGCGACGGCCTCATCACCTCGGCCACGTTCATCCTGCATCGCATGCCGAAGCACGTGCGCACGGTCTGCCTCGAGTTCTTCGGCGACGTGAAGAAGGCGGTGCCTTCGATCGTCGAGATCAAGCGCTACCTCGACTCGCATCCGAAGGCGATCCTCGCGGGCCTGGAGCACCTGGACGAGCGCTACGTGAAGGCCGTGGGCTACGCCACGAAGGCGAAGAGCCGCGGCCGGCCGCGCATGGTGCTCGTGGGCGACATCGTGAGCGACGACGAGGGCGCCGCGGCCGAGGCCGCCTCCCACGTGGTGCGCATCGCGAACGCGCGCGACGGCGAAGGCTTCGTGGCCGTAACGCCCGAGCAGCGCAAGCGCTTCTGGCTGGACCGCGCGCGCACCGCCGCGATCTCCAAGCACACCAACGCGTTCAAGATCAACGAGGACGTGGTGATCCCGCTCGAGCGCCTCGGCGACTACACCGACGGCATCGAGCGCATCAACATCGAATTCTCCATCGCCAACAAGCTCAAGCTCTGCGCGCGCTTGGCCTCGCTCTTCGAGGGCAGGCTGCCCGTGGGCGACGAGCTCGTGGGCGAGCGCAGGGCGCAGGCGCTCGAGCTGGTCCGCGCAGCCGAGGCCCGCTGGAAGTCCGTGCGCGATCGCCTGTCCGACCCCGCGGTCTTCGAGGACGTGCAGCTGCATCGCAACCGGATCTCGTGGAAGCGCGAGCTTCGCGAGCCGCTGCGCGACCTCTTCTCGGGGCGCGACTTCGAGCCGGTGATGGACGCGATCGAGGCGGCGCACGCCGAGGTGCTGCGCGGGCGCGTCTTCGTTGCGCTGCACATGCACGCGGGCGACGGCAACGTGCACACCAACATCCCCGTGAACTCCGACGACTACGAGATGCTGCGCGAGGCCAACGAGGCGGTGGCGCGCATCATGAAGTTCGCCCGCGAGCTGGGCGGCGTGATCTCCGGCGAGCACGGCATCGGCATCACCAAGCTCGAGTTCCTCGAGCCCGCGGAGATCGCGGCCTTCGCCGCGTACAAGGGGCGCGTGGATCCCGAGGGCCGCTTCAACCGCGGCAAGCTCCTAGCGGGCGCCGACCTCAAGCTCGCGTACACGCCGTCCTTCGCGCTCATCGGCCACGAGTCGCTCATCCTCGAGCAGAACGACATCGGCGCGATCGCCGACATGTTCAAGGACTGCCTGCGCTGCGGGAAGTGCAAGCCGGTCTGCAGCACGCACGTGCCGCGCGCGAACCTCCTCTACAGCCCCAGGAACAAGATCCTCGCCACGTCGCTGCTCACCGAAGCGTTCCTCTACGAGGAGCAGACGCGCCGCGGAGTGTCCATCCGCCATTTCGACGAGTACGGCGACGTGGCCGACCACTGCACCGTGTGCCACAAGTGCGAGTCGCCCTGCCCGGTGGACATCGACTTCGGCGACGTGTCCATCGCCATGCGCAACCTCCTCGCGAAGCTGCGCAAGCGCCGCTTCAATCCCGGCGCATGGGCGGCGATGCAGTTCCTGAATGCGCAGGACCCGCGGCGCATCAAGCTCATCAAGGCGGCGATGATCGACCTGGGATTCCGAGCGCAGCGACTGGCGAACCGCCTCTGGGGCCGCATGCCCTTCGTGCAGCGCGAGGTGCGGCAGCCGCCGAGCACCGTGGGCCGCGCGCCCGTGGCGCGCCAGGTGATCCATTTCATCAACAAGCCCATGCCCGGGGGATTGCCGAAGAAGACGGCGCGCGCGCTGCTCGACGTCGAGGACCCGGCGATGGTGCCGATCATCCGCGACCCTGCGAAGGTGAGCGAGGATTCGGACGCGGTGTTCTATTTCCCCGGCTGCGGCTCGGAGCGGCTCTTCGGCCAGGTCGGGCTCGCCACGCAGGCGCTGCTCTATCACGTGGGAAGCCAGTGCGTGCTGCCGCCCGGCTACCTCTGCTGCGGCTATCCCCAGACCTCGGCCGGGCGCGCCGACCAGGGCGAGCGCATCACGGTGCAGAACCGCGTGCTCTTCCATCGCGTGGCCAACACGCTCAACTACCTCGACATCAAGACCGTGGTCGTCTCGTGCGGGACCTGCATGGACCAGCTGCAGAAGTACGAGTTCGAGACGATCTTCCCCGGATGCCGCCTGCTCGACATCCACGAGTACCTGCTCGAGAAGGGGATGAAGGTGTCGGGCGTCGAGGGCGTGCGCTACATGTACCACGATCCCTGCCACTCGCCGATGAAGACCCACGAGCCGAGGAAGGTCGTGAACGCGCTCATGGGGCGAAGCGACATCGAGGTGAACGACCGCTGCTGCGGCGAGTCGGGAACGTTCGCCGCCACGCGCCCGGACATCGCCACGCAGGTCCGCTTCCGCAAGGAGGAGGAGATGCGCAGGGGCGCCGCCGCCGCGCGCTCCGGTGGCTTCGAGGGCGAGGTGAAGGTGCTCACGTCGTGTCCCTCGTGCCTCCAGGGCCTGCACCGTTTCGGCCCGGACGCGGGCACGAGCGCCGACTACATCGTGGTGGAGATGGCGCGGCACCTGCTCGGCGAAAGCTGGATGAAGGATTTCGTGGAGAAGGCCCGCCATGGGGGCATCGAGCGCGTACTGTTGTGAAGGCGCAACGTCCCGTTGCCACGGCCCGCACGAGGACGGAGAATCGGTCGCGAGGTGCTGCAATGTCCGCTGCGGAATGTGAGTTTTGCCATAGCCCGGGGGGTGCGGTCCTCTGGCAGAATGAACTTTGCCGCGTGGTGCGCGTGGACGAGCCCGACTACCCCGGGTTCGTGCGCGTGATCCTGGGGCGCCATGTGACCGAGATGGCCGATCTCGGCAAGGACGAGCGCGATCGCTTCATGGCCGTGGTCTTCGCGGTCGAGGCGGCCGTGCGCGATACGATGAAGGCCGACAAGATGAACCTGGCAAGCCTGGGCAACCAGACGCCGCATCTGCACTGGCACGTGGTGCCGCGTTTTCGCGACGACCGGCATTTTCCGGGCCCCATCTGGGCGATGCCCAAGCGCGAGCGCGCCGCGCACGCCGAACGAGAGCATCGTGCCGCCGGCGTGGCGGCCGCGATCGCCGCGCGCCTCGGAGCCTAGCCGATGTCCTCGGCCACGCCCACGCGCACCCCGCTTCCGTTCTCCGACGGCCGCGGCTGCAAGGAGTGGCTCACCGTCCTGCCGCTCACCAACATCCCGCAGGCGCAGCAGACTGTCCTCGAGACCATGCAGGGCATGCGCGCGGCCGAGCTCGATGCGCTCGAGCGCCTGAAGTGCCTGGAGATGCTGCGCGACAAGATCGCGTTCCTCCAGGGAGAGCAGCGCTCGCGCTATTTCGGCAAGACCATCCCGCTTTCCCCCAACGACAACACCGCGTGGAACACCGGCCGCGCCCTGCTGGAGGAGATGGAGACCGGGTACCGCCAGTGCCTCACGGCTGCCGGCGACGATCCGGGCGGCATGGGCAAGCACACGGCGCTCATCGCGCAGCGCGTGATGCGCTACATCGGCGGGCAGATGCTGTTCCACGCGATCGTCTTCCGCCGCTTCGATCCGGCGCTCTGGCAGCGGCTGCACCAGCTCTACCTGGATTGCGAAGCGCAGGGCATCGCCGCCGAGCCCGTGAAGGATTCCCTGGAAGGCGACGAGGGCATGACGAGCGTCGCGCAGACGTACGCGCAGGCGGTGCTCATGCAGGCCGCATTCCTTTCGGAGATGAGCGCGCCGCAGGTGGATTTCGCCGAGGCGCTGCTGCGCCTGTGGGCACGCAAGGTGCAGGTGCTCGCGCAGTCGGCTGCGGGCACCGCAAGCCTCGACGCGCTGGTGGTGGACCTCACCAAGTCCATCGGCGCGAGGCCGCAGCCGCGGGGCAACGTGGCGCCCACGCAGCGCGTGCTGGACACCGACGCGCTCTCGAAGAGCATTCGCCGGCGCATCCACGGGTTGCAGAACGGCGAGGACCTCGCCACCCTGGGCCTTCCCGCCCAGGCGAGCTCCCTCGACGTGCAGGGAGAGCTCCAGCGCCTGCACAAGCTCTGGTGCGAGGGCGCGCCGCCGCGGCCCGCGGCCAAGGCCGCCTCGCAGCCCAACGTCGGGCTCGTGTTCGGGATGCCGGAGATCTACTTCTTCGTGACGGGCGGCAAGGCCTTCGAGCAGCCCGACAAGAAGCGCGAGCTCACCTCGCAGGAGAAGCAGGACATCGAGGTGTTCGGGCGCATACGCGAGCAGACGCAGAGCAAGATGGTCGCGGAATTCAACTACACGGTGGAGAACTGGGCCGCGCTCGACGAGGGCATAGGCATGGTCCGCGCGCAGCGTCCCACGACGGCTTCGCGCGGCGTGGGCATCCGGCGCCTCGCGGCGCTGCGCATGGGGGAC
>Ga0335071_10007636_pt1 | contig 11130 bp, 7 predicted proteins | sample Lox_Sample_15_FD_206724 | JGI IMG/M metagenome (GOLD analysis project Ga0335071, IMG submission 206724) | Soil microbial communities from Loxahatchee National Wildlife Refuge, Florida, United States - Lox_Sample_1.5 | ecosystem: Environmental > Terrestrial > Soil > Wetlands | place: USA: Florida...
AAGTTAGATGTCCAGGTTCTTCACATCGAGAGCGTTTTCTTCGATGAACTTGCGGCGGGACTCAACATCCTCGCCCATCAGGGTCGTAAAGATGGTTTCAGACGCGGCCAGATCCTCGAGTTTTACCGACAATAGTGTCCGCTTCTCGGGATCCATCGTCGTCTCCCATAGCTGCGGAGCAGTCATCTCGCCCAGGCCTTTGTAGCGTTGGATGGAGTACTCGCGGCGACCTTCGTTGATAACGTAATCGCGCAGCTCGCGGACGTTCGTCTTCTCGACGACTTCCACTTCCTTGCGCTTCGGAGTCTTCGCTGCCGCTTTCTTTTCGGCTTTATCCTCTCCAGCCTCGCCTTCTGCGTCCGGGCCATCGGCGTTAGAGGCAGCGGGAGCGGCTTTGGCGATGCTCTCGACCACGAAAGGCGGCTCCATGTACGGTTCGATCTGCTTGTACTTGGCGATCATCTGGCGGCATTCGGGGCTGGAAGCCAGTTCCCAGTTGATGATGTGCTCGGCCCCGTGCTTGTTGACGAAGCTCACTTCCCACAGATTGTGCTCTTCGTCGAATTTTGCCGCGATGCTCTTGAAGCCTTCTTCTTTCTCCAGCTTCTTGAGTTCTCTTTCGAGGCGCTCGATCTTCTTCGGAGGAGCCTTCTTGTCGCCCTCGAAGTCTGCGCGTTTGGCGAGATCGAGCTTGGGGACGAGCTCCGTGACTTTCTCGTTGCGGACGCGCTTATCGACTTTCTCGAAGAATCCGAGATATTCGTCGAGGACGGCCATGAACTTGGCCAGATCCTTGCCTTCCAGCTTGGCTGCGCCTTCGCCGTAGCGGATGATGAGCCCGTCCGCGGCCTTCTTGACCATGACTTTGACGAACTCGCGCTCGTCTTTGATGTACTGGAGCGATTTGCCCTTCTTCAGTGAGAACAGCGGCGGCTGAGCGATGAATACGTTGCCGCGCTTGATCAAGTCCTGCATGTGGCGGAAGAAGAACGTTAACAGTAGCGTGCGGATGTGGCTGCCGTCGACGTCGGCGTCAGTCATCAGGATGATCTTGCCGTAGCGTAGCTTGGTTGGATCGAAGTCATCCTTCGCAATGCCGGTGCCGAGCGCCGTGATCATGGCGCGAATTTCTTCGTGCGCCAGCATCTTGTCGTACCGCGCCTTCTCGACGTTCAGGATCTTTCCTTTGAGCGGAAGGATTGCCTGGAAACGGCGATCGCGTCCCTGCTTTGCGGTGCCGCCTGCGGACTCTCCCTCGACCAGGAACAACTCGCAGCGGTTCGGATCGCGCTCGGAGCAATCGGCCAGCTTGCCCGGCAGACCGCCGGAATCAAGAGCACCCTTGCGGCGCGTCAGGTCACGAGCCTTGCGGGCTGCTTCGCGCGCGCGGGCGGCGTCGACGGCCTTGTTGATGATCCTCTTGGCTACGGGCGAGTTTTGTTCGAAGAAGGCGCCCAGGCGCTCATTCACGAATTGGGTAACCGTTCCCGCGATATCGGAATTCAGCTTGCCCTTGGTCTGTCCTTCAAATTGAGGCTGGGGCAACTTCACGCTGATAACAGCAACGAGGCCTTCGCGCACGTCGTCCCCGGTCAGATTTTCTTTGACATCCTTGAACAAGCCCATCTGCTGGCCCGCGTAGTTGATAGTGCGGGTCAGGGCTGTGCGGAATCCGGAAAGGTGCGTGCCTCCATCAACGGTGTTGATGTTGTTGGCGAAGCTGAAAATGGTCTCGGAATAGGCGTCGTTGTATTGCAGACCGATCTCCATGTGAACGCCGTTGCGGTCGTCTTCCATGTAGATGGGCTTGTCGTGCAGCACCTGTTTGCCGCGATTCAGATGCTTGATAAATTCCGCGATGCCACCGTTGTACTTGAATTCGGTGCGTTTGGCCTCGCCAGTCTTGGGATCGATTGTGCGCTCGTCGGTGAGCGTGATCAGCAAGCCCTTATTCAGGAAGGCGAGTTCGCGCAGGCGTTGCGCAAGCGTGTCGTAGTTATATTCCGTCGCGGTGAAAATGCTCCGGTCAGGCAGGAAGTGGACCTTCGTCCCGGTCTTCACCTTCGCGACGCCGGTCTTCTTCAGCTTGCTGGTCGGATCACCCTTCGAGTACGTCTGCTGCCACGTAGCGCCGTCGCGCCAGATTTCCAGTTCCAGTTCTTCGCTGAGGGCGTTCACGCACGAGACACCGACGCCGTGCAATCCGCCGGAAACTTTGTATGTCGACGAATCGAACTTTCCGCCGGCGTGCAGCTTGGTCATCACGACTTGCGCGGCGGAAACTTTCTCGCCATCGATTTCCATGTCGTCGACGGGAATGCCGCGGCCATCGTCGACAACCGTGATGGAGTTGTCATCGTGGATGGTGACGTCGATCTTGGTGGCAAAGCCGGCGAGAGCCTCGTCGACGGAGTTGTCGACGACTTCGTACACGAGATGATGGAGGCCAAGCTCGCCGGTCGACCCGATGTACATGGCGGGGCGTTTGCGGACAGCTTCCATGCCGCCGAGGACTTTGATCGACTCGGCGGTATAATCGCTGCCGTTTCCGTTTCCTCCATTGATGGAAGTCACTTTGCCGTTTTTTGTTTTGGTCTCAGTGATGGGAGTATTAATCTCTTTGGTGGCCATTCCGCTCCGCGAAAATGTCCCGAATTCTTACCACGAACGCCCTGAATTTAGGCTGGAAATTCGTCTCGATCCGACGTCTTCTCGAGGTTCTTAAAAGTGGCCTCAAGTTATTGAAATAAAAAACACTTAGGATCGAAAACGACTACAAGAAGTATACCACAAAGTAGGCCCGCAAAGTGAGCTAGCGGAAGGCTGAATCGACTCAGTAATCCTATGTTTTTCAGGAAGAAAAGGGTTTCAGGATCGCCGGGATTTTGCGTGTAACTTGCGATTACGGACAACAGCGCGATGACTTATGCTTTTGTCGGCCAAATCGGTCAAGTTCGTTCCGGGTCGCATCTAGAAGTACGGGTTGGGTGTGCCGGGAGGGAGTTTCACTGCGTCGCGGAGCCGCTCGACGAACCGTCTCCAACGCTTGTCGCGTCGGAGGTTTATGAAAACGGGGTCGTACTGCGAGCAGTAGAACAGGTAGGCAGCTCGCTCATCGAGAGCTTGATCGAGAAGGTGGAAAGCCTCGTCCATTCGGCCAAGGCTGGCGTTCAGGCTCGCACGATCCAGTGCCGAGACGTATCGTTTCTTTGACATCTGTTCCATCTCCGCTAGTATCTTCAGGGCATCATCCTGACGCCCCGTCAGCGCGTACGACACTCCTAGCAAACCTAGAATCCCGGGAGGACGCTCAGGTTGGAGCAGAGAGAGCGTCGCTTCGAACTCGGAGGCGGCCTGATTCGGTTCCCCACGCATGATTCGGGCGCCTCCTCTCACGGCGCGGATCCAGAACAGAGTCGGGTTGCGCTCCATGGCCGACTCGCTCACCTCCAGTTCCTTGTCATACTTCCCCTGGTATGCCCACAATAGGAGCGAACAGATATCATTCCAGGGCGAGAGCGGGTCGAACTCGCGCGCTCGCTCACAGTGTCGCTGTGCCTCGTCATAACGCTGAAGCGGAACTGCGAGTATTTCGGCATAAAGAGCGTGGGCTTCAGCGTAGCCGGGCTGGAGTTCGAGGGCCCTTTCGAAGTGCTCTTGCGCCTTCACGAAGTCCCATTCCGCATCAACGGCGATAACCGCGCGCGCTTTGTGAGCTTCGGCCAGGTTCGGATCGAGTTCGAGCGCCTTGTCCGCGGCCGCGACTGCTTTGTCTCGGACCTCGGCTGGCGCAACCCACTCATTTCCAGTAAAGGCACCAGCCATGTTCCATAGCGATTCGCCCAACCCGGCCCAGGCTGGAGCGTAAGTTGGGTCCCGGTCGACCGCTTTCTGGAACGACTCGATTGCCTGATCGAATTGCTCTTTGCGTGTTGCGTACTCCAGCACTGCCTTAGCCCTGAGGGTCATGTCGTAGACTTCGGGGTCGACACGGCGGGTGGCCTTCAGACGCGCGCTCTCCTGCGGTGTGACGCGAGCCTGGATCTCCCCTGCAATCTCCTGCACCAGGTCCGACTGCAGCACCAATACATCCGTCATCCGCCGCTCATAGCTTCTCGCCCATAAGTGTCGGTCTCGCGCGTCGATCAATTGCACTGTCACCCGAACGCGGTCACCCGAGCGCATGACCGACGTTTCCACGAGCGCGTCTACTCCCAGTTCCCTCGCAATCTGCGGCAGCGTCTCGTTCGTGCCCTTGTAGTGCATGGCCGAAGTGGTCGAAATGACTTTGACTGCCTCGATTTGAGCAAGTCCGGCGACCATGGCATCGGTCATGCCGTCGGCAAAGAACTCCTGCCGCAAATCACCCGAGAAGTTCTTCACCGGCAACACTGCTAGCGACTGGATGGGTGGGGTTGCCCCCGATCGTAAATGCCATGTGACAGCCCCCGCTATCCCGATAGCGATGCCGAGGGCTATCACCGCCCATTTCTGCAGTCGTGCCCAGTCCTTCGGCCGAATCTGCCCACTCCGCTCCTGAGCGGAATGCGGGACCTCCACCGGGACTATGAGACGGTAACCGCGTCGAGGTAGCGTCTCGATATACTGAGGGTTGTCTGCCGAGTCGCCTAGCACTTCCCGCAGGCGTTTCACCGCCATGTTCAGTCCGTGTTCAAAATCCACGAAGGTGTCCGAGTGCCACAGACATTGGCGTAGTTCCTCCCGGGTGACCACTTCGCCAGGATGTTGAATCAACTCAACCAGGATCTGGAAGGGTTGTTCGGCCAACTTTGTGATGGTCCCGTTACAACGAAGTTCAGCTGAGCGCAGATCCAGTTGGAAGGGTCCAAAACGGGCGGTGTGGGCGGGAGGTGTCAAGCACCCTCCTGGAGAAGATTCTAGTCCCAAGCCTTCGCGGGGAAGAACTCAAATCCCCCGTTGTATTTGGCAAACACCTCTAACTAGCATACATCTACTGACCTCTCGGATGTGACTTCGTGGTGACCCACTTTTTATCAACGTGATATCCCGCGGGTATTGCCCGGTTGCAGCAAAGAACCGAGAGTGAGATCGTCGCGCGGGAGCTTGCGCGATTTGACGAAGGACAAAGCAGGCTGAGAAGCCTAATCTCACTGGAGGTTAATCATGAAACGCATCAGTATCCTTCTATTAATTCTTGTCGTGCCAACGGCGCTGTTTGCGCAGAATTGGGGTGATTCCGCCGCCTACCCTGTGCACGCGACGCCCTTCGGGATGACTTACGGAGACTGGCAGGCAGCTTATTTGCAGTGGTTTTTCTCAGTCCCCGCAAGCATCAACCCTGCTGTCACAGCTGGGGCAGACTGTAATGTCGCACAGTCAAGCGGACCGGTGTTCTACCTTCCAACCTGGATTCTGAGCAATACCTTTACACAGAAGTGTACGGTCCCTGCTTCAAAGAACTTGCTGCTTTTTACTCTGTGGTGGGAGTGCTCAAACATAGAGACACCCCCCTCATATGGGGCGAACCCACAAGACATGAGGGCCTGTGCGGCGGCGGCTGAGGACGGTGTGGAAGTAAACACACTGAAGCTGACTGTGGACAGGCATGATATGTCAGCCCTACTTAGGGAGATGCGCCACCAGTCCCCCTATTACGATTTCACCATGCCAGCGACGGACAATATTCTAGGTCTGGATGGCGTTACCTCCGGTAGCTCGGTTTCAGATGGCTACACCGTAATGCTAAAGCCACTCTCTCCCGGCAAACACGTGATTCATTTCGAGGGAACTTGTTCGACCGGCCCGGGTTGTCCCACTTCGTACGCTTTCACGGAATATCTGACCGTTCAGTAAACAAAACAGACGACGCGAGCAAGCCTGCGATAAAACACTCGGCCGCTCGATTCCGGGCGGCTTTTTGCTGGGTCACAAGGCTTGGATCTGAGTGCTGTAGTCTGACTGTTGTAACGAAGGCTTTCTCACAAGGTTGCGCGATTTGTTCGCAACCGACAAAAAGGGCGGCTGAACGCCGCCCTGAAACTGGTTCTTGATCAGTTCTACGCCGTCGCCGGGCGCTCGCCGCCTTTTGCGCGCCCCGGTTGCAGGTCCGGCTTGATCACGTGTTGCACGCCGTCATCCGGCTTCACTGCTGGCGGAGGCATCGGCGGAAGTTCTTTGCCGTCGACCAGCAGCTTGATTTCGTTGGCGTCGAGAACTTCGCGTTCGATCAAGGCGCGGGCTACTTTTTCCAGCGTGTCCCGATTCTCGGAGAGTATCTGCTTAGCCGTGGTATAGCCGTAGTTGACCAACTTGCGGACTTCCTGGTCAATCTTGATCGCCGTATCCTCGCTGTAATCACGATGCTGAGCGATTTCACGGCCCAGAAAGATCTGCTCTTCTTTCTTACCGAAAGTCAGCGGACCGAGTTCGCTCATGCCCCACTCGCAGACCATCTTGCGTGCCATATCAGTGGCGCGCTCGATGTCATTGCCTGCTCCGGTGCTCATCACGCCCAGGAACATCTCTTCGGCAATCCTGCCGCCCATGAGAATGGCAATCTGCGTCTCGAGATAGTTCTTGTAATAGTTGTGACGATCATCGACCGGCAACTGCATGGTGACGCCTAGCGCCATGCCACGCGGGATGATGGTCACTTTGTGCAGAGGATCGGAGTGCGGCATCTTCGCCGCAACCAGCGCGTGTCCGGCTTCATGGTAGGCCGTATTCCGTTTTTCCTCGTCGGTGAGCAGGAGCGACTTGCGTTCCACGCCCATCAGGACTTTGTCCTTCGCTAGCTCGAAATCGTACTGCAGGACCGCCTTGCGGTTCTGACGAGCGGCGGCAAGAGCCGCTTCATTCACCATATTGGCCAAGTCAGCGCCGGAGAAGCCCGGTGTGCCGCGAGCCAGCACGGAAAGATCAACATCTTCTGCAAGAGGAATTTTGCGGGTATGGACGCGCAGGATTTCTTCACGCCCACGTACATCCGGACGGCTTACGACTACGCGGCGATCAAAGCGCCCGGGCCGCAGCAGAGCCGGATCGAGTACGTCCGGCCGGTTCGTCGCGGCCATGAGAATGACGCCTTCGTTGGACTCGAAACCGTCCATCTCAACCAGCAACTGGTTCAGCGTTTGCTCGCGCTCGTCATGGCCGCCGCCGAGACCGGCGCCGCGGTGACGTCCGACAGCGTCTATCTCGTCGATAAAGATGATGCAGGGGGCATTCTTCTTGCCCTGCTCGAACAGATCGCGCACGCGGCTGGCGCCGACGCCGACGAACATCTCAACGAAGTCAGAGCCCGAGATCGAGAAGAAGGGGACATTGGCTTCGCCTGCTACGGCACGCGCCAGCAGAGTCTTGCCGGTTCCCGGAGGCCCGACCAGCAGCACTCCTTTCGGAATGCGTCCGCCCAGCTTCTGGAACTTCTGCGCCTCGCGCAGGAATTCGATAATCTCGCGCAGCTCTTCCTTCGCCTCTTCGACCCCCGCGACATCTTTAAACGTGACTTTTTTCTGCTGCATCGAGAGCAGCCGGGCCCGGCTCTTGCCGAACGACAGGGCCTTGTTGCCGCCCGTCTGCATCTGTCGGATCATGAAGAACCACAGCGCGCCCAGCAAGATGAGCGGCGCCCAAGTCCCCAGCAAAGTCAGAGGCAAGCTTCCACTGTTGATGTCGTGGAACTTGATCACCACACCCTTGGTTTTCAGATTGTTCAGCATCTCAGGGGTGAAGTAATTGGTGGGGGCGGTGGTGTGGAACGGCGAGTTGTCACGATACTTGCCGTGGACTTCCATTCCGTTCACTTCAATTTCGCGAACGTTGTTCTGATCGATATCACTCATGAACTGAGTGACATTGATCTCTTTATCTTTCTGACCGTCCCGGGCACTCTTGACTACTTCCCATAGCAGCAGGGCTGACACCCCGATGAGCAGCCAGAACAGCACAGTTTTGACCGTTGAATTCACCTAAAGGACTCCTAAATTCCGGCTATCTGTCCGCAACTACAGACGCCGCCTAGTGGCATTAGATGCCCGAGAGAGAAAATTGATCGGCTAAATTCCCAATCTTATTCTACATTTTCCCGCGGGAAAACATAGGGGGAACTGAGGATGACCTAAGTCACAGGGGTGCTTGGGCTTGGGCACCCCGCGGATTTAGCTGGGCGGCCCGATCGAGGGCCCAAGAGTTCCGCCTCCTGGTGGCATTGGCCCTGGTGGATTCTGCTTTCTCCGCTGCATCTGCCGGATCATGTAGAACCACAACACTCCTAGCAGAATCAAGGGAGCCCACGTGCCCAGCAATTGCAGCGGTAGAGAACTACTCTGCGTGTCCCGGAACCTTATTTCGACGTTCTTCCTCTGCAGCGTACCAAGATAGACCTCAGGATTGGAGGGTCCAGTCAGTCGGAATGCTCCGCCATCGCGATACCAGCCATGAATCTCCTGGCCGCCGATGGTGACGTTCGCCACGTTCCCAGCCTCCACCTGTGACAGAAAACGTGAGTAGGTGATTTCCTCGCCAGATGGCTGAGGGGCCGCACGAACGACTTCCCAGAGCAGGATGGCACAGACGAAAATCATCACCCAGAAGAATATGGTCTTGATCGGTCGACTCATCTCGAAGTTGCCGCCGCTGCCACATAGGGCAGGTTGCGATTGGTCTGTTGGGGTTCGCCCAGTCCGTAACCGACCAGGAATGCGTCATCGACAAGGAAGCCGAAATAGTCGGGTTGGAGGGGCACACGTCGGGCCGACTGGCGGTCGAGGAGGGTGACCAGTTTGACGGAGGCGGCGCCGCGGGCCCGCAGGTCGTTCATCAGGAATTCGCTGGTCACGCCGGAATGCACCAGGCCTTCGACGAGCAGGATGTGCTGTCCCCGGATATCCGGCTCGTGGCTGAAGAAGATCTCCATGACGTCGGTGCTTGATCCGCTCTGCGGACGGGTGTATTTGGGCTTGATGAACTGGCAGACGACGGGGACCTCGAGTGCGCGGACCAGGTCGGCCTGGAACATGAATGCGTTCTCGAGTACAGCGAGCAGCTGGATGGTCTGGCCGCGGTAATCATCCGAGATCTGGCGCCCGAGTTCCTTGACCCGCTTTTGTATCTGCTCGGCTGAGATGATCTGCCGAAGTGGTTCCACGCGCGCTCCGCTCATGCAGTTGGCGTTCCTCCGGGCATTTCAGGCAGAAGCTCTATGTACTTGATGGCTCCGGGCCCAGTTCGAAGATCCGCAATGCGTCCTTGCCGTCTCTTGGACGATATTGCTTGTGGGCTGCGAACCCTCTTACCCATACAATCACGTCCCCGCTCAGGATGGCGGGCCAATGAGCCCGTTCGGGCTGCGAGACCTGACGCTCCTGGAGCATCTCTTTGATCTTCTTGGGGGATTTGGTATGTGCCGGCCAAAACCGGTCTCCGGGGCGCCAGTTCCGCACCTTTAGCGGTCCGGGTAGGGAATCTGCGTCCAGGAGTTCATCCGGATTATACGCCCGGACCATTTGAGCAGGAACCCGTTGCGCGTGGATCAGCGTGCCCGAGCCGGGTACTTGAATTTTGCAGGGGATCGAGAGTTCGTACTCGTACGGCTGAGGGTCCACGGTATGGCGAAGATCGGGCGTCACGAACAGCAGCTCTTCGGGGTGGCACACGGCTTTCCAGCCCAGAGGGAGGCTCAACTCGCTGCCGGAATGCCCATGTTCTGCCAGTTGCCGGAGTTCCTCGACGTGCTTGAATTCCAGGGGAAATCCTGCGTGTTCTGCGACGGCCTTGAGGACCCGCCGCTGGACTGCAACGGGCTCGCTGAGAAACCAGGGCCGGCTTACGGAGGCGTTCATGACGAGCCAGCCGGCGTTTTCGAGTTTTGATCGCAGATCCGCGCCTGTGAGTTGAGCGGCGTCAGTGGTCGGGAGAGAAATCTGGATCAGGGCCGGCTCCTGAGGTGATTTGGCCCACTCGGGCTCGATCCAGTGCACAGCCGTTCCCATCCAACCGGCGACTTCGTTCTCCCAGTATTCTTCTTCGCCCCGGGCGATCTCTGCGAGTTCGGCGAGATTTCCGGCGACTGCGGGATTGAATTCCTTCTCGAGGAGCGGGATCAGCACTCGGCGGGTGCGGTTGCGAGTGAAGAGGTGATCAGCGTTGGTGGAATCTTCTCGCCAATCCTGGCCGATGCTGTGCAGGTACTGCTCCAGTTCGCAGCGGCGAGTACCGAGAAGTGGACGAACGATCTCACCGCAAAGTTCACCGTCATCGTTTTCCACCGGAATGCGCCGATAGATGCCGGCGAGCCCGGTAAGTCCTGTGCCACGAACGATCCGCATCAGAACCGTTTCTGCCTGGTCGTCGAGAGTGTGTCCGGTAGCAATCTTATTAATTCGTGGAGGAGTATGCGGGTGCGACGTATTTTCGGAAGCGGCGGGGTCATTTCCGTCTAAAAGATGGCGGAAGAATGCATAGCGCAATTCTCTCGCGGATGCCTCAACACTCATTCCTGCTTGAGTTGCATGCTCCGCCACGTCGGAGCTGTCGGAATAAAAGTCCAGCTTGTACGCTCTGGCAAGTTCGTTTACGAAATGCTGGTCGCCGTCCGATTCCTCGCCACGCAGCTTGTGATTGAAGTGAACGACGGAAAGGACAATGCCCAACTCAGTTCGCAGTTCCAGCAGAAGCCGGAGCAGAGCAACTGAATCGATGCCTCCGGAGACTGCTACGCCGACGCGATCTCCTGGGATCAGAAGCTCGTGGTGCCGAATGTGGGATAGCAGGCGCTCGGCGAGGGAAGGCACGGGAACATGGTACAGCAGTGTTTATGCAGGGACGGGGGCTGTCGGGCTGCGCTCGGCTGGGCAGCACGGGCTCCGGTCGCCAAATGAGCTAACCCAGGCTGGGGTTCTTCTCGGTAATCAACTTCCCGATCTTCTGCACGAAATCGGCGGCCGGCATATCCTCGGTCTTCTCTTTGCCGCGGGTGCGGACGTTCACCTTGCCGGCCTCGGCCTCTTTGTCGCCGACGACTAGCAGGAACGGGACCTTCTGCAACGCGTGTTCGCGGATCTTGGCGTTCATCTTTTCGTTGCGGGCATCGACTTCGACGCGTACGCCGATCGCCTCCAATTGAGCGGCAACTTTGTTGGCGTACTC
>Ga0335071_10007637_pt1 | contig 11128 bp, 8 predicted proteins | sample Lox_Sample_15_FD_206724 | JGI IMG/M metagenome (GOLD analysis project Ga0335071, IMG submission 206724) | Soil microbial communities from Loxahatchee National Wildlife Refuge, Florida, United States - Lox_Sample_1.5 | ecosystem: Environmental > Terrestrial > Soil > Wetlands | place: USA: Florida...
AAACTCGATAACTAATTGAAATAATCACCTGTCTGAATATTAGCAGAGAAGAAGGAGAAAAGCAAGACCGCGCATTGAGTCATAAATAATCTTACTTTGCGTTCATCGGTTGGGACATATAAAATGTTACCGTAATTATCAATCAATAATTAGGGCAACTATATGACCAATATGACAAAAAAGGAGTTAGCTAAGGTAACCAGGGCCAGATATCGACTGGCCGGCAAGTCCGTTAAAACATTCATGCTCAATGAATTTTGCGGCAACACCGGGTATCACCGGAAATACGCCATCCAATTATTCAGCCGCGAACCGAAGGAGAATGGCGAGCGAGCGGGCCGGAGCAAAAAATATGATTCCCGGCTATTTGCCGAGGTGATAATTCCGATTTGGGAATTATTGGATTATCCCTGCGGAACCAGATTACAGCCGGAACTGATCAACATGGCCGAGGCAATGGCCAGATCAAACGAAATTAAAATAACGGATGAAATTAAAAACCAGCTGAAAATAATCTCCGGGAAAACTCTGGACCGAAGATTAAAAAAAGAAATAGAAATCAGGAGATTAAGCCGGAGCCGGGGGATGACCAGGCACGGGACGCTGCTTCGATCATCAATACCGATCAGGCTCACGGAGTGGAACCGGCAAGAGCTGGGATTTGCCGAGATGGACACGGTGGCGCATAACGGCGGCGATCCCTCGGGCGAATTCATCTATTCTCTCGATTTAGTGGAAATTTACAGCGGCTGGAGCGAACAATATGCCGTGCTGGGCAAAGGCGAAACAAGAATAGTCGCGGCGATTGATGAGATTAAAGATCAAGTGCCGTTCAAACTGTTTGGACTGGACTCTGACGGCGGCTCGGAATTCATTAATTGGCATTTAGTCCGCTACTGCGAAAAAAATAATCTGTATTTTACCCGCTCCCGAGCCTATATGAAAAATGACAATGCCTACGTGGAGCAGAAAAACAATACCCACATCCGGAAACTATTAGGCTATGAGCGATTTGATAATTGGGAACAATTAAAATTAATGAATGACCTGTATCGGAATGAGTGGCGATTGTTCAGTAATTTTTTCCGGCCGGTGATGAAGATCGAGCGGAAAGAAAAAGTAAATAATTCGCTCTGCCATAAAATATATGATACCGCCAAAACTCCCTATCAGAGAATAATGGAATCAGGGCAGATCAGTGAGGGGCAAAAAACGAAATTAAGAGAATTGTATCTGTCCTTGAATCCGGTACAATTAAAAAGAGCGATCAATGAAAAAGTCAAAATTATCCGGAAATCAGGGAACCAGCATGGTAAGATAATTAATGTCCCAGCCGTAGCGGCCAAAGTAATATTATTAAATGTCTAAATGCGGACCGGCAAGCAGCATGTAGCAGGTAACACACAGCATGGCGGAATTGATTTGTTCTGGTAAATTTGCCGCTTGTTACATGATACTTGCTACCTGAAAAATGTTTTTCAAATTCTTAAATATACCGTATAATATTAAGGTAAATAAAACGGCGTGATATGGCTAAAAAATGCAAGCCAATAATCAAAAAATCGGGCATCGGCGGATCTTCCGACGGTTTTGACGTTTTCGCGTTCTCCAAGATGGAAGCGGCGGCGGTTTTGAAAAGACTGAAGTCGAATGTAAAAGGTTTGAGCGACAGCGAAGTCCGCTGCCGCTTAAATGATTTTGGCGAAAACGTCCTGGCCAGGGAAAAAAAATTAGCCGTCGTGCTGGAATTTCTGTCCAAATTCAAAAGTCCGCTGATCATTCTGCTTTTTGTCGCGGCGATAATTTCCGCCTATTTCGGCCAGGTGGTCAACGCGGCGATTATCGCCCTAATGATCGTTTCCAGCGGCGTCCTGGATTTTTTCGAGGAGCATAATGCCGGCCAGGCGGTAAAAAAACTTTTGGAAACGATTAAAACGACGACGACCGTGATCAGAGGCGGGGAGCCGAGAGAGATTAAAATTTCCCAGGTGGCGGTCGGCGATATTATTTTTCTCAATTCCGGCGATTTGGTGCCGGCCGATTGCCGCGTCATTTCGGCCAAAGATTTTTTCGTCAATCAATCGGCGCTCACCGGCGAATCCATTCCTTCGGAAAAGTTCGAACGGCCGGTGGAAGCCGACCACAAGACTTTCGCTGAATTGGAAAATATGATTTTTGCCGGCACCAATATCATCAGCGGCTCGGCGAATGCCGTCGCGGTGAGTACGGGACGTTCCACCGAATTCGGCAAGATCGCCGGCTCGCTCGCCCGGCCGCAAGAAAAATCGGAATTCGAAGACGGGATCGTCCATTTCGGTTATTTTATCATGAAGATCATCTTGTTTCTGGTGATGTTTATTTTTCTTTTTAACGCGATTTTCCGCCACCAGATTCTCGAATCATTCCTTTTTTCCGTGGCGATCGCCGTCGGCATCACTCCGGAACTTTTGCCGATGATCATGTCGATCACGATGTCGCGCGGTTCGCTCTTGATGGCGAAAAAAGGCGCGATAGTCAAAAAACTTTCCGCCATTCCCAATTTCGGCAGTATGGATATCCTTTGCACCGACAAGACCGGCACGTTGACCGAAGGAAAAATTTCCCTGGTGAAATATGTCGACTCCTCGGGAAATAATTCGGAAAAAGTTTTGGAATACGCTTATTTGAACAGTTTTTATCAGACTGGCATTGAAAATCCGCTCGACAAAGCGGTGATCGAGTATAAAAAGATCGATATTGATGGGTATAAGAAGATCGATGAGATTCCTTATGATTTCGCGCGTAAACGGATGAGCGTGGTGGTGGAAGACGGCGAACGGCTGCTGATTACCAAGGGAGCACCGGAAGAAGTTTTTAACTGCTGCGCGACTTTTTCCTACAACGGCGAAACCCATCCGTTCGGCGCGGAAGAACGGGATAGAGCTAACCGATATTACGAAGATCTTTCCCGTGAAGGTTATCGCGTGCTGGCTTTGGCTGTCGCCAGGATCGATCGCGAGAAAAAAGTTTTTTTCAAAGAAGATGAATGCAATCTGGAATTCCGCGGTTTTATCGCTTTCCTTGATCCGCCCAAAAAAGGCGTGAAGAAAATTTTGGAAGGATTGGAAAAAGTCGGCATCACCATCAAGATTATCACCGGCGACAATGAATTGGTCACCAAAAAAATCTGCGAAGAAATAAATCTGCCCTATCGCGGCGTACTCTTGGGCGAGGAGATAAAAAATTTATCGGTCGAGGCGCTGCGGCGCCGGGTCGAAACCACGACGATCTTCGCCCGGTTTTCCCCGGCCGATAAAAATCGCGTCATCCTGGCTTTAAGAGGCAACGGCCATGTGGTGGGTTATCTGGGCGATGGCATCAATGACGCGCCTTCGCTGCGCACCGCCGACGTGGGTATTTCGGTGAACAACGCGGTGGACGTGGCCAAAGAATCGGCCGATATTGTTTTGGTTCATAAAAGTTTGCAGATTTTGCGCGACGGCGTGATCGAAGGCCGGAAAGTTTTCGGCAACACGATGAAATATATCCTGATGGGCTTGTCTTCAAATTTCGGCAATATGTTTTCCGCCGCCGGCGCCGTAATCTTTCTGCCCTTCTTGCCGATGCTGCCGGTGCAGATCTTATTGAACAATTTTATTTACGATGTTTCGCAGTTGACCATCCCGACCGATAACGTCGATGACGAATGGGTGATCAAGGCCAAGCGCTGGAACATCAAATTCATCCGCCGCTTTATGCTGTTCATCGGGCCGATTAGCTCCATCTTTGATTTTTCCACTTTTTTCCTTTTTTATTTCGTCTTCAGGGTTTCCGAAGGCGGTTTCCAGACCGCCTGGTTTCTGGAATCGCTGATGACCCAGACGCTGGTGATCCATTTTATCCGCACCAAGCGCCTTCCTTTTATCCAAAGCCGGCCGAGCTTGCCTTTGGTCTTGAGCACTTTTTCCGCGGTGATCATCGGCTGGATAATTCCTTTTACCATCGTGGGCAGATTTTTCGGTTTAGTGCCCCTTCCTTTATATATGCTGGGCGCCATCATCGGCACGGTCATCATTTATCTCGGCCTGGTGGAGATCGGCAAGCGGATTTTTTACGCTTACAACGAAATATAAGCAAGAATTAAAAAACTTAGTTTCGCGCTGAAACTAAGTTTTACTTTTTCCCTTGATTTTAGAACGTTTTGAAAATTTCTTCGAATTCCATGCCGTTGAGGCGAGGAACGCCGCCGCGAGATGAAAGATTGAATTGATCGTATCTGGAGGAAGCGTCTTTTATTTCCCGCGTCCGGCAAAACCAAAGGTCATTGACTTTGGCGCCGCAAACTACCGGACGGCAATCCACGGCCGAATCTTGGAAGTAATATATTTTCGCCTTGACTATTTCCGTTTCACCGAAAGACATGGATTGTTTCTCGAAGAAATTTTTTTGCTCTTTGGCGGCGGTTATCGCGCAATATATCCCAGTGAGGATTCTGCCGAAAAAGATTGTTTCTTCTTCCTCCGGCAAGCCGATGATTTCCGGACAGGGAGAGTTGGCGTTAATGATTCGGACAGAAGAGCTTTCCGCGGTTGATTTTTCCATATTCTTCCTTTTCTGTTGAAGTTTATAAAGGTGCGTTTTTTGTATTATGGTGGCAAATTTGAAAAAAGTCAAGAGCTTGGCCAAGAAATTTTTCCTCTTGCTTTTTCAGTCATTTTGCGATATTCTTTTAATTTCATAGGGTGTTTGACCCCCTTATTATTTTTTAATAAAAAATATAGACCACAACATGTTTTACCTCCGCAACAGTTAAGAGCGAGAATTTTTTCAACTTTTCCCTGTTACGTGTTACGTGTTATGTGCTACGTGTAAATATGGCCGACAACATTTTTCAAAGATTTTTAAAGCCTTCGACCAAGGGCAAGCTCTGGCAGGTTTTCGCCATCATCTTGCTGATTCTGACGCTGGCCGCCGGCTTGATCGCTTTCGGCAATTATTATAACCAGGGAGCGGATTGGATCGCGGAAAAAACCAATGACTTCGTGCAACTGCCGCATACCAAATTCATTCCGTTCCGGTTGGGTTTGGATCTTTCCGGCGGAACGCAATTGATTTATAAAGCGGATGTTTCGCAAGTGCCTTCGGGCGATGAAGCTTCGGCGGCGCAAGGCGTGCGCGATGTGATCGAAAGAAGAGTCAACGCTTACGGCGTTTCCGAACCGTTGGTCCAGGTGCAAAAATCCGCCGGCGAAGATTATCGCATCGTCGTGGAATTGGCCGGAGTCAAGAATATCGATGAAGCCATCAAGATGATTGGCGAAACGCCGATTTTGGAATTCAAAGAGCAAGGTACGCCGTCATCGACGGCCGCGGAAGATCAGAAAATCAAGAACGTCAACGCGGCGGCTTTGAAAACCGCCCAGGAAGCTCTGGGCAAGATCCGCGCCAACGGCGATTTTGCCGCGATCAGCGCCCAGTATGGCGAAAGCGCCAGTTCTTCGGCCAGCGCCTGGGTCGACGCGGAAAATTCGCCCGAGTTGGCGGCGCAGCTGGCGAATTTGAAGATCGGCGGCGTGACCGGCGTGGTGGAAACGGACAAAGGATATACGATTGCCAAATTATCGGCTAAGCGCGTCGAGACCAATCAGATCACCGGCCAGCCGAAGATCGAAGTGAAGGCCAGCCATTTGCTGATCTGCTATCAAGGCGCGGAAGGCTGTACGGCCACGACCACCAAGGATCAGGCTTTGGCGGAGATCAAAAAAATCGCGGCGATCGCCACCCCGAAAAATTTCACCCAATTGGTCAAACAATATTCCACCGAACCGGGAGCCGCGCAATCGGGCGGCGAGCTCGGCTGGTTCGGTTCGGGCGCGATGGTCCAGCCGTTCGAGGACGCGGTTTTTCCGCAGAAAGTCGGGACAATATCTTCTTTTGTGAAAACAAAATTCGGCTATCATTTGATTTATAAAGAAGATCAGCGGAATTTGGAAGAATACGAAGTACAGACTATTTTTATTCCCAAAACAGCGGCCAGCACCGCTGCCGCTGGCCAGCAGAGTTGGGTCTCTACCCAGCTTACTGGAAAATATCTGAAACGCGCCGCCGTGCAATTCGATCAGACCGGCCGTCCGGAAGTTTCTTTGACCTTCGATGCCGCCGGCGGAAAATTATTCGAAGATCTGACCGGCAACAATATCGGCAAACCGATCGCGATTTTTCTGGACGGCGAAGTGATCAGCGCGCCGACCGTCGATACCAAAATCAGCGGCGGCAATGCCGTGATCACCGGCAACTTCACCGTGGCTGAAGCCAATACTTTGGCCGAACGTTTGAATGCCGGCGCTTTGCCCGTGCCGATCACCTTGGTCAGCCAGCAAACCGTGGGCGCGACCTTGGGCAAAGTTTCAGTCGCCAATAGCTTGCAGGCCGGATTATGGGGCGTGCTTTTGGTCGCCCTGTTTATGATAATTTATTACCGTTTGCCCGGATTGGTTTCGGTCTTGGCTTTGGCGATTTATTCGGTCCTGCTTTTGGCCATCTTCAAAGTCTGGGGCGTAATGCTTCTGGTCTCGCTTGCCTTCGTGATGATCTTTTTTCAGCTGACCGGCGGAGCTTTGGCTTTGGCCTTGCTCGGATTTATTTTGATCATCATCGGCTGCTTTACTATGCCGAGCCTGGCGCAATTGCCGGTGACGTTGACTTTGCCGGGTATGGCCGGTTTCATCTTGTCGATCGGCATGGCTGTCGATGCTAACATCCTGATTTTTGAAAGATTCAAAGAAGAATTGCGTTCGGGCAAGTCGGTGGCCAAAGCCATCGAACTGGGTTTCAACCGCGCCTGGCTTTCCATCCGCGACGGCCATATTTCCACCATCCTCACTTGCTTGGTGCTGATGTTCTTTTCCACCAGCATTGTCAAGGGTTTTGCCATCACCTTGCTTTTCGGCGTTATCATGTCGCTCTTCTCGGCCATCACCGTAACCAAGAATCTCCTGGCGCTTTTGCCGGAAAAATGGTTCGGATCGAGTTTGATGACGGGCGTGAAGCAAAAACCTGTGGAAACGGAAAATCAAATTATCAATAAATAAATCGCAGAAATTTTAAATTAGAAATTTGAGATTAGGCATTAATTTCAATCAAATTTCCAATTTCAAATTTCCAATTTCAAAATATGAAAATAATACAGAAGAGGAATATCTGGTTCACTATCGCCATTATTTTGGCGGTCGCTTCGATCGTCGCGCTGTTCGTCTGGCATTTGAAATTCGGCATTGATTTTACCGGCGGCAGTTTGCAGGATTTGAATTTCACCGGATCACGGCCGACGGTGACCGATGTCGAGGATAAATTGTCCGGCCTTAATCTGGGCGGCTTGATCGTCCAGCCGGTGGGAGATCAGGAAATGATCCTGCGCTTTCAGAGCACGGAAAATGACGCGCACACCAAGATTCTCCGGCAGCTGGGGACTTCATCGGTCGAAGAATTGCGGTTTGATTCGGTCGGCCCTTCGATCGGCTCGGAATTGAAGCAGAAGACTTTTTACGCGATTGTCATTTCGATTATCATTATTTTGATTTACATCGGCTTCGCTTTCCGCAAAGTTTCCCGTCCGGTCGAATCCTGGAAATACGGCTTATGCTCGGTGATCGCGCTGGCGTTCAATATTCTGGTGGTTTTGGGAACTTTCTCGGTGCTCGGCAAATTCGCCAATATGGAAATCAACGCGCCGTTCATCGCCGCTCTGCTCACCATTCTGGGCTACACGATCAATGATACGATCGTCGTTTTCGACCGCGTTCGGGAAAATTTGCCCAAATCTGACCTGGATTTCGAAGGCACGGTTAATATGAGCATTAATCAGACTTTGGTGCGCTCGATCAACACTTCCAGCACTGTGGTGCTCGTCTTGATCGCCATTTTTCTCTTTGGCGGCGCTTCGATCAAGGATTTCACCCTGGCGATGGCCATCGGCGTTTTTGTCGGCACCTGGAGCTCAATCTTCCTCGCTTCGCCATTATTGCTTCTCTTTGAAAAAAAGTCCTAATTAAAGATAAAAAAGGGGTTCGGCCAGAGCCTCTTTTTTGTTTTGACAAAGCTGTTTTTTTGCGGTAAAATCCTATTCAAGGCGGTAAAATTTCATTCCGATAGCTGTATAAGTTTTTTGCACAGCAGTAAGAGACGACAGATTAAAATATTTTTTAATTTTTCTTTTTTAATTTTTAATTGTTTAATATGCTTCAATCCAAACTTTTCACCAAAATAATCAAGGACGCGCCGAAAGACGAGGTGAGTTTTAACGCGCAAATTTTGATCAGGGCTGGTTTTATCGACAAACTTTCGGCCGGGATTTATTCTTTTCTGCCGCTGGGTCTGCGGGTTTGAATAAGATTAGCCAGGTGATCCGCGAAGAAATGAACAAGATCGGCGGCGAAGAAATTTTAATGCCGGTACTCGTGCCCAAAGAAAATTGGGAAGTGACCGGGCGCTGGGAAGCTTTTGACGTCTTATTCAAGTTGAAAGGCGCGGATGAAAAAGAATACGCTTTGGGCGCCACTCATGAAGAAGTGGTCACGCCGCTGGCCAAGAAATTTTTATTTTCTTATCGCGACTTGCCGATGATGCCTTACCAGATTCAGACCAAGTTCCGCAATGAATTGCGCGCCAAGTCGGGAATTATGCGCGGCCGGGAATTTTTGATGAAAGATCTTTATTCGATTCATGCCGATCAGGCTGATTTGGATAAATTTTATGAAGTGGCCAAGCACGCTTACTTCCGGATTTTCGATCGCCTGGGCTTGGGCGGCATAACTTATCTGACTTACGCTTCCGGCGGATCATTTGCCAAGTATTCCCATGAATTTCAAACGATTTGCGACGCCGGCGAAGATTTGATTTATATCTGCGATAATTGCCGCATCGCTATCAATAAAGAGATCATCGCCGAACAATCGCAATGCCCGATCTGCGGCAACAAGAAATTCCGCGAAGCCAAAGCGGTGGAAGTCGGCAATATTTTCAAACTCGCCAACCGTTTTTCCAATCCTTTCGAGTTGCAATATACGGATAAGGACGGGCAGAAAAAGGAAGCGGTGATGGGCTGCTATGGCATCGGCCCGTCGCGGGTGATGGGCACGATCGTGGAAATCTGCCACGATGAGCGCGGCATAATTTGGCCGGAAGAAATCGCGCCGTTTAAAGTTCATTTGATCCTTTTGGGCAATAAAAAAAGCTGGGCGGAAAATAAAAAAGAAGCTGACCGGCTTTATGAAAAATTAGAGGAGCGGGGGATTGAAGTTTTGTATGACGAGCGAGAGGATGCCGGCGCGGGCGAAAAATTCGCCGAAGCCGATTTGATCGGCTGTCCGATCCGTCTGGTAATCAGCGACAAAACTTTGGCGGAAAATGCAGTTGAGGTTAAAAAAAGAAATGGCGCTGATTCGAAGTTGGTAAAAATAAATGATGTAGTGAAGGATTTGATAAAATAGAACAAAGAGCATAGAGCAAAAAGCAAAACTCAAAAAATGTTTCTTGTTCCTTGTTCCATGTTCCATGTTTCATGTTTAATAAGTTTTTAGGAAAATTCAGCAAGGATCTGGCGATCGATCTGGGGACGAAAAATACTTTGGTCTATACTTCGGATAAAGGAATCGTCATTAATGAGCCGAGTGTCGTCGCCGTTAATGTGCGCACTGACGAAATTTTAGCCGTGGGCGAAGAAGCCCGGCGGATGGTCGGCAAGACCCCATCGCATATCAAAGCGATCAAGCCGATGAACGAAGGCGTGATTTCGGATTTCGAAGTGACGGAAAAAATGCTGAAATATTTTGTCGATAAAGTGCACAGTGAAAGCTTTACGTTGATTCCCCGGCCGCGGATGATCGTCGGTATTCCGATCGATATCACCGAAGTGGAAAAGAAAGCGGTCGAAGATGCGGCCAAATCTTCCGGCGCGCGGGAAGTTTTTTTGATCGAGGAAGCGATGGCGGCGGCGATCGGCGCCCGCTTGCCGGTGACGGAAGCGGTGGCGAATATGGTGGTGGATATCGGCGGCGGGACTTCGGAAATCGCGGTGATCTCGCTGGGCGGCGTCGTTACTTACAAATCGCTGAACGTGGCCGGAAATTGCTTTGACAGCGACATTATCGATTATGTGCGCGAGGAATTCAATATTTTGATCGGCGAGCAAGTGGCGGAAAACGTGAAGATCAAGATCGGTTCGGCCGTGCCGCTGAAAGAAGACATGGAAATGGAAGTCCGCGGCCGCGATCTGATCAACGGCTTGCCCAGAGCCGTGATGGTCGATGACGCGCAGATCCGCGAAGCGATCGGCAAATCGATCAACAAGATCATCGAAAACATCAAATTGACTTTGGAAATAACTCCGCCGGAATTGGTGGCGGATATTTACGAGAACGGCATTTTTCTTTCCGGCGGCGGAGCGCTGCTGCGCGGCCTGGACAAGCATATCGCGGCCGCGACCAAGATTCCAGTGCGCATTTCCGACGATCCGCTGACCTGCGTCGTCCGCGGCATGGGAATGTTGTTAACCGATAATGAATTATTGAATAAAGTTTTGGCGCCGGGAAGCCAAGAATTATAGACAAATAAAAAATAAAAATTAAAAAATAAAAAATTTTTTCTTTTTTCTCTTTTATTTTTTAATTAAGGTTTAGAATCACCGATTATTTTATATGAAAAAAATCAATTTAAAATCAATCGCTTTGTTTATAGCAACTTTGGGGTTGCTTATTTTTTTGCATTTGGTCGGCTGGCTGGCTCCGGTCGAGCGGATGATTTTTTTTGTTTTCAATCCGCCGGCCGCCCAGCTTCAGTCCTGGTCTGATTCGTTGAATAAAAAATATTCCAACAGCGTCCGGCAGGGAAATTTGGCGGCGCAAGTGGCGGATTTGCAATCACGAGTGGAAGCGCTAACCGCGCAGAATGCGGATTTAAAAAAATTGCAGGATGAAAATTCGGTGTTGAGGCAGCATTTGAAATTTTTGGACTCAGGGCAAGCGAAAAAATACGTCCTGGCCAATGTCGTTTCGCGGGATATTTTGAACGGTCCGGAAGAGAGTCTGGGCGATTTGGTGATCGACCGCGGCAGCGATGACGGCATCATGCCCGGTTTGGCGGTATTGGATGA
>Ga0335071_10007638_pt1 | contig 11127 bp, 11 predicted proteins | sample Lox_Sample_15_FD_206724 | JGI IMG/M metagenome (GOLD analysis project Ga0335071, IMG submission 206724) | Soil microbial communities from Loxahatchee National Wildlife Refuge, Florida, United States - Lox_Sample_1.5 | ecosystem: Environmental > Terrestrial > Soil > Wetlands | place: USA...
CTGATGCTGGCGGCCGCGCTGGAAGACGCTAAAGCCGGCGACCGGATTCTTTTCGCGGGCTACGGGGACGGCTGCGACGCGTTCATCCTTCGCGTCACAAAAAACATAGAGAAAATACGAAACGGAAAGGGAATGAAAGACAGGCTGGCCCGCAAGGCGCCGCTCGATTACAGCAAATATCTGAACTGGAAAAACCTCATCCAGGTCGAAGGCGTGAATCTCCCTGCCCGTTCCGAGCCGTCGCTGGCTACACGGTGGAGGGACCGCAAAATCGTCCGCGCATTGTACGGAGTTCGCTGCAAAAAGTGCGGAACGCCCCAGGTTCACCCGATCGGGCAGACAATCCGGATCTGCAACGCATGCCAGGCCAAGGACGATTTTGAGGAATACAAATTCTCCGACAAAAAGGGGAAGCTTTTCAGCTATGCGATCGACCAGCTGCAGCCGACAAAGAATCCTCCCGGCCTGAACGGCGTCGTCGATTTTGATGGGGGCGGGCGGCTCATTTGCGAACTGACGGATTACGATCTGACCAAGGTCAAAATCGGGATGCCGGTGGAGATGAGCTATCGAAAAATGCTGCAGGGCGAAGGAATCATAAACTATTTCTGGAAGGCGAAACCGGTGGCGTAGGCGAGCCCATTTGGAGGGAATACGATGGAAAGCATGAAGGACAAAATCGCAATCATAGGCATGGGTTGCACCAAGTTCGGCGAGCGCTGGGAACTTGGCGTGGAAGACCTTCTCGTGGAGGCCGCTTACGAAGCCTTCGAAGATGCGGGCATCGGGCCAAAAGAGATTCAGGCGGCCTGGATCGGAACTGTGTTTTCAGGCTTGAGCGCTATTACACTGTCGCCTCTCGGGCTCCAGTACATCCCGATGACGCGCGTGGAAAACATGTGCGCAACGGGGACCGAGGCTCTCCGGGCCGCGAGCTACGCCATCGCTGCGGGCGCCTGCGATATCGCCCTTGCGATCGGCGTCGAGAAGCTAAAGGACGCCGGAACCACCGGAGTCAAAGGGCCTGCCATCGTCGGCGACAACCCGGACGGCACGGCCGGCATCGGCCCCGGCTACAGCGCTCCCGCGTCTTTTGCCTATATGGCAACGCGATATTTCAACAATTACAAACTGGATCCCGAAGAGGGAAAGTCGCTATTGGCCAAAATTGCCGTGAAAAATCACCACAACGGCAGCCTGAATCCCAAGGCGCATTTTAAAAACGAGCTGACGGTAGAACAGGTCGTAAAAGCCCCGATCGTCGCATGGCCGCTTGGGCTGTACGACTGCTGCGGCGTCAGCGACGGAGCGGCGTGTGCCATCGTCACACGCGCAGACCTGGCCAAGAAATTCCGGGCCGATCCCATCTACGTCAAGGCATTGAACATCTGTGTCGGAGCCCGCCAAGGCGCCATCCGGCAGGACTACGATTTTGTGCACATCGAGGAAAACTTCCTCGCGTCCAGGAAGTCCTACCAGGAAGCAGGCGTCAAGGATCCGCGGAAAGAGATCAGCATCGCCGAAGTCCATGACTGCTTCACGATCCATGAAATGATCGTGTACGAGGATATGGGATTCAGTCCCAGGGGAAGGGCTGGCGACGATGTCAAAGCCGGGACCTTCGAATTGAACGGAGATCTGCCGGTAAACACCGATGGCGGGCTCAAGTGTTTCGGCCATCCGCTCGGCGCCAGCGGTCTTCGGATGCTGTACGAAGTCTACAAACAGCTGCAGCAGAAAGCCGGCCCCAGGCAGGTAAAGAATCCTCGCCTCGGTCTGACGCACAATCTCGGCGGTAACGCCGGAACAGGCATCGGCAGCGTCTGCATCGTCGGAAACGAAAAGGGGTAGGCTTCGCTAACAAAACTCTTAACAGCGGCAAAAGAGAGCCTTCAGGTTTCAAGTTACAGGTTGCAGGTGTTCTAACTTGGAACCTGAAACCTCGAACCTGCAGCTTGGAGCCAGTCCAAACGCCGCCGCGAGACGAATTTGCGCAGGGAGTACGAGCAACGGAGGAATACAATGCTTAGGAAGTTGCGGCATATCGGCATCATGGTGGATGATTTTCAGGAGGCGCTCGAAAAATTCAAAGGGTTTGGCCTCACCTGCTCGGAGACGAGAGAAGATAAGCCGTTGGATCTCCTGATTGGCTTCCTGTCTATCGGGGACACTTCGATCGAGCTTTTGCATCACACAAAACCTTACACGGGCGGGGATCCGATCTCGGGCGTCGTCCGGGGACAAAATGGTCCGATCAACCATCTCTGCTTCGAAGTCGACGACCTGGATGCGTCGATTCGCGATTTCGAAAAAAATGGAGCAAAAATGATCGAGGGATGCCCGAGAAAAGGCGCTCACGGGCGCATTGCATTTTTCTATCCGGAGACGACGGCGGGTGTTCTAATTGAGCTATGCGAATTGTAAGGGTGGGACGGAATTATGCTTAAAAAAATTGACCATATAGCACTGGCGGTTCAGGATGCGGGCGAAACCTCCGCCCTATTGTCGAAGCTTTTCGGATTTAAAGTGGGCAGGACGCGGGAAGATCCAAAGGCCGGGTTTATCTCAACGATGATCTCCGATGCGGATGTGCGCGTGGAATTACTTCAGCCGGCCGGCCAGCAGGGGATGGTACAGAAATTCATCGAGAAGCGTGGCGAAGGCCTGCACCATGTTTCCATCCAGGTGGACAATCTTGACGAGGAAATGAAACGCCTGAAGGGCCTCGGAGTCCAGTTCGCGAGCGACAAACCGATGGAGCTGGATGATGCGACGCTGATCTTTGTTCACCCCAAGTCCACGGGTGGATTGCTCATCGAGCTCACTCAAAAGAAATAACAGGGAGTTTCGAGCATTCGGAATCGGTTGGCTGCAGTTTATTTCCCTTATATGAACGATTCCATCAATTCCGAGATCACCGGATCGAGACCTCCGGGATTTTCCTTCTCGATGCGCTGCATGATGGAATTTACGCGGGTGCGAAGCTCGGGATTCAGCATGTCGTCCTGAATACGATAGTATCCGGCTCTTCGGCCAAGGCGAAAATTGTTCCTCTCCTCCAGACTCATCCCCAGGTACCGGTCGATCGTCGACAGCATTTTTTCTTTCGCTTCGGGAAACTTCCCGTCCAGCTCTTCGAGGAGATTGAGGATGTGGTCGCTGGCGAAATAGCTCGTGATTCCCTGCAGGTTTTCGATCAGCAATCTTTCTTCGGCGATAATTTCGTCGTCGCCCATGAGTTCCAGCTCGCCCGCCACGATCTTGCGATAAATCGGCATGATCTCAAGCGCCTTGAACGTGCGGACCCGGATGAAGTCAGGATTGATCTGACTGAGCACGCGCGCCGTTTCGACGGCATGCTCCCGCCACATCTTCTTCCCGCCAAGCCCGGGCATGATGTATTCCGAAAGGGAGATTCCCGACTGTTTGACCTTCTGTCCCGCGTCAATCAGCTCTTTTGCCGTCACGCCCTTCTCAACCAGTTTGAGAAGCGGATCGTATCCCGACTCCAGCCCAACGTGGACGCGCGAGAGGCCCGCGTCATGCAATGCCCGAAGCTCTTCGAGCGATTTGCGCGCGATGGTTCGCGCCCTGGAGTATGTTGTGATCCGCTGAATGGTGGGAAATGTCTCTTTCAAATACGTCAGTATTTCGACCAGATCATTCGTGCGGTGCGCCAGGTTGTTCGCATCCTGTAGAAAGACGTTTTCCCCGCCCCGGTGCAGCCATAGGAGAATACTCCGGTACCCTTCGGGGCACGGACGCGGGCCGTGCAAGACAGCCCGGACGACAGACCCATTGATTTCCCCCCCGAATCCCATGTTCCAGGAAATGGACTCGACTTCGGCGACAGTTGCTTTGATCGCATCGATGTCCTTTTTGACTTCCTCAACCGTGCGCAGGCTGAATCGCTTGCCTTTATAAATGTGGCAAAACTCGCAGTTGTTCCACGAGCAGTTCCTGGTAACACGCAGCAGCAGGCTCTGTGCTTCGCTCGGCGGACGAATCGGCCCTTGTTCAATTTCAAGCATAACGCACTCCAGAATCGATTTTAGCATATACCAGGGCTGTAATACCGGATCGAGATATGCCTGGATTCGAGATTCGAGATTTTCAATTTGCATCTCTTTGGTTTTATAACCTGCAACCTGTAACCTGGAACAGGCCGGATCAGTCTCAACGGGAATTTGGCGGGAATGTCATCAGACTTGTCCATGCTTTTTGTGCGGCGGCCATGCGTTGGGGTTCTCGGACAAGACGCGCGCGCCAGAGCAGGTTGTGCGGCGTAACGGTTGGCGCGACGAACTCCACGACTTCGGTTTCGTATCCGGCGGCTTCGAGACGCCATGTGCGTTCTGCATCTATGATTGACTGGATGAAGCGGCGGCGGACGGGGGCCTGTCGGGGGATTCCAAGGGCATCCGCGTGAGCCAAAGCTCGAGCAGACGCAGCGACGGCGTCGCTTGTGCAGCAGGGGACAAGGAGCAGGGTGCGCGTTCCACACGCGATGGCCCGGTCGATGATCGCGTCGGCTGCGTCTCCGCAGGCGTGTAGTGCCGTGATGATCGAAGGCTTCAGTGGCCATGCGGCCTCTTCTTCGACTCGTGCACGGCGGCATTCGACGGGAACGTTCGAGTCAAGCCGTTTTGCCGCAAGGCGGCTTGCGTCGACGCGCTGAGGATCACGCTCGATCGTGATGACGGAAGCGCGGCGACCGGAAGCCGCGAAAACGAGTTTTGCCGCCAGCAGGCCGACATAAGACTTTCCTGCGGCGGCATCCACAAGCACAAGCAGGGATCGGCTCGATAAGCGGGAGGAGGTGCGCCGCACCTCCTCCAGGATGGCTGCCACCTCGATCGCCTTGCGCCTGTCTTCCTCGCGCAATCCGGCCCCATCCGCGGCAATATAAAGCCGATCCAGCAAGTCTTCTACATCGGCCAGATATTTTTGCGTTGCAGTCAAAGCAGAGAACCTCACCGCGCTATTGGAAATTCAGGCGGATGTTGACAATCTCGGGCCGGTTTCCGATGCGAACCGGCGGCCCCCAGGTCCCGACGCCGTCGGAAACATAGAAATGGGTGCCGCCGATCTTCCTGTAACCCCAAGGTAATTCATAGATCCTATCAACGATGAAGTTCACCGGCCACAGCTGTCCATCGTGCGTATGTCCGGAGATCTGCAGATCAACGCCTGCGGCGACAGCATCATTCAGGCCGAAGGGTTGATGATCCATCAGGATAACGGGGTACTTTTTGTCGACGGTTGCCATTAGTTCCGGCAGCGCTTTTCGCAGATGATCGGTGCGGCGTCCGATCATCCGATCTTCACGGCCCACGAGGTAGAATGCATCGTTGACTTTGATGCTTCGGTCCCGGAGCATCACGATATTGTGCTCGGTCAGGTATTTGCAGGCCCGCTCCACGCCGCCGATATATTCGTGGTTTCCCGTAACGGCAAAGATTCCGAGAGGCGCCTTGATGTTTCGCAATGACTCGCCCAGGTTCTGCCTGATCACCGGAGCGAGGTCTTCGTCAACGATGTCCCCCACCAGAAGTACCACGTCCGGATTCAGGCGGTTGATGCGTTCCACAATCTGATCGATGCGGGACCGGCCCACAATTGTGCCCAGATGAATATCCGAGACTGCAACGATATTCAGACATTTCATCGTGCCGGCCTGTTTGGCAATCGAGAGATCGAGATTTCGGATCCGCGGCATCAGCGAATTGATGTGTCCCGCCAGCAGCACCAGGCCGACGAGCCCCGTCACGCATGCGGCCGTGATGTATTTGGCCTGCGTATAATTTCTGGTAATTGCGGATGGGAAGAACGGCAGGAAATGATTCACGATACGCAGCGAATCACAGCAAACGACAGCGATGAGGAAATAGATCATCGCGGCGATCCAGAACGATCCCATCCAGACAAAAAGGTGAGAGAGGGCCGAAGGCAGATAGCTTTCCATCAAACGGCCGAAGAGAAAGGAAAACGCGATGATCCAGAAGACAATGGCAAAGGCGTGCCTGAGACTGGAACCGGGCGGAATGGATTGCCAGCCCCGGATGAAAATATAGGAACTGATTAGTCCCGTGATCAGGAAAAAGGTCGAGATGAGAATAATTACGCTTCCAGGTTTCATTTTGGAAGTCTACATTGGAATTTCGGTGACAGTCACCGAAATTCTGCGATATCTCTACCGGCCGTGAACGCACACGTAAACCCGATTGAAGAGAAAATCCTCAGAATAAATCATGGACACCCATTTGCTTTGCCAGTTCATTCCGGCCAAAAAGTGGGTGTCCAAATACTTTAGTTGCCCGCTGGCAAATGTCTACTGACGACTGATACAAATCTTGCCGAAATGCCCGCCGCTTTCCATCAAACGGAAGGCTTCGGGCACCTCGTCGAATCCGAAGGTTTGGTGGATAACGGGGTGCAGGTGATGGAGGACGATGGCGGTGTTCATCGCAGAGAACATCTCGCGGGAGCCGACAAAAATACCCTGCACGCAAATACCATTCATCAGAACGGGGACGACGTTGGCCTCGCCTCCCTGCGCGAGGACCCCGATCAGGCTCATTCGCCCGCCGCGCCTTAGGGCGGCAACAGATTGGTTGAATGTACCGGTTCCTCCCAGTTCAACTACCAGATCCACGCCGCGTCCTTCGGTAAGCTGACGGATACTTTTGCTCCAGTCCGGCTTCTGTTTATAGTTAATTGTATGCCTCGCCCCCAGTTGCCGGGCCTTTGCCAGTTTTTCGTCATTGCCGGATGTGATTATCACCTCGGCTCCATGCAGCAATGCGAACTGCAGAGCGAAAATAGAAACGCCTCCGGTCCCTAACGTGAGAACGATATCCCCAGCTTTGACCTTCCCTTCTACAACGAGGGCATGCCAGGCGGTCAATGCGGCACATGGCAGCGTGGCCGCTTCCGCATAGGTTAGGTGCTTTGGGACTGGGATAACGCCATCTTCGTGAAGCACAACATATTCGGCCAGAACGCCGTCGCGTCCAGCACCGAGAGCTGTCTTCGCAGCTTCATCGGTCGCAATACCGGACACCCACCGTTCGAAAAAGGTATTGGTAACCCGGTCTCCAGGCTTGACACTCTTCACGTCCGGCCCGACGGCAACAACCTCCCCAGCTCCATCCGACAGCGGGATCTGCGGAAGCCTCAGCCGCGGATTATAGCGCCCGGTCACCGTCATCAGGTCCCGGTAGTTCAGGGACCAAGCATGCATTCGAACCAGGACTTGATTTGCACGGGGCTCAGGCTCTGGGCGCTCTACTGCGCTCAAACCTTCCAATCCAAATTTCTGAATCTCGTATGCTTTCACTTCTTTCTCCTGCCTGGGCTCAGGCTTCTGTTTGAACCGATCCTATCACATAATTTCGGTGACAGGCTACTCAACCTCGAAATTCCACCCTGCGGCAATTTCGAGGTTGAGTAGCCTGTCACCGAAATTATGGCCTTGAACCAACGTGGATAATGACTTATAAAAAACATTCCCATGGATTGAATCTAAAGCCATTACGCGACGGCTTACTATAAAAGGGAGGAAAAGCAATCATGGCGCTTATCGATTTTGGAGGAGTTAAAGAAGACGTTGTCACACGGAAAGAGTTCCCAATGGCCAGAGCGCGCAAGGTGCTCAAGGGCGAGACGATCGCGGTGATCGGCTATGGCGTCCAGGGACCTGCGCAGGCCTTGAACATGAAGGACAATGGATTCAACGTAATCATCGGGCAGTCCAAAAAATACATGAAGGACTGGAACCGGGCCAAAAAGGACGGCTGGGTGCCCGGCAAGAATTTGTTCGAAATTGAAGAAGCCTGCGAACGGGGAACGATCATAGAAATGCTTGTTTCCGACGCAGCCCAGCGAGCTATCTGGCCAACCGTCAAGCAACGATTGACTCCGGGCAAAGCGCTGTACTTTTCGCATGGTTTCTCCATCGTCTACAAAGACCAGACCAAGGTTATCCCGCCGAAATACGTCGACGTGATTATGGTGGCCCCCAAAGGCTCCGGCACATCCTTGCGCCGAAATTTCCTCTCGGGAGCCGGGATCAATTCGAGCTTTGCGATAGAACAGGATGCCACCGGACATGCCCGCGAACGCTGCCTGGCGCTGGGTATCGCCGTCGGCTCCGGATACCTCTTTCACACAACCTTCAAAAACGAGGTCTACAGCGACCTGACCGGCGAACGCGGCGTGCTCATGGGCGCGATCGCCGGAGTCATGGAAGCACAGTATGACGTGCTCCGCAGACACGGCCACAGCCCGAGCGAGGCGTTCAACGAAACCGTCGAGGAATTCACCGAAAGCCTGATTCGCCTTGTCGGTGAAAACGGAATGGACTGGATGTACGCCAATTGCTCTGCCACAGCCCAGCGCGGCGCCCTCGACTGGAAGCCGAAATTCCGCAAAGCCGTGAAGCCCGTATTCGACATACTCTACAGCAGAGTCGCATCGGGAAAAGAGACAAGGCGCGTCCTTCAATCCTGCGGCAAACCGGACTACCAGCAACAGCTCACCAAAGAGTTGAACGTCATCGCGAATTCGGAAATGTGGCAGGCGGGAAAAGCCACCCGCACGCTGCGCCCGAAGGAACCGGCGAAGAAAAATATCGCAACTGCCAAGGGAATAGTCGGCAGAGCTTCCAATTGACGATTGACGGTTGACGACCGACGATTGAATGCACGAAGATACTATTCGTGTATTCAATCGTCGATTCATTGGGGGTGTGTCATGAAAACCGGAGCTCGGAACAGCATCAGTGGCAAGGTCACATCGATCCAGGAAGGCGACATCATGTCGCTCGTGAAATTTGAGGTCACAGCCCCCCACGGGATGGCTTCCGTTCTGACTACAGAATCCGTGAAGGAAATGGGCTTGAAAGTCGGCGACCAAGTCAACCTTGTTGTCAAAGCCATTCACGTCCTCCCAATTAAGGATTAGGCGGAATTCAAATGTCCGGACTGGAAGACCTCAAGGCAAACAGCGTGTCCACAATCATCATTATTAATAGCGACGGCATGGGTGCGGCCGAAGAAACGCTGCGGCACAAGCTATTGCGCGTGTACCTGACCATGCTCAAGGAGAATGGTCTTTATCCGGGCGCCATTTGTTTCTATGCCAGCGGCGTCAAAATGGTTGTGGAAGGCTCTCCGGTGCTCGATTTGTTAAAGGAACTCGAGGCAAAAGGCGTGAAGCTCATCCTCTGCAGCACCTGTCTCCAGTACTTCGGTCTGACTGACAAAGTCGCCGCTGGGATTGTCGGAGGCATGAGCGACATCCTGCTTGCGCAGTGGATGGCAAGCAAAGTAATCACGATCTAACTGATTCCAGATTCTCGATTTTCAATTCTCGATTCCAGGCAACCTGGGGTCTGAAATTGACAATCTGGAATCAATTGCGGAGTTGCCGATGTCGGAGCATGAAATGTTTCAGACACCGTGGAATTTTCTTGGCTTGCCGCAGGACCTATCCGATCCGGGGCGAGCGCGGGGATGGCTCCTCTCCATTCCATACGAATCCACGACTTCCTATGGAGCGGGGACGAGGGAAGGACCAGCGGCAATCCTGGCTGCATCGCGCCAGGTGGAGCTGTACGATCGCGAATTCGGCAATGAACCCGCCGCGGAATACGGAGTCCACACAACTCTTCCATTGAACCTGGTGCACCGCTCTCCCGAGGCGATGATTCAATCGGTTGAAGATGCAGTCGCGGAAATGCTCTCCGGCAAGCCGCGCCCCGAAGTACTGGGCGTATTAGGCGGCGAGCATTCTATTTCGGCCGGAGTCGTGCGCGGCCTGGCGCGTGCGCTGAAACCGGATTCGCTTGTCGTCGTACACATTGACGCGCACGCGGACCTTCGGGAGGAGTACGAGGGCTCTCCGTACAGCCACGCCTGTGCGGCAAAGCGCATCCAGGAAACGTGCCCGGTATTTCAGATCGGCATCCGGAATTATTCCAGCGAAGAGGCTGTCTTCATGCGGCGCAGCCGAAACGTCCAAACGGTTTTTTCTGAGGAAGCCACAGATCCCCGAGGCGGTTTCCTCAAAGATCTGGCGAGGTTCGTAAAAAACAAGCAGGTCTTCCTGACCGTTGACCTCGACGGTCTCGACCCATCGATCATGCCGGCGGTAGGAACTCCGGAGCCCGGCGGTATTTCCTGGGACCGGATGCTCGAGATTGCCCGAGTCGTGGTTGTGAACGCAGCGCGTGTGCCTGTTTTCGACGTAGTGGAACTGGCACCGATTCCCGGCTTCCGTGCGCCTGATTTTCTAGCGGCCAAACTGGTATACAAGCTTTTTTCATACACACTGATCGGGAGCGGGAAGTCAAAAAAAAGGAGAAGCAGGCATGAGTAACATCAAACTGCCCAAGAGATTCGTCAGCAAATATCCGCACAAATTTTCAAAAGGCAAACAGCAGTTTTTACGCGGCAAGCGCATTCTGCCGAAGCCGATCACGGGCAAGGAATCGGTGCCGGAGCTGATCGACAACACATTCCTGGCATATAACGGCGGCCGACTGCAGGAAGCGTGCCGGCTGTTTTCGGAAAAGATGCTGCAGCCGAAAGTAACTGTCGGCATGAGCTTAGCCGGAGCGATGACGCCCGCAGGGATCGGGTCGGCGGCAATCATTCCGCTCATCAAAGCCGGCTTCGTGGACTGGATCGTGTCGACCGGAGCCAATCTCTATCACGACATGCACCATGCGATGAACATGCCTCTCTTCCGCGGGTCTCCATTCTCTCCCGACCCCGAACTCCGGAAACTGGGAGTCGTTCGGATCTATGACATCCTGCTCGACTACAACGACGTGCTGATGGCCACGGATCACGTGCTCCGGCAAATTCTCATGCAGCCCGAGTTCCAGCATGAAATGGGTACTGCCGAGCTGCACTATCTTCTTGGGAAATACTGCGCGGAATTCGAAGAACAGACGGGACGCAAAGACAGCTCCGTCCTCGCAGCGGCGCATCGCGCCGGCGTGCCCTGCTTCTGCCCATCTCCCGGCGATTCCACCATCGGAATGAACATCGCGGGATTGGAACTGCGCAAGAACGAGCTGCGCATCAATTCCTCCCGAGATGTCAACGAATCGACAGGGAT
>Ga0335071_10007639_pt1 | contig 11125 bp, 13 predicted proteins | sample Lox_Sample_15_FD_206724 | JGI IMG/M metagenome (GOLD analysis project Ga0335071, IMG submission 206724) | Soil microbial communities from Loxahatchee National Wildlife Refuge, Florida, United States - Lox_Sample_1.5 | ecosystem: Environmental > Terrestrial > Soil > Wetlands | place: USA...
ATGAGACGGGGCCGGTCCGCGAGACAGCACCACAAGCGCTCATGGAAGCGCCGGTGCCACCAGGTGCTGGCCGCTGGATCCTCGTGCGCCACGGCGTCCGCGGCCCGGGCGACGATCGTTTCCAGGTCGCGGAGGAGGACGGGCGTTGCACGCTTGCAGATCCCGCGGAGCGCATACCCCGAAACCGCGCCCCACAGTTCCAGCAGATCCTGTCGCTCTGCCGGGGACTCCAAGGGGACGGTAAACCCCCGCCCCTGCCGCGGCAGCAGAAGTCCCTCGACGGCCAAGCGGTGCAGGGCCTCGCGGACCGGGGTGCGGCTGACCCCGAGGAGCGTCGCGGCCTCCTTTTCCGTCAACCGCGTTCCCGGCCGGAAGCGTCGGCTCAGCACGGCGGCCTTGAGGGCCGCGTAGGCCCAGGTGCGGGTCGGGATGGTCTGGGTTGTATCCCGAGGCTTCCTGCCATAGGCTATGGGGGTCGTTCTGACCTGGCCCGCACTCGTGAAAGGAGCATCGCCATGAAGATCAGTGCCCGCAACATCCTGAAGGGCACCGTCAAACAGATCACCCCCGGGGCTGTGAACGCCGAGGTCATCGTGGAGATCGCCGGCGGACACGAAGTCGTCTCGATCGTCACGCTCGCGTCCGTCACGCACCTCGGCCTCGCGCCCGGGAAGCCGGTGTATGCCGTGATCAAAGCCTCGAATGTAATGCTCGGCGTGGATCACTGACGGCAGGTCCGACGCGATCGGCTGAGGCTTCCCTGAGTATGTGTTGATGATCACCACGCCTCCTGCCTAATAGGTCGAGGGGCACCGTGGCCCGGTGAGCCCCAAGATCACGGGCGCTCCAGCATCCGCCCGGAGCCAGACATCAGGCATGCCATGGCCACCGCCGCGGTGAGATCGCCTGCCTCAAAGACCACGGATACATCGCCGCGCTCCACGCGTCCTATGCATGTATATGCTTTTATAAGCATATACAGGGGCCAAAAAATCAGGACGATCTGAACACTCGGGGAAACTCCCGGGCCGCCGTCTTCTCGACCCGCTTCTGAAACGTCCAGTACCGCGCCAGGAACGCCTTCCCTTCCGGCGTCAGCTCCGCGCCCGGTGTGGGACCGCCGCGCCGCCGCGTGATGAACCGGAACCCGGCGGCCGCCTCCAGCTCCCGCAGATAGCCCCAGGCGTACCGGTAGGACATGCCGAAGTGCTCCGCAGCCGCCTTGAGCGAGCCGAGCCGATCGATCGCTTCCAGCAACTCCGCCCGCCCCGCGCCGATCTTGGCCGTGGCGCCAAACACCACCCAGACCCGCAGCTCCGGGGAGAGGGGGCGCTGTGCGGGATGCCGTTCAGGGCGACTAGCCCTCACCTGGCTCATGGATGCTTACAAACCCTCTTCCCGCTTGCCGGCGTCGGGGAAGAACAACGGTTCCCCATACTTGTCCACGCCGAACGTGCGGATGACGTCCTGGGTGCTCTGCGCCACCATGAAGTCGGCAAACGCCTTGCCTCCCGCGATATTGATGTTGGGGAACTTGGCGGGGTTCGGCTCCAGGACGGAGTAGATGTTGAGCAGGATGCGATCCCGCTCCACCATCGGCGCGAGTTGGATGCGCTTCTTGAAGGCGAGGTAGGTCGCCCGATCGGTGAGCACGTACCCGCGCTTCTCGGAGGCGATGTCCAGCGTGGCCCCCATCCCCTGGCCGGCCTGCAGGTACCAGGGCCCGCTCGGCGTCACCTTTGCCGCCGCCCAGAGCTTCTGCTCGAGCTGGTGCGTGCCGGAATTGTCGCCCCGCGACACGAAGGGCGCCTTCGCCTCGGCAATCCGCTTCATCGCGTCTACCGCGCTCTTTACCCCTTTGATGTACGCGGGGTCGTCGCCGGGTCCCGCGATCAGGAAGTCGTTGTGCATCACCAGGCGGCGATTCACGAGGAGGTCGTCGGCCACGTACTTCTTCTCGGAGTCCGGTGCGTGGACAAGGGCCACATCGGCTTCGCCCTTGCCGGCCAACGCCAAGGCCTGCCCTGTCCCGACTGAAACGGTCTTGACCACTAATCCCGTCTGTTTCTCGAACAGGGGGACCAGCACGTCCAGTAACCCCGAATCCTGCGTGCTGGTCGTCGTGGCCAGGATCACCGCCTGGCCGGCGACTGCGGGAGCCGTCCACACACACGCCAGGATGGCGAGGGCCATCAGCCCGGGTCTCCATCTCCGTCCTGTACCCATCGTCGCACCCTCCGGTCTCAGCCCACGCTGCAAGGGGGATCTTGCAACGCCTACCGCTTCGCGCACTTCGTTTTCTATATGCTTAATTGAGCATAGTCAAGGACGATCCGGACAGAGTACTCATCGTGGATGGAGCTCCGAACAATGGAAGGCAGGACCGCCGATTGGACGCCAGTCAATCAGCGCAGAGTGCCCCACCTTACCAAGAAGAGGAGCCCATTGCACGCTGAGCGTCCTGGCGGCACCACGGGACCGGCCGCTCGATTACGGACCGTCACCGGGCAATGCCGAGGGGCGGCTCCCCCATCGAATCAGTGCCGACCGCATCCTGTCTGGCCAGCGGTACGCGCCGTCAATCCGAGCAAGCTTTTGGGCCAGGAGGGTGCGGATCTGTTCGTCATGCCGGGCATCCGCGAGTTTCAGGTGCCGCTTGGCCCGCGCGAGAGCCGCCTCGAGCGACGGGTCCTGCCAGTGCCGCGTGGGGGCGGGTTCCATCAGGACATCGGGATACCGGCCAGCAGCGAGTAGAAGGTTGTAAGCGACGATGAAGTTCGGGCTGTCGTGCCACTGGTGGTGCACCAGCGCGGACAGTTCGCCGATCAGGCCGTCGTGGGCCGGCACGCGCAAGACCAGATAACACCGCTGGGCGATCGCCTCCATCTTGGTGACGAACCCCAGGAGATCCGGGGTGGTGTAGGTGGCGTGCACCGCGATGGCGACATCTTGGCGAGGGATGCGCTGGCCGGGGCGGCGAGCCTGCCCCTCGCGCTGGGCAGCATCGGCATCGCCGCCCTCGGAGGCGACCCGAGGGAACAATAGCCTTGTCGTTCCCACAGATCAAGTATGCAGGAATGACCGGCACCCCCACATCCCTTATCCCGCCTCAGGGACGATCACATTTGCCCAACACGGGTGCGGTAACCGGCAGCGGGACTGACCAGGCGTGTCCAGATTAACGAGCGATGTGCCGCTGTGTCAGTTGTCGCCCATCCGGGGCCGTGATATAAGCAGCCACGCTTATCGCCTCGCCCATGACGTGTGAGCCGCACCGAAAGGGGGTGGTCGCCATGCCGTATCTCCGCCCCGCATGATACCGGCGCCATCGAATGCAGGGCCTGCATTCTCGGTGTGCTGTGAACCTGCGTCTCGTGACCACCCGCAATCTGGCGGCCTCCTGCCCCGTCCTCCGGTAATCCGGAGCGCTCCGGGCCACGCCCGCCGCGGGTGCACGACGCCACTACACAAGGAGCTTCCATGGCCACGACCAGCCTGCTCACCACCCGATGGGGGCCGATCCTCACCGGGGCCGCCATCGGCGTCTGCGCCCCCCTCCTCGTCAAGCTCGGGAATCCCGGCAACATGGGCGTGTGTGTCGCCTGTTTCAGCCGGGACATCGCCGGGGCGCTAGGCCTGCACCGCGCAGCGCCCGTGCAGTACCTCCGGCCCGAGATCAGCGGCCTCGTCCTCGGCGCGCTCCTCGCCGCCCTGCTCCATCGCGAGTTCCGCCCCCGCACCGGCTCCGCCCCGCTCGTCCGATTCGTGCTGGGCATCTGTGCCGTGGCCGGCGCGCTCATGTTCCTCGGATGTCCCTGGCGGGCCTACCTGCGGCTCGCGGGCGGGGACGGGAACGCGATGGCCGGCATCGGGGGGCTCGCTGCCGGCATCGCCCTTGGCGTGCTGTTCCTCCGGAGGGGCTTCAGCCTGGGCCGCACGCGGCCGGCTCCCGTGGCCGTCGGCTGGATTATCCCGGCGTTGATGCTCGGGCTCTTGGCCCTTTTGCTCTGGGCCCCCCAGGTCGGCCGGACTCCGGAGGGGACGCCCACCGGCCCCGTTTTCTTCTCGACCCAGGGGCCGGGCAGCCAGCACGCCCCCATCCTCGTGGCCTTCGTCCTGGCGCTCTGGATGGGGTATCTCGCCCAGCGCAGCCGGTTCTGCACGGTCGGCGCGATCCGCGATCTCATCCTGATGCGCGACGCCCATCTCTTCAACGGCGTCCTGGCCGTGATCGGGGCCGCACTCGTGACCAACGTCGCGCTCGGCCTGTTCAAGCCGGGGTTCACCGCGCAGCCGATCGCGCACACCAACACCCTCTGGAATTTCCTCGGGATGACGCTTTCCGGTCTGGCGTTCACGCTGGCCGGGGGCTGCCCGGGCCGCCAGCTGTTCTTGGCCGGGGAAGGCGACGCCGACGCGGGCATGTTCGCGTTGGGCGTCCTCGTGGGCGCGGGGATCGTCCATACCTTCAACGCGGCCAGTTCGGCGGCGGGCCCCGGCCCTACCGGGCCGGCCTTCGTCATCGCCGGCTTGGTGGTGTCCGTGATGATCGGGTTGACGATGCGCGATCCCCAGCGATAAGGAGGGTTCCAGATGGCCCCAACACGCCAGATCGACGTTCGCGGCCTCTCCTGCCCCGAGCCGGTCCTGCGCGTCGGCGACGCACTCCGTGCACTCGGCACCGGGCGCCTCGAGGTCCTGCTCGATCCCGGCACCGCCCACGACAACATCGTCCGGATCGCCGAGCGGGCCGGCTGGCGGGTCACCGGGCACGACGAGGGCGACGGGCTCCGGGTGATGCTCGAGAAATGATCTACCTCGACTACGCGGCGACCTCCTGGCCCAAGCCGCCGCAGGTGCTGCAGGCTATGATTGAATTCCTCCAGGAGGCCGGCGGCAATGCCGGACGCGCCGGCCATCGGCTGTCGACCGCCGCGGGGCGGATCGTTTACGAGACCCGCGAGGCGCTGGCGACACTCTTCGGGGTCGCCGATCCCCTCCGGATCGTGTTCACGCACAACGCCACGCACGCACTCAATCTCGCGCTGCGGGGCCTGCTCCACCCCGGCGACGGGGTCGTCACCACGGGGATGGAACACAACGCCGTCATGCGCCCGCTCCGCGCCCTCGCGCGGGAAGGCGTGCGCCTCACGATCGTCGCGGGCCAGGACGACGGAACGCTGGATCTCGCAGCGCTGCAGCGCGCCCTGAATATGCGGCCCCGAATGGTCGTCGTATCCCACGCCAACAATGTCACGGGCACGATCTTGCCGGTCGCTGCCATTGCTCAATTGACGCACGCGGCCGGGGCCCTTCTTCTCGTGGATGCGGCGCAGACGGCCGGCGTGTTGGACTGCGATGTGCCAGTCCTCGGCGCCGACCTCTTCGCGTTCACCGGCCACAAGGGCCTGTGCGGACCGCCGGGCACGGGCGGCCTGGTGCTCGGCGAGCGCGTCGATGCAGACGCGATCCAACCCCTCGTCTGCGGCGGGACCGGGAGCCGGTCCGAGTCCGAGGAGCAGCCGGACGACTTGCCAGACAAATTCGAGGCGGGGACACCGAACGGGGTGGGCATCGCCGGTCTTGGGGCCGGCGTGCGCTTCGTTCTGGAGCGCGGGGTCGCTACGATTCGCGCGCATGAGGTGGCATTGACCACCCGACTGTTCGACGGTCTGCGAGCCATTCCGGGGGTTCGTTTGTACGGATCCTTGATCCCTGCTGCGCGGACCGCGGTGGTGTCGTTGACGGTCGAGGGGCGCGCGGTGTCGGACCTCGGCCAGAGACTGGACACAGAGCACGGCGTGTTATGCCGGGTGGGCCTTCACTGTGCGCCGGCCACCCATCGCACGATCGGAACCTTCCCCGCTGGGACCGTGCGCATGGCGCCGGGGCTCTTTACCACCCTGGACGAGGTGGACAGAGCCACAGAGGGCGTCGCCAAGGTATGCGGATGAGCTCCGCAGGGGTGGTGTTGTTTTACACGATGTCCGCCGTATTCCGGGCGGAGAAAGTGCTGCGGACCCAAGGGATTCCCATCACGCTGATCCCCACGCCACGCGCGCTCTCCAGCGACTGCGGCACCGCCCTCCAGTTCCCGTGGGAGCAGCGGTCGCGCGTGGAATCGGCCTTGGCCGGCGCGCGGGTCGAGTCCGCGGGTATTCACACCTTGTATTGAAGGAGCTGCTTCACAAGTTCTCGCCTCCGAATTTGCCCCGGGCGGCCACCACGAGGTTCCCGGGTTTGCCCCTGCGAATCCCGGCAGTATCCACCAGGGCGTCGATCGGTCCGCACTCGGCTTTGTCCGGGTAAAGAGCATCCGCACTGCGGCGGGGTCGACGGCGACCGCCTGCGCCTCGGCTGCGCGTGAGAGGGAAGTGGCGATCTGCTGGAAGCCATCCGACGCGAGCCGGTTGGCCAGCGCCGCGCTCATGCCTTTGGACGCCCCCGTGACGTTCGCCGTGCGCGTGTCGTTGGGCACATAGCGCTCCCTTGGTAGGCGCCGGCCCTGCCGGGACGCCCCACCTGCGACGATGGTCAGCGCGCCGCGACCAAGGATGTTCGGCCTACTGCAACTGTGTGCGACCATGAGCGTGGCGCTCCCCGAGTCGCATGGACAACTCGACGTCGGCGGCAACCGGCACCGACAGGTAGCCCTGGGTGGGCGAGCGGACGCGCGCCAGGTAGTCGGGGCTGTATGCGGCGTCGTCGGCGACGAGCACGGCGCCCGGCCGGAGGTGGCACTCCACCCGGCTCAGGATCTCGAGGTAGAGCCCCTTGGCGCCGTCCAACAGGAGCAGGTCGATCGGTTCTGGGAGATCAGCGTTCAGCGTCTGCAGCGCGTCTCCCTCCCGGATCTCCACCAGATCGATGAGACCGCCGGCCGTCAGATTGGTCCGGGCCCGCGCCACCTTGGCCGGCTCCAACTCGGTGGTAAGCAGGTGGCCCCCGCCATTGTCCCGCAGGGCGGCGGCGAGGTAGAGGGTCGAGAGGCCGAACGATGTCCCGAACTCGACGATCGTCCGGGCGCCGCAGCCTCGCGCCAGCAGATACAGCAGCACGCCGGTCTCGCGCGAGACGGCGAGCGGCTCCTCCTTCAAGCGCCCGTAGAAGTCGCGGTACTCGGTCTTGCTCCGCATCAGGCGCTCCCGCTCCTCGGCGGAGAGAGCGGCCACAGCCGGTGCCCATCCCGTCGACGCCCTCGCGGTCTCGTCGAACAAGCGATCCAGCAAGGGCGCGAGCGGTGCGGTGGTCAGAGTCGTCATTGGACCCTCCAGGGAAAGGTTGACGCCATCGGTACGCCGGAATAAAATACGACGAATCCTTCGTGTTCACAATTCGCATTGCGCCTTGTACCAATGCCCATGCGCCGAACTGCCCAGATTTCCTTACGAAAAGAGCCCACGCAGGCCCGGTCGACGGCGCTCGTCGCCACCATTCTGGAGGCGGCCGTTCAGGTTTTGGCGCAGGACGGGGCGCCTCGGTTCACCACGGCGCGGGTGGCCGAGCGGGCCGGCGTCAGCGTCGGCTCGCTGTACCAGTATTTCCCGAACAAGGCGGCGATCCTGTTCCGGCTCCAGCGCGACGAATGGCGGCAGACGGCCGCATTGCTGCGCGGCACCCTTGGGGACGTCCGGCGACCGCCGCGGGACCGGTTGCACGCCCTGGTCCACGCCTTCCTCCACTCGGAATGCGAGGAGGCCCCGGTGCGAGTGGCGCTCAAGGACGCCGCCCCGCTCTATCGCGACACGCCCGAAGCACGGGAGGCGAAGGTGTCGGCCCACCGGACTGTTCGGATCTTTCTGCGGGAAACGCTGCCCACGGCATCGGAAGCCACTCGCGCGTTGGCCGGCGACCTGATCACAACGACGCTCAGCGCGGTGGGGAAGCAGTATTCGGAACGTCCGCGAACCCCCGCAGAGATTGCCACCTACGCGGATGCCCTGGCCGAGATGTTTTGCGCCTACCTCAGCGGTCTCACACGCCGCTGAGCCAACAGCCAGGGCCGGTCGGACAGTCCCGGGTCTGGGAGCACTCCCCGGCCGCGTCACGGCCGGGGACGTCCGAGACGAGGCCGATTCATCGGCGCGGAGGTCGGGAGATGCGGAGGGTTGTGCTGCGCAGTGGAAGATTGCGGCGGGGACTGCCCGTGGCTGTGGCCCTCGTGCTCGGACTGCTGACCCTCCTGGCCGGGCGCGGGGGGGCCGCGACCCCCACTCTGGTGCATTTCCCCTCCCTCGACGAGCAGGCCACAGTACTCGACGGCTATCTCGTCCGGCCGGACGGGGACGGGCGGCACCCTGCCGTGGTCCTGCTCCACGGCTGCGGCGGGCTCCTGACCCGGACCGGCACGATCGAGTCGCGCCAGACCGACTGGACCCACCGCCTGGCCGCCCGGGGCTACGTGGTCCTGATGGTGGACAGCTTCGGGCCGCGCCACCAGGGGGAGATGTGCTCCCAGGCTGGGTACCGGTCGGCCGTGTACCTGGCCCGCCCGAAGGATGCATACGGGGCTCTGCGGTACCTCCAGGAGCAGCCGTTCGTCCGGGGGGACCGGATTGGCCTGCTCGGCTGGTCGGAGGGTGGTGGGGCCCTGCTCCTGGCGATCCGCTCGGCCAGCCGGGGGCGCCCGCCGGCTTGGACGAGTCCCGACTTCCGGGCCGCGGTCGCCTTCTACCCGGCCTCGTGCCGCGAGGGCGCCCACACAGTCCCCTGGGCCAGCACCATTCCCCTGCTCGTTCTGGTCGGCGCGGCGGACAACTGGACCCCGGCGGCGCCCTGCGCGGCGCTCCTCGCCGGCGCCCGGAGCCGCGGGTCCCCGGTGGAATGGCAGATCTACCCGGGAGCCTACCACGATTTCGACTGGCCAAATCTTGGGCGCCGAGAACTCGAGGCGTATCGCAAGCGGTCCGGGGAGGTACCGATCACCGCGATGGACCCGGCGGCGCGCGCGGACGCCCTCGCGCGGGTCCCCGCCTTCCTAGGGCGGTACCTCCAGGACTGAGCGCGGGCCGGCGGCGGTCTAGCCGCGGGCTTGCCCCATCCCGCGCCCTCTTCGGGAAGCCCTATGGCTTTCGAGGATCCATCCCGCCGGCGCCGTTCCCAGATATTCGAGGATTCGGGAACGAGAGCGGCTCGCGCAGCTCAGGGCGAGAGTGGATCGCGTGGTTTGCCGCCCATCCCACCGCGGACGGGAGGGGGCAGTGGCGGGTCCTCGACGCGTGCGTTCGACGCCGCCTCGACGCAGACCAATTGCAGGACCCCGGGGCGGGCGGGCGTGAGCGGACATACCACGAACTCAGCGGCCACCCGCCGATCCCACCAGAGTTGGTCGGCAATGGCTTTGGGCAGATAGCAGTCGGCGTCGGGATCGGGCACGCCGAGGGGGCGCTCGGTACCCTGGCGCACGATCCGGAGGTCGGGGAAGCCGTCGGTGGCCAGGAGCCGGCCCGCCACCGTGAAACAGGGTCCGACCACCACCGGGTTGTCGCGGCAACGGCGCCCGGGCTCCATGCAGGTGGTCGACCGACTGCGCCCGCTCATGTCCCCGTCAGCGGCCAGCACTACGACGGGGACCAGCACGAGGCCGAGCAGCCCTACCACCAGACGGCCCCACTGGCCGGGGCCCCAATCCCACCTGACCCACCCCCACTGGTTGGTCCCCGGCCCTCGACATAGTGCCCCGCGTTGACACACGCCACGCTGGGTCCTTCTCACCACCCGAGTCGCCAGCGGAGCCGCTCCCACCCTGGGCCCGGGGGCGGGTCTACGAAGAGAACGAACCCAATGCCCTGGTGGAACGAGCAGGCGAGCTGGATCGCCGCGGGCTGGGAGAACTGGATCCGGTAGGTCTGCCCCGGGGCCAGGGCCACCGGGCCGATCTGCTGGGGTTCCGTGTCCTCGTTCCGCAGGACGAGGATGTCCCGGACCCCGACCTGGAGGTGGAGCTCGCTGGGCAGGCCCAAGGGTCCCTGCCCGCGGGCCCCCTGCTGGGCCGCCCCCTTCGGGATGACGTAGCGGAGTTCCCGGTCGGCGTCCGATCGCGCGGGGAGCGGGCCGAAGGCGGCCCAGCCGAGGGCCCCCAGGAGGGCGAGGCCGCCCAGCGCTGCCAGGGCGCCATAGAGGAATCGCATCGGCCGTTACCGGACGGGCACCTCGAGCGTCAAGGGCGCCATGTGCTCGAAGGTGAGCGTGAGGGGGATCGTGGCCCCAGAAGTGAGCGCCCGCTTGAGGTTGATCAGCATGACGTGGTACCCCCCGGGCTTCAGCGCCAGCGTTCCCCCGACCGGAAGCTCCAGCTTGGCGACCGGCCGCATCCGCATCACCGCGCCTTCCATGACCGTCTCGTGCAGCTCGACTGTCTCGGCGGCGTCGCTCTGGGCCGCCAGGAGGGCGTCAGGCGTTGCTCCAGTGTTCCGGAGGGTGAGGTACACGGCCCCGGTGGTGCCGGACATGTGGCCCATGGCGGGCAGCATCGGGGTCGCCCGCGCCCAGGCATCCTGCACCTGGATGGGGGCGTCAGCGGCCAGGGCGAGGGGGAGGCTCACGGTCAGGACGAGGAGCACGCTGAGGCGGAGGTGCGAGTGGCGGCGCATAGGTCACCTCGGGAGCAAGAGTTGGAGGTCGTGGCGGATGTCGGTGACGGGGGTCTGGTAGGGGATCGCCAGCCGGAGGCGGCCCTCGGGGTCGATCGCGAAGGTGGTGGCGGAATGATCCACCAGGTAGCCCAGCTTCGAGCCGGGCACCCGGTGGCTCTGGACATAGACCCCGTAGGCTTTCCAGACGGCCGCGAGGGTGGCTTTGGTCCCGGTGAGCCCGATGAACGTGGGATCGAACGCCTGGACGTAGACGTGCAGGCGCTCCGTGGTGTCCCGCTCGGGATCGACGGTCACGAGGGCCACCCGGACGCGCTGGCCCGCCGGGCCGAGTTGCTTCTTCACCTCGGCGAGATCGGCCAGGGTGGTCGGGCAGACGTCCGGGCACGACGTGTACCCGAAGTAGAGGAGGACGACGTTCCCTTTCCAATCGTGGAGGTGGACCGGCTTGCCGGTGTCACTTTGGAGCGTGAAGTCCATGGCGGGGCTCGGGGGCTCCAGCGCGCCGGTCCGGAAAGCGGGCGCGGCGGCGA
>Ga0335071_10007640_pt1 | contig 11123 bp, 10 predicted proteins | sample Lox_Sample_15_FD_206724 | JGI IMG/M metagenome (GOLD analysis project Ga0335071, IMG submission 206724) | Soil microbial communities from Loxahatchee National Wildlife Refuge, Florida, United States - Lox_Sample_1.5 | ecosystem: Environmental > Terrestrial > Soil > Wetlands | place: USA...
AGCGCGACCGCCGTCGCCGCCTCTACGTCGGGCGCGCGCGCGAGCGCCAGATTCCAGAGGGCGTGGAAGACGGCGGCCGCGAGCGCGAAGGCGAGGGCCACGGTCGGCATCCCGCGGAAGCTACGCTCGCGCCCGGATGAAGGCGGCGGCGATCGCATTCGACTTCAACGGGACGCTCTCCGACGACGAGCCCGTGCTGGCGCGCGTGTACACGGAGATGATCCCGGGCCTGACCGAGGCCGCGTACTTCGAGCGGTATGCCGGTCACACCGACGCGTTCATCTTCGACGGCGACGAGGCGCTGATCGCCGAGCGGGTGGCGCGCTACAACGAGCTCGTCGTCGACGGCTCGACGGTCGACGAGGAGACCCGCGCCGCCGTGCGCCGCGCGGCCGGGCTCCTGCCGGTGGCGCTCGTCTCCGCGGCGCTCCAGGACGAGGTGAAGCCGGTTCTGGCGGCGTCCGGGCTGCGCGACGCGTTCACCCTGGTGATCACCCAGGACGACGTGACGCGCGGGAAGCCCGATCCGCAGCCGTACCTGCTAGCAGCCGAGCGGCTCGCGGTCGATCCCGCCGGGCTCGTCGTCTTCGAGGACACCGACGTCGGCGTCGCCTCCGCGAAGGCGGCGGGCGCGTACGTCGTCGGGCTGACCCGCACGCTCGGGAGCGAGCGCATGCGGGCCGCCGACGAGCTGGTCGAGCGCATCACGGTCGAGATCGTGGAGCGCCTGTGCTCGTGATCGCGCACCGTGGCGCGTCGTTCGACGAGCCGGAGAACACGCTGCCGGCGTTCGAGCGCGCGATCGCCGTCGGGGCCGACTACATCGAGCTCGACGTCTGGCCTTCGCTTCAGGTCACCCACGACCGCCCGAAGCGCGGCGTCGCGTACCCGTCGCTCGCGGAGGCGGTCGACCTCTGCCGCGGCCGCATCGGCCTGATGGTCGAGCTGAAGCGGCCGCGCGGCGACGTCGTGGAGCGCGCGCTGCGCCTGCTCGACGGCGAGGCGGTGCTCGTCTGCTTCCAGCGGCGCGCGCTCGAAGAGGCGCGGGCGCTGCGGCCGGGCATTCGCACCGTGCAGCATGTCGGCTTCGGCGTCAGCATCCGCGGCGCCGCGGGCGCCTGGGCCGCAGGCTTCCAGGACGACCGCGTGACCACGCGCGGCCTCGCCCGCGCCCGCGCGTTCGGGCTTGCGACGACGGTCTACACCGTGAACGACGAGGCGCGCATCCTCGAGCTGCGCGAGCTCGGCGTCGACGGCGTCTTCACAGACCGTCCGGATCTTGCGCTGCGAGCAGTGGGGCGTCGTCCGGCAGGCTGAGCACCTGCGCGTCGGCCGCCGGCACCGTCGCGACGACGCTCGAGCCGACCGGTAGCGCCGACGCACGCGCGGTCGACATGTCGGCGATCAGGCCGCCGGTCATCTTCAGCCGCGTCACCGGGCCGAGGAACGTTTGGGTGAGCACCTCGGCCGCGACCGAGTTCCCGTTCGCAGAGACGCCCTTGCCCGACGCCGCCAGCTCGAGGGCTTCCGGCCGGACGAGCACGAGCACGCGCTCCCCCTGCGCGCGCCCGCGCGCGGCGTCGATCCGGAGCCGCATCCCGGCGTGCTCGATCTCGCCGGTCGAGCCGTCGACGATCGTCGATTCGAGCCGGTTCATCGTGCCGATGAACTCGGCGACGAACGGCGTCTTCGGTGCCGTGTACATCTCCGACGGCGTCCCCATCTGCTCGATCACGCCGCCGTACATGACGGCGACGTGGTCGGAGATGGCGAGCGCCTCCTCCTGGTCGTGCGTCACATACAGGGTCGTGATCCCGAGCTCGAGCTGGATGCGCCGGATCTCCTCGCGGAGCTGGACGCGGACCTTCGCGTCGAGCGCCGACAGCGGCTCGTCGAGGAGGAGCACGCGCGGCTCGATCGCAAGCGCGCGCGCGAGGGCGACGCGCTGCTGCATGCCGCCCGAGAGCTGGTGCGGGAAGCGGTCGACGGCGTGCGAGAGGCCGACGAGCTCGAGCAGCTCGTCGGCGCGCCCGCGCCTCGCCGTGCGGTTCTTGCCGCGGATGCGCAGGCCGAACTCCACGTTCTGCCTCGCCGTCATGTTCGGGAACAGCGAGTACGCCTGGAAGACCATGCCCATGTCGCGCTTGTTGGGCGAGACGTTGGTCACATCCTTGCCGTCCACGATGATGCGGCCCTGGTTGGGGCGGTCGAACCCGGCCACGAGGCGGAGCGCGGTGGTCTTGCCGCAGCCCGACGGCCCGAGCAGCGACAGGAACTCCCCCTCGCCGATCGTGATGTCGATGCCGTTGAGCGCCTTGACGGTGCCGAAGTCGCGATGCAGGTTCTCGAGCTGGAGGAACGTCATCTTCTCCCCGCGATGTTGGCACCCAGGCCGAGACGGCGTCTGCGCCCGACGAGCAGCAGCGAGGCCATCGCGCCCCAGGTGATGAGGAACGAGAGCAGCGTGAGCGCACCCGCCGGGAACCCGGCCGACTCGTTCACATATTGCAGGAAGATCGGGAACGTGTGGAAGGCGGCGAGGTTCGCGATCGTGAACTCGCCCATCACGATCGCGAGCGCCAGGAACGAGCCCGCGAGGGCCGCCGCCCGGATGTTCGGGACGATCACCTTGATCAGCGTCGTCGGCCAGCTTGCGCCGAGGCTCTGCGAGGCCTCGGTCAGCGTGTGCACGTCGATCGCCCGGAACCCGGCATCGAGCGAGAAGAACATGTACGGGAACGCGAGGATCACGTAGGCCGCGGCCAGGAACCCCCACGGGGTGCCGTAGAACCACTGCGGCGTGCCCTGGAGCACGCGAAGCAGGCCGACGACCATCACGATCGGCGGCACGACGAACGGGATCAGGGCGAGGAACGCGATCACCGGCCGCAGCCTCGGCAGCCGCAGGTGCACCCAGTAGATGGTCGGGACGAACAGGACGAGGCTGATCACGATCGTCTCGAGCGCGAGCAGGAACGAGATCTTGATCGTGTGCCAGAAGTCGGGGTTGTGGATCACCCAGCTGTAGTTGGCGAGCGTGCAGCACGGGGCGCCCGCCTCGTTCTTCTTCAGGCTGAACGCGAGCGTGGCGTACAGCGGCACGATGAAGTACGTCGCGGCGAGGAGCAGCAGAACGATCGCGCTCGGCGCCATGCGCGGCCTCTTCACTTCGACCACCTCGCCGCACGGCGCTGAAGCGGCAGGTAGAGCAGCATCATGACCGCGAGCACGACGAACATCCCGAACGCGAGCGCCTGGGCGATATGCGGGTTGTCGAGCACGTTGCCCGTGTAGTAGGCGCCGATCAGGATCGGGACGATGTTCACCGTCCCCGACGTGAGGCTGTAGGCGGTCGCGTACGCCGCGAACGAGTTGCCGAAGAGCAGGATGACGGCGCCGAGCAGCGACGGCATGAGCACCGGGATGCCGACGTAGCGCCAGAACTGCCACTGCTTGGCGCCCAGGTTCGCGGCGGCCTCGCGCCACTCCTTGCGCAGGCCGTCGATCGCCGGTGCGATCACGAGGATCATCAGCGGCAGCTGGAAGTACATGTAGGTCAGCTCGACTCCGGCCTTCGAGTAGAGCTGGAAGCCGTGCTCGCTGGGGTCCCAGCCGGCGTTCCGCAGCCAGGTGGTGACGATCCCGAGCGGGCCGAGCGTCGCGACGAACGCGAACGCGAGCGGGATGCCGCCGAAGTTCGCCGCCACCCCGGAGAACGTGGCGAGCGTCGCCCGGATGAACTTCGGAGTCCCTTCGCGGATGGCCGCGTAGGCGATGAGCAGCCCGAGCACCGCGCCGAGGAGCGCGGTGACGAGGCTGATCTCGATGCTCGTCTTGTACGCGGCGATGTAAGGCTGGTGGAAGAGCAGCCGGATGTTCGAAAGGGTCGCCTGGTTCTTCTGATCCTGGAACGCGCCGACGAGAACCGAGGCGGCCGGCGCGAACAGGAACGCGATCGTGTACGCGAAGAACGGGACCGTCGCCAGCCAGGCGAGGGGCAGGCGCCTCCGGCCGGACCTGACGTCCGGCCGGAGGGCCTGCGATGCAGCGTCGCTCGCGATGGCTAGCTGCCGACCTTCGTCGGCCACTGCTGCGCGATCTGGTTCTTCGCAGCGGTCTGCTGGGCGAGGCTCGCGAACTTCACCTTGCTGTAGATCCCCGCGGAGGGCAGCTTGGCGAGGACCGCGGCCGGGATCACCTTCCGCTTGACGAGGTCGGCGAACCGGGCCGGGTGGGCGCCGCCCTTGAGCCAGATGATCTGCCCCTGGTCGGAGTAGAGGAACTCCTCCCAGAGCCGGGCCGCGTTCGGGTGCGGCGCGGTGGCGTTGATCGCCTGCGCGTAGTAGGCGCCGTAGACGCCGTCGGACGGGACGGTGAAGCCCCAGTTGGCCGCGGGGAACTCCGTCACGTAGGCGTAGTTGTTGTAGTCCCAGTCGAGCGAGATCGGCGTCTGGCCCGACGCGACCGTCTGAGAGGTCGTCCCGATCGGGATGTAGTTGCCGCTCTTCTTCATCGCGGCCCAGAAGTCGATCCCGGGGCCGACGTCTGACAGCGACCCGCCGTTCGCGAGCGCCGTCGCGATCACGACCGACACCGCCGAATTCGACGAGAGCGGGCTGCCGTTGATCGCAACCTTGCCCTTGTACTCGGGCTTCATCAGGTCCTTGAACGTCTTCGGGGGATTCGAGATGAGCGTCTTGTTGTAGCCGATCGAGACGGCGCCCCAGTAGTCGCCCATCCAGAGCCCGTGGGTGTTCTTGAGCGCCCGCGGGATCGTGTTGTAGTTCAGGTTGAAGTACGGCGCGTAGAGGCCCTGGTTGGCGCCGGAGATCGCGAACGACTCGCCCACGTCCACGACGTCGGGGGCGCGGCTGTCGCCTTTCAGCGAGACGATCGCCTGGTTCTCCTGCGCGGAGCTGCCGTCGGGGTTGTCGTTCGTGATCCCGATCCCGTACTTGCGCGGGAAGTCGTGCAGCGCCTCGGCGTAGTTCGCCCAGTCGGGCGGGAGCGCGATGGTGTTGAGGTGCCCTTCCTTCTTCGCGTCGGCGACGAGCTGCTTGAACTTCGCGGCCGTCATGCGCGTCGGCGCCGAGGCCTTCATCTTCGCCATGCCGAACGCGGTGCTCGCGCTGCCCATCACGGTGAGCCCGACCGCCGCGGCCGCGCTCCGCCGAAGCATCGACGAGCGGCTCATCCCCTCCTCTTCGAGCTTCGCCCAGAACTCGACTTCCTGGGCTTCGTAGTCCTCCATGCGTCTCCCTCCAGAGGTCGTGGTGCGAATAGAAGATCACGGAATGAGACGTCATTTCAATAGAGAAGATGCGGCCATTAACCAAATCGTCTCACGATCGAAACCGGATCTCGGTGCTGTTCCAGCCCGTGGACCGGACCGAGTAGGGTGACCGCCGTGACGGCCTTCGACGCCCCCGGCGACTGGTTTCGCTGCGCCCTCCACGCCCATACGACGAACTCGGACGGCGAGCTCGCGCCCGAGCTCCTCGTGCGCCATTACGAGTGGGCGGGCTACGACGTGCTCGCCACGACCGACCACTGGGCGCGGACGGCCGAGGCGTCGACGACACGGCTCCTCGTCATCCCGTCGGCCGAGCTGAACGCCGAGGCGCCGGACCAGGCGAACGACGCGCACGTGCTCGCGCTCGGGCTCGAAGCCGACCCGGTGCTGCCGGAGGGACGGTTCGCGCCGCTCGCCGAGGTCGTCGCGTGGATCGCCGCGAACGGCGCCCTGCCCTTCATCGCGCACACCTACTGGAGCGGCCTCCGCACCGAGCAGTGGTGGGACTGCGAAGGGCTGCTCGGGCTCGAGGTCTGGAACAGCGGCTGCGAGCTCGAGCTGGGCCGAGGCGACTCCTCGATCCACTGGGACGAAGCCCTCGAACGTGGGCGAAGGCTCTGGGGGCTCGCCACCGACGACTCGCACCACCCCGGCTTCGACAGCGGCTTCGCGTGGACGTGGGTCCGCGCGGCCGAGAAGACGAAGGAGGCCGTGCTCGAGGCGCTCCGCACCGGGGCGTTCTACGGCTCGACCGGCCCGGAGATCCGCGCCGTCGAGGTGTCGGACCACGAGGTCGTCGTCGAGTGCAGCCCGGCGGCCGCGGTCACCCTCTACTGCGGGCGCTGGCACGGCGCGCGCGCGAACGCGGGGCGGCTCGGGTACCCGAACAACGCACGCGTGCTCGCCCGCGACGACGCCGGGCTGATCGTGCGCGTCGCGCTCGAACGTCCGTGGGACGGAGGCCGCTACGGCCGCGTCGAGGTGAAGGCGGCCGACGGGACGAAGGCCTGGACGAACCCGCTGTGGATCGCGTAGCCGCAGCAGAGCAGCTCGCCGCGCGGCAATTCGACCTGCTCGTGATCGGCGGCGGGATCATCGGCGCCGGGATCGCCGAGGCGGCGACCGCGAACGGGCTCGCCGTGGCGGTCGTCGACCGCGGCGACTTTGCCTCCGGCACCTCGTCCGCGTCGTCGAAGCTGGTCCACGGCGGCCTCCGCTACCTGCAGATGGGCGACGTCGGGCTCGTCCGCGAGGCCCACCAGGAACGGCGCCACCTGATGGACGTCGTCGCGCCCCACCTCGTCGAGCGGCTGCCGTTCCTCTTCCCCCTCTACCGGAACGGCCCCCACCGGCCGATCGTCGTCCGCACGGGCGTGCTGCTCTACTCGGCGATCGCGCGCGCCCGGCTGAACGGTCGGATCAGCGAGGCGCGGGCCCTCCGGCTCGTGCCGCAGCTGCGCACCGACGGGCTCCACTCCTCGGCCCTCTACGCCGACGCCCAGACGAACGACGGGCGGCTGACGATCGAGAACGTGCGCGCGGCGGCGGGCCGCGGCGCCGTCGTCCTCAACTACGCCGAGGTGACCGCGATCCGCGAGGACGGCGCCGACGTCCGCGTCGACGGCGCCGACGTGCGCGTGCGGGCGGCGGCGGTCGTGAACGCCACGGGGCCGTGGCTCGACCACCTGCGCCGCCTCGAGGATCCCGGCGCGAAGCCGTCGATCCGGCTCAGCAAGGGGGCGCATCTGATCGTCCGGGGCGCCGAGGACTGGGGCGCCGCCGTGACGATCCCCCAGAGCTCCGTACGCGTCAGCTTCGCGATTCCCTGGGAGGGGATGCTGCTGCTCGGCACCACCGACACGCTGCACGAGGGCGAGCCGGAGGAGGCGACGGTCACCGACGAGGACGTGCGCACGATCCTCGAGGAGGCGCAGGTCGCGATCCGGGACGTGCCGACCGATGTGCGCGCATCCTTCTGCGGGCTGCGCGTGCTCCCCGGAGGGCCGGGCGAGACGGCGAACGCGCGGCGCGAGACGGTCTTCACGAAGGGCCCGACCGGGATGCTCAGCGTCGCCGGCGGCAAGCTCACGACCTACCGCCGGATCGCGCTCGACGCACTCGCCCAGCTCGGGGTCCGGAACCTCGACCGGCGCCCCCGCCCGCTCCCCGGCGCCGTCGGGCTCGCCCACGTCGCCTGGCCGGTCGCGCTCGATCCGCCCGTCCGCTCGCACCTGCTGCACCTCTACGGCTCGCTCGCGCCCGAGGTGCTCGCGCCCGCCCGCGAGGACGCATCGCTGCTCGAGCCGCTCGTCCCGGGCCGCCCCGACCTGCGCGCCCAGGAGCTGTACGCGCGAACGCACGAATGGGCGGTCACCGAAGCGGATGTCATCCGTCGCCGGACGACCGGCTGGCTCGATGGCGCACGGCCGGATTCGGCGGTAGTCTCGAACGATGGCTCCCACGCTGACGCGGCTGACCCAGCCGCTCGTTCGTGATCGCGGGGAGCTGAGGACGGCATCCTGGGACGAGGCGCTCGACCGCGCCGCGTCCGGGTTCCGCAGGGCGCTCGACGAGGGCGCGCTGACGGGTGTCTTCAGCTGCTCGAAGACCACGAACGAGCTGAACTTCGCAACGCAGAAGTTCAGCCGGGTCGTTCTGCACTCCAACAACGTCGACAGCTGCAACCGCACCTGACACGCCCCTAGCGTCGTCGGTCTGGCGACGGTGTTCGGTGCAGGCGGTGGAACCAGCTCCTACGAAGAGCTGCGCGAGCTCGCGGACCTGATCGTGCTCTGGGGCTCGAACGCGCGCGAGGCGCATCCGATCTTCTTCCACCACCTGCTGAAGGCGGTCAACCGCGGCGCGAAGCTGATCGTCGTCGACCCGCGCCGCACCGCGTCGGCGCAGTGGGCCGACCTCTGGCTCGGGCTCGACGTCGGCACGGACATCCCGCTGGCGAACGCGGTCGCCCGCGAGATCATCCACGCAGGGCTCGTGAACGAGGAGTTCGTCGCGCGCGCAACGGAGAACTACGACGCGTTCCGCGAGTCGGTCGAGCCGTGGACGCTGGAGGAGGGCGAACGGGTCACCGGCGTCCCGGCGGAGGCGATCCGCGAGCTCGCGCACGCCTACGGCGGCGCCCGGAACCCGCAGCTCTGCTGGACGCTCGGGATCACCGAGCACCACAACGCGGTCGACAACGTCTTCGCGCTGATCAACCTGTCGCTGCTCGTCGGCGGCGTCGGGCGGCGCGGCGCCGGCCTGCAGCCGCTGCGGGGCCAGAACAACGTGCAGGGCGGCGGCGACATGGGCGCGATCCCGAACAAGCTCCCGGGCTTCCAGGACGTCGAGGACGACGCGATCCGCGGGCGCTTCGAGGCGGCCTGGAACGCGACCATCCCGCCGAAGCGCGGCATGCACCTGACGCAGATGTTCGAGGCGATGGAGCACGGCGACCTGCGCGCGCTGTACGTCGTCGGCGAGAACCCCGCGCAGTCGGAGGCCGACAAGCAGCGCGCGATCGCGCTGCTCCAGGGCCTCGACCACCTCGTCGTCCAGGATCTCTTCCTGACGCGGACGGCCGAGCTCGCCGACGTCGTGCTGCCGGGCTGCGCGGGCTGGGCCGAGTCGGAAGGGACCGTGACCTCCAGCGAGAGGCGCGTGCAGCGCGTGCGGAAGGCGCTCGACCCGCCGGGTGAGGCGCGCGACGACATCGAGATCGTGTTCGAGCTCGCGCGCCGGCTGGGAACCGACCTCGGCAGCACGAGGGCGGAGGACGTGTGGAACGAGGTGCGCAGCCTTTCGCCCATGCACGCCGGCATGAGCTATGCGCGCCTCGACGAGCTCGGCGGCATCCAATGGCCGTGCTGGGACGAGCAGCATCCCGGCGACCAGTTCCTCCACGCACGCCTCTGGGACGACGTCGTCGAGGATCGAGCGCCGTTCACGGCGGTCAGGCACTCGCCGCCGGTCGACGTGCTCGACGCCGACTACCCGCTGCGGCTGACGACCGGGCGGCGGCTCGAGTCGTTCAACACGGGCGTGCAGTCGGGCCAGTTCGCCTCGCCGCTCCACGTGAACGGCGAGGCGCTGCGCGTCTCGCCCGAGGACGGCGCCCGCTACGGGCTCGTCGACGGCGGCCGCGCGCGCGTCACCTCGCGGCGCGGCGCGGTCGAGGCGCCGGTCGCGTTCGACACCACGCTTCGCCCCGGGCTCGCGTTCATGAACCTGCACTTCCCCGAGCTCGTGGACACGAACGTGCTGACGATCGACGCGACCGATCCGCTGTCGGGCACGGCCGAGTTCAAGGCGACGGCGATCCGCGTGGAGCCGGTACGTGCCTGACCTGCGGCTCCTCTCGGCGCAGCCGAGCGAAGCCGAGCAGGCCGCGATCGACGCCGTCCTCGGCGGGCCGCCGGAGGCGAACGGCCACCGCACCGCGCGCTCCGACCGCGACTCGCGGCACCTGCTGCTGCCCGCGCTGCGCGCGGCGCAGCGGCGCGTCGGCTGGGTCAGCGAGGGCGCCCTCGGGTACGCGTCGCGGCGGCTCTCGGTGCCGCCCGCGGAGGCCTACGGCGTCGCGAGCTTCTACGCGCTGATCGCGCTCGACGAGCGCCCCGCGGACGTCACCCACGTCTGCACCGATCTCGCCTGCGCGCTCAAGGGCGCCACCGTGGGGCCGGGCGAGCTCCCGAGCCCGTGCCTCGGCCTCTGCGAGCGCGCGCCCGCGCGCTATCGCACGGTGGCGGGCGAGGAGCCGTTCGAGGAGCAGCTGCCGGCCGAGTCTCCCCCGCTCCCGCAGCGCGACGGCCTGCGCCTCCTGCGCCGCGTCGCCGACGGCGTCGACCCGGCGTCGCTCGACGCCTACGTCGGCGCGGGCGGATTCGCGGGCCTCGCCCGGGCGCGCGAGCTCGGGCCGGAGGGTGTGATCGCCGAGGTGACCGCGTCGAAGCTCGTCGGCCGCGGCGGCGCCGCCTTCCCGACGGGGACGAAGTGGCAGGCGGTGCTCGGCCAGCCCGCGCAGCCGCACTACGTCGTCTGCAACGGGGACGAGTCGGAGCCGGGGACGTTCAAGGACCGCGTGCTGATGGAGGGCGACCCGTTCGGCCTCGTCGAGGCGATCGCGATCGCCGCGCTCGCCACCGGCTCGCCGAAGGCCTACGTCTACGTCCGCGCCGAGTACACGCTCGCGCACGAGCGCGTCCAGCACGCGATCGACGCGTCCGCGCCGTACCTGGACGGGCTCGAGATCGAGCTGCGGATCGGCGCGGGCGCCTACGTGTGCGGCGAGGAGACGGCGCTCTTCCAGTCGATCGAGGGCAAGCGCGGCGAGCCGAGGAACAAGCCGCCGTTCCCGGTCGAGGTCGGGCTCTTCGGCAAGCCGACCGCCGAGAACAACGTCGAGACGCTCTTCAACGTGCTCGAGGTCATGCGGCTCGGCGGCGCGGAGTACGCGAAGACCGGCACGGAGGGCTCGACGGGGACGCGGCTCTTCTGCGTCACCGGAGCCGTCGAGAAGCCGGGGCTGTACGAGCTGCCCTTCGGCGCGACGCTGCGCGAGCTGCTCGAGCTCGCCGGCGCGAAGCCGCCGAAGGCAGTGCTGCTCGGCGGCGCGGCCGGCGTCTTCGTCGGCCCGGACCTGCTCGACCTGAAGCTCACCCACGAGGACACGCGCGCCGCGAACGCGACGCTCGGCTCGGGCGTCGTCATCGTCTACGACGAGGACGCGGAGCTCGTCCCCGCGCTGCTGCGCATCGCGGAGTTCTTCCGCGACGAGTCGTGCGGCCAGTGCGTGCCGTGCCGCGTCGGCACCGTGCGGCAGGAGGAGGCC
>Ga0335071_10007641_pt1 | contig 11123 bp, 8 predicted proteins | sample Lox_Sample_15_FD_206724 | JGI IMG/M metagenome (GOLD analysis project Ga0335071, IMG submission 206724) | Soil microbial communities from Loxahatchee National Wildlife Refuge, Florida, United States - Lox_Sample_1.5 | ecosystem: Environmental > Terrestrial > Soil > Wetlands | place: USA: Florida...
ACGGCCGCCGTAGCGTGAAAGAAAGAAGCTGCGAGCGCAGCGAGCCACCTTCCCCCGGCCCCGGACCCCCAACTCCCGACCCCTTTCTTCCTACATGTACATTCCGCCGTTGACAGCGATCACTTGGCCGGTAATATACGATGCGTCGTCACTGGCAAGGAACTTGACGACGCCCGCGATATCGTCCGGCGTCCCCATGCGCCCGAGAGGAATCGAGGCCAGCATCTTCGCCTTCAGTTCCTCGGGCAGGTTCTTGGTCATGTCGGTGGCGATGTAGCCGGGAGCGATGGCGTTCACAGTAATGCCCCGGCTGCCGATCTCCTGGGCGAGCGCTTTAGTGAGACCAATGAGTCCGGCCTTGGAAGCGGCATAGTTAGCCTGCCCGGGACTTCCGGCCTGCCCGACCACCGAAGCCATATTGATGATGCGGCCCCAGCGGTTGCGCATCATGCCGGGCAGGGCCTGCTGCGAGCAGAGGAACGCGCCTTCCAGGTTGATCTTGAGCACCAGGTCCCAATCGGATTGCTTCATGCGCACGGCGAGGCCGTCGCGCGCGATGCCGGCATTGTTCACCAGCACGTCGATGCGGCCCTTCTCTTTGAGCGCCTGCGCGAAGCCCTCTTTAACGGATTCGGCGGAAGTGACGTTGAAGTCGAGCGTCAGCGCGCTGCCGTTCAAAGCGCGGATCTCGCCAGCCACTAATTCGTTATTCTCGACTTCCGGGGACGCGACGATGATGTCGTAACCGGCGCGGCAGAGCGTCAGAGCAATGGCCCGGCCGATTCCGCGGCTCGCACCGGTCACAAATGCAACTCGATTCGACATGGAGTCTCCTTGGTGTTTTTGACGTGTTAAATCCCAATGATAACCGATGGATCGGGTCAGCCGAACGGCCCCGCGAGCGCGGGCCGCAACTTCCGGTGGCATACTCTAACTGATGGCCTACAGGGATTTGCGCGAGTTCATAGCCGCGCTGGAAAAGAACCAGGAACTGCGACGGATCGCGCTCGAAGTGGATCCGGTCCTCGAGATCACCGAGTTTGCGGATCGCGCCGTCAAACAGGGCGGGCCGGCGCTGTTGTTTGAAAACCCCAAGGGATACCGCATTCCCGTGCTGATCAATTCGTTCGCCTCCATGCGCAAGATGGAATTGGCGCTCGAAGTGAATTCGGTGGAGGAGGTGGCCGCGCGCATCGTGGAGCTTATCGAGACGCGCATGCCCGAGGGGCTCATCGGGAAACTCAAGATGCTGCCCAAGCTGGCCGAAATGGGTGCGTTCTTCCCGCGCACGGTTTCCAAAGGGCCCTGCCAGGAAGTGGTCAAGACTAGCGGCTTTTCGCTGTTCGACTATCCGGTGCTGCAATGCTGGCCGGAAGATGCCGGCCGCTTCATCACCCTGCCGCTGGTGTTTTCGCGCAACCCGGACACGGGCAAGCGCAACTGCGGCATGTATCGCATGCAGTTGTTCGACGAGCGCACCGCCGGAATGCACTGGCAGACCCACAAGCAGGGTGCCGAACATTACCGCCGCATGCAGCACCACGGGCACAAGCGCATGGATGTGGCGGTAGCGATAGGCGCGGACCCGGCGACCATGTACTCGGCGATTCTGCCGCTGCCGCCGGATCTGGACGAAATGATGATCGCGGGATTCTTGCGGCAGAGTCCCGTCGAAATGGTGAAGTGTCAGACCAACGATCTCGAAGTACCGGCCAACGCCGAAATCGTACTGGAAGGATATGTGGAACTGGGCGAACTGCGCACGGAAGGGCCGTTCGGCGATCACACCGGCTTTTACTCGCTGGCCGACGACTACCCGGTATTTCACGTCACCTGCGTCACCCAACGCGCCGAGCCGATCTACGCGGCCACCATCGTCGGGCCTCCTCCCATGGAGGATTTCTTCATGGGCAAGGCGATCGAGCGAATCTTCCTGCCGCTGATGCGGCTGCAACTGCCCGAGGTGCGCGACATCTCGATGCCCGCCGAAGGAGTGTTCCACAACCTGATTCTGGTGGCGATCCGCAAGTCGTATCCCGGCCATGCGCGCAAAGTGATGCACTCGATCTGGGGAACCGGCCAGGCGATGTTCTCCAAGGTAATCGTGGTGGTGGATGAGGATGTGGACGTGCAGGACCATCGCGAAGTCGCCTGGAAAGCGCTCAACAACATCGACCCCGAGCGCGATATCGAGTTCGCGATGGGACCTGTGGATTCGCTCGATCACGCCAGTCGCCTGGCGAACTACGGTTCGAAGATGGGGATCGACGCGACCCGCAAGTGGCCGGGAGAAGGTTTTACCAGGCCCTGGCCCGGGGTCATCCAGATGACGGCCGAGGTGAAGCGGCGCGTCGACGAACTCTGGAAGAAGGCGGGCCTGTGAGATTGCGAGTTCCGGGCCGGGCTTGATACGATAGAAAAGTTCCTGTTGCGGTGGGCGTAGCTCAGCTTGGTAGAGCGCCGGATTGTGGTTCCGGTGGCCGAGGGTTCGAATCCCTCCGCCCACCCCACCCGCCTACCTATCCGGACCGGCCACGCAGCTCTCCCCGTCTTTGAGCCGGTTCACGGAACGCATGCGTTCGTCCATCACAGATCGCTCCTTACCCATGTCTCGGAACGGCCAAAATCTAAGTAATCCCCGCCATCGCAAGCACGAATGCCACGCTGTTGTTCAGAACGTGCAAGGCAATCGGCGGCCAGAGCGACCGGTGTGACGATACAACCACGCCAGGAGCAGTCCGCCCGCGAGTAACTCCATGGCGTTCTCCGCGCTGCTGTGGGCCAGTACCCGAACATGGCGGTGGAGGAAATCACGCCGACCAGCCAGTGACCGTAGGCGCCGAATCTTCCGAGTAGCAGGCCTCGAAAGAGCATCTCTTCGCCAACCGGCGCCACGATCACGACCGCGATGGCGGCCATGGTCAGGGACCAGCCGCCCGCCTTGATTGATGCGAGGATCATCGGGTCGGGCGTATCGGCCTCGACATGATGCGCGCGGCGGACGCGGTACGCTACCGCCAGGGTGGCGGCGGCCAGGCCGGCCCGGATGCAGAGCCAGAACTGCGGGGAATCCGTGGCTCGGTCCGGTGCCTCCGACCGCGGAAAGCAGAAAGAACGGCAGCGCGCAAACGAAGCAGACGGAGACATCCACGATCCATCGCAGAAACAGGCGGCCGGGGCTGGGGGATTGCACGACAGGTTGTGCGCATGCGGCCGCCATTCAATACTCCTTCATTGCGGTTGATCTTTCACGGATCGCCGTCTGAGTGTCTCCCATCGCCCGGTGCGCAGGAAACTCTCGTCGGCGTGCTGCCATGCTTCCACCAAAAACGTCCACGGCATGGCGAGGGTCATGAGGTCGCGCGGAAAACGGGCGCGGGCCGCGATGTCGTGAAGCCCCCACACGACTTTTCGGGCGCCGGCGCAGGCATAGGCGAGGGGCAAGGTGACGACGGCGGCGCACGCCGAAGCGAACCGCGCGACCACGCAATCCTCCCGTTCGGGCTGGTCGAAATGGAGGAGGAACACCAACGCAGAGAGCTGATCGGGCGCGGCGACAGGTAGCGTTCAATGCCGTCAAAGATCCAGTCTTCAAAACCGAGGTAGAACGTCGAACACGGCCATCCCCGGCTTTCGCGGGTGAATGCCACGGTCCGTCCCTTGGCTGCGGCGTGAATGAAGGGCGCGATCCATCCGTTGCCGGGCGTGCGAGTCTGAAGGGCGTTTTCCGGTACGGCTGACTCATACCGCAATCCCACCGGAGAGCGGCCGTCTCCGAGGCATTGCATCAGGGAATCCGCGACCAACCGGGGTGTGGCGATCAAGGCGGCTCCTTTATGTCATCGTGGCAGAACAGAGATCCTGCTCACAAGAGACGTTCGGAGCTGCTTGTGGTTTCGCGAGGACAAAATCGACTCGCAAAGATCGCTTCAACGCCCGGAGTTATCGGCCGTCGGGCGTGCCTCGCGTGGGGTATCGTAGTGTCTACTCGTACCGCAACGCCAGGATCGGATCGATGCGGCTGGCCCGAGTGGCCGGGATGAATCCGGCAAGCAGCCCCACGGAAACCAGCGCCACCACGCTCACCCCCGCGATCCAGGGGTCGTGCGCGTTGATGCCGTAGAGTTGCGTGGTGACCAGCGTGCCCAAAGCCGCGGCGGCGGGGATGCCGACCGCCAGGCCGATCGCCAGCAAGAGCAGGACATCCCGCATCACCAGCCACATCACCCACTCGCGGCGCGCGCCCAGAGCCATGCGCAGGCCCAGTTCCTTGGTCCTGCGAGCCACGGCGAACGCCATAACGCCGTACAGGCCGATCGTCGCCAGCAGGGTCGCGAGCAGGCCGAAACCGCCCGAGAGCAGCGCGATCAGCCGTTCAGTCAGCAAGGTCTCGTCAAGCTGCCGGCCCAGAGTTTTCAGCTCATACACCGGCATGGCGGGGTCCAGCCTCCTGATCGCCGCCCGCATGGCGCCGTAGAGTGCGCTCGACTGCAAGTTGCCGCGCACGTAGAACGCTGCGCTCTGGTTGCCCCAGTTGGGCACGAACACCTGGCGGTGCACGCCCTCCCGCGGCCCCTCGTAGAGCGAATCGGCCACCATGCCGACGATTTCGATGTTCCGTTCCCGGCCGCCCCACCCCAAGTGGCGGCCGATGGGGCTCTTCGAGCCGAAGAAGTGGCGGGCGAACTTCTCGTTGACGATCGCCACCCTGGCGTCTTTCTTGATATCCCGGAGATCGAAGTCGCGTCCTTCCAGCATCGGCGTGCCCATCGTTGTGAAGTAGCCCGGCGAGAGCGAGTTCATGAACGCCTGCATATCCTCGCCGTCCTTGGCCTGGTAGCCATCCACCATCATGGTGCTGTCCCACTCGTCGCCGTGGAGAAGCGGCACCGATGCCAGCGCCGCCGATTTCACCCCAGGCACCGACCGCAGTTCGTCGAGCAACCGGTCGTAGAAATGCACCGTGCGCGCGTCGTCATATCCGCTCAGTGCGGGAGCGAGTTGGAAGGAAACCAGATTGTCCAAATCGCGGAACCCGGTGTCGGCCGATTTCAGGTTTTGCAGGCTGCGCACGAACAATCCCGCCCCGAACAGCAACAGGAAGCTGAGGGCGACTTGCGCCGCCACCAAACCTCGGCGCAGGAATAGCGAACCGCCCATGCCGGTGTGCGAAGCGACCGCATCCTTCAGGGTGTTCCACAAGTCGGGACGGCTGGCGCGCAGCGCCGGGACCAGTCCGAAAAGCAGAGCCGTCACCACGGTCAGCGCCAGCGTGAACGAGAGAATCCGCGGGTCGGGCGAAGGCTGGATGAGCAGGGGGCTTTCCTCGGTGGGGATCAGGGCCAACAGACCGCGGGTCATCGCGACCGCCAGCAGCACACCCACGACGGCCCCGATGGCTGATAGCACCACGCTTTCCACCATCAGTTGCCGGATCAATTGGCCGCGCGAAGCGCCGATGGAAAGCCGCACGGCGATTTCCTTCTGCCTCGCAAAGGCTTTGGCGATGAGCAGGTTCGCCACATTGGCGCAGGCGATCAGAAGGACCAACCCAACCATGCACATCAGCACGATCAAGGCCTTGGAGAAGTTGTTGCGCAGCTCGGAGTAGCCGGTCGCGGCCGGCTCCACGGTTACCGTGCCTTGCAGGAAGACCTTCCGCTGATAGGCCGTCCAGTCTTTTGCTTCCGGCAGGCTGGTCTCATACTGGCGAATCTGGTGGAACAGGCCTTGCACGGAGGGCTGTGCCGAGGCAGCCGTGTATCCGGGTTTCAGGCGCGCGAAGACCTGCACCCAGCGTGCGCGCCGGCTGCCGGGGTCCAACCAATCCCACTGCGGTTCCATGATGGGCTCCATCAGAATGGGGACGCGGATTTCGGGGGATTCCGTGGGATCCAAACCCGCGAAGCCCGGCGCGGAAACGCCAATGATGGTCATGGGGTAATTGCTGACCAGAATCTTCTTGCCGATGGCGTGCGGATCGCGCGCGAAACGGGTTACCCAGTAGTCGTAACTGAGAACCACCACGGGATGGCCGCGAAATACACGATCGTCCTCTGCGGAGCGGAACAGGCGGCCGGCGGCGGCCTTGACTCCCAGCATGGTGAAGTAATTGCCCGAGACCATCTCCGCCTCCACTCTTTCGGTATGGCCGTCGACGGCCACGGAAGCTTCGGTCATGCGCCGGCAGAGTACCTCCGAGAAGGGCTGGGCTTTCTGCTGAAAATCCTGGTAAATCGGGTAGGAGTGCATGCGCGGGCCCATATTGCTCCCATTGTGAGTGCCGTGTTGCGCCAGCATCACCAGTTGTTCGGGCGCGCGGATGGGCAGATGGCGCAGCATGATCTGGTCCATCAGGGTAAAGATGGCGGTGTTGGCGCCGATTCCCAGCGCCAGCGACAGGATGGCTACCGATGTGAACAACGGGGCGCGGCGAATTCCGCGCAAGGCGTAACGCAAGTCCGGGAAGAAACTGGCCATAGGGGATATACTATGAAACCGCGGAATGGTTACGCGCAAATTTCGTGTTTCAGTGTGCCGCTCGACAAACCGCGTTGTCCGCGGCGCCAAAACGGGCTAGATTGGACCTTTGAATCAACCCTGGCTGCAAAACTTCGACCCGTTGGGCAATACCGTGCTGTCCACGCTTGGGGCAGCCGTTCCGGTATGCACGCTGTTCTTCTTTCTGGCCGTTCGTAAATCGCCCGCCTGGAGGGCCGCGGTGTATGGGTTCATCGCAGCGCTGGTGGTGGCGCTGGCGGTGTTTCGTATGCCCGCGCACATGGTGGCGGGAGCGGTGGCCGATGGCTTGGTCTTTGGCTGGTTCCGTATCGCCTGGATGGTAGTGGGCGCGGTCTTCGTGTACGAGATCACGGTGGAATCCGGGCAGTTCGAAATCATCAAACGTTCGATCGGCGACATTTCCGATGACCGCCGTCTGCAAGTGGTGCTCATTGCGGTGGCGTTCGGCTCGGTACTGGAAGGCGCGGGCGGAGGTGGCGCGCCGGTTGCGGTGACGGCTGCCATGATGATCGGGATGGGGTTCCCGCCATTTCAGGCGGCGCTGCTGTGCCTGGTGGGCAATTCCACACCGGTAGCCTTCGGCGGCCTGGGGAATCCCGTGCGCACGCTGGTTGCGGTGACCGGCCTGCCCGAGGCCGATTTCAGCGCGGCGATCGGCCGCATCCTGCCGCTCGCCATTGTCATCCTGCCTTTCTGGCTGGTGCGCATCCTGTGCAAGACGCGCGACACGCTGGCGGTGTGGCCCGGTCTGGCGGCTTGCGGACTGAGCTTCGCCGTGGTGCAGTTCTTCTGGTCGAACTACATGGGGCCGACCCTGGCCAGCGTAGTGGCGGGCATCGGAACCGTGCTGATCATGGGTGTCTTCGTCCGGCACGTCTGGAAGCCGGGAAAGACCTGGCGCTTCCCGGATGAGCCGCCGCGGCAGCCCAACGCGGGCAGCGAAGAAAAGATCGGCTTGGGGCGCATTCTGTGGGCGTGGTCGCCATTCCTGCTGCTTGCCGCCATGGTGGTGGTGTGGGGCATGGCGCCGGTGGTTAAAATCCTGGACAGCGTGTCGCTGAAGGCGCCCGTGCCGGGTCTGCATCACATGGTGATCCGGACGCCGCCGGTGGTGCCCAAGGCGTATGCCGAGGCGGCGTATTTCGACGTTTCGTGGCTATCCACTCCGGGAACCGGGACGTTTCTGGCCGGATTGCTGGCCGGCCCCATGGTGGGGCTTTCGTTCCGCAGAACGCTGCGCATCTTCTGGCGATGCATGGGGCGGCTGAAACTGAGCCTGGTGGCGATCATGGCGATGCTCGGGGTGGGCTACGTGACACGCTACTGCGGGATGGACGCCACCATGGGCATGGCGATGGCGCACACCGGAGCCCTGTTCCCGTTCTTCGGCACGGCGATCGGCTGGCTGGGTGTGGCGCTGAGCGGCACCGATGCCGGGTCGAACGCCCTGTTCGGAAGTTTCCAGGCGATTACGGCCAACAAGCTGCACCTCAGCCCAATCCTGATGTGCTCGGCCAATAGCGCGGGAGGCGTGATGGGGAAGATGATCGCCGCGCAATCGCTGGTGATCGCCTGCGCGGCGACCGGGCAGGAGGGCAAGGAGGGCGATCTGTTCCGCGCGATCCTCAAGCACAGCCTGGGACTGCTGGCGGTGGTCGGCCTGGTGGTGCTGCTGTACGCCTACGTGTTCCCGGCGGTGATTCCCAGCGGGCATAAGTATTGGTAAGCTGCCGCGCGTGTGCGTTGCTTGCGCCACGCAACGGTGCGGCCAGCGGAGCAGGTGTATACTAGTGGCAATCCGGTCTGGATGCGACCGGTGACGAGGGGAAATCGATGCGTAAGCCTGTAGTCGTGCTCTCGGTGTGCGTGGCCGGTTGTGCTTTCGTTATGGCCGCCCAGGAAGTAGAGACGCCGCACCTGAACGCACGCGACCTGTTTTACGGAGCCGATCAGAACAGCACCAAACCTACGCCGAAGCCGGCGCCTGCCGCGAGCGGCGGGAACCGGGTTCCCGCCAGGTCCGTGGAGAGCGTCGCATCGCGGCCCACGGCGGCCCCTGCGAAAGCGGCTACGGCCGTGGCGGTTGCTACCCATTCCGCGCCGCCCGCCTCACCGGCGCGCGGCGAATCCGATCGGGCCACCGATGGCGTCAGGGTAGTGCCAGTCGTGGACCGAAAGACCACGGCCCAGCCGCTGGGGCTTCGGTATAGCGTGCTCCAGTTGACGGGGGGCGACATGCTTCCGGTTCCGTCCGACCGGGTCTTCCACGCCGGCGACAGAATTCAGTTGAGCGTCGAAACCAACTTGCCCGGATACCTATACGTGGTGAGCCGGGGTACGAGCGGCGCCTGGAAGCCGATATTCCCGATGCCCGGAATCGATGGCGCCGCCAATCGCGTTGAGGCTTGGCATCCCTACACTCTGCCGCCGAACTCGCGCATGGTCTTCAACGATCAGACCGGTGTGGAGAAGCTTTTCATCGTCTTTTCGCGGCTGCCGGAGACCGATATCGAGAACCTGATGCACTCGCTGCCCGACCATGCCCCCGACAACGGGCACCCGGTGAACGCGCCGGCGAACCAGGAGCTTCCCAAGCCTTTGTATGCGAGTCTGACGATCGATGATGCCATGGTAGGGCGGATGCGCAACGTTTATTCCCGCGACCTGGTGGTGGAGCACGTGGATGAAACAACCCCGCCCGATGCGAGCGGCGCAGGGAACAAGGACGTTGCGGTGTATGTGGTGAATCCGAAGGGCGCCCCGGATTCCCGCGTGGTGGCCGACATCGAATTGGTGCACCAATGAGAGCGGGGTTCACCCGGTGCTCGTGGCTGGGGACCGCTGTCGCCGCCATTTCTCTCGCCCAGGCTCCAGTCACGAGCCAAAGCGGCCAGAGGATGGAGCTCAAGCTGGAGCGCTTCGATGCCGGTGTCTGGCGCGCCATCGATCCCGGGCTGGTGTTGAACCAGGGCGACCGCATACGCTTCCGCTTCCGCTCGACGTTCGACGGCTACCTGTACGTGATGAACCAGAGTTCATCGGGAAAGTACCAGCAGTTGTTTCCGCGCGACGAGACCGGCGCGGACAACCACGTGGTGGCGGCAAAAGACTATCACGTGCCAGCCACTTCCGCCGCGTTCCGCATCACCGGACCGCCGGGATATGAAATTCTCTACTGGCTGATCACGCCGGCGATGATCACGGCGGCCAGTCCGCGAACTCCGCCGCCAGCCGGTACGGCGGCGCCTTCGACGCTGCTGCCGCGCTGCGACGACTCCATCCTGCGTGCGCGAGGTGATTGCATCGACGCCTCGGCAGGACCGCGGCTGGTCCCGCGCAGCGCCGAGTTGCCGCAGAACCTGCTGGGCGCGCACCCGGGGGGCGGCAATCTCACGTTCCAGCGCCAGCAGGATACAGCCGTGATCACCTCAACCGCCCCGATGGCAGGACCGGTCGTGTACGAATTCCACCTGGCGCACCGCTAGCGGTGACTGCTCAGCGGACGACGCCTTCGAGTTCCTTGATCTCTTTCAGCTTTTTGCGGATCACGCCGGCGTCCTCCATATTGGGGTTGATGCGCAGCGCGGCGGTGAAGCTGTTGTCGGCCTGGCGCAGGTACGTCCCGTGGTTGTCGTTGTTGAACAAGCGGGTGTAGCATTCGCCTAACAGCACGTAGGATTCCGGGTCGTCGTGCTCCACGGCGAGAGAACCCTCGCAGTAGCGCACCGCGCGCAGATAGTTTTCGCGGCCGATCTCGGCGGCGCAAAGGCCGTAATAAGCGGCGGCCTTGTGGGCGCGGTACAGAAACTGCGTGCCGCTGCGGTGCTTTTGCATGCCCGTGCCGATGGCGAAGAACGCTACGGTACGGATGGCGCTGGAACGAAATTCTTCGAGCTTGAGGACCTGGAGATAGTCTTCGACCGCGGCATCGAGGTTCTTCTGTGCGCGGTGCGCCTCGGCGCGAATCAGGAAAGCCTGGCCGGAAGAAGCATCGGCGGCGATGGCGCGGTTGGCGGCGTCCTCGGCCTCCTTGGGCCGGTCGGCGAGATAGAGCGCCTCGGCCAGGGTGCTGCTTACCATGGCGTCGTGGGGCGCCTGCACGGAGGCCTGCTGGAGTTGACGCACAGCTTCCGGGTAGTCCCCGCTTTCCATGAGGAGCCCGCCGGTCATGACCCGAGCCTCGACATAGTCTGGATCGGACGTCACCGCGCGCAAACAGCTTTTCAGAGCGGCGGCGGTCTGTCCCTGAGCCTGCTCGACGCGGCAGAGCCCCAGAGCTGCCTGGCTGAAATCGGGCTGGTCTTTGAGGGCGGCACTGAACAAGTCGGCGGCTTTGCGCAGGTCGGCTGGGGAGGATTGAGAACGCTCCCAAACGGCGGTCGCCTGGGTGTACGCATCCTTCGCCGGCTGGCTCACCTTGCGCTGATACAACAGGCGGAGCGTGACACTCTGGTTGCCGCCAGGGACGACATTGACCTCGACCGTGACCGGCTCATACCCCATGCGCACGCCGCGCACCTTGTGCAGGCCGGAGGACAACCCGGGAACGGGAAATGGCTTGCCGGCGTTGGCCGATCCGTAGCTTTTGTCGTCGATGAAGA
>Ga0335071_10007642_pt1 | contig 11121 bp, 9 predicted proteins | sample Lox_Sample_15_FD_206724 | JGI IMG/M metagenome (GOLD analysis project Ga0335071, IMG submission 206724) | Soil microbial communities from Loxahatchee National Wildlife Refuge, Florida, United States - Lox_Sample_1.5 | ecosystem: Environmental > Terrestrial > Soil > Wetlands | place: USA: Florida...
CTCACCCGGATTGCCCAGAGCGATGCTTGGCATCGCACTGGGCAATCCGACCTCTCCCCGCAGGGGAGAGGTGAGCCGGAGCTTGTGGACAGAATGTTCCGACCATTGGCATCTCATTTTCACCGGTCCGTATCAGTCTCACCGTCCCGCGGCGTAGCCCTGCATGCCCCGGGGGTTGGCGGCGGCGCGGCGGCGGCGGCCGACGCGCGAGGCCGCGGTCAGGCGGCCCTCCGACCAGTCGGGACCGACCTCGACGACATGGCCGCGGCGCGCCAGCTCGTCGCGCGTCGCCCCAGCGACGCGGTTCTCGACCACCAGCACGCCGGGCCGCGCCGTGCGTGGCCAGAACGAAATCGGGAAATGCTCGGAGTGCCAGGCCGGCGCGTCGATCGCTTCCTGCAGGTTCATTTTCGCATGCACATGGCGCAGGAAGAACTGGGTGATCCACTGGTCCTGCTGGTCGCCGCCGGGCGAGCCCCAGGCGAGATACGGCTCGCCGTCGCGCAGCGCCAGCGTCGGCGACAGCGTGGTGCGCGGGCGTTTTCCCGGCGCCAGCGAGGCCGGGTGGCCTTCCTCGAGCCAGAACACCTGCGCACGGCTGCCGAGACAGAAGCCGAGCTCGGGAATCACGGGCGAGGATTGCAGCCAGCCGCCCGACGGGGTCGAGGAGACCATGTTGCCGTCGCGGTCGATGATGTCGAAATGCACGGTGTCGCCGCGCACCTCGCCGAAACGGCCGACGGTCGGCTCGCCCGCGCCCATGGCGCCGACCGCCTCGCGGTGGCCCTCGGCCCGGCGCAGTTTGATGACGGCGCCAAAACCTTCGACGGAGCCGGGACGCAGCTCGAGCGATGCGGTGTCCGAGATCAGCTTGCGGCGCTCGTCATTGTAGGTGTCGGAGAGCAGCGTTGCGATCGGGATTTCGGAAAAATCGGGGTCGCCATAAAACTTCTCGCGGTCGGCAAAAGCGAGTTTGGCGCATTCGACCTGCAGATGGATGAACTCCGGTCCGGCCGGATCGAGCCCGTCGAGCTGAAAACCTTTCAGCAGCGCGAGCTGTTGGAGCATCACGGGACCCTGGCTCCAGACGCCGGCCTTGCAGACGGTGTAGCGGCCATAGTCGTAGGTGAGGGGGGCTTCGACCGTCGGCTGCCAGCGCGCCATGTCGTCGGCCGAGAGCACGCCCTTGTGCGGCGTGCCCGAGACATCCATGACCTCCTGCGTGCGGCAGAAGCGGTCGATGGCTTCGGCGACAAACCCCTGCGACCAGGTTTTTCGCGCACGCTCGATCTGCGCGTCGCGATCGCTGCCGGCGCTCTCGGCCTCGCTCAGAATGCGGGCATAGGTCTCGGCGAGCCGGGTGTTGGTGAACAGCGTGCCGGGCGTCGGCACCACCCCATTCGGCAGATACACAGCGGCCGAGGTCGGCCAATATTGTCGGAACAACTGCTCGACGGTCTTGATGGTCGCACACGCGCGCTCGACCAGCGGATAGCCATCGCGTGCGTAGGATATCGCAGGCTCCAGCACGTCGCGCAGCCGCATCGTGCCGTAGTCGCGGAGCAGCAGCATCCAGGATTCGAAGGTGCCGGGAACGCAGGCCGCGAGCAGCCCGGTGCCGGGCACCATGTCGAGCCCCTCGCTGCGATAATGCGCAATCGTCGCGCGCGCCGGCGCCGGCCCCTGTCCGCAGATCACTTCGGTGCGGCCGCGCCTGACGTCATGCACGATGACCGGCACGTCGCCGCCGGGGCCGTTGAGATGCGGTTCGACCACCTGCAGCGTGAAGGCGGTGGCGACGCCTGCATCGAACGCATTGCCGCCTTTCTCCAGCGTCGCCATGCCGACCGCGGTCGCGATCCAGTGCGTCGAGGCGACGACGCCAAACGTGCCTTCGATTTCGGGCCGGGTGGTGAATGGATCAGGATTGATCTTGCTCATCGGAAATCCATCTGCTCGCGGCGCTGTTGAACGCGCGAAATTGACCACAGGGCCGCTGGCATGCCAACGCCCGTTGCGAGATGGCTCATACGCATCGCTCTCACGGCACGGTGACCGCGTCAGCCGGCATGTTCACCGCATGGCACGCGACACCGCCGATCAGGGCGGGCGCCTCCTTGCGGCAGAGATCGAAGGCCAGAGGACAGCGCGGATTGAAGGCGCAGCCGGGCGGCGGGTCGATCGGATTGGGGATCTCGCCGCGCACCGGAATGCGCTGTCGTCCGGTCATCGCCAGATCGGGCACCGCGCCGAGCAGCATCTTCGTGTAGGGCATGCGCGGCGCAGCAAACAGCTCGCGTCCCTCGGCGATCTCGACGACGCGGCCGAGATACATCACGCCGATCCGGCTCGCCATGTGCCGCACGACCGCGAGATTGTGGCTGATGAAGAGATAGGTGAGGCCGAACTTGTCCTGCAGGTCGCGCATCAGGTTCAGGATCTGCGCCTGCACCGAGACGTCGAGCGCCGAGGTCGGCTCGTCGCAGACGATGAACTCGGCCTCGGAGGCCAGCGCCCGTGCGATCGCGATGCGCTGCCGCTGCCCGCCGGAAAACTCGTGTGAAAATTTCTTGCCGTCGTCGGGATGCAGGCCGACCAGGCTCAAAAGCTCGCCGACGCGTTCGGCAATCTGGCGCTCGCCCTGGATCAGGTCGAAGGCGCGGATCGGCTCGGCGATGATGGCATCGACGCGGAAGCGCGGGTTGAGGGACGCGTAAGGGTCCTGGAACACCATCTGGATGCGGCGGCGCAGCCGGCGCCGCACGGCGGCCTGCCGCGGGTCCGTCATCGAGACGCCGTCGATCGAGACATCGCCCGAGGTCGGCGCGAGCAGGCCGACGACCATCCGCGCCACCGTGGTCTTGCCGGAGCCGGACTCCCCGACCAATGCAAACGTCTCGCCTTTTCTGATGTCGAAGCTGACGCCGTCGACCGCCCTGAGGTATTCCGGACGGCCGCCCTCCAGCACCCGGTTGAGCCAGGGCTTTGAGACGTCGAAAATCTGGCGCAGGTTTTTCACCTGGACGAACGGCGCCGTCATGCCGCGCTCTCCGTGACGTCGAAGAGGTGGCAGGCGACGGCCTGGGTGTCTTTCCGGATCGGCTCGGGCCGCTCGATGGTGCAGCGCTCGAACGCCTGGCTACAGCGCGGATTGAATGGGCATCCCCTGGGGATCGCGGACAGCCGCGGCATGGCGCCTGGAATCTGGATCAGCCGATGCGCGTCGCCCGCGAGCGTCGGGATCGCGCCCATCAGGCCCTTGGCGTAGGGATGCAGCGGATTGCGGATCACCTCCTGCACCGGGCCGATCTCGGCGATGCGGCCGGAATACATCACCGCGACGCGGTCGCAGGTCTCCGCGATCACCCCCATGTCGTGGGTCACCAGCATCACGGCGGTGCCATGGTCGCGGCCGAGCCGCTTGATCAGCGCGATGATCTGGGCCTGCACCGAAACGTCGAGCGCCGTGGTCGGCTCGTCGGCGATGATCAGCTCAGGCTCGGCGCACAGCGCGAGCGCAATCACGACGCGCTGGCGCATGCCGCCGGAGAACTCGTGCGGGTAGCCGTCGATGCGTTTTTCGGGCGCGGGAATGCCGACTTCGGCCAAGAGATCGATGGCGCGTTTTCGTGCGGCCGCATCCGATAGGCTGGTGTGGGTCTTGATGGTCTCGACGATCTGGTCGCCGATCCGGTAGAGCGGATTGAGGCTGGTCAGCGGGTCCTGAAAGATCATGCCGATCCGTTTTCCCCGCAGTTTTCGCATCTCCTCCGGCGGCAGATCGTCGATCCGCAAGCCCGACAGGCGAATCTCGCCGCCGGCGATCCGTCCTGGGGGATCAATGAGCCCGATCACCGCGAGCCCGGTGACCGACTTGCCGGCGCCGGACTCGCCGACCACGCCCAGCACCTCGCCCTTGGCGATGTCGAAGGACACGCCGTCGATGGCGCGCAGCGCGTTGCGGCGGGTGGCAAATTCCACCTTCAGGTCACGCACGGAGAGAACGGGTTCGGTCATCGCAGTTTCGGATTGAGCGCGTCGCGCAGCCAGTCGCCGAGCAGGTTGATCGACAGGATCAGGGCGGCGAGTGCAAAGCCCGGGAACGCGATGATCCACCATTCGCCGGAGAACAGATAATTGTTGCCGATGCTGATCAAGGTCCCGAGCGAGGGCATGGTGTCGGGCATCCCCGAGCCGAGAAACGACAGTGTTGCCTCGGTGATGATGGCGAGTGCCAGATTGATGGTCGCGATCACGAAGATCGGCCCCAGCGTGTTGGGCAGCACATGGCGGATCAGGATGACGGGGGCGGGCAGGCCGATCAGTTGCGCGGCAGCGACGTAATCCTTGTTCTTCTCGACCAGCACCGAGCCGCGCACCGTGCGCGCATATTGCACCCAGAAACTCAAGGCGATGGCGACTACCAGGACGATCAGCATGCTGACGGCATCCAGGCGGTTGTTGAACACCGATTTGGCGACGCCATTGATCAGGAGCGCGATCAGGATGGGAGGGAAGGTGAGCTGCACGTCGGCGACCCGCATGATCAGGCTGTCGATGGCGCCGCCGAAATAGCCGGCGGTGAGTCCTAGCGCGATGCCGAGCGCGCCGGAGACCATGACGCCGAGCACGCCGACCACGAGCGAGATTCGGAGGCCATAGAGGATCGCCGAGAGCATGTCGCGGCCCTGCTCGTCGGTGCCGAGCAGGAACGGGCTCTGGCCGTCCGCGGTCCAGAGCGGCGCGATGCGTGAATTCATCAATTGCAGCTGCGCCGGGTCGAACGGGTTTTGCACCGAAAGCAGCGGGGCGAAGATCGCGGCGAGAAAGAACAGGGCGGTCACGGCCGCCGCGATCATGGTGAGACGGGAGCTGCGGAAGGAATGGAACAGGTCGCTTTCAACCAGGCGTTTGAGCCGGCCGGCCGATGCGCGCGGCGCGGGCGCGCTCGCTTCGGCCTTGCTCGGAAGGGCGGCATCGCTCATGGGCTAATGGGCCGGTCGGCTGATGGTCGAGCGCAGGCGCGGATCGACCACGGTGTAGAGGATATCAACCACAAGGTTGATTGTGACGAAGATCAGCGACACCATCAAGAGATACGCGGCCATGATCGGGATGTCGACGTTCTGCACGGCCTGGACGAAGAGCAGCCCCATGCCGGGCCATTGGAACACGGTTTCGGTGATGATTGCGAATGCAATTACCGAGCCAAATTGCAGTCCCGCCACCGTGATCACCGGAACCAGCGTGTTCCGCAAGGCATGGCCGAAATGGATGGCGCGGGTGGTCAAGCCCCGTGCGCGGGCGAAGCGGATGTAGTCGGTGCGCAGCACCTCCAGCATCTCGGCGCGGACCAGCCGCATGATCAGCGTCATCTGGAACAGGCCGAGCGTGATCGAGGGCATGATCAGCGCCTTCAATCCGGAGACGGTGAGGAGACCGGTGCTCCACCAGCCGATCCGCACGGTCTCGCCGCGGCCGAACGAGGGCAGCCAGCCCAGCACCACGGCGAACAGGTAGATCAGGAGGATGCCGATCAGGAAGGTCGGCAGCGAGATGCCGATCAGCGAGATCGCCTGGAAGGCCTTTGCCAGCAGCGAATTGCGGTGCAGTGCGGAATACACCCCCATCAGGATGCCGAACACCATGGCGAGGATGGTGGCGCAGGTCGCGAGCTCCAGGGTGGCCGGCATGCGCTCCTTCAAGAGGTCCGCGACCGGCTGGCGGAACTGATAGGAGACGCCGAACTGGAATTTTGCGGCATTGCCGAAATAGCGCGCGAACTGCACCAGCACGGGATCGTCGAGCCCCAGGGATTGGCGCATCTCCGCGCGCTGGGCGGCGGACGTGTCGATCGAGACCATCTGGCTGATGGGATCGCCCGCGAAGCGGAACATGGCGAACGCGATACAGCCGACGACGATCATGACCGCGATCGCCTGTATGGCCCGTCGAAGAATGAAGGCGAGCATTTCTTTCTTTCGTTTTCGCAAGAACTGGCGTCCCACACGCCTGCCTTGCTGCGTTATCGCCGCAGCTAGCCCCTCATCCTGAGGAGCGGCGTCTTCGCCGCGTCTCGAAGGATGAGGCCCGGAGGCTGCCATCAGGGCCTCATGGTTCGAGACGGCGCCAAGGCGCCTCCTCACCATGAGGGTTAAACAACTTCCGCCATCATAGACCAAAAGGTCCCGGAGCGTGCCGCCGCCGGGACCCTGAAGTTCAAGCCGTCGCTACTCTTCCGCTTTGGTGGCCCAGTACAGCAGGACCTGATTGTCCGCGCGCTGCGTGAGCTTGACTTTCTTCGATACGCCCCAGGCCAGCGACTGCTGGTGCAGCGGGATGTAGCCGTAATCCTTGATGCCGATCTCGAAAGCCTGCTTGATCATCTGGTCGCGCTTGGCGTCGTCGGCCTCGACCAAAATCTTGTCGGTCAGGGCATCGAGCTCCCGGTTGCAATAGCCGCCGAGATTGGCCTCGCCCCGCGTCGGATCGTTCTTGTCGTCGCGGCAGCCCATGATGTCATGCAGCACGTTTTGCGAATCCATCGTCGCCGGCGTCCAGCCGAGCAGGAAGAACGAGGTCTGGTAGCCGCCGGGTTTCAGCACCTTTGCGAAGTACTGCGCCTTCGGCTGTGCCAGGAGGTCCACCTTGACGCCGATGCGGGCCAGCATGCCGACCACCGCCTGGCAGATCGCGGCGTCATTGACGTAGCGGTCGTTCGGGCAGTCCATCGTCACCTCGAAACCGTCCGGATAGCCGGCCTCGGCCAGCAGCTTCTTGGCGGCATCAGGATCGAATTTCGGCCGCGTAAACTCCTTCGACAGCTTGAACAGCTCCGGGGCGATCATCAGCGCGGAGGGCGTCGACAGCCCGCGCATCACGCGCGTCTTGATCAGGTCGACATCGATCGCCTTGTAGAAGGCCTCGCGGACGCGGATGTCCTTGAACGGGTTCTTGCCCTTGACGTTGGAATAAAGCAGCTCGTCGCGCGTCTCGTCCATGCCGAGGAAGATGGTGCGCAGCTCCGGCCCCTTCAGCACCTGCGCGTTCGGGCTCGCATCGACCCGCGCGATGTCCTGGATCGGCACGGGCTCGATGACGTCGACCTCGCCCGACAGCAGCGCCGCGACGCGCGTTGCGTCGGAGGCGATCGTGGTGAAGACGATTTCCTTTAAGTTATGTTCCGGCTTGCCCCACCAGTTCGGATTGACCTTGAACACGGTCTTCACGCCGGGCTGGTGGCTCTCGATGGTGAATGGCCCGGTGCCGTTCTCATGCAGCGCGGCATAGCTCGGCGTGGTCGCCGAGACCGGCGTCGGCGCGACCGAGTTGTTCTCCTCGCACCACTTCTTGTCCATGATGAACCAGCCATCCCATTGCGAGATCAGGATGGGATTGGGCGCACTCAGGATGACGTCGACGGTGTAGTCGTCGACCTTGACGAATTTTGCGTCCGACGGAACATTTGACAGGAAGTTGGAGCCCTGCGCGCGCACCCGGTCGGCGGAAAACAGCACGTCGTCAGCGGTAAAGGGATCGCCATTGTGAAATTTCACGCCCTTGCGCAGGTGAAAGCGCCAGCGCGTCGGCTCGGGCGTTTCCCAGCTCTCGGCCAGCGCCGGGACGATCTTCAGCTCCTTGTCGCGCCCGACCAGGCCCTCATAGACATGGCCGTGATGGGCGATCGTCGTGGTTTCCTTGAACGTGTAGGGGTCGAGCGATTTCAGCGTGCCCTGGTTGGCATAGCGCAGGGTCTGGCTAGATGCCGGCTGCATTGCAAGCGAGGCCAGTGCGCCGATGGCCACTGCAAACAAAATGGGACGTACGGACATTGATCAGGGGTCTCCGCTGTAGCGCGCTTTTCGCATTTTCAGAAACTGGTCCGCAAGCCGCGAATGACACGAATTTCGGCTTCGGGACACATGCCGCCCATGTTGGATCGCCTTGGGCCGCCGTGCAAGCCGGTTTGTTCGGAAACCGTGCCGAGGCCGTGCGCGGAAAGCCGCATGCCTCTTGCGGCAGGCTTGCCCCGATATTCGACTTTCGCAGTGGCCGAACGCCGCGGCGGCGCGTGCGAAGGGCTCGAGGCGGGCCGGGCATTGGTTGACCATAACCGGTAAAAAGTACAGTGTCCGAAGGCTCCCAGCCGGGCCCACTCGCTTGCGCGCGAGCGCCGGCCGTGGCGTAGTGCCGAGATTGCATCCAGCGCGGAGCGGCGGATATGAAAGTCAATATCGAGATCGATTGCACGCCGCTGGAGGCCCGGCAATTCTTCGGCCTGCCGGACGTGTCGCCGATGCAGATAGCGGTCATGGACAAGCTGCAGCAGCAGATGCTGGCCAACATCGACAAGGTGACGCCGGAAGCGATCATGCAGAGCTGGTTCACCTTCGATCCGAAACTTGCCGAAAAGTTTCAGGATCTGTTCGTCACCATGGCCGGGCTCGGCGGCACCCTCGGAAGCGACAAGAAGAGATAATGGCCGCGGACGGACGCCCACCGCAAGACGCGGGGCGGCTGCGTCCGCCAGGCCTTGCCCTGCTGCTGGCCGAAGCGCGCGGGATCTTCGAGTTCAACGCCAGCCTCCTGTTGTCGCCGCTGTTGTTGCAGGCGCCGCGCGGCGATGGCCATCCCGTGCTGACCCTGCCCGGATTTCTGGCCAGCGACCTGTCGATGGCGCCGATGCGGCACTATCTCGGCGAACTCGGCCATGCGACGGAAGCCTGGCGCATGGGCCGCAACGTTGGCGGGGTCGGGCGCATGCGCGGCCAGCTGCTGGATCGGCTCGCCGAGATTCATCGCGACGCCGGGCGAAAAGTCTCGATCGTCGGATGGAGCCTTGGCGGGGTCTATGCGCGCGACCTCGCGCTGCAGGCGCCCGAGCTCGTCCGCGATGTGGTGACGCTAGGCAGCCCGTTTGCCGGCGACGTCCGGGCGACCAACGCGACCCGGCTCTACGAGGCCATATCAGGCGACATGGCGGAAGCCTATCCCGCGCTCCGCGCCGCGATCTCCGGCGACCTGCCGGTGCCCACAAGCTCGATCTATTCCCGCGCCGACGGCGTGGTGAACTGGCAGACCTGCCGGCTGCGCCCCTCCGATACCGCCGAGAATATCGAGGTCTATCTCGCCAGCCATGTCGGGCTCGGCGTCAATCCGGCGGCGCTGTGGGCTGTGGCCGACCGACTGGCGCAGGCTGAAGGGCAGTTCAGGCAATTTGACCGGGCGGGGCCGTTTGCCATTGCCTACGCGCCCCCGGAACAGGCACAATCAAGTTGAAACCATGAAGAAGCGCGTCCCAGAGCGCGCCGTGCGGCGAGCACGATCCGGAAAAGTGTGAAGCGGTTTTCCGAAACGATCATGCTCAAATGAGTTGAGGGAGGACAAACATGGGTGACGGCAAGAAACTGTCATCGCTTGACGCATCGTTTCTGTATCTCGAAACGCCGGAAATGCCGATGCATGTCGGCAGCATGGCGATCTTCCGTCTGCCCGACGACTACAAGGGCGATTTCTTCGAAGCGTTCAAGGCGATGATCGCATCGCGGCTGCATCTGGCGCCGATCCTGAAGGCGCGGCTGGAAAAGGCGCCGCTCGACATCGACCATCCCTCCTGGGTCGAGGACGACCAGTTCGACATCGACCGCCACATCTTCCGCGCCAGCCTGCCGGAGCCGCGCGACCGTGCGACATTGGAGCGCATCGTCGGCTGGATGCACGCAAAGCTTCTGAACCGCGCCCGGCCGCTGTGGGAGTTTTACGTCTTCGAGGGCATGAAGGACAACGAGGTCGGGCTGTATTCCAAGATGCACCATGCCTGCATCGACGGCGGCGCCGGCGCGGCGCTGACCAACATGATCTACGACGTGACCCCGGTGCCGCGCCAGATCGATCCGCCTGCTGCGCGTGCCAGGGCGGAGCAGGAGCCGCGCGACATCGCGGCCGACCTGCTCGATGCCTACACCCAGCTCTGGAATCAGCCGCTCGATCCCGCTGTTGCCAAGGGCATCGAGCTGCCGCGCTCCGGCAAGAGCGATCTCGGCTCGATCCTGTTCGACAATGCGATGTACCAGATCGAAAGCGCGGTGCGGTTCGCCGGCGCCATTCCGGCGATGATGCGAAGCGTCTCCGACGTGGTCGGAAAAATCTCCGATCCCGGCGCGCGCGAAAGCATCGCCAGCATGGCTTCGCCGCCGACCATCTTGAACAAGTCGATCTCGTCGGAGCGCAGCTTTGCCGGTGCCTCGATTTCGCTGTCGCGGGCAAAGGCGCTGGCGAAACAGGCCGGCGGAAAACTCAACGACGTGGTGCTGGCTCTCGCCTCGGGCGTGGTGCGGCGCTATCTGCTCACGCAGGGCGCGCTGCCGCAAAAGTCCATGACCGCAGCGGTGCCGATCTCGCTGCGCGAGGAGGGCAACACCGACACCAACAACCAGGTGTTCGGCATGATCTGCGCCATCGCGACCAATATCGAAGATCCCAGGGAGCGCCTGACGACGATCATCGCGCAATCGACCAAGTCCAAGGAGATGGCGCATCCGCTGCGCGCCTTCATGCCGCAGGTCTCGAACATCTCGATGCTGGGCGCGCCGATCCTGGTGCAGATTCTCGCACTGCTCTACAGCCGCTCCAGCCTCTCGGACGTGCTGCCGCCGGCTGCCAATATCACGGTCTCCAACGTGCCGGGGCCGCGGCAGACGCTCTATGCCGCCGGCGCCGAACTGCTGCACATCTTCCCGGTGTCGATCTCGACCCACGGTATCGCACTCAACATCACCGTGCAGTCCTATCGCGACCAGCTCGATTTCGGCTTCATCTCCGGCGCCAACATCATCCCGCATGTGCAGGTGCTCTGCGGCATGCTGCCGGAGGAGTTCGATCTGCTGGAGCGGGCGTTCGCGCCGCCCGAGCGCCAGAGCGCGGCGGGCTAGAACTTTTCGAGTTTAGACTTGAGTTTTTTGAGATTGAGTTTTGAGTGTTAAGTACAAAGTGTTGCAGCATCGACGGTGAGCTCCCTCTCCCCGCTTGCGGGGAGAGGGTTGGGGTGAGGGGGACTCTCAAGGGGACCGAGATCGCGGAGAGGGGGGGGGCGCCCCCAAACCCCACCCACACAAACAAAAA
>Ga0335071_10007643_pt1 | contig 11120 bp, 10 predicted proteins | sample Lox_Sample_15_FD_206724 | JGI IMG/M metagenome (GOLD analysis project Ga0335071, IMG submission 206724) | Soil microbial communities from Loxahatchee National Wildlife Refuge, Florida, United States - Lox_Sample_1.5 | ecosystem: Environmental > Terrestrial > Soil > Wetlands | place: USA...
GGCGTGATCTACCTCGCCCATCCCAATGCGCGCGAGATCACGCTCGGCTGCTCCTCGCGCAGTTACGCCAACCAGCTGTACGCCAAGAGCGACCGCAAGCCGCCAGCAACCTTTCTCGATCTGATGGCGGGTGCGAGCGCGATCGTCTTCACGCTGCCGAAAGACGACATGCTCAAGGGCGTGACGCGCTGCGTGAAGCGGATGGGACTGCTTCGCGGCGACGACATCTCCATCCGCTACCGCCGCCTCGACATGCACTGCGTCCGGACCAGGACCGAATCCACGATCACGATCTCGCGCGGCAAGGACCAGTAGGCGGCGCCGCCTCGCGCGACGGAAGCCCGTAGTTTTGCGGCCGACTTTCCGTGATCGCGTCAGGTCGCGGTTCACCATGCACCGAGACAACTCTCGATTGCAGACAATTTGAGCGATCGCGTTCGGACATATTTGGCGTCATCCCGGCAGGCTTGCCGCGACCAAGCAGGATGAGCCCCATGGCGATTTCAAGCGTCACGACCAGCGTACCGAGCCAGCCTCCCGCCGCTTCGACGACGGACCCGACCCAGCAGAAGCCGCCGCCGCCGAAGAACGACAACGACGACAACAACACCGTGCAGCAGACGCGCGCGCCGCTGCCGCCGGGACAGGGAACCCGCGTCGATCAGCTCGCTTGAGGCTGCTCGCTTTCGGACGCTTCCGCTGTGACGCGTCCGATGGCGTCGAGCACCCGGCCCCAGCCCGGGCTCATGGCATCGTATGCGAACCGGTTGCCGGGGAAGACGAAGCCGTCGTGCACCATCCGCACATGGGTGCAGCCGTCGACTGCGGTCAGCGTCCAGGTCACGACGCTGTCGAGGCGTGAGCCATAGGCCGGATTGGAATCGGACCCACCCTTCCAGGAATAGCGGAGCAGCCGCGGCGGGTCGCAGTCGAGCACCCGGCAGTGCACGACGCCGTCCCAATCGCCCATCGGCTTGGTCTGGAAGGTGAAGGCCTGGCCGGCCACCGGCTGGAAATCATTCGGCATCAGCCATTTCGCGAGCAACTCCGTTGCCGTCAACGTGCGCCAGATCCGCTCCGGCGCATAGGGCAGCACTTTCTCGACCGTGATCGCGTGGCTCTCACTCATCACTCGTTTCCTTCAACAGCTTTTCCAGATTTTCGAAGCGCTCGCGCCAGAACGCCTGGTAATGGCCGAGCCAGTCGACGAGCGGCGCGAGGCCGTTTGGCGCGACGCGATAGAGCACATGGCGGCCGTCGCGCCGCTCCGCGACCAGCCGCGCCTCCCGCAGCGCGCGCAGATGCTGCGACACCGCCGGCTGCGAAACTTTTGAGCCGCGCACGAGATCGGTTGCCGCGACCTCGCCTTCCCGCGCAATGCGCTCGAACACCGCACGGCGGGTGGGATCGGCGAGCGTCTTCATGACGGCGGTGAGCTGCACGGACCCTGTCATGAACAACGTATAAGTAACTACTTATTCATTTGTCAACGCACAATCCCGCGATCCCGGACCCTCGCATCACGTGTTCGCCTTCCGCTCGCGCGCGATGAAGTTGAAGCTGTCTCCGCGGTCTCCGTTCACTTCTCCCGCTTGCCGGGGAGGGAGCGCACCTTTGGCGCGACAACGTTCGAACCTGTCCTCATCACGCTTTGGCGCAGGCCGGAGCGATTACTATCTGCCCCTGACTTCGACGAGGCCCACCTTGTTGACGAGGCTGTTGGCCATGACCGGCTCGCCGCCCGGCGTGACGTCCATGTTGCGCACGATGTCGCCGCCGCCGGGGATCGCCCAGGTCTGGAATTTTTCGCTTCCGGGATCGAACCGCACGATGGTGTTCGGCTTGGCCGCCGACTCGCTGTACCAGACCGCGCCCTTGGTGAAGACCATGCCGTAGGGCTGCGACTTTGGCCCGCTCGGCGACAGCCACTCCTTCACTGCGCCATCAGCCGGATCGAGGCGGCCGAGATAGCCGCGCGCAAAATCGCTGTACCAGACGATGTCATCAGGTCCGATCGCGAGCCGGCGCGGACGCGCGGCCGGATCGGGCAAGGGATATTCGCGCATCTGCAGCGTCTTCGGGTCGATCGAGGCGACCTTTGGCGCGCCGAACTCGACGAAGAACACGACGTTCTTTGAATTGACGACAATGCCATAGGGCCGCGCATTCGCGGTCGGCGGCGTCAGCAGCTTGATCTCGCCGGTCTTGGGATCGAGGCGGCCGACCCTGTTGCCCTGCTGCACGGTGAACCAGAGAATGCCATCGTGGTCGAACACCAGGGAATGCGGGTCCTTCGCCGCGGGATCCGGCATGCGGAACTCGGTGACCTGCCCGGTTTTCGGATCGAGCCTGCCGATCAGGCTGGCAAAATTGCCGGTGAACCAGATGTTGCCGTCCCTGTCCTCCTTCAGCCCATGCGGGCCGGTCTGGGCATTGACGTGATACTCCCTGACCTGCCCGGTCGCCGGATCGAGCCGGCCGAGCACGTTGGCGAGCTGGCCCGAGTACCAGATCGATCCGTCGCGTGCGGCGAGCGGATCGTGCGGCCGCGACCCCGGCGTCGCCACCGGCCACTCCTTGATGGCCACATCGACCGGACCTTCGATCAGCGCGGCCTGCGGGCGCGGTCCCTCCGGAAAACTCTTGATCAGATAATTGGTGATCTCGGTGGCATGATCCGGCGGGATCGGCGCACCGAAATTCTGCATCATGCGGATCACGGTGTGCCAGCCTTCGTCGGTGTAGCCGGCCTTCAGGCGGTTGATGTCGTGGCAGCCGCCGCAGATCGCGACGACGTCGGCCTTGGCCGAGCCGTCGGGAAAATCCGCCCCCGGCTGCTGCGCTGCGGCCGGGCTCGCCAGCGCCATCGCCGCAAGCACGCCAAGAATTTTTGGGGATCGACGGATCGCAGGGATCACATCATCGCAACTCATGGACACCTCCCGAAAATGTTGTGGTCTTTTCGTTATGAGAGCCGGTCCAGCTCAGCGAGACGGGATTAAAGACCAAACGGCGCGCGCTGCGCAACTCGCGTCCGCTTGATCGGCCGCCCCTCGCGCGCAACGCATGCGGGAATGGTCGTATCAGCCATCAAGCTCCTTGTAGCGGCGGAAAATTCCGCTCTCGTTGAAGGGGATGCGGCGCTCGCTGGCGAGATAGGCCTTGATGTTCGGCCGTGCTGCGACGCGGTCGCGCAGTGTCAGCAGGCCGGGCACATCATCCTCGAATGCCTTCATGCGCTTCGGGAAGGCGTAGCGCAGGCCCTCGATGATCTGGAACAGCGAGAGATCGACATAGCTCACGCGGCGTCCGGTGACATAGGCGCCGCCGCCCTCCTTGAGGATCCGTTCGAAATAGCCGAGATATTTTGGCACCCGCTCCTTCCAGAACTCCTCGCTGCGCTTCTTTGCCGGCGCCTTCTGGTCCTCGTAGTAGAGCGACGGCCCGAGCGGATGGTGGGTGTCGTGGATCTCCAGCACGAAATCGGCGATGGTGAGCTGCAGCTGGTGCACCCAGAGTTTTCCAGCTTCCGTCTTCGGCGCCAGGGCATGGCGCGCACCGAGATAGAGCAGGATGTTGGCGGTCTGGCCGATCACGAGCTTGCCGGCCTTCAAAAACGGCGGCGCGAAGGGCGGCGTGCCGCCCTGCTCCATCATGCGCATCATTTTGGCCGTGCCATCGCCCTCGCGCGCGACGTCGACGTAAGCGGCGGCGACGTCCTCCAGCGCCAGGCGGACATATTCGCCGCGGCCCTGGATCTCCGGCCAGTAATAGAGCTCATAGCGCATCGGCGCCTCTCCTTCTTCCCTTGGGGCCAGCCGCGAGCGCCCGCTTGCAGCCCGGTTGCGATGATCGTATCCAATGCCGCCGCGCTGGCAAAGCTCCGCTAACTCACAGGGTCCACATGACAACCGAGATCGCGCGCGTCGTCAGCGAGGCCTACCGATGGCAGCGCCGGCTCGGCAACACGCTGATAGCAGCGCCGCATTGCCATATCGTCGCCGATCCGTCGCGCCCGGACGTCTGGGATTGCAACCACGCCGACGAAGTCACGGCGGAGACCGACGCGGCGATCGACGCGGTTCTGGCGGCAATGGAGCTTCATCTTCATCACACGCCATGGCGCGTCATCCACACCGACGCTTTCACGCCGGATGCGTTCTTGGCCCGCCTTGCGCTGGAGGATTTTGAGGAGCGTCCGGTCACGATCCAGATGGTGCTGCGCGGCGAGCTTGCCATGCACGGCCCCGATATCGCGCTGCGGCTGGTCACGTCGGACGCCGATTGGGCCGCCCTGCAGGACCTCGTGCGCGCGGATCATGTCGAGGGCCGGCGCACCGCAGGCCTCGATCTGTCGCCTGCGTTCAGTGAGAAACTGGTCACCGCCTACAAGGCGAAGAGCAGCGCTTATCATTTCCAGTTGGTGATCAAGGATAGCCTCCCTGTGGCCTACGGCGCGTACGCCGCGGCGCCGAACGGCGGGGGGATGATCGAAGACCTGTTCACACTGCCCTCAGCACGGCGGCAAGGGATCGCCACCGCCATGATCGCCGCCTTTACAGGCCGCCTGCGGCAGTCCGGCTGTCACACCGTCTTCCTCGGCGCGCTCGCAAGCGAGCCGCCGAAACGGCTCTATCACAGGCTCGGCTTTCATCCGGTCGGACTGGCGCGAAGCTGGGTGAAGGACGTGCAAGCGTCAGCCGAGCCCGCAAGCGGGGCGAGGTGAACCGAGCACGTGAACAGTTCACTCTTATCAATTCACCGCGAAACAATAGAGCAGTCCGTCGCCGCCGGTGCTCCTCAGATCGGCTTGCGAGCAGCCGCCATCCGGACCGCGCGAGGGATGCGACGAGTTCCAGGAGTGTGACGCCTCATCATCGCGCAGCCCCTGCCGGTCGGAATGGCCGACCATGGCAGCGCCCTGCCCCGAGCTCAGCCAGTTCCCGCAGGTGCGGTCGGCGCCCGGCGGAAAGGCGGTGCCATCGGCCTGCGATCCGGTGAGAATGTCGTGGCGGTTCGGGGTGTCGCCGCGGCCATTGTTGACGTCGCCCTTTTCGGTGAGCGCGGTTTCCTTGGTCAGATTGTTGTTCGCGCCGTGCAACTCGGCGACGTCCTTGGCGACCACGACGCCCTTGGCGTTCTGCCACGGTCCTTTGCCGATGCGGTCGCGGGCGTTCACGGCGCTCGCGCCCTCGGCCTCCTGTGTCGAGAGATAGGCGCGCCATGTCTTTCCGCCGGCGCCCGCGGCCTGCGCGAGCTGCTGGCAGTGACCGTCGGCCCCGGCAAGCCCGCCGAGATCGCCGCCGTGGCCGGGACCGGCCGACGTGATGAAGAAGGACATGTCGGCGGTCTGGGCTCTTGCCGCGTCCGATCCGAAAGCCACGACGGACATCACGGCGAGCGCGCACACGCGCAGCGCAAGCGACTTTGCGGACATTTCGTCCTCCCGGCTGATCGTCTTTCTATGACCTCACACCAACACGGCGCGCCCTGCATTATTCCGCGCGATTCCGCACTGCGCAACCATAACGAGAGCGTCCCATGAAAAAGGCGCCGGGCGGAGCCGCGGCGCCTTCCATTCAGATTTCTGGCGATCAGTTGGTCTGCTGGATCGCCGACAGTTCCCAGCTGCGGCCGCGCGGCCGCACAAAAGTCCAGACCTCGGTGACCTCGGTCGGCTGCTCGCTGCCTTCGACCAGGCGGCCACTGGCGCGATCGAGCGTGCGATCGACCAGCGAGAAGCGCATGGCGACGCTCGCATAATCGGTTTCACCCTCACGCCAGGCTTCGGCAAGATCGCCCTGCAGGAGGCGGGTCGCCGTGACCTTGTTGACGACGTTGCGCGCGCGGTTCTGCTCGAGGTCGCGGGCGAAATACGACACCATTTCGGGCGTTGCGAGCTCTCCCAGGCGGTTGGTATCCTCGTTCGACCAGGCGGCCTGGATCTCGCTGAGCAGCCGCTCAAAACTTTCGTAGTCCGCAGGCTGGATCTGCAGCGGCGCCGTGTTCGCGCCGAAACCAAAACCGCCGATCCCGCCAAAATTGCTCGGCTGCGGGCCGGGGCTGCTCGCCCCTGCATAGGCCGGCTCTCCCATCTGGCGACGCTGCCACCAGGACATCGCCATCCGTACCAGGAAGAAGATCAGCCCGAGCTGCAGGATCAGGCCCAGCACCGACGACAGGCCGCCGATACCGGAAAACAGGCCGCCACCGAACAGGAGGCCGAACAGGCCGGCGCCGAGAAAGCCCGCGGCAAGGCCGCCGAGCAGGCCACCACCCGGACGGTTGAAGAAGCCGCCCCCCATCGGCGCACCCATCCCGGGATTTGCCGGCTGGCCAAAAGTGCGGTTGAACGGCTGCGCGGTCCCCGGCGCGGTCGAGGTCGACGGTGGCATCGAGAAGGTCCGTGTGCCGCGGGAGCCGGACGACATGCCCCCGCCGACGCGGGCATCGGCAGCCGAGATGACGAGCGTCGAGGCCAGTGCCAGCGACAGCGCCACCGCAGCAGCCCGGATCATGCCACGCACAGGTCGTGTAAATCTCATGGTCTAGTCCTCAAATCCCTGACAACGGGACGTGCCTCTAAGATGGGCAGGGTTCCGCAAAAGGGGAAGCCGGCAGGAAGCCTGCCGCCTGCGGCGCGGCGTCGCGGGGATGCCAAATTTTTGCGCCAAATTTGGCGGATTTTGCGTCATTCCGGGGAAAATGACCGAATGTCACTGCGGCGTCATGGTTTCCTTCACGGCGGCGACGAGCTGGCTCAGCGTGAACGGCTTTGGCAGGAAGGCGAACTGCTGGTTCTCGGGCAGGCTCTTTTCAAAAGCGTCCTCGGCATAGCCTGACACGAAGATGATCCTGATGTCAGGATTTTTCTGGCGCATCTCCTTCAACAGCGTCGGGCCGTCCATTTCCGGCATCACCACGTCCGACACCACGAGGTCGATCGCGCCGCTCTTTTCCTCCAGCGCTTCCATGGCCTCGACGCCGTTGGAGGCCTCGATCACGCTGTAGCCGCGCGAGCGCAGGCCACGCGCATTGAGCGACCGCAGGCCCTCCTCGTCCTCGACCAGCAGGATGGTGCCCTGCCCGGTCATGTCGGCGCGCGGCTTCGCCTCGCCGGCCGCCTCCTTGGCCGCGCCGTTGGTGATCTGCGGCTCGACGGCCGCCTCCGGCTCGGCCGCATGGCGCGGCAGGAAGATCAGGAACGAGGTGCCCTTGCCGACCTCCGAATCGACATAGATGAAGCCGCCGGTCTGCTTGACGATGCCGTAGACCGTCGACAGGCCAAGCCCGGTACCCTTGCCGACCTCCTTGGTCGAGAAGAACGGCTCAAAGATCTTGTCGCGGATTTCGGCCGGGATGCCGGTGCCGGTGTCTGATATCTCGATCTTCACATAGTCCGCCGCCGGCATGCCCTTGAAGGCGAGCTGGCCCGCTTCCGGCGCGCCGACATTGGCGGTTCTGACCGTCAGCTTGCCCCCATCGGGCATGGCGTCGCGCGCGTTCACCGCGAGATTGACGATCACCTGCTCGAACTGCGAGACGTCGACCTTGACCGGCCAGAGATCGCGGCCATGCACGAGGTCGAGCTTGACCTTCTCGCCGATCAGCCGGCGCAGCAGCATGGTGAGGTCGGACAGCGCATCGCCGAGATCGAGAACCTGCGGCCGCAGCGTCTGGCGGCGCGAGAACGCGAGCAGCTGCCGCACCAGCGTGGCGGCGCGGGTCGCGTTCTGCTTGATCTGCATGATGTCCTGGAACGACGGATCGGTCGGCTTGTGCGCGTTGAGCAGGAAGTCGTTGGCCATCATGATGGCGGACAGCACGTTGTTGAAATCGTGCGCGATGCCGCCGGCGAGCTGACCGACCATCTCCATCTTCTGCGACTGGTTGATCTGGTTTTCCAGCGTCCGCCGCTCGGTGGTCTCGAGCAGATAGACGATGGCGGCCTCGGTCTCGCGCTCGTCCTCTTCGACCGCGGTGACGAAGAACTGGCCCCAGCGTTCTTTGGTACCCTCGAGCATTGCGTCGACCGGCGCGATGTCGCCCTGCCCCTCCGCCGCCTGGTTGATGGCCGCAATCAGGAGATTGCGGTCGCGCGCGCTGACGGCGCGGACGATCGATCTGGTGGCGATCGAGTCGGGGGTCAGGCTTTGCGCCAGCTTTGCATAGCGGGCATTGGCGCGCACCACGGCGCCGGCGCGGTCGACCGTCGCGATCGCCATCGGCGTGTGGTCGAAGAAGCGCATGAAGCGCACCTCGGCAGCGCGCTCGGGATCGGAGCGCTCGTCGCGGGCCCGGCTGATCACCAGCGTGCGCGACGGCCCCGGCGCGCCGTCGGCGCCAAAGGCGAGCTTGTGATAGAGCCGCGCCGGCATGGTCTTGCCGGTGCGCATGCGCAGGTCGATGTCAAAAACCTCGGTCTTGACCTCGCCGGGTGCGGCCACGATCGAGGTGAGCAGCGAGGCGCCGTCGCCGGAGACGATGTCGGAGAGTTTCAGGCCGCCGGAGCCGATCTCGGCGAGGTCGTGGTCGAGCCAGTTGGCCAGCGTCGCGTTGACATAGACGAGCTCGCCGGCGCCGTTGACCGAGAAGAAGCCGCAGGGCGCGTGGTCGAGATATTCGATCGCGTGCTGCAGTTCCTGGAACACGTCCTCCTGGCGCTCGCGGTCGCGCGTGATGTCGCCGACCGACCACACCGAATATTTTGCGTCCCGCTTGCCCGCGCCGAGCGGGCGCACCCGCATCCGCAGCCAGCGGCCCGGGCCGCCATCCTCGGCGGCGATGCGCACCTCCTCCTGCAGGCGTTTTCCCTCGCGCGCGGCTTTCAGCAGGCGGAACACCGCCTCGGAGACATCGGGGTTGCCAATGAACACCCGCTCGACCGGGCGCACGTCCTGCAGACCCGTGGCGCCGGTCATGGCGAGATAGGCGGCATTGGCGAACACCACATGGCCGCGCGGATCGGTGACGGCGAGCCCGTCCGGCGCCAGATCGGGCACCTTGGCCATCACGGGATCGTCCGTGGTGCGGTCGGCGAAACGGATGATGCCGGCAGCGAAGGCGAACAGGTTGAACAGCCCGACCATCGCCAGCAGCGCCAGCAGTCCGAGGATATAGGGCTGGGCCTGGGCGCGGCCGATGCTCATCAGAACCAGCGCCGCCACCACCAGTCCGCCGGCGACCAGCAGCACCAGCACGATGCTACCGCTGCGCCGCGGCGGCTCATGCAGGGCCGCTGGTTCGCGGGACGCATCAAGGTCGGAATCGGCGGTCATTGCTGCCACGGCCTGTCCACTCATCATGGCGCGATTCGCACGCCAAACTTCAAGTGACTGAATCGGACCGGCCAGCGCAAGTCCGTCAAACCCCTATTTTACCGTCATTTCACAGTCACGTCCGCCGAGCTGAAAACCCCTGCCGCAGCCGCATCACGTAGCCGATGACTTCGGCCACCGCGTGATAGTGCTCGACCGGGATCTCGTCATCGATCTCGACGGTGGCATAGAGCGCGCGCGCCAGCGGCACGTTCTCCACGATCGGCACGTCGTGCGCGCGGGCGATCTCCCGGATCTTGAGCGCGATCAGGTCGGTGCCCTTGGCGACGCAGACCGGCGCCGCCATGCCGCGCTCATAGGACAGCGCCACCGAAAAGTGGGTCGGGTTGGTGATCACCACGGAGGCTTTTGGCACCGCCGTCATCATGCGCTTCTTCATGCGCTGCTGGCGCAGTTGCCGGATCTTGCCCTTGACGTGCGGATCGCCTTCGGACTGCTTGAACTCCTCCTTCATCTCCTGCAGCGACATCTTCAGCCGCTGGTACCACTGCCGGTACTGGAACAGATAGTCGGCGATCGCGACCAGGGCGAGGATCGCGACCACCGTTCCCATCAGATGCACCGTCATGCTGCTGCTGAGGCCGAGCAGGGTCGCAGGGTCGGCACTGATGAGCGATTCCAGGCGATGCCGCTCCGGCCACAGGATCATGGTCATGACCGTGCCGAGCGCGATCAGCTTGAACAGGCCTTTTGCGAAATTGGCCGCGGCCTGCTTGCCGAACAGCCGGTTGAAACCCGACATCGGCGAGATTTTGGAGAATTTCGGCGTCAGCTGTTCGCTTGACCACACCAGGCGATGCTGGATCATGTTGCCGGCGATCGCGGCCAGCGCCAGCATCAGGATCGGCACGCCGACCGCGCCGATCACGACCAGCCCGAGACTCTTGGCGAGCTGCAACAGGCCCGGCCCGTCGGTCTGGATCATCCAGGAATTGGCGATCAGGTTTTTCAGCGGCGCCATCAGCCCGCCACCGATCTGGTCGGAAAAGGTCGACATGATCAGCGTGCCGCCGGCGATCACGAACCAGGTGTTGACCTCCTGGCTTTTGGCGACGTCGCCACGTTCCAGCGCCTCGTCGAGCCGTTTTTGGGTCGGGTCTTCTGTTTTGTCTTCGTTGTCGCTCTCGTCGGCCATTCATCAAGTCCCTAATTGAGCGGCATCATCTGGTGCATCACGCCGATGAAGTAGTCGAGGAAGGTTCCCATCATCGCCACGATGACGATGCCGAAGATGAGAAAGCCCGCGAAGATCGACAGCGGAACGCCGACGAAATAGACCTGCATCTGCGGCATCAGCCGCGCCAGCACGCCGAGCCCGATGTTGAACACCAGGCCGAAAACCAGAAACGGTGCCGACAGTTGCAGGCCGATCCTGAAGGCGGCGGTGAACGCGCGCGTGGCGAGCGCCGCGACGTCGCCGCTCGGCATGATCTCCCCCGGCGCGAACACCTTGTAGCTGTCGTTGAGCGCCGCAATCACCAGATGATGGCTGTCCGTGGCAAACAGCAGCGTCACCCCGAGCATGGTGAGAAAATTGCCGATCAGCACGCCCTGCTGGCCCTGAGTCGGATCGACCGATTGCACGAATCCGAGCCCCATCTGCTGGGCGATCACGGAGCCGGCGACCTGCAGCGCGGACAGTGTCACCCGCGCGGTTGCCCCCAGCACGATGCCGATCACGATCTCGTGCACCATCAGCACCATCAGCGCCGCCATCGACTGCAGGTCGACCTGGTAGGCGGCACGGTGCAGCGGCAGGATGATCAAGGTGAGCAGGAGCGC
>Ga0335071_10007646_pt1 | contig 11119 bp, 7 predicted proteins | sample Lox_Sample_15_FD_206724 | JGI IMG/M metagenome (GOLD analysis project Ga0335071, IMG submission 206724) | Soil microbial communities from Loxahatchee National Wildlife Refuge, Florida, United States - Lox_Sample_1.5 | ecosystem: Environmental > Terrestrial > Soil > Wetlands | place: USA: Florida...
CAGCAGCGGTCCGCCTGAGCGGCCCGCGCCGCGGCGCTACCGGCCCGGCTCGATGTGCATCCCCTTGGGGATGATGACGATGCCGCTCTCGCTCACGTGGAACTGGCGGCGGTCCTTCTCCAGGTCGTAGCCGATGGTGGTGCCGGCGGGGATGTCCACGTGCTTGTCGATGATGGCCCGGCGGATCTTGCAGTGCCGGCCGATGTTGACGTTCTCGAAGACGATCGAGTCCTCCACCACCGTGTAGCTGTTCACCCGCACCTTGGGTGAGATGATGGAATGGTGCACCTGACCGCCAGAGATGATGCAGCCCTCGGAGATGAGGGAGTTTGTGGCCTGGCCCACCCGCCCCTCGTTCTCCAGCCGGAAGACGAACTTGGCGGGCGGGTAGTTGTACTGCACGGTGTAGATGGGCCAGTCGTAGTTGTAGAGCGAGAAGATGGGATCGACGGCCACGAGGTCCATGTTGGCCTGGTAGTAGGCGTCGATGCTCCCCACGTCGCGCCAGTAGCCGCGTTCGCGCTCCGACTGCCCGGGCACGACGTTCCGGGCGAAGTCGTAGACGAACACCTTCTTGCGCTGGTACATCGAGGCGACGATCGATTTGCCGAAGTCGTGGGCGCTGTTGGGATCGCCGGCGTCGCGGACGATCTCCTGGACCAGCGCCTGGGTGGTGAAGAGGTAGTTTCCCATCGAGGCCAGGCAGCGGGTCGGCTCGCCGGGCACGGTCTTGGCCCCGACCTTGGGCTTCTCCACGAAGCCGATCATCCGGTTCTCGGAGTCGACCTCGATGATCCCGAACTCCCCCGCCTCCTCGACGGGCACCGGGATGGCAGCCACGGTCAGATCCGCTTGCTTGTCGAGGTGGTACTGGAGCATCTGCCGCACGTCCATGCGGTAGATGTTGTCGGCGCCGAAGACGAGCAGGTAATCGGGCTCCTCGTCGGTGATGATGTTCAGGTTCTGGTAGATGGCGTCGGCCGACCCGGCGAACCACTTCGGCCCCACCCGCATCTGGGCCGGGACGATCTCGACGTACTGGTTGAGGAGGGCGGTGAGCCGCCAGGCCCGCTGTATATGCGTGTTGAGCGACTCCGACTTGTACTGGACCAGCACCTTCATCTTCAGGAACCCGGAGTTGGCGAGGTTCGAGAGGACGAAGTCGATGATCCGGTACCGCCCCCCGAAGGGAACCGCCGGCTTGGCCCGCTCGCGGGTGAGCGGGTCGAGGCGACGGCCCTCACCCCCGGCCAGGATCATGGCGAGCACGTTCATGGGAATGCCTCGTCGACGTCCCGCTCACCTCGGCGTCCCGGCGTCGCGGCCCGCGAGATGGAACGGTGGGTGACGTACGCCTCCGAGCCCGATGCTACGCACCGGAGAGGACCGGGGCAAGGAAGCCGCCCGAGGGCAAATCCCGACCTGCCTCGCCCGCGTCGTCACGTAGACGCACGCCCGCGCCGAGCGCAACCATTCTTCCGGGGATCCCCGGCCATGGGCGGTCCTAGGGCGCCCGCAGCGCCGGGGCGTGGGCAGCCTCGTGGGCCAGCAACCAGCGCTTCCGGTCCGTCCCTCCGCCATAGCCGCCCAGGCCCCCGTTGACCGCCACCACCCTGTGGCATGGTACGAGGATGGGAACCGGGTTCTGGTGGTTGGCCCCGCCTACCGCCCGGGCCCCGCTGCCGATCTGCCGGGCGATCTCGCCGTAGGTTCGGACCTCGCCGAAGGGAATGGCGAGGAGCGCCTTCCAGACCGCCTGCTGGAAGGGCGTTCCCCTGAGGTAGAGCGCCGGCACGCTCGGCGGTCGACCCGCGAAGTACTCGGTCAGCGCCTCCTCTGCGGCCTCGAGGTGGGCCCGGGCCCGGGCGGAAACCCCGCCCTGCACGGGCCCGGCGGCGGAGAACGAGATGCCGAACACACCCTCCTCGCCCGCCTCGACGGTGAGAGGCCCGATCGGGGATCGATAGCGGAGCCGGGCGGTCATGATGCGTCACCCGCCTCCGGAGCCACACCGGCGCTCTCCGCCTCGAACCGGGTCAGCACGTCCGCGATCTCGGCATTGGCCTGCCGCAGCAGATCGGCTTTCTCGCGGAAGGGGAGAAAAGCGCTCTTGAACCCCTGCACCAGCAGGGTGCAGAGATCGTCCAGGGAGAAGCCCATCTCCCGGTGCGCCACGAGGAGCTCCTTGGTCATGGTGGTATCGGTGATGAGCCGGTTGTCGGTGTTCACCGAAACCCGCAGCCCGAAGTCGAAGTAGAACTTGAGTGGGTGGCTCTTGAACGAGGTCACCGAGCCGGTCTGCAGGTTGGAGGAGGGGCACATCTCGAGCGGGATGCGGTGGTCGTTCAGGTAGTTGAGCAGCTCGCCGTTCTCCCGCAGCCGCACGCCGTGTCCGATGCGGTGGGCGCCGCAGTAGTGCACCGCCTGGGCAATGGACTCCGGGCCGTATGCTTCCCCGGCGTGGATGGTGACGTTGACGTTGTTGTCCAGGATGAGCTGCACCGCCTCGCGGTGGCGCCGGGCCGGGTGTCCTTCCTCCGCACCGGCCAGGTCGAAGCCCACCACTCCCTTGCCCTTGTAGGCCACCGCCAGCTCCGCCAGCCGGACCGAGGTCTGCGGGTCGACGTGGCGGATACCGCAGATGATGACGTTCGAGCGGAGCCCGGTCTCCCGGCTGGCGTCGCGAAGCCCGAGGAGCACCGCGTCGACGATGGTGGTGGGCTTGAGGCCGCGGCGGGTGTGCAGCACCGGGGAGTAGCGCACCTCCAGGTAGCGGACGTTCTCCTCGGCGGCGTCCAACGCCAGCTCGTAGGCGGCCCGGTAGAGGGCCTCCTCGGTCTGCAGCACCGCCAGGGTGACCTCGAAGGCGGTGAGGTAGTCCTCCAGCGAGGCGCAGTTCTCGCCCATGTGGATGGCGCGGGCCAGCCCTTCCGGCGTATCGGCGGGGAGGCGGACACTCTGCTCCTCGGCGAGAGCGAGGATGGTGGAGAGGCGCAACGAGCCATCGAGGTGGCAGTGCAGGTCGGTCTTGGGGAGCGCCCGGATCAGGCCCTCGGTGACGGGTGGGCGGGGGCGATGGGACTCGGGGCCGGACATCGCCACCATCATACGCCCGGTCACCCGAGCGTGAGAAAGCGCACCAGCACCCGCTTATCGCCGATGGCGAAGCGGACGGTGGCCTTCCGGTCCGTCCCCGTCCCCTCGCAGGCGAGCACCGTCCCCTCGCCGAACTGGGCGTGGTGGACGCGGGCGCCGCGGGCGAGGGAGCCGGCCCCCTCGTCGCGCTGGTCATAGGAGTAATCGACGGTCGGCTCGTCTCCCCGGGAGGGCGAGGTGCGTGGTGGCGGCCACGCCTCCCTTCCTCTCCCCTCCTCCCCGTCCAGCTCGACGTGCGGCTCGCCGGGGAGCGCCCCGGGGTGACGGCGGATGAGGGGGGGGCGCGCCCGGGCCTCCCGGGCGCGGACCTCGCGGGCCACCGCTTCCCCGAACAGCTCCGGGGGAAGATCCTGGAGGAAGCGCGAGGGTCTCGCCTCGCGATAGGAGGGCCCGCCCTCGCCGTAACCGATCCGCCGCCGGGCCAGGGAGAGGGTGAGCCGCCGCTTGGCACGGGTCATCCCCACGTAGCAAAGCCGCCGCTCCTCGTCGAGGCTCTCGGCCCGCTCTCCGGCGCTCTCCTCGGCCCAGGGCCGCTCGTGGGGAAGCGTCCCCTCCTCCAGCCCGGCCAAGAACACCGCTTCGAACTCCAGTCCCTTGGCGGCGTGGAGGGTCATGAGCGCCACCCGCCCCTCCGGCGCCTCCCCGTCCGCCTCGCCGAGGAGGGCGATCCGCTCGAGGAAGCGGGCCAGGGGTGGTGGCCGCACCTCGTCCAGGTCGCGCGGTGGTGGCTCCCCCAGGATCGACTCGTCGAACTCGCGGGCGGCGGCCACCAGCTCGGCCAGGTTCTCCGCCCGCTCGGTCGCCTCGTCGGTGTGCTCGGCGGCGAGCCGGGACAAGAGTCCGGTACGCGAGAGCACCTCCTGTACCGCCACTCCGGCGTCGAGCGCCGGCACGTCGGCGGCGAGGCCGACGAGGAGCGAGCGCAGCTCGGAGAGGGTCCGGCGGGCGGCGGGCTTCAGCCCCTCGACCGAATCCGCCTCGCCGAGCGCCTCGAACAGCGAGCTTTGGCGAGCGGCGGCGTGGGACTGGAGCCGCTCCAGGCTCTTCTCGCCGATGCCTCGCGCCGGCCGGTTGACGATCCGCTCGAGGTCCAGGTCAGAGCGGGGGGAGAGCGCGAGGCGCAGGTAAGCGGCCGCGTCCTTCACCTCGGCGCGCTCGTAGAAGCTCGTTCCCCGGACCACCGAGTAGGGAATGCGCGCCGCCCGGAAGGCGGCCTCGATGGGCCGCGACTGGGCGTTGGTCCGGTAAAGCACCGCGACCTCGTCCCCGGAGGTGCCGCGCGCCCGCTCCTCGGCCACCGCCCGGGCGATGCGCTCTGCCTCGAGCCCCTCGTCCTCGCCCACGAGCAGATCCAGGGGCGCTCCGGCCCCGGCCTCGGTCCAGAGCCTCTTCTCGCGCCTCCGACCGGCGCGGGAGATGACGGCGTAGGCCGCGTCGAGGATGTTGCGGGTGGACCGGTAGTTCTGCTCCAGCTTGACGATCCGGGTGCCGGGGAAGTCCTGGTCGAAGCCGAGGATGTTCCCGACATCGGCGCCGCGCCAGCGATAGATGGCCTGGTCGTCGTCGCCCACCACGCAGACGTTCCGCTTCTCACCGGCGAGGAGCTTGAGGAGCCGGTACTGGGCAGGGTTCGTGTCCTGGAACTCGTCCACGAGGAGGTGCCGGAACCGGCCTGCCCAGCGGGCGCGCAGGGCCGGGTCCCCCTCGAGGAGCCGGGCCGGAAGAAGCAGCAGATCGCCGAAGTCGACCGCCCCGGCCCGGCGCAGGGCGGCGCGGTAGCGCTCGTAGAGGTCGCGATCGCGCTCGGCCCTCGGGTCGCCGACCGGGGGGGGCAGGTCCTCGGGGATGAGCCCGTGGTTCTTGAAGCGATCGATGCGGGAGAGGAGGTCGCGCGGGGAGAGATCGTCGTCGGCGCCGCTCTCCGAGAGGACGCGCTTGGCCAGCCGGAGCTGGTCGTCGTCGTCGTAGATGGGGAAGGAGGGGGAGAGGCCGGCCCGGGCCGCCTCGCGGCGCAGGAAGCGCGCGCCGAAAGCGTGGAAGGTCTGGACCCACAGGTCGGCGCCCAGCACCGGGCCGAGAAGGCCCTCGAGCCGGGTCCGCATCTCGCCGGCCGCCTTGTTGGTGAAGGTGACCGCCAGGATGTGCCAGGGGAACACTCCCAGCTCCTTCACTAGGCGGGCGATGCGGTGGACGATGACCCGCGTCTTCCCGCTTCCGGCGCCGGCCAGGACGAGGAGCGGCCCCTCCCCGTGCAGCACCGCCTCGCGCTGGGCGTCGTTCAGGTCTTCGAGCAGGTCTTGGGCGGAGTCTTCTCCCATGGAAGGCGGGAACATAGTCCATCCGGCCGACGTCTGCGCGGCACCGTCGCCCGCCCGGCTCCCTTCCCGGTGTATGGTGGTCGGGGGATCTTCTCATGCCCGCATTGCTCTTCGTGACCCCCATGACGCCCGGCCGCGCCAGCGGGGGGGCGCTGGCATCGCTGGCCGTCCTGCGCGCCCTGCGCGGAAGGGGCTGGGACCTGCACCTCGTCCAGAACTCCAATGCCCCGCCGTCCGAGGAGGTCGCGGCCCTTTGCCGGGAGGTGACCATCGTCCACCGCCCGGATCGCGTGACCGCCCCGCTCGGCACCGGGCTGAGCAGGCTGCTGCGGTGCGGATACTGGCCCAAGTACCAGCGTGAGGTGCGAGAGACGGTGGAGCGGCTCCTCCTCAAGGGCGGGTACGATCTGCTCCTCCTCGATCACCTGCTTTCGGTCGAGTACGGGCGCTTCGCCCGGGAGGCCGGATTCGCCCTCCCCATCGTCCTCCGCGCCCACAACGTCGAGAGCCAGCTCGAGGCGCGGGGGCTCCCCCACCTGCGGAGCCCGCGGCTCGTTGCCGAGTCCCTGGCCCGCCTCCGCCGCCTCCGGGCCATCGAGTCGAGCCTGGCTCGCTACTGCGACCTCGCCCTGGCGATCTCCGCCCTCGATGCCCGGCAGCTCGGGGCGTGGAATCCGGGGCTGCCGGTCGAGGTCCTGCCGTCCCCGGCCGACACCGATCATTTCCGGCCCGGGCCAAAGGTGCCGGCGGGGAAGGAGATCGTCTTCATCGGTGGAATGAACTGGCGTCCGAATGCCCACGGGATCTGCTGGTTCGTGGAGGAGGTGCTCTGGCGAGTGTTCTCTCGCCACCCGGAGGCGCACCTCACGGTCATCGGCGACTCGCCACCCGACCGGCTCCGGAGCCGCCCGGGCGTGTCGGCGCTGGGGTTCGTCCCCGACGAGCGGGCGATCATGGCCCGGGCGCGGGTGGTGATCGTGCCCATTCGCTTCGGTAGCGGGGTGCGGATCAAGATCCTGAACTCGCTGACGATGGGGAAGGCGGTGGTGTCGACCGGCGTCGGAGCGGAGGGGATCCCGGTCCAGGACGGGGAATCGATCCTCATCGCCGACGACGGGCCCGCCTTCGCCGAGGCGGTTTGCAGGCTGCTCGAGGACGACGCCCTGGTGGCTCGCCTGGCCCGGAACGGCCCACGCCTGTGCCTCGAGCAGCACGGCCCGCTCCCCTTTGCCGAGCGGCTCGACGCCCTCTTGCGAGGGGTGCTGCGCCGTGCCGCGTCCCCGGCGGCCTGAGCCGGGAGCGAGGCCGGTGCGCCGGCCCCGGCCGGGCGGTACATTCGGTCGGTGGCGCCCCCCGTCCGCATCCTCCCCTTCGGTGGCCTCGGCGAGATCGGCATGAACTGCATGGCCGTCGAGTGCGACGGCCGGATCGCGGTGATCGATTGCGGCATCCTCTTCCCCAACGAGCCCATCGGGGTGGACGTGATCGCCCCCGACCTCAGCTGGCTGCGGGAGCGGCGCGAGAGGGTCGGCGCCGTCTTCCTCACCCATGGTCACGAGGACCACATCGGCGCGCTCCCTTTCCTCCTCCGCGAGGTGCCCGTGCCGGTCTATGGCACCGCCTTCACCCTGGCGCTCCTCCGGCCGCGGCTTTCCGAGGCCGGGGTGGACGCCGACCTGCGCCTGGTTTCGCCCGGGGACGTGCGGCCGGCCGGCGAGAATTCGCCCATCGTCGCCCGCTTCTTCTCCGTCACCCATTCCATCCCCGACGCCTGCGGTCTGGCCCTCTCCACGCCCCAGGGGACCCTGCTTCACTCCGGTGACTTCAAGATCGACCCCACCCCGGTCCGCGGCCCGACCACCGACCTCGCCGCCATCGAGGCCCTGGGGCACGAGGGAGTACGGCTCCTCCTCTCCGACTCCACCAACGCGGAGCGGCCGGGAAGCTCCCGCTCCGAAGCGCTGGTCGGGCCTGCCCTGGAGGCAGCCTTCGAGGGAGCCCGGGGCCGGGTGCTGGTGGCCTGCTTCGCCAGCAACGTACAGCGGATCCAGGGGGTGGTGAATGCGGCCCGGGCCTTCGGGCGAAGGGTCGCCTTCCTGGGACGGTCGATGGAAGCCAACGTGGGCATCGCCTGCGAGCTCAGGTACCTGGACCTGCCCGAGTGGATGCCGGCCACCGCCCAGGAGGCGCGTCAGCTGCCCCCCCAAGAGGTCTGCGTCCTCACCACCGGCACCCAGGGCGAGCCACGCAGCGCCCTGGCGCGGCTGGCCCGCGGCGATCACCCCGACCTCACCATCCTCCCCGGCGACCGGGTCATCCTCTCCTCGCGCTTCATCCCCGGCAACGAAGTCGCGGTGGGCCAGGTGGTGAATGACCTCTGCCGGCGCGGGGCCGAGGTGATCACTGAGAGCCAGCTTCCCCTGCACGTCTCCGGCCATGCCCAGGAGGCGGAGCAGCGGCGGCTCATCGCCCTGGCCCGGCCCTCCTCCTTCGTGCCCATTCACGGAGAGTATCGACACCTGGCTCGCCACGCGGCCCACGCCGCCGCCGAGGGCGTACCCTCGTGCCGGGTGCTGAGCGACGGCCAGGTGCTGGAGCTCGGCGACGGCGGGGCAGAGATCCTGTCGGAGCAGGTCCCGACCGGCCGCGTCTACACCGACCGGGAGCTCCTCCTCGGCGCCGACATCGGAGCGCTGGTGGTACGCGACCGCCGCCTCCTGGCCGAATCGGGGCTGTGCATCGCCGTCTTGGCGGTGGAGCGACAGAGCGGGGCGGTGGTCCGCGGGCCGGAGCTCTTCGCCCGGGGGGTGGCCGGGTTCGAGGGGGAGGAGGAGGAGCTTCGCGGAGAGATCCTCCGTGCCCTGGAAGATCTGTCCCCCACCGCCCGTGCCTCGGTGGAAGAGGTCCAGGAATCGGTGCGCCTCGCGGTGCGCCGCTTCTTCCGGCGCACCACCGGCCGCCGCCCGACGGTGCTGCCGGTGGTGCTGGAGCTGTGATGGCCGGCCCGTGCCACGACAGCCCGGCCTCGACCGGCCCGGGGGCGGACCGGCAGCGGAGCACCGCCACCCGCTAGATCCGGGTCGACGACGTCGCCGCCGCGGCGCTGGGCCGGGAGAGCACCTCGCCCCAGTCGAGCCGACCGGTGAGCTGCATGACCACGAAGAGCGTCACCACGGCGCCGACGGCGATGGAGAGGCCGGTATAGCCCTCGAAGAAGAAGGTGAAGGAGAAGAGGACCAGGTAGACGAGCTGGGGGAGAGCGAAGGTGGTGAGCGCCAGGCGCAGGCCCACGAAGAGCCTCGCGTAGGAGGCCACGAGCACCACCGAGGCGACCGAGGCGATGGCGAAGGAGCTCGCCACCTCCAGGTGGTCGATGAGGTAGGCGAAAAGCAGGTGGAAGGCGAAGAAGGCGCAGCCGAGGAGGAAGTAGTTGACCGGGTGGATGGACCGGCGCCGGGCGGCGAGGACCATGCCCAGGAAGAAGAAGAAGAAGAGTAGCGAGACCGGGGCGAAGAAGGTGATCTTCGAGGCGAGCGGGCCGGGGTTGAGCCGCTGGGGGAGCTCGATCCCCACGATGGCGGTGGAGACGATCTGGTCGAAGCGCCAGCTCCCGCTGTAGCCCCGGCCCGCATCGCGGTGAGTGGTGGGGGAGAGCGTGCCGGCCGGAAAGTCGACGTCGGCGAAGTCCGCGTTCACGGTGAGGGAGAAGCCCCTGGCCCGCCCCGGCTCCGGGCCGAGCCCCTCGCCTGGCTTGCCGTAGCTCCAGCGGCTCGTGCCCCGGGCGCGATAGGTGACCTCGAACTCCTCGACGGCACCGGCGCCGACGGGCCGGCGGAGGCGAGCGCCCTCCTCGACGAAGGTCACCTCCCAGGGCTTCCCGTCCGCCCCTCGCACCTCGAAGCCATCGTAGGTCACGCCCTTCTCCACCGGGAAGAGAATGTCGACGACCCGTTCCTGGCCCGTGTCGTTGCGGAAGGCGTACCCCCCCTCGAAGGTCACCCCGTAGGTCGGGAACCAGAGGAGCCCTTTTCGTCTCTGCTCCATGGCCAGCGTGGCGGTGAGATCCGAGCGGACGAGAGGCAAGGGGTGCGTCACGGTGACCTCCGCATCAGAGGTGTCGGTGACCGCGTTCCCGCTCGAGTCAGTACGCCGGCCGGTCCTCCGCTCGAGGTGGGTCTCGGTGAAGGTGGCGAAGGGGGGCGCCTGATCGAGCTCGGGGCCCCACAGCGCCCGGACGTCGCCCCCCAGGTCGCTCTGCGAGCCCTGGGTTCGCAGGGCGAGGGTGGCGCCGAGGATGGCCCAGGCCGCGGCGCAGCAGAACCAGACGAAGCCGATCCCCAGGAGACGTCTCATGCGCGGCGCGTTAGCAAGGCCTGGGCCGCGGCGAACGGTCCGCTTACCGCCGGGATGGCCGCACTGGCTCTCGCCGGACACGCCCCCCCGTGGCCGCCCGGACGCACCCCGCATTGCCCGCCCACCCCTGCTCTGCTAGATCCCCGCCCCTCGCATGGCCACCCGTGTTCACATCCGCACCCTCGGCTGCCCCAAGAACCGGGTCGACTCCGAGGTCATGCTCGGCACCCTGTCCGAGGCCGGCTTCCGGCTGGTGGAGGACCCCAGCGAGGCCGAGGTGGTAGTCATCAATACCTGCGGGTTCATAGAGAGCGCCCAGGTGGAGTCGATCGACGCCATCTTGGAGCTGGCCGAGCTGAAGCGGACCGGCCGCCTGAAGAAGCTGGTGGTCACGGGCTGCCTGGTGCAACGGCATGCGGAGGAGCTCGCCCGCAACCTCCCCGAGGTGGACCACTTCCTGGGGACGGGCGCCTATCCCGAGGTGGCCCGCATCGTCCGGGACGCCCAGGCCAAGCGGCTGGTGGTGCCCGACCCGGAATTCGTGCATTCCGCTCAGACACCGAGGGTGAACTCACTCCCCGGCCACACCGCCTACCTCAAGATCGCCGAGGGCTGTGACAACGACTGCGCCTTCTGCATCATCCCCCGGCTACGCGGCAAGCAGCGCTCCCGCACGATCGATGACCTCCTCGCCGAGGCGACGAACCTCGCCTCCCAGGGGGTGCTCGAGCTCTCGCTCATCGCCCAGGACCTGACCGCCTACGGCTACGACCTGCCGGGGAAGATCCGGCTGCACCATCTGCTCCCCGAGCTGTGCCGGGTGAAGGGAATCCGCTGGATCCGGCTGCACTACGCTTACCCGCGGGACGTGCCCGAGCCGCTCCTCACGGTCCTGGCCGAGGAGCCGAAGATCGCCAAGTACCTGGATCTCCCGCTCCAGCATTCCTCCGATCGGCTGCTCCGGACCATGCGTCGGGGGCGTGACTCGGCCTTCCTGCGGGATCTTCTGGGAAGGCTGCGGGCCCGGGTCCCGGGGATCGCCCTGCGAACCTCGCTCATCGTCGGCCTTCCCGGAGAGACCGCGGAGGACTTCGACGATCTGCGCCGCTTCGTCGCCGAGCAGCGTTTCGAGCGGCTCGGGGTCTTCGAGTACTCGCGCGAGGAGGGGACCGCCGCCGCCCTGCTCCCCGGCCAGGTCCCGGAGCGGATCAAGCGGGCGCGCTTCGAAGAGTTGATGGAGTTGCAACGCGAGATCTCGCACCAGCACCAGCGTGCGCTCCTCGGCCGGCGGC
>Ga0335071_10007647_pt1 | contig 11119 bp, 9 predicted proteins | sample Lox_Sample_15_FD_206724 | JGI IMG/M metagenome (GOLD analysis project Ga0335071, IMG submission 206724) | Soil microbial communities from Loxahatchee National Wildlife Refuge, Florida, United States - Lox_Sample_1.5 | ecosystem: Environmental > Terrestrial > Soil > Wetlands | place: USA: Florida...
CCTTGCGGATTCTCGAAGGACGGACTGCCCGTCGGCCTGCAGATCGTCGGCCGGATGTTCGACGATGCGGGCGTCCTGGCCGCTTCCTACGCCTATGAGATGGCCGACCCGCACAGCGAGAAAGCGCCGAAGGGGTTCTGAGGCATCTTGCGCGGCTGAACATTTTGCGTATCGTGCGCGCCATGAACTCGCACTGCGCATCCTCGCGACGCCGTACCACCTTCCGATGGGGTGGCTGAGCGCGCGCGTTTTTTGCGACGACTTTCACGAAGCCCCGCCGGATCGCGCGGGGCTTTTTCGTTGAAGGGGGTTCCTCGCTGTCCGGTTCTGCCAAAAGGAGAACGACATGGACATGCCGAGATTGCACATGCAGGTGGAAGAGACCTGCATGAACGCCTGGCCGGCGCTGAAGGAAATCTTCTACGACGGCTGGCTGATCCGCCTCGCCAACGGACAGACTCGCCGGACGAATTCGGTGAACGTCATCGGCAAGGCGAACCGCGCGCTTGCCGACAAGATCGCCTATTGCGAGGACGTCTACCGCGCACACGGCCAGCCGGCGTACTTCCGTATCCTTTCCAACGCCGCCAACGAGCTCGACGCCGCGCTCGCGGCGCGCGGCTACGCCAGGGAGGACGAGACATGCACCCTGTTCATGAACTTCAGGCGCGATCATCCTCCGGATCGCGACCGCGCGATCGCGGTCGAGGTCCACGAAGGCAGACCGCCGGCCGCCTGGCTGAAAGCGCATCGGCTTCTGACGCGCCGGACGCCCGAGGAGGCGCGCGCCTTGCACGCCGTGCTCGACAATCTGGCTATCCCGGCCTTCTTCGGCGAGGCGCGTGACGAGGATGGCGAGATCGCCTCGGTCGCCTTTGCGGCGATCCACGAACGGATGATGTGTCTGCAATGGGTCGTGACCGATCCGGAGCAACGCCGCCGCGGACTGTCCCGGGCTACGCTCTCGGCGCTGCTCCAGCGCGGCCGGGAGATGGGCGCGACCGGCGCCTGCCTGCAGGTGGTGGCGGCGAATGTCTCTGCCATTCGGCTCTATGAGAGTCTAGGATTCGGCTGCGAACTGTACCGGTATCACTACAGGGTGCGATGACCTCGGAAGTCCTGACTCTCGATGAGATGTATGCCGCGGACCGCTATGCGGCAGCACACGGCACGCCGTCCTTCGCGCTGATGGAACAGGCCGGACTCTCGGTTGCGAACGAAATCTGCAAGCGCTGGACGCCGCGTCCCTGCGCGGTCCTGTGCGGGCCGGGCAACAATGGCGGCGACGGCTTCGTTGTCGCGCACCATCTCAACGCCCGCGGCTGGGACGTCTGGGTCGAGAGTCTCGCCGACGTCGCATCTCTGAAGGGCGACGCCGCGCTGATGGCGCGACGCTGGTCCGGCGAAACCATTGCGCTGGACGGCAGCGACCGCGTCGCCGAACTGTTCGTCGATGCGCTGTTCGGCGCCGGCCTGTCGCGACCTCTCGAAGGCGCGGCGCGCCGGTTGGCGCTCAATTCGCCAGCGGACAAGCATCGCATCGTCGCTATCGACGTGCCGAGCGGCATCCACGGCGACACGGCGCGGGCGTTCGACGGCGTCGCGTTTCATGCCGCTCTGACCGTGACGTTCTTTCGCAAGAAGCCGGCACATCTTCTGCTGCCGGCGCGGGAATTCTGCGGCGAGGTCGTTGTCGCGGACATCGGCATTCCCGATGCGGCATTGGACGAGATCAAGCCGACGCTGTTCGAAAACGGTCCGGCGCTGTGGCGCTATCCCTGGCCGAAGGCGGCCGGACACAAATACGCCCGCGGTCACTGCGTCGTCGTCAGCGGGCCGGCGCATGCGACCGGTGCGGCACGGCTCGCGGCGCGCGGCGCCCTGCGCGTCGGCGCGGGATTGGTCAGCGTCGCCAGTCCGCCCGACGCCGTCCCGGTGAACGCCGCCGCGCTGACGGCGATCATGGTGAAGCCGTTCGCAGGCGCCGCGGGTCTCGCCGACCTGCTGAAAGACAAGCGGTTCAACGCCGTGGTCATCGGTCCCGGCTGCGGCGTCGGACGCGCAACCAAGGATCTGGTCGCGGCCGCGCTGGAAAGCGGCGCATCTGTCGTGCTCGATGCCGATGCGCTGACGTCGTTCCAGGACGAACCGCAGGCGCTGATCGGGTTGCTGCACGAGAACGCCGTACTGACTCCCCATCAGGGCGAGTTCAAACGGATTTTTCCCAAGACGCTCGCAGCGTCGCGCAACAAGGCGGAGGCCGCGCGCGCCGCCGCCGCTGCCGCCGGCTGCACGGTCTTGCTGAAGGGCGCCGACACCGTCATTTCGTCTCCGGGAGGTCGCGCGGCCATCAACAGCAATGCGCCGGCCGCATTGGCGACCGCCGGCTCCGGCGATGTACTTGCAGGCTTCATCGGTGGTTTGATGGCGCAGGGCCTCGAGGCTTTCGATGCGGCCGCGATGGCCGCCTGGCTGCATGGAGAAGCCGCAAACATGTTCGGGACCGGACTGATCGCCGAAGATCTTCCAGAACAGCTTCCGGCGGTTCTGCGCGCGCTGGAAGACAATGACTGACGTTTCGATCCGTTACGCGGAGCAGGCCGATCTGCCGGAACTGCTCGCCATCTACAATCACTATGTGATCAACACGCCGGTGACGTTCGACCTGGAGCCGCGCACCCTGGCCCAGCGGCAGGAATGGCTCGACGGATTCGCCCGCACGGGGCGCTATCGTTGTTTCGTGGCGGAGCGTTCAGGTCGCCCGATCGGCTGGGTCTGCTCCGCACGCTTTAAAGAGAAGGCCGCCTACGACACCAGCATTGAGGCCAGCATCTATGTGGCGCCGGACGAGGTCGGGAAAGGTCTGGGCCGACGCCTCTACCGGACGCTCTTCGACGCGCTGGACGGGGAAGACGTCCACCGGATTTTCGGCGGGGTGACGCTGCCGAATCCGGCTTCGGTCGGGCTGCACCTGGCCATGGGCTTCGAGCATGTCGGGACCTACAATGAGATCGGCCGGAAATTCGGCAAATTCTGGGATGTGGGCCTTTATCTGAAGCCGGGGCGCTAGGCCCTAGCACCATGCGAAAACCCCTGATATAGGGGCGCCCTTCCGGCGGTTCGGCCTCAAAAATCGGCCCCGGCATGGCTCGGACGCGGACGTGGCGGAACTGGTAGACGCGCTGGATTTAGGTTCCAGTGACGAAAGTCGTGGGGGTTCAAGTCCCTCCGCCCGCACCAATCGGAGCTGGATTTAGTCAGGGATCGAAGCAATGCAAATCACATCGACCGTTTCCGAGGGACTGCGCCGCGAATTCAAAGTCGTCATTCCCCAGGATGACCTCAGCGACCGCCTGACGGGCAAGCTCGCGGAGATGCAGCCGCGGCTTCACCTCAAGGGCTTTCGTCCCGGCAAGGCTCCGGTCTCCTTCCTCAAGAAGACTTACGGCAAGTCGATGATGAACGAGATCGTCGAGGCGGCGGTCAACGAATCCAGCCAGAAGGCGATCGCGGACAATTCGCTCAAGCCCGCGACGCCGCCCAAGGTGGATCTCGTCAGCGAGTACCAGCAGGTCGTCGACGGCAAGTCGGACCTGGAATTCACGGTCAAGGTCGACCTGATGCCCGAGTTCGAACTCGCGGACGTCTCCAAGCTCAAGGTCGAGCGCCTGGTGAGCGACGTGCAGGACGCCGACGTCGACGACGCCCTCAACCGTCTCGCCGAGCAGGCCAAGACCTACTCACCTCGGGAACAGGGCGCCGCATCCGAAAAGGGCGACGTCGTCGTCATCAACTTCGTCGGCAAGGTGGACGGAGTCGAATTTCCCGGCGGCAAGGCTGAAGACTTCCAGCTCAACCTCGGCAGCGGCCAGCTCATCCCCGGATTTGAAGACCAGCTCACCCGCACCAAGGCCGGCGAGGCGCGCGAAGTGAAGGTCACCTTCCCCGCCGACTATCCCGAAGCGAGCCTTGCCGGCAAGGACGCCGTCTTCGACGTCACGGTCAAGGAAGTGAAAAGGCCGGATCCTGTCTCCATCGACGCGGAACTCGCCAAGAAGATGGGCTTCGACGACCTCGGAACGCTCAAGGACCGCGTGCGCGAGCAGTTGAAGTCGGATTTCGGCCGCGCCAGCCGCCTGCACATGAAGCGTCGCATCCTGGACGCGCTCGATTCGTCGCATTCCTTCGAACTGCCGCCGGCCATGGTCGAGAGCGAGTTCGACGGCATCTGGAAGCAGGTGGAGGCGGAGCTCAAGCGCGAAGGCAAATCCGCGGAAGACGAGGGCAAGAGCGAGGACGAGCTCAAGAAGGAGTATCGCCAGATCGCCGAGCGCCGCGTGCGTCTCGGCCTGGTGCTCGCGCGTGTGGGCGAGCAGAACGGGATCACCGTCGCGCAGGACGAAGTGCAGCGCGCGATCATGGCGCGCGCGCGCCAGTTCCCGGGACAGGAACAGCAGGTGTTCAATTTCTATTCGAACAATCCGCAAGCCGCCGCGGAGATCCGCGCGCCGATCTTCGAAGACAAGGTCGTCGACTTCATCGCCGAGTTGGCCCAGGTGACCGACAAGCCGGTGGACCGCGAAACCCTGTTCATGGATCCGGACGAAGCCGCCGAGAAGTTGAAGGGCGCGTGAGCGCAAACGCGTTGTCGTAGCGGCAACGCGGCGCATTTGCCATTCAATAACCCTTCGTGTGGAATGGTCGCAAACGCGTTGGCGGCTCTATATATGTGAGATTGACGCGCGCTGAGGCGCGTTGGAGTCTCGGCTCGACGACGAATCGAAAGGCTTGGGTGCCATGGCAGACCCGCGCGACGTTTACATGAACACACTGGTTCCGATGGTGGTGGAGCAGACCGCCCGCGGCGAACGCGCCTACGACATCTATTCGCGCCTGCTCAAGGAGCGGATCGTCTTCATCACGGGTCCGATCGAAGACTATGGCGCGAGCCTGCTGACGGCGCAGCTTCTCTTTCTTGAGGCGGAAAACCCCAAGAAAGAAATCCACATGTACATCAATTCGCCGGGCGGCGTCGTGACGGCGGGTCTCGCGATCTACGACTCGATGCAGCTGATCCGCCCGCCGGTCCAGACTTTCTGCGTCGGGCAGGCGGCAAGCGCCGCCTCGCTGCTGCTGATGGCGGGCAAGAAGGGTCAGCGGTTCGCGCTCCCCAATGCGCGCGTACTCGTCCACCAGCCGAGCGCTTCCTACTACGGCCAGGCCGCCGACATCGCCCGGCACGCCCAGGAAGTCGTCAAGCTCAAGCACCGGCTGAACGAGATTTACGCTAAACACACCGGCCGGACCGTGGCCGAAATCGAGAAAGCGCTGGATCGCGATACCTATATGACCGCGGAGGAAGCCAAGGCTTTCGGCCTGATCGACGAGATCATGACGCGCCGTCCGGAAGGTCCGGAGGTCGGTTAAACCACCTAACCCGTCGAATTCTCGGGAGATTTGGCCGAATTAAACAAATCTTGATCCGCTCGGCGCTAACGTGGTCGAATGAACTAGAATGCGCTGCTTCGGTTGGCGTGGGTCGTGCAAGGCTTTGATCCCAATAGATCAAAGCGGGAAATGGACGGGCTGATGGTCCGGGAGAGTTCATGAGTAAGACGAGCGGCGGCGAGTCGAAAAACACGCTCTACTGTTCCTTCTGCGGGAAGAGCCAGCACGAGGTCCGCAAGCTGATTGCCGGGCCGACGGTCTTCATTTGCGATGAGTGCGTCGAACTCTGCATGGAGATCATCCGTGAGGAGAACAAGACCTCCTTCATGAAGTCGAAGGAGGGCGTGCCGACGCCCCAGGAAATCTACAAGGTTCTGGACGATTACGTGGTCGGCCAGCAGCACGCCAAGAAGGTGCTCTCGGTCGCCGTCCACAACCACTACAAGCGCATCAATTCGTCCGGCAAGAACGGCGACGTCGAGCTGGCCAAGTCCAACATCATGCTGATCGGCCCGACGGGCTGCGGCAAGACGCTGCTCGCCCAGACCCTGGCGCGCATCCTGGACGTGCCGTTCACCATGGCCGACGCGACGACGCTCACCGAAGCAGGTTATGTCGGCGAGGACGTCGAGAACATCATCCTCAAGCTGCTCCAGAACGCCGACTACAATGTCGAGCGTGCGCAGCGCGGCATCGTCTACATCGACGAAGTCGACAAGATCAGCCGCAAGTCCGACAACCCGTCGATCACGCGCGACGTGTCCGGCGAGGGCGTGCAGCAGGCGCTGCTGAAGATCATGGAAGGCACGATTGCCTCGGTTCCGCCGCAAGGCGGCCGCAAGCATCCGCAGCAGGAATTCCTGCAGGTCGACACGACGAACATCCTGTTCATCGTGGGCGGCGCGTTCGCCGGCCTCGACAAGATCATTTCCGGCCGCACCCATGGTTCGTCCATGGGCTTCGGCGCCAACGTCCGCGCGCCCGACGAACGCGGTACGGGCGAAGTGCTGCGCGAAGTGGAGCCGGAAGACCTGCTGAAGTTCGGTCTGATTCCCGAATTCATCGGCCGCCTGCCGATCCTGGCGACGCTGGGAGACCTGTCGGAGCCGGCGCTCATCGAGATTCTGACGCGCCCCAAGAACGCGCTGGCCAAGCAGTATCAGCGCATGTTCGAGATGGAAGGCGTCAAACTCCGCTTCCAGGAGGAAGCGATGCACGCGATCGCCCGCAAGGCCATCGCGCGCAAGACCGGTGCGCGCGGCCTGCGCTCGATCATGGAAGGCTTCCTCTTGGAGACCATGTTCGAGCTGCCGACGCTGAATGGCGTACAGGAAGTCGTGATCACTGCCGACGTCGTCGAAGGCAAGGCGCGACCGCTGTACACCTATTCGGACAAGGGCGAAGCCGCTCAAAAGAGCGCCTCCTAGTCCCACTCGATGACTCCGAGTCATCGCCGGCCCGCAACAAGGCGGAAACCTTGGTTCGGTACGATTGCGGAGTGACGAAAGGGCGTCTGGCCTAACGCTTGAAACCGCGTTGTCTAAAGCCCACTTTAACCTCTCAGGAGTCGGCCCAGTCGGGAGGCTTCACAACCCGGTCTCTGCGCCCGTTTGGGGCAGGACCAGACAGCACCCGGCTCACGGATAGTGGGGCGGCCAGGAGATCAGAGATGTCAGACCAGGAAAGCGTGAATACGCCGAACACCCCGAAGGGCGACAATAGCGGCCATCTGGCGCCGGTTCTGCCCTTGCGCGATATCGTCGTATTTCCCCACATGATCGTTCCCCTCTTCGTCGGCCGCGAAAAGTCGGTACGCGCGCTGGAAGAGGTGATGAGCGACGAAAAGCAGATTCTGCTGCTCACCCAGAAAAACAAGGACGACGACGATCCGAGTTCGGATGCGCTTCACAGCATCGGGACGCTCGCGACCGTGCTTCAGCTTTTGAAGCTGCCCGATCAGACCGTCCGCGTCCTGGTCGAAGGCAAGGGACGGGCGCGCGTCACGGGCTTCGTGCCGCGGACGGACTTCTTCCAGGCGACGATCGAACGGATCCTGGAAACCGCGAGCGACGCCAAGGAAACCGAAGCGCTGGTCCGCACGGTGAAGACGAATTTCGAGCAGTACATCAAGCTCAACAAGAAAGTGCCGGCGGAAACGCTCGCGTCGGTCGCGCAGATCGAGGACGCGGCGAAGCTCGCCGACACGGTGGCTTCGCATCTCTCCGTCAAGATCGCGGACCGCCAGGCTCTGCTCGAGACGCTCGACACGGTGGAGCGCCTCGAGAAGGTGCTCTCGCTGATCGAAGCGGAAATCGGCGTGCTCCAGGTCGAGCGCAAGATCCGCTCGCGCGTCAAGCGCCAGATGGAGAAGACGCAACGCGAATATTACCTGAACGAGCAGCTCAAGGCGATCCAGAAGGAACTCGGCGAAGGCGAAGAAGGCCGCGACGAGATGAACGAGATCGAAGAGCGAATCCGCAAGACCAAGCTGTCGAAGGAAGCGCGCGAGAAGGCGAATGCCGAAGTGAAGAAACTTCGCTCGATGTCGCCGATGAGCGCCGAAGCGACCGTGGTGCGCAACTATCTCGATTGGCTGCTGTCGCTGCCATGGGGCAAGAAGTCGAAGGTCCGAAAGGATATCGTCGCGGCCGAAAAGGTGCTGCACGACGACCATTACGGCCTCGACAAGGTCAAGGAACGCATCCTGGAATATCTCGCCGTGCAGCAGCGCGCCGGCAAGATGAAGGGGCCGATCCTTTGCCTCGTCGGGCCTCCCGGCGTCGGCAAGACGTCCCTCGGCAAGTCGATCGCCAAGGCGACCGGGCGCGAGTTCGTGCGGATGTCGCTCGGCGGCGTGCGTGACGAAGCCGAAATCCGCGGTCACCGCCGCACCTATATCGGCTCGATGCCCGGCAAGGTCATCCAGTCGATGAAGAAGGCCAAGACGGCGAACCCGCTCTTCCTGCTGGACGAGATCGACAAGCTCGGCGCCGACTGGCGCGGCGATCCGTCGTCCGCGCTGCTCGAAGTGCTGGATCCGGAGCAGAATTCGACCTTCAACGACCACTATCTGGAAGTCGATTTCGATCTTTCCGACGTGATGTTCATCACCACGGCCAACAGCCTGCGCATGCCGCAGCCGCTCATGGACCGCATGGAGATCATCCGCATCCCCGGCTACACCGAGGACGAGAAGGTCGAGATCGCCAAGCGCCACCTGATCCCCAAGGAGATGAAGGCGCATGGGCTGAAGGAAGGCGAGTGGAAGATCACGGATGCCGGTCTGCGCGACCTGATCCGCTATCACACCCGGGAAGCGGGCGTGCGCAATCTGGAACGCGAGATCGCGAACCTGACGCGCAAGGCAGTTAAGGAAATCGTCTCGCGCAAGGCCACGTCGGTCGAGGTCACGCCGGAGAATGTCGACACCTATGCGGGCGTCCGTAAGTTCCGCTATGGCGAGATGGAAGGCGAGGACCAGGTCGGCGTCGTAACGGGTCTGGCATGGACGGAAGTGGGCGGCGAGACGCTCACCATCGAGTCCGTGATGCTGCCCGGCAAGGGCCGCTTCCAGGCAACCGGCAAGCTCGGCGACGTCATGAAGGAATCGATCGACGCGGCGCGGTCTTATGTCCGTTCCAAGGCGACGTCCTTCGGGATCAAGCCCCCGCTGTTCGACAAGGTCGACATCCACGTGCACGTGCCCGAGGGCGCGACGCCCAAGGACGGTCCGTCGGCCGGCCTGGCGATGGCGACGTCGATCATCTCGGTCATCACCGGCATTCCGGTGCGCCGCGACGTCGCGATGACGGGCGAGGTCACCCTGCGCGGCCGCGCGCTGCCGATCGGCGGGCTCAAGGAGAAACTTCTCGCCGCGCTCCGGGCGGGTATCACCACGGTCGTGATCCCCAAGGAGAACGAGAAGGATCTCGCGGAAGTCCCCGACAATGTGAAGACCGGTTTGAAGATCATTCCGGTCTCCAATGTCGGCGAGGTCCTGAAGGTCGCGCTCGTGCGCCAGCCGGAGGCGATCGACTGGATCGAACCCGACGTCGCAACGCCACCGCCGGTGTCCAGCGACACGGATGCGGTCGTCACCCACTGACGCGTGCGTTAACGAACGAGGAGAGCCCCGGTCCGGCAACGGTCCGGGGCTCTTTTTTGCGCGATTTTTCCCCGAATTCCCGGGTTTCCCGGTTGGACCGGGGGCCAAGGGGCCCTAAACTCACCGTTCTTGGAGCGAATCGCGCAAAGGAGCCGTCGCCGTGAACAAGAACGATCTAATCCAGAGACTCTCCGAACACACTGGCCTGGACAAGAATACGTCCGCAAAGGCCGTAGACGGCGTATTCGATCTGATCGCCGCGACGCTCAAAGCGGGCGATGAGGTCCGCCTCACGGGGTTTGGAGTGTTCGTTGTCGCGACGCGCGCGGGCGGCAAGGGCCGCAATCCGCAGACCGGCGAGGAAATCACGATCAAGCCGTCCAAGCAGCCGCGTTTCCGTCCCGGCAAGCAGCTCAAGGACTCCCTGAACTAGGATCAGTTGTGGAACAGGGCGCTTACGGATTCGCCGTCATGGATCCGGCGCATCGCCTCGGCCAGAGGCCGGGCAACCGACAGCACGGTTAGCTTCGGGGCACGTTTGTCCGGCGTGATCGGCACCGTGTTGGTGCAGACGATCTCCTGGATGTCGGGCTGGTCGCTGAGACGTTGCGCCGACCCGCTCGCAAACAGGCCGTGCGTGCAGGCGATGCGGATCGACTTCACCTTGTGCGCGCGCAAATGGTTCAGCAACTCGAACATGGTGCTGCCCTTGGCGATTTCGTCATCGAGCACGATGACGTCCTTGCGGGCGACGTCGCCGATGATGGAACTGATGCGGACCTTGTCGTCGGCGTAGCGCTGCTTGGCCGCGACGGCGACGCCGACGCCGAGCAGGCGCGCAAAGTGCGCGGTCTCCTTGGCGTTTCCGAGGTCGGGCGAGACGGCGACCGTGTTGGTCAGGTCGTACCGCCGGAAGTGGTCGGCGATCTCGTTGAGTGCGTGCAGGTGATCGACCGGTATGCTGAAGAAGCCGTGCACCTGGGGCGAATGCATGGCCATGGACAGCACGCGGTTGGCGCCTGCCGTCACCATCAGATCGGCGACCAGCCGGCCGCCGATCGAAATGCGGGGCGCGTCCTTCTTGTCCGAGCGGGCGTAGGCGTAGAACGGCATCACGACGGTGATGCGCGAAGCCGAGGCGCCGCGCGCGGCGTCCAGCATCAGGAACAGTTCGACCAGGTGTTCCTGGACCGGCGCCGACAGGGGCTGGATGATGAAGACGTCGCGCTCGCGGCAGTTCGCCTCCAACTGCACTTCCAGGCAGTCGTTGGCGAAGCGTGTCAGTCGAGACGGCAGGAGAGGGACCCGCAAATGCTCGCAGATCTCGGCCGCGAGCGCGGGATGGGCCGTACCGCTGAAGACCGCGATTTCTCTCATCGATGATCCCCTGACGACGATTGAATTTGCGACGCTCGGAAAATGGTGGGCGGTGACGGGATCGAACCGCCGACCCTATCGGTGTAAACGATATGCTCTACCAGCTGAGCTAACCGCCCTGACGGCGTCCTCATACACTAGCTTCGCAGCCGAGACACCCCATTAACGATCCGCAATGGGACGAAAGTT
>Ga0335071_10007648_pt1 | contig 11119 bp, 7 predicted proteins | sample Lox_Sample_15_FD_206724 | JGI IMG/M metagenome (GOLD analysis project Ga0335071, IMG submission 206724) | Soil microbial communities from Loxahatchee National Wildlife Refuge, Florida, United States - Lox_Sample_1.5 | ecosystem: Environmental > Terrestrial > Soil > Wetlands | place: USA: Florida...
GATCGCCCGACAGCGCCGCCCAGCGGAAGGGCCCGATGCCACGGCAGAACATCGGACGGATATAGGCGGGTACGAAGCCGGGGAAATCGAAGGCGTGCTCGACGCCTTCGTCCTTCGCCACCTGGCGGATGTTGTTGCCGTAGTCGAAGACGGGGATACCCTGGGCCGCGAAGGCCAGCATGGCGCGCACGTGGGTCGCGATGGATTTGCGCGCGGCGGCGGCGACCGCATCGGGGTGCTTCATGCGGCGGTCTTCCCATTGGGCGAGCGTCCAGCCCTCGGGCAGGTAGCCGTTGACGGTATCGTGGGCGCTGGTCTGGTCGGTGACGGCATCGGGCTTGACGCCGCGGCGAACCAGTTCCGGCAAGATTTCGGCCGCGTTTCCGACGAGCCCGACCGAAAGCGGCTTTCGGTCCTTGACCGATTGCGCGACGAGCCGCAGTGCCTCGTCGAGATTGTCAGTGGCGGTATCGAGATACTTCGTCTCCAGGCGCTTTTCGATGCGCGAGGGCTGGCATTCCACCGCCAGCATCGAGGCCCCCGCCATCGTCGCTGCCAGCGGCTGCGCCCCGCCCATGCCGCCGAGACCGGCGGTCAAAATCCAGCGCCCCGAGAGATCGCCGCCGTAATGCTTGCGGCCCATCTCGGCGAAGGTTTCGTAGGTGCCCTGAACGATGCCCTGGGTACCGATGTAGATCCACGAGCCCGCGGTCATCTGGCCGTACATCATCAGGCCCTTGCGGTCGAGTTCGTGGAAATGCTCCCAGGTGGCCCATTTGGGCACGAGGTTGGAATTGGCGATCAAGACGCGCGGGGCGCCCTCGTGGGTGCGGAAAACGCCGACCGGCTTGCCCGACTGGATCAGCAGCGTCTCGTCCGGCTCAAGCTTGCGCAACGATTCCACGATGCGGTCGAAGGCCTGCCAGTTGCGCGCGGCGCGGCCGATGCCGCCGTAGACGACAAGCTCCTGCGGGCGCTCGCCGACCTCGGGATCGAGATTGTTCATCAGCATGCGCAGCGCCGCTTCCGCCGCCCAGGTCTTGCAGGTCTTTTCGCTTCCGCGCGGGGCGCGGACGATGCGTGTGTTGGTGCTCATCGGTCGTAACGGTCCGAGCGTCCTTCGAGATAGCGGTCCTGCAGTAGCCCGGCACCGATCCAGTAGCTGAGTTCGGCGGGATCGATGATGTTCCAAACGGCGAGATCGGCCCATTTGCCGGTTTCGAGCGCTCCGGTTTCGGCATCGAGGCCGAGGGCTCGCGCGGCGTTGCGGGTGACGCCCACAAGGGCCTCCTCCGGCGTCAGGCCGAACAGGGTGCAGGCCATGTTCATCGCCGTCAACAGCGACACAACCGGCGATGTGCCGGGATTGCAATCCGTGGCGACGGCCATCGCCACGCCTGCCGCGCGCAGGGCTTCCACCGGCGGCTTCTTCGTTTCACGCAGGAAGTAGAAGGCGGTCGGCAGCAGCACCGCGACGGTTCCGGCCCCGGCCATCGCCGCGATCCCGGCTTCGCCGAGGTGCTCCAAGTGATCGGCACAAAGCGCACCGTGGCGCGCGGCCAGCGCGGCACCGCCGCAATCCGTGAGCTGCTCGGCATGCAGACGCAGCGCAAGGCCGTGTGCTTGCGCCGCCGCGAACACGCGCTCCACCTCGTCCGGCGCAAAGGCAATGGTCTCGCAGAAGGCATCCACGGCATCGGCGAGATGCCCGCGCGCCGCGGCGGGGATCATCTCCTCGCAAAGAAGGCGCAGATACTCCCCCCGCTCGCAGTCCGGCGGAACGGCATGCGCGCCCAGAAACGTCCGCCTGACGCGCACATGCGCCTTCTCGCCGACGCGGGCGGCGGCGCGCAGCATCTTGAGTTCGCACTCGAGATCGAGGCCGTAGCCCGACTTGATCTCCACCGTAGTGACGCCTTCATGTGCCAGTTTCGCCGCGCGCGGCACGGCCGCGTCCACCAGTTCGTCTTCCGAGGCCTTTCGGGTTGCCCGGACCGTGGCAAGGATTCCGCCGCCGGCACGCGCGATCTCCTCGTAGCTGGCGCCGCGGGCGCGCATGTCCCATTCCCCGGCGCGGTTGCCGGCGAAGACGAGATGCGTGTGGCAGTCGATCAGGCCGGGCGTGACGAAAGCCCCGCCCAGCGGACGGATCTCGCGCGCCAGATCGCGCGGCCGTCCCGGCAGCGAATCCGTGGGTCCCACGAAAGCCAGCCTGCCGCGCGCGATTCCGATCGCAGCGTCGCGGATGCGCGGCGACGGGCCGGCCTGGCAATCCAGAAGCAGGACGTCCCACATCGCGTGCCGTTCTCCTCGCGTCCACGATACATCGTGCGCGGCAGGATAGCAGGATAATCTTGCGTGCGGTTCGTCCGCCAAAGCATGGCGGAAATGTCCACAAACGAGGTCACGCAGGTCACGAGTCGGCGGCGGCGGGACTCCGCGTGCGCCTGGAGCCGCGCCAGGCCGACCAGGCGAGCCACGCCGCAATCGCGGCGGCGGCCACCAGCGCGCCCGTGACCATGCCCCGGTCGATCAGGCTCATCAGTTCGATGCCGCCCACCACCAGCGCCACGACGACCGAAGCAAAGGTGATGGTGAGGTTGTAGTAGAGCCGGCGGGACGGCGCCGCCAGCGCCCAGCCATAGGCGCGGGTCATCACCACGCTGTCGAGGGTGTCGATGAGCGACATGCCGGCGGTGAACAGCGCCGGGAATACGAGGATGAACCAGACCGGAAGGCCGCCTCCGGCCGCGGCGGCGGAAAGGCCGAGCAGGCCGATCTCGCTGGCGGTATCGAAACCAAGGCCGAACAGCACGCCCACCACAAACATGTGCCGGCTCTTCGAGACCATGCGGAACACGGGAAGGAACAGACGCGTGTAAAGCCCCTTGGGCGCGAAATACCGCTCGACGGGCTCGGCGCCGGACTGCGGCGGGCGGCGGATGGCGGCGACGATGCTGGCGAGCACGACGGCGTTGCCGGCGGCGATGCCCAGCAGGAACAGGGCCGAGATCGTCGTGCCCAGCCCGCCGCCGAATTGGCGCAGGACGTCGAGCCGGGACCCGGCCAGGCCCGCCGCAAGCGCAACCCCGATCGAGGCGATCCACACCACGGCGGAATGGCCGAGCGAAAACCACAAACCGGTCGCGGCCGGGCGCCCGCCGCTCGCCATCAGCTTGCGCGTGGCGTTGTCGATGGCCGCAATGTGGTCGGCATCGACGGCATGGCGGCATCCCAGGGTATAGGCCAGGACGGCGGCACCCAGAAGAGCGGGGTCGCCGTGCAGCAGGCCCCAGGCCAGCCCCCAGGCCGCCAGATTGGCGGCGGCCAGCGGCGCGAGCAGTTTCCATCCCGGCATGTTGGACAGTTTCAAAGGCCCCGCGGATTCGTTTATATGGGCATGGAATCTACGTCAATCGCAGGGTGCCATGTGCCTGGGCGTGCCGATGCGGGTGGTGGAGCGCGACGGCTTCAATGCGCGATGCGAGGTGAACGGCATCGAGCGCACCGTCAGCCTGTTCCTGCTGCAGCACGAGGACGTGGCGCCCGGCGACCACGTGATGGTGCACGTGGGATACGCCATCCAGAAGATGAGCGAAGCGCAAGCCAAGGCCACCTGGGATCTTCTCGGCGAGGCCTTTGCCGCCGAACCCGATGCTTGAGGCCGCGAAAGAAACCCTGGCGCGCATCCGCGCCCTGCCGCTGACGGGCCGCGTGCGCATCATGAACGTGTGCGGCGGACACGAGCGCACGATCTCGATGGCGGGGCTGCGCGCGGCGCTGCCCGAAAACGTCGAGCTGATCGCGGGACCGGGATGCCCCGTCTGCGTCTGCCCCGAAGAAGACGTGCACGACGCCATCGCGCTGTCGCGGCTCGCGAACGTCACGCTGGTGGCCTTCGGCGACATGCTGCGCGTGCCCGCCAACGTGCCCAAGGCCGAGCCGCGCTCGCTGGAGGCGGCCAAGGCGGCGGGCGCCGACGTGCGCCCCATCGCATCGCCGCGCGAAGCCGCCGCCATCGCGCGCGCCAGTCCGGCCCGCGAGGTCGTTTTCTTCGCCGCCGGATTCGAGACCACCACGGCGCCGGTGGCCGCCATGATCGCCGAGGGCGTTCCGTCCAATCTCTCGGTGCTGCTTTCGGGGCGCAAGACCTGGCCCGCGGTCGCCATGCTGCTCGACAGCGAACAGCCGGGCTTCGACGCGCTGGTGGCGCCGGGCCACGTCTCCGCCATCATGGGGCCGGAGGAATGGCGCTTCGTGCCCGAGCGGCACGGATTGCCTGCGGCGGTAGCGGGCTTCGAGGCCGACAGCCTGCTCGAAGCCTTTCATTCGGTGCTGCGCCAGCACCTGGAGCATCGCGCCATTCTCGACAACTGCTACACCGCCGTCGCCAAGCCCGGCGGCAATCCCACCGCGCGAAGGCTGATCGCCGATGTGCTCGACGTGGTCGATGCGAACTGGCGCGGGATCGGCGTGATTCCCGCCTCGGGTTTCGCGCTAAAACCGGAGCTGGAGCGGCTGGATGCGCGGCGGCGCTTCGCACTCGATCCCGCGGCGGGGCGCAAGCGCGTAGGCCAGATGCCGCCGGGCTGCGACTGCGCCCGCGTGGTGCTGGGCAAGATCAAGCCGAACGAATGCGTGCTCTACGGCAAGGCTTGCACGCCGCGCAATCCGGTGGGACCTTGCATGGTTTCCGACGAAGGCGCCTGCCGCATCCGGTGGGCGGCGGGATTGCGAGATGGAGCCACGGCCAAATCCTGAAACCATTTCCAGGCTGATCGTGCTGGGCGGCCAGGTGCAGGGCGTGGGCTTCCGGCCGTTCGTGTGGCGGCTGGCCCATTCGCTCGGCCTCAAGGGCGCCGTCCACAATTCGAGCGGACAGGTTAAGATCGCGGTGGCGGGGCCGATGGACGCCGTCGCCCGCTTCGAGCGCGCGCTGTTCGAGGATCATCCGCCGCTGGCCAAACCGCGGCTGATCGAGGCCAGGGATTGGCGGGCTTTCGACTTCGCGGATTTCCGCATCCTCGACAGCCGGGCGGACGAAGCGGCGGACGTGCACCTGCCGCCCGACCTGTTCTGCTGCGACGACTGCGTGCGCGAATTGCAGACGCCGGGCGAGCGGCGCTTTCGTTATCCCTTCACCAACTGCACCCAATGCGGGCCGCGCTACACCATCATCAAGGCGCTGCCCTACGACCGACCCGGCACCTCTATGGCCGCTTTCGCCATGTGCCCTGCCTGCCGGGCGGAGTACGAGAATCCGGGCGACCGGCGCTTCCACGCCCAACCGCTGGCGTGCCCGGATTGCGGACCGCAGCTCACCTTCCGCCACGACGGCGCCACGAGTTCGGGCGAAGCGGCGCTGCGCTCCGCGGTGGGCCTGCTGCGCGCGGGCGGAATCGTGGCTGCGAAAGGCGTCGGCGGTTATCACCTTCTCTGCGACGCCGCGGACGACGCGGCGGTGTGGCGGCTGCGGGCGCGCAAGCACCGCCCCCACAAGCCGCTGGCGGTGATGTTTCCCCAAACCGGCGTCGACGGTCTCGATGCGGTGCACACGGCCGTGACGCTGAGCGAAGCCGAGGCCGCTGCGGTGCGCGATCCCGCCCGGCCGATCGTGCTGGCGCGGCGGCGGCAGGATTGCGGCTTGAGCGCGGGGATCGCGCCCGGACTGGACGCGCTGGGCGTGTTCCTGCCCTATAGCCCGCTGCATCATCTGCTGCTCGGCGAATTCGGCGCGCCGCTCGTGGCCACCTCCGGCAATGTCAGCGGCGAGCCGGTCATCACCGGCAACGACGAAGCCGAGCGCCGCCTGGGCGGGGTGGCGGACGCCTTCCTGCATCACGACCGGACAATTGTGCGCCCCGCCGACGATTCCGTCGTGCGGGCGATCGCCGGCGCGCCCCGCCCGGTCCGCATCGGCCGCGGCATGGCCCCGCGCGAGATCGACACGGCCGGCGAATTCGCAGTACCGACATTGGCCGTGGGCGGGCACATGAAAAGCGCCGTCGCGCTCGGCTGGGGCAAACGCATCGTGGTGTCGCCGCACATCGGCGAACTCGATTCCCCGCGCAGCCTCGCCGTGTTCGAACAGGTGATCGAGGACCTATCGGCGCTTTACCGGGTCGACGTGCAGCGCATCGTCTGCGACGCCCATCCGGGCTACGCCTCGACGCGCTGGGCCGTGGCGCGCGGACTTCCGGCGACGAAGGTGCTCCATCACAGGGCGCACGCCTCCGCGGTGGCGGGCGAGCACCCGGACATCGCGCGCTGGCTGGTCTTCACCTGGGACGGGGTGGGTTACGGCGAAGGCGGCGAACTGTGGGGCGGCGAAGCCTTTGCGGGATCGCCCGGCGCGTGGAAGCGTGTGGCAAGCTTCCGCCCGTTCCACCTTCTGGGCGAGGCCGGGCGCGAGCCCTGGCGTTCGGCGTGCGCGCTGATGTGGGAGAGCGGGCGGGACTTCATGTCATCCGTCGCCGGGGCCGAGTTGGCGCACGCGGCATGGCACAAGCGCTTGAACACCGCGCGCACCTCCGCCGTGGGGCGCCTGTTCGATGCCGCGGCTGCGCTGGTGCTCGGCGTCGAAACCGCGAGCTTCGAAGGCCAGGGCCCGATGATGCTGGAAGCCGTTGCCGAAGACGTCACGGACGGCGCGGCGCTGCCGCTGTCGCGCGACGGCGGCGTGCTCCGCGCGGACTGGCAGCCGCTGCCGGCGATGCTGACGGACGGCTCGATGCCGGCCTCGCGGCGGGCCGGCCTGTTCCACGACATCCTGGCCCGCACCCTGGTGGCGCAGGCGGAGGCCCTGGCCGGGTCTTTCGACGCGGTGGGATTGAGCGGCGGCGTGTTCCAGAACCGGCGTCTCGCCGAGCGCGTCGTCGCGCTCTTCTCCGCGCGCGGCATCCGCGCGTTCCTGCCCGAAGGCATGCCGGCCAACGACGGCGGCATCGCCTTCGGCCAACTGATCGAGGCGATGCATGCTGGATGACCACGTCACGCTGGCCCACGGCAACGGCGGACGGTTCATGCGCGAACTGATCGACGAGGTGTTCGCGCGCCATCTTGCCAATCCCGCGCTGGATACCCATCTCGACGCCGCGGCGCTGGCTCTGCCCGCCGGCATGGTGGCGGTGATCACCACCGACGCCTTCACCGTGCAGCCGCTGGAGTTTCCCGGCGGCGACATCGGCTCGCTGGCGGTGAACGGCACGGTGAACGATCTGGCCGTGAGCGGAGCGGAGCCGAGATACCTCGCGCTCGACGCCATCATCGAGGAGGGCCTCGAGATGGCCCGGCTCGAACGCATCGTGGCGGGCCTGGCGCGGGCGGCGCGCGAAGCCGGCGTCGCGGTCGTGGCGGGCGATACCAAGGTGGTGCCGCGCGGGAACGGCGGCGGCCTCTATCTTGCGACGACGGGCGTGGGCGTGCGCCCGCCCCAACGGCGCCTCGGGATGGACCTCATCCGCGCGGGCGATGCGGTGCTGGTGTCGGGGCCGGTGGGCGACCACGGCATCGCGGTGATGCTGGCGCGCGAGGCGTTCGATCTTTCGGGGCCGGTGGCCTCCGATTGCGCGGCGGTCACGCCGCTCGCCGCCGCCATCTGGGACATGGAGGGCCTTCGCTTCATGCGCGACCCCACCCGCGGCGGGCTCGCCACGGTGGCGCACGAGATCGCGTTCGCCGCACGCAAGACCGTGCGGCTGATGGAAAGCGCCATTCCGGTGCGCGATGCGGTGCGCTCCGTGTGCAGGATGCTGGGCTACGATCCCTATTACCTCGCCTGCGAGGGGCGCGTGGTGGCCGTGGCGGCGCCCCGTGCGGCGGAGCAAATCCTTGCGCTGTGGCACGCGCTGCCGGGCGGCGAACAGGCTTGCGCGATCGGCACGATTGCGGACGGACGGCCGGCGGTCGTGCTCGAAACCGAGATCGGCGGCGAGCGGTTCCTGGAGGAACTGGAGGACGATCCCCTGCCGCGGATTTGCTGATTTTAGGAGGTTTATCCGCGCGTAGGCGCCGAGCGGGAGCGAGGCTCACCCCTCCGGCTTGAAGATCATGCCGCTGCCGAGGCGGCCGTTCATGACCGCGGCGACCGGCCGCTCGAAACGAATATGGCGCACGCAGCCGTGTTCGCTTTCCGCCGGCTGCGCGGCGAGCCATTCCCAGTCGACGAAGCCCTCGCCCGCATCGGGGTTGACGGTGAAATAGCCGACGCGGAAGGCCGTCAGGTTCTGGAAGAAGTGCGAGCCCTGCGACGGCGTCACGCGCATGTCCTTGAACCCCGCCTCGACGATGACGCGCGCGCCCGAAACCTGATCCCACGCCACCGGAATGCCGAGCCAGGGATCGTTCGAGCCCCAGCGCCCCACGCCGATGAGCAGGTACGGCGCGCCGGCCTCGTTCAGACGGGCGTTCAGCGCGGCGACCTCGCCCGCCACCTCACGGCTCTGGTCGCGCTCGAAGCGATGGAAATCCACCGCGACGACGTCGTTCACCTCGATGCGGCCGTGCCCCAGCACCTTGGCGCTGCGGCAGATCAGGCTTTTCGAGGCAACGTCGTCCATGCGGATCTCCTCGGCCTCACGCGACAGCGCCATCGGGCGGATCTGCAGGAAGCCGAACTCCGACGGACCTTCCTCGGCGAGGCGGACGGCGAATTCGATCTCGACCGGCCGGCCCAGCGCCTCGGCGCTGGCGGTCATCACCGCGTCGAGAACCTGCGGCAGCGGGAACAGCCCGTGCTTCAGGATCGGCGCGAAGCTGACGATGCGCGTGCCCTCGCGCCCGAGGCCGTCATAGACCGCGTCGTTGTCGGCGGAATAGGTCGAGCCCACCGCAGCCAGCGTGCCGTCCTTTTCCGCCTCGTCGAGCGGGAAGCTCGTCTCCTTCAGATGCGGATGGTCGAGATCGAGCGCCATGAACTCGCTCTGCGAGTTCGCCAGCATGTCCTCGGTCGAGGAGAACTGCACCAGATGCCGCGGAAAGCGCGGGCAGAACATCAGGCACTTGCCGCCGTCGATCACGGTGCGGCCGAGCCCCAGCGCCACGGCCGCGATGCCGTCGCCGGTCGTCATCGGCGCCACCGGATAGAAATTGTGGCTGCGCACCACGCCCGAAAGATCGGGATAGAAGCGCGAGCCGTGCGCCGAGCCCACCACCCGCTGGATGATGACCGCCATCTTCTCCTCTTCCAGGCGGTAGGGCGTGGCCTGGACGTAGCTCTTGGCGTGCTGGCTGAAGGTGGAGGCGTAGACCCGCTTGATCGCCTCGCCGAGCTCATCGAGCCGCGCGCCGGTGTCGCCCGAACGGTTCGCCAGCATGAAGGTCTGGTAGACGCCGGTGAACGGCTGGTATTGCGAATCCTCGAGCAGGCTGGACGAACGCACCGCCAGGGGACAGCCCACCTCATCCAGGAGCTTGCGCAGGTCCCGTTGCAGTCCCGCGGGCAGTTGGGCGGCAAGAAAGCGCTTCTCGATCTCGCCCTCGTCGGACGAGTTCATGGCGACGTCGAGCAGGCCGTTCTTCTCGATGAACTCGTCGAACAGGTCGGTCGGCAGCACCAGCGAAGGCGGCACGGTGACGCGGACATCGGGAAAACGGCTTGAAATATGGCTTTTCTGGAGCATGTGGCGGACGAAGGCGAGCCCCCTTGCCTTGCCGCCGAGCGAACCGCCGCCGATGCGCAGGAAGTAGTCGTCGCCGGCACGGAAGGCGCCGCGCGGGAAATCTCCGATCAGCACCTGGCTCTGCTCGCGCCGGTATTCGGCGATGGATTCGAGAAGATCGCGGCGCAGGTCCTCCATGTCCCGGTAGTCGGAGAGCTTGCGCGGGCGCAGCTTCTGGGCGAGCGCCACCTCGGTGCGCGCCATCAGCCAGTGCGAGAAATGGTTGCGCGCCCCGTGATAGGCGATGCATTCGCCCGGCACGTCGTGCAGGCGCAGGAGCAGCGCGTCGAGGTCGGCGGCGCGCGCCACCTCGCTGCCGTCCATCCGGCGGAAGACGAAATCGCCGAGCGAAAACCGCTCGGTCACGATGCGGCGCAGATCCTCGAGCAGCGTCGGCGAGCGCTTGCGCAGGAAGCAGAAGCCTTCGGCTTCCGCGCGCTGCTGGTGCTGCGCCTGGCTCGACTGGAGCACGATGGGCACGTCGGGCACCAGTTCGCGCACCATGCGGGCGAACTCGAACCCGGCCTGGCGGTCCATTTCGCCGGCCCGGCGGAACTCCACGTCCGAAATGACGCCGAGCAGGAAGTCGCGGTAGTTGGCGGCAAGCAGGGCCGCTTCCTCGTAATCGGAGGCCAGCAGCAGCTTCGGCCGGGCGCGGAAGCGCAACAGCTTGTGCGCGACGTTAAGCCCTTCGGCGATGACGCGCCGCGACTGGGTTAACATCACGGTGTAGATCACGGGCAGGAACGACGAATAGTAGCGGATGTTGTCTTCCACCACGACGATCACCGGCACGCGCATGGCGTCGGTATCGTGCAGTACGTTGCGCTTGTCCTCGATGTACTTGACCATGGCGATGAGCACGCGCGGCGTGCCCTGCCACAGGAAGATGCGGTCGATATCGCTGACGGGGTGACGGGCGAGGAAGGCCTCCACCTCGCGGTAGTCGTAGGCGAGCACCAGAACCGGAATGTCGAGGCCCGCGGCTTTGACCGCCTTGGCGAGCGCCGCCGCGTCCATGTCGCCGACCTCGAGGTTGGTGACGATCAGGTTGAAGCGCGGCTGGCGCTTGGCCAGCGCCAGCGCCTCCGCCCCGGTCGAGACGTGGACGATGCCCGGCGGGTGTTGCAGGTTGAGCTCGAGCGATTCGCCGATGAGAAGCTCGTTGAGGCGGCCGTCCTCGCGCAGGATGAAGGAGTCGTAGAGGCTGGAGACCAGAAGGATGTTCTGGACCCGGAAGGTCTCCAGCTCCTCGAAGCCCTCGAACCGCCTTTCGGCGTCGATCTCATCCGCGCGCATGGGAACCGCACAAAACTAAGATTCGCGCGGACATTCTAACGTCACCTCCCCCTTGTGGGGAGGTCGGCGAGCCCGTCCGCCTGACAGGAGCGTCGTGTTGGCGCGAGCCGGGTGGGGGGCGGTGCCAGACTGAGGCTCGTTCCCCCACCCGAAATTGCTTC
>Ga0335071_10007649_pt1 | contig 11119 bp, 5 predicted proteins | sample Lox_Sample_15_FD_206724 | JGI IMG/M metagenome (GOLD analysis project Ga0335071, IMG submission 206724) | Soil microbial communities from Loxahatchee National Wildlife Refuge, Florida, United States - Lox_Sample_1.5 | ecosystem: Environmental > Terrestrial > Soil > Wetlands | place: USA: Florida...
CGGTGGCGAGTTTCGCAGCCTCCGCCTCGTCTTTGGCCACCCGCACCTCCACCGCCCCGTTCTTGCGGGCGATACTCTCCATCCGGGCCGCCTCGTCGGCCACGGGGCCGGGATGGCCGTCGGTCTCCATGAGCAGCAAGGCTTCGCAATCGAGCGGCAGGCCGACCTTGGCGAAGTCTTCGACGCAATGAATGGTGGTGCGGTCCAGGAACTCCAGCGTGCAGGGGATAATCTGGGCGGCGATGATGTCCGAGACCGTCTGCGCGGCCTGATCCATCTGCGCGAAGGTGGCGACCAGGGTCTGCTTGGCGGCCGGCTTGGGAATGAGCTTGAGCAGCACCTGGGTGATGACCCCCAGCGTGCCTTCGGAGCCGATGAACAAATCGCGCAAGGAATAGCCGGCCACATCCTTCACGCACTTGTTGCCGGTCCAGAGGACTTCGCCGCTGGGGAGCACGACCTCCAGTCCCATGACGTAGCTGCGGGTGATCCCGTATTTGAGGCCGCGCAGGCCGCCGGAGTTCTCGGCGACATTGCCGCCGATGGTGGAAATCTTCATGGAGCCGGGATCCGGGGGGTAGAACAGCCCCGCGGCGCTTGCGGCGTCCGCAATGGCCTGCGTCGTCGCGCCCGCCTCGGCCAGCAGGGTAAGGTTGGCGCGATCCAGCTCCAGGATCTGATCCATCTTTGCCAGGCAAAGGACGATGCAATCCGGGCTGGGGAGGCTGCCGCCACTCAGGCCGGTGCCGGAGCCGCGGGTGACGACTGCCGCCTTCGTTCGATTGGCCAGTTTCAGCACTTCGACCACCTGATCGGTGGTCCGGGCGAACACGACGCACCCGGGCATCTGTTGCAGGGCGGCGGTGCCGTCAAAGGAGTAGGGGATCAGGTCTTCCTTCGCGGTCAAGACATGTTCAGCGCCCACAAGGCGCCGCAGTTCGGAGAGAGCGGGTTGCGCCAGTGACATAACAGTTCGCCGGGGCAGGATGTTCGAGCCTGCCCGCCGGGTCAAGGAAACAGGTCGTAAGCCTCCGGCCCGCGCCGCCGAGCCGGCGGCGCCAGCCCGGTTGGGCGCCAAGGTTGCGCGGGCCGTTGCATTACTGGTTGAATCACCGTCTGCCGGCTGGACGGATCAGCCTCCGGGGTGTAAGTCAGAACCGAAACACAGGATGAAGCAAGGGTCTATGAGCAGAGCCCCAGACTTCGCCACGCGCAGGCGTATGTCGGCCGCTTGGGCCGCGGCGCCGGCCGGGCCGGGATCGCCGGCGCAAAGACTCGACGCCCCGAGCAACCGCCCAATTATGGAGCGACCTCACCCTGAGCCGGCGATGCTGAGGGTCCTCGGGTGCCTGTTGGCCGTGGCCGTTTTCGCCGGGTGCGCTTCCACGGAGGTCACCAGCCACCAGTCGTTCGCGACGGGCAAGCTGCCCCGGCCCACTTACATCTGGGTCTATGACTTCGCGGCCACCGCCGCCGATGTGCCGCGCGATTCCAGCTTCGCCGACCCCAGCTACCGTCCCGCCCAGCCGCAAACCCCCGACGAGATCGCAGCCGGCCGGCGGGCGGGCGCGGAGGTGGCGGCCGCGCTCGTCGAGCGCATCCGCGACATGGGACTGCCCGCCGAACGCCCTTCCTGGCGAATGCAGCTGCAGACCAACGACCTCCTCATCCGGGGCTACTTCGTCTCGCTCGACGAAGGCAGCGGGGCCCAGCGCCTCACCCTCGGGTTCGGCGCCGGCGCATCGCAGTTGAGCACGGCCGTGGAAGCTTATCAGTTGACCCCCACCGGGCTGCGAAAGCTCGGTTGGAGCCAAGTGGCCGCCGGCGGCGCCAAGACCCCGGGCGCGGCCCTGGGGGTGGTAGGCTTCATCATCACGGCCAACCCGGTCGGCCTTATCGTCGGCGGCGGGGTCAAAGCGTACGGCGAGGCGAGCGGCCGCGCCGGGGTGCCCGGCCGGGCCCGGGCGACAGCCAAGGCCATCGCCGAGGACCTCAAGCCCCAGTTCGAGCAAGCGGGTTGGATTCAGCCCTGAGCACCCTCGGCCCGGCATGAGGGACGACAATAGCGCGCCGACGCGAAGACGGGGCCGCTCCGGGGCAGAGGGCGGGCTTGAACGGCCGCCGCCGCTTGCTAAGCTCCAAAGTCAGGATGAAACCTTTAATCCGATTCAGCCTTCTTGCCGCGGTGATGCTGGCAGCCGCCCGTCCGCTTGGGCGCGCGGAGGCCCGTGCCGCAAACACCACTAGCGCAACGTCCCGCCAACAGCAGGCTCGCGTTATGCGCGGGGTGCATCTGCTGGTCGGGAGTGACGCCCAAGCCGCCGCGCTGCAGGAACAACTCCCGCGGCTCGCCGCCGTGGGCGTGAACGTCCTCATCGTGGAGGCGGACTACAACTTTGAGTTCAAGTCTCATCCGGAGCTCAGTTCGCCCGGCTGCGTCACCCAGGCCCGGGCGCATCAACTCGCCGCCGCAGCGCGCCGCCTGGGCATCCGCCTCATCCCGGAAATCAATTGTCTCGGCCATCAATCCTGGCGGCAGACGACCGCGGCGCTCCTAAAGCACTACCCCGCGTTCGATGAAACGCCCGGCCAGTATCCCAACAACACCAACCTCTACTGCCGGAGCTGGTGTCCGCAAAATCCGGACGTGAACAAGGTGGTCTTCACCCTCGCGGACGAAATGGTCAACGCCTTCGAAGCGGACGCCTTTCACGTCGGCATGGACGAGGTCTTTCTCATCGCGTCCGAACACTGTCCTCGCTGCCGGGGCAGGGACCCGGCGAAGCTCTTCACCAAAGCGGTCAACGACCTGCACCGGCACATTGTGGCGGAGCGGAAGTGGGAGATGTTTATGTGGGCGGACCGGCTGCTCGACGCCAGGACGATGGGCTACGGCGAATGGGAATCGGCTCGGAACGGCACGGCCGGGGCAGTGGATCTGATCCCCAAAGACATCGTCCTATGCGACTGGCACTACGAGCGGCAGACCAATTATCCCTCTGTGCCGTTTCTGGTGGGGAAGGGCTTTCGGGTATGGCCCGCCGGCTGGAAATCATTGCCCGCCGCCCGGGCCTTGAGCGAATTCTCGCGCCGGCCGCCGCGCGACCGGGTGGTGGGCTACCTCTGCACGACCTGGGGCGCCGTCAAAATCCCCGCGCTCGCGGAGTGGCCGCCGCTGGTGGAGACAATGAAGGAATGGAAATAGGCGTGCAACCGGGAGCCGGACAAGCTGATCAATCCGGTCGCAAAGCTGCCGAGGCCGGCGTGGTTACGGCAGCGCCTTGATTCTATTCCAGACATTATCGGCCCTGTGGCTGATGTCGGCAACCTTGGTTCACTTTACCCCTGCCTGCCCGGCTACAGCTTGAAGAGCGCCTTGCGCTGATCCAAGAACCACAGCAGCCACCGTTTCAGCGCCAGGATCCCCAGCGGGAGAATGAGCGGCTTACCACCGCTCTCTGCCGCAGTCATTGGCGCAAGCCTTAGACGGTTTACGCCAGAAGACCGCCACACATATCCCTCGCACCCGGGATGGGGCGCACTATACCTGGATGACAAACTCCCCAATGGTAACGCCGCTGCGGCCGTTCTTGTGCGGCGTGAATGCGGCGATCGCGGGCACCGCCGGAGCCGGCGGCCGCAGTTTTTGCTGTTGGACGGCCTGCAAGGTGCCCGGGTAGCTGTGGCACATGACCCAGCCCCCGCCCTTCGCGGGAATTCTCATTGCCAGGCGGAGAGACCGATCCGGCGTTATCTTTGAAGCCGGCAGGTAGAGAATATAGATGCCACTCAAGCCTTTGTTGGCGAGGTTGGCGAGATGGAGGTATCGCAACTGGCACTCGCCTTGCCGCCAGGTTCGGTCGGCGGCAATCCCCGTGTCAAAGGTGACGACCCGTTCCTCGTCACAGGTCAGCTCCGCCTTCGAGGGTGTGAAATCGGTGCTGCCGATGAAGACCACCGCGACCGGTCGCCTGCTCGGCACCGCGTCCGTTTGCCAGGCGACTTCGTCTTCCCCCGCGTAACTCCAGCCGGAATCAGTCTCCCCAAGGTAACTCGTGTAGGCCCCTTGGTGGGGTGCGCCTCGCACCCATTGCCGGAAACCGCCCACCCACTCCCGGTCGCCGCCCTCCTGCTGAATCTGCCGGAATCTCCGCGCCGTGGCGTCAGGTCCGAGCAGTTCGAAGCTGGCGCCGGTCGCGTCCTCGCCTGGCGCATCAAAGGGATGTTCCAGCCCGTCCTCATCGAGGCGCGTCCAGGCGCGCGCCTGGTCCAGGTGTTGCGCGAAGTCATACACGAGGTCGCGCCTCCCGGCCCTGCCCATGCGGATGAGTTGCGGCTGGCCCCACAATGCCCATTTCCAGGTCGGCGCATTGCGGTCCTGGGCACGGGTATAGGAATCGGTAATGAACCGGAGCCGCAATTGGCCGGCGCTCCGCCGGACCAAATCATCGAGGGGGATTTCCCATTGCTCCCATCCGCAGGTCCGGCGCATCAGGCCCCGGCGGAAGATCGGTCGCCAGCTTCCGCCGGCTTCCTGCGCTTCCACGGTGAAGACGACCCCCAGACGAAAGAAGTCATCCTGGTCCACAAAGCCGATCCGGGTGCTCAGGAAGAGCCCGCGGGGCCTTCGGCGCGGCGGGAGGATATCCGCCTGCGGTTCCCAGGGCAGAAAGAGCACGGGGGCTTCCGCGCACCGTCGGGCGGCGGCCGGAACGGGCTGCGCCAGCGCCAGGCCGCTCGCCTCGGAGCAGGCGGACAGGAAGTCGGCCCGCTCCTTCTCCAGGTGCTCCGTCACTCGCGAGCACAGACCATCGGTCCAGTCGTAATCATCATTATAGTTGACCTGGTAAATGTATTGATTCCGCCGGGCGTGGACGAGGGCGCGATCAAGCTGCGCCAGCACTTCGCCGATCTCTGCGCCCTGCTTGATCAGCCGCTGCGCCAGCCGATGAGCCAACGCCGCCCGGCACATCTCCTGCGACCGGCGGCAGGAAATCCAGAGCAGCCGGAGCCGTTCAGTCTTGAAGAGCTTGTCCTGGGCGGCGTCATACCCATCCCATCGGAAGGCGTCTTGATCATAGGCCGGCGTTTCCAGCTTCGGCTCAGCGCCGGCGAACTTGCGGTAAGCCTCCCGCGCGAGCCCTTCCGCATGATCGGCGAGCACCGCCAAATACTGGTAATCCCGATGCAGCGCCCGGCCGGTGCTGGTCCATTGCGACCCATACACGCCTTCCAGCACCATCGCATCGTTGATGTCCGACCCCTCATCCATGGCCCGGGCCACCAGCCCGCCGACTTCGTCTCCGTAATAAACGCGGTAGGCATAATCCAGGATGCCGGTCTGGTTGTCATTGCTGACGCCCGGGATGCCGCGGTTGCGCCAGAGATGCTGCGCCGCCAGGTAGCCGAATGCCTCGGTGTTCGTCCACTCAAAGATGTAACCCATCGCCCCGAAGCCCCCCGCCTCGAAGATGTGCCTTTGGCAATCGCGCTCGTAGGCCAAATCGCCCCCCATGCCGCCGTGCAGCCAATCGTTGTTCACGCTGGCGATGCGGCGCATGGCGCAGGTGCACGAGCCGCCACGCCCGCCGAGGCTGGCGATGCGCTCCTGGCCGAAGATCTCGACATATTGCGGCTCGTTCGATTCGCTGATAATGAACGGGACCGCCCGGCCATGCTTGGCATCCACCAGCTTGAACCACTTCCGGCATTCCTCGGCATTCTTGCTCTCGGCCATAATGCGGGCCAGCAGGACGTGGGAAATCAGGTACACCTCGCTCGCGCGCTGTCGCCGCTCACTCTGCTGCTGAATGCGGCGGTCGAACTCGCGGAACAGCCACGTGTAATACTCGACCTGAACCCCCAGCGGCGGCTGGTTCTGGTCCGTCTCACGGATCGAGGCGAAGCCATAAGTCGAAGCCCATGGTTCCCAGAAGGTCCGGTAGCACTCCTCGTTTTGGTTCGGCACATGGTTCGCCTCCGGATCCTCGAACACAAAGCCATTGAACCCCAACTCCAGAATGCGGCCAATGAACGCATCCCAGTATTCGGCCACGCCCGGCGCGAACGGCAGCAGCTCCGCCGCTCCGCCGGCATAAATCTTCGGATCGTTGCGGAAGCTGCAGCCATTGAAAGAGTTCTTGCCGATATAGGCATAGACCTTGAGGCCGCGCTCGTTGGCGTAGCGGATCACCTCAGGATAAAACTCCCGCGCAATGTTCGGGTGCGTAAAGCGCCAAGCTTCCTTCCGCCCGGTCCGGGGATTGAACCGATAGGAATCCACGTCCAGCGTCTCCTTCTCGTAGCCGGGCAAGCGAAAGGGCCAGTACCCGTACATGCACACCGCCCAGCCGTTGCACTTGTGCAGCAGGGACCAGTCCGCCAGCCACTTCCATTCCCCTTCTGACCAGTTGCACAGATCATACCCCTCCAGCCGATTCCAGCCCGAATACCACGCCAGCGTCGGCGCCAGGCACCGCCAGCGCATATCCGGCCAGTCCTTGATCCGCACGCAGGCAAGGGAATGATGTCCCAGCCGCTGCGCCTGGAGAAGCATCTGGGCGATCGTCTGCACCGCCCAAAGCATCCCCCACTTGCCCTTGCCCACAGCAACCATGCCCTGCGGAGTAATCCGCAGCACCCCCGCCTCGGGACTGGTCCCATCCGCACTCAGGAACTCGGCCTCGTCGGCACTCAGCCAGGACCGGTCATACCCTTCCTCCAGGGAGCCCAACCGGACGGGCACCCGCCTGCCCCGCGTTGGAAGGTATCGGCGCAGGCAATCCATGGCGATTGCTTTAGTCCGCGACGGGGCGCCGGCCATCGTAAACTCGGGTTTGCCCAACCGCAGAGCGCCCCCGATGGGCGCGAGCGTCTGCGGGTAGGGCAGAAGCTTGAGGCCATCCGGGGCGCCACCGTCCGAGGCGCCAGGCTCGCCGGCTGGACCCGCGGGCGAGCCAAACACCTTGCCGCCGGCAAGCACGGCAAGACCGGCAGTCGAACTGGTCGCCAGGAACTCCCGCCTATTCATGCTTAAGCCCACAAGCGCCATCGTACCAGCGACCAGCCAGGCGCGCAGCGAATATCTTGCTCGGCGATCAACCTTGACGGGGCTTTCGCCGGCTGGATACGGTCCAATCCATGCCCGCTCATCTATCCAGACGAGACTTCATACGAACGGCCGCCGCCGGGGCGGTGGGAGTCGGAGCCGCGCCGCCGAACACGCTCGATGTGCGCGACTTCAATGCCGTCGGCGACGGCAAGACGGACAGCACCGCGGCCATCCAGAAGGCGCTGGCGAAAGCGGCCCAGACCAGAGGCACAGTGTTCATCCCCGACGGGGTCTTTGTCTGCTCGACCCTCAAGCTGCCCCCGTTTGTCAGCCTCTGCGCCAATCCCACCTGGAGCTACGGCGAGGACGCCGGCGCGATCCTCCGGCTCGGGGACGCGTCGGCCCGGTGTCTCCTGGACATCACCGGCGCCTATGGTTTCCGCATCAACGGCCTCTGCCTGGACGGCGCCGGCCTGGGCACCAACGTCCACGGCCTCCTGCTCGACAAGCCCGATTACGGGAAACACGAAGACGCCATCTTCATCGAGCGCTGCCGCATCGGCCATTTCACCGGCGACGGCCTGCACCTCTCGCGCATCTGGGTGTTCAGCATCCGGCACTCCATGATCGGCTTCAACCGGGCCAACGGGCTTTGGTATCGCGGTTGGGACGGCTTTGTCATGGACAACTGGTTCTCCGCCAATGGGCAAGCCGGCATCGGCGCCTATGAAGAGAACGCCTCCTGCACCTACACCGCCAATCGCATCGAGTGGAACGGGCGGCATGGGATTATTCTCATGGGAGGCGCCCACTACAATCTCACCGGCAACTACTTCGACCGCACCAGCGGCCCGGCCATTGCGCTGCTGCCCCGCGCCCAGCGCCCCGGTAAAGCCGTCACGGTCACCGGCAATGTCATCTATCGGAGTGGCGCCCCGCACGGCGGGGCCTTTGCCGATCAGTACCAAAGCTCACACCTGCGGTTTGAAGAGGTCCACGGCCTAACTTGCGCAGGCAACACCTGCGACGTCGGAAGGGACGACCGCAGCCAGGGCGAAACCACGCCCGATTACGCCATAGTGCTTCGGGCGCTGGCCGATTCCGTGGTCGCGAACAATGTCCTGCACCAGGGCGCCCTCAAGCAACTGATCGTTGACCTCGGCGGACACGGAGCGGGTCTCATCGTCAAAGACAATCCCGGCAGCCTCTTCAAGGCGCCGCTGTAGCCCTCGCCCGACTCCATTCGTCCTGCCCTCCTGCAGCGGTGGGCAAAACCTGCCACTTGAACCGCCTCTTCCGTGCCTGCAGGAGGGTATGTTCGGCAGCCCGCCAGCAACGGGCCGAGCCACGGCGATGCGCCTCACACCTGTATTTGCATGCCGATCTCGAAAACCTGCGCCGGCGGCAGGTTAAAGTAGCGCGTAGCGCGCATCTCGTTCCGGGCCATGTGTGCCGCAGCGAATGCGGCGTGCCGCGCGCGTTGCTCGTCAGATAGACGGCTTGCCCCAGCACGCGCCGATACTTGCCGCCCCCGCCAACCTCCGCCAGGAACTCGCGCACCGTCAGGATCCGGTTGCGGCTCTTGCGGCGCTCGGTGGCAAACCCGCGGCGCCAAGTCATCCGGCGATAGATCGAGCGCCGCAGGATAAACCAGCGACCGCCAGCGCGGATGGTTGGGATACCTCCTGTCATCCCGCAACCGGATCGTTCTCACGCTTTGATCACTCACGGTAAAGGACTCTCGCTTGGTTCGGGCATCAGCTTGCACCGCCCGTCCGTATCTCGCCGCGAATATATGATAAACTGGGACAAAATGCCTCTGTCAGTGTCCGTCCAGCGAAGGCGCCGGCCCAGGCAGACGGCCCCCACCGTCGTAGCGTTTGCAGGTGCGGGGATGAGCAACCGCGCTGAGCCGACGCGGCGATGGACAATTGACATCCGGTGCTCAGTCTGCCTATAAAACGCTATGCTTGGAGCGTCTTTGGAAGACATCAGGCCGGGCAACCGTCGGCGCCGGGACATCCAACGGCAGGCCGGTTGCGACCGGCGCCGCGGTGCTCTGAGCCTCGATGCGGCGGCTCGCAAATTATCCGAACGCGCGCTCAAGTTCTGGCGCATCGCCGTCGCCCTGGCGCTCGGCTTGGTATCGCCGGGCGCCCTCGCGCAACGGCCGCTGGGCATTGATGTCTCCAGCCACCAAGGCTCGGGCATTGACTGGACGAGCGTCAAAAACGCCGGCTATGTCTTTGCCTGGGCCAAGGCGACGGAGGGATACGGGTATCAGGACGCGGACTTCACCCTCAACGCGGCCAATGCGCAAGCCGCGGGCGTGCTGCTCGGCGCTTACCATTACGCCCGGTACGATTTGAACCTCGGCCTTGCCGGCGCGACCAACGAGGCCAACTGGTTCTGGAGCGTGGCCGGCCCTTACATCAAAGGCAACGGCGGTTATTTGGTTCCCTTTCTCGACGTCGAGCAGGATCAAACCAGCTACGACATGACGGCGCTGTCCCAGTGGGTCGTCACCTGGTGCAACATCGTTTCCAACAGCGCTTATGCCAGCGGCGTGATCATCCGCCCGATGATTTACACCTATCCGTCCTACGCGGCGACGTACCTGGACAGCACCGTCACCGCGTTCACGCTGGACATGGCGACCGTCACGCCGCCGCAGGATCCGCAGACCGGCGCGCCTTCCTGCAGCGGCCCGTGGGGCTGCGGCTGGACGATCTGGCAATACGGCTGGAACGCCACCGTCGGCAACATTTCTCCCTGCGACGTGGACACCTTCAACGGCACCTACAGCACCATGATCGGCGCGCTCAGTCCGCGCAACCGGCATACCATAGTGGACGGGTATTGCGGCAACGACGGCAACGGGGTCATGCAGATTTTTGTCGCCGACGCGGTGAACCAGCTCGAATCCAACTGGCAGAGCTGTCCGAACTGCGTCTGGGCGGGTTGGACGGCCTGGGGCGGCCCGGTGGCTTTCGGGGCGCCGGCCGCGGTGGGCTACAACGCCGACCAGCGCCTGCAGATCTTCGTGCGCGGCGCGGACAACAACGTGTGGACGCAGTGGAAGACCAGTTTGAACGGGGGCTGGAGCACCTGGAACAACTACGGCGGCAACATCCGCGGCAACGTCACGGTAGGTTATTTGCCCAACGGCGCGATGCAGATTTTTGCGCGCAGCTCGGCCAATACGGTCGCGACCATCTACCAGACCGGCCCCAACGGCGGCTGGACCGCCTGGAGCGACCTGGGCGGCAGTTGCTTTGGCGATCCGGTCGTGGGCGCCAACGCCGATGGACGGATGCAGATGTTCATTCAGACCGCCAGCCACACGGTGCAATCCAATTTCAAAACCACCAGCGGCAACTGGTATGGCTGGGTGGATTACGGCGGGAATTGTTATGGCAAGCCGGCGGTGGCCAATCTGGAAAACGGCGTCATGGAGGTCTTCACGCGGACCTCCTCCAACACAGTGATGACCCTTTGGCAAACCAGCCCGAACGGAACCTGGGGAAGCTGGAGTTCGCTGGGCGGCAACTGCGCCGATGATCCGGTCGCCGGATACAACTCCGACGGCCGCGTCGAAGTATTCACGCGCACCTCGGCCAACGCGGTCTCGGCCAACTACAAGACGACGGTGGCGCCCGGCGCCGCCTGGTCCGGCTGGAACAGCCTCGGCGGCAGTTGCTACGGCCAGTTGACCGTGGGCTACAACGCGGACTCGCGCATGCAACTGTTCATGCGCGACGCCAGCTACAACGTGCAGAGCACCTGGCAGACCGCGCCCGGCGGCGGCTGGAGCGGCTGGCTCAATATGGGCGGCAATACCCCCGCGGTGAGCGTCCTGCGGCAGCCGGCGAATCAAACCGTCCTGCAAGGCACAAATGCCGCCTTCACGATCATTGCCACCAATGCGCTGGCCTACCAGTGGCGGTTCAACGGCAGCAGCCTGGCCGGCGCCACGACCAACAGCTACACCCTCACCAATGCCCAAAGCGCCAACGCCGGCAGTTATTCGGTCACCGTCTCCAACCTCGCCGGTGCCGCCACGAGCAG
>Ga0335071_10007650_pt1 | contig 11118 bp, 14 predicted proteins | sample Lox_Sample_15_FD_206724 | JGI IMG/M metagenome (GOLD analysis project Ga0335071, IMG submission 206724) | Soil microbial communities from Loxahatchee National Wildlife Refuge, Florida, United States - Lox_Sample_1.5 | ecosystem: Environmental > Terrestrial > Soil > Wetlands | place: USA...
CGGACGGCTAATGCCAATCCAGGGGCCGCCGCAACGACGTCTGACCCCGCTGCCAGGACTCCATGAGCTTGTCCGCCAGGCGGTTTTCGACCACGGCGTGGGCGCGCATCCCGAATACCACATCGGCGTCGAGGTGGGGTTCGCGAGCGACGAGATCACCGACGACGTCGATGCGCACCACCTGTTCGTGCACCGCGTCGGCCTCGACGTGCTCGCTGTAGAACCCGACGCAGGCCGACGGCGCCCCAATCCGCTGCAGGGCCTGCACCATCCGTCGCGATCCCGGCGGCGAGGTGATCTCAGTCGAGGCGAAATGCCCTATCGCGGCGCCCCGCAACGAGCGGTGCAGCCCGAACAGTGACATCAGATTCACGACCGCCAATGACTCGGCGGGGACGGCGTCGAGGTAGCCGAGGTACGTCGAATCCAGCCCGGCGGCCACCAGCAGATCGGCGAAGAGCTGCTGGTGCAGCCGCGGCCCCCGACCGGCGCCGTATTCGTCGAACTCGACCGCCACGAACGCCGCCTTGGCGGTCCCCATCAGCCGCGGAATCGCGAATGCGTGCGGATCGCCCTCCTTGAGGTGGTACAGCGACCGATGCGCGAAGTATTCGCGCATCTGCTGCCAGCTTCCCGTGTCGCGCAAGTAATACGACGGGCCGGTGCCGTCGGCGGGCTCGAGGGAGATCGCCGCCATTTCGGCCGCCGCCGTGTGGTGCGGCTCGATGGGGCCGACCTCGCGTCGCACGCCCGCCAGGAACGCGCGTTCCAGTTCGGCGCGCAACTGGAGCAGCGCGGGGTTCCATTCCCAGTCGGGATCGACGCCCGCGAAACCCCGGTAATGCAGCTCGTAGCACATGCACAACGCCAGTTGGAGATCCAGGCCGTAGGGATCGGAGTCGCGAACGGACGCACCGATGCGGGTGAGGTGGTCGTGGGAGGGTGGCCCGACCAGCGCATGCCGGACGGCGGTCGACAGCGGTCCGTGCGCCGCCGGCAGGGCGGGTTCCACCGGGATTGATGTGCGGGTCACGTCGATGACTACCCGTCAATCGCGCCGGGCAAACGGCGGCCGATCACTGCCCGCTGCGGGGACGTGGAAGGTGATGTCGACGGTGGTGCCGGCCGCGGTGTTCTGGAGCTCCATCGTCTCACTGAGGGCTCGCATCAACACCAGGCCCCGCCCGCTGTTACCCGGATCGGTCGCCGGCGCCTTCCACGAACCGGCGTCGGTGATCCTGGTTCGGACTTGGCCGTCGGCGACTTCGGCTTCGAGCAGCATCGTCCCGATGCGGTGTCCACGGTAGGCGTGCTCGACGCAGTTGGTGCACGCCTCGTTGACGACGAGCACGATGTCGGCGGCCAACGCCTCGGGGACGTCGGCGGTGTGCAGCCAGGCTGCCAACCGATGCCGGACCTTCACCAATTGCCCTGCAAAGGCTTCGCTTTCGATTCGGAGCTGCGTCGGCAGGTGCCGGTAAATCACCATCGCGACATCATCGTCATACCCCGGCGCCGGGGCCAGCGCGCCGACCACCGCCTCCGGGACGCCTTCCAGGGGAAGCTTCGCCGTTCTGAGCAAAACGTCTGCGGCGCGGGCGATTCCGATGTCAATGGACTCGTGTTTCCGCTCGACCAGGCCGTCCGTGTACAGCATCAGCGTCGAGCCCGGCGGCAACACCCGGGAGGCCTGCGGTCGCGGTTCCTCCCGGCGGACCGCGAGCGGCACCGACGCGGCGTCGGTCAACACGGTCGTGTTCGCAGGCGGCGGACCCGCGACCATCGCGGGCATGTGACCGGCGTTGCTGTATTCCAGCACGCCGGTTTCGGTGTCCAGGATCGCCAGAAAGACCGTGGTGCAGTACGCATTCGGGATGAGCGACGCCGCCAAGTCGAGTTGCTCGAGCAACAGCGCCGGCTGGGCGCCGTTGATCAACAACGCGCGCGCCGAGCTGCGGAGTTGGCCCATGGTCGCGGCGGCCTGCAGCCCGCGGCCGACGCAGTCGCCCACGACAATGCCGATGCGGTTGTCGCCGAGCGGCAGCACGTCATACCAGTCGCCCCCGATCTCCAAGGGCGGAACCGCGGGTTCGTAGCACACGGCGAAGCCGGGAGGCGTCTGCACCGTGGGCAGCATCGCGCGCTGCAGGGTCAGCGACGTTTCGCGGGCACTCTCGAACTGCCGCACGTGCTGCATGGCCAGGCTGAGGTGGCCGATGAGCACCGTGACCAGGAGCCGGTCCTCGGCGCTGACCCAGCGGGGGGAGCGCAGCTCCAGCCACAACGCGAGGTCTCCGGCGTTGGACAGCACGGCCACCAATCCCTTTGCCTTGCCGGGGTTCTCGGGTCTCTCGACGGTCCTGGCCGTCAGCGGAAGCTGGTGGCGCGCGTCCTGGAAAGTGCTCCGCAACCAGGGATCCATTCCGCGCCAGGATGTTTCGGAAGGGCCGCCCGCGACCTGGACGTCCGGTTCCCCGCCGCCGCTGGGCCACGAGACGGCGACCACCCGCTGGACGTCGATCGCCGCCCGGCACTCGTCGAGAGTGATCGCCAGCAGCTCGGCCACGCTCTTGGCCACGGCCACGGCCGTGGCCAGCCGCAGGACCGCGCTCTCCCGCGCGGCAAACGCCCGTTCCGCGGTGACGTCTCGGATCGTTCCCACGTACACGTCGCGATCGCTGCCGGCCTCCCTGACCGCATTGATGCTGACCATCACCCAAGCGAGATGGCCATCGCGATGCCGGATCGGGGTTTCGTACTCGGCGCTGCCGTTGCTGCGGACCAGGGATTGTTGTTCCCGGGCGGTCTTCTTGTCGACCAGCCACGGGTGGGGCCATCGGTAGGGCAGGTCCGCCGCGGGATAGCCCAGGATTTCGATGAAGGCGTTGTTCATCTCGATCACCGAGCCTTCGTGGTCAGCGACGAAGAAGCCTTCCTGCAGCGAATTCACCAGGGCGGTACGGAATTTGTCGCGATCGGCCAGACCCTCGGCGCGGGCCCGCTCCCGCGCGTAGAGCCTGGTGCCGTCGAGGAATCCCCGCGTTGCGACGTCGAGCGGCGCCAACGTTTGCAAGAGGAATTCCAGTGCGACCGGCGCAGCGATTCGCGCGTCGTCGGACAGGTCGAAGACCAGCTGGACATGCTGCTCGATGATGTCGAGCATGCTGATCTGTTCTTGCAGGGCGCGGCGCCCGAGCTCGTGCCCGACCGTCAGGCTGTCCTCGTCGCGCGCGTTCAGGTAGGCGCGCAACGCGGCCGCGTACTCGGCGTGGAATTCATGGTTGCCGCTCATGTCGAGGCTCCCCGATGACGCGCGGTCAGCACCATGGCATCGTCGGTTTCCTTGGCTTGCTTGCCGAGGAGGTCTCCGGCGATGACGACGGCGTGAGCCGCGAAGTCGATGTGCTCCAGGTAATCTTCGGCGATGCCGTCGGTGCTCATCACGAGCAGGTCGCCGGGCCGGATCGAAAGCGTCTGGGCAGGACTGATTTCCGGTATGCGGTAGCCGACGATCCCCGCCGTGAGGCGCGCACTGGATCGGACCCGGATGCCGGTCGGGGTCTTGGCCACCAGATCGGCCGTGACGTTGCCGACCCCCGTCCACGTCAGCGTGCTCGTCGCAAAATCCACCCGCGCCAAGGTCATTGCGACGCCCCTGGTGCCGCCCAACATGCGATGGCAGAGCTGGATCAAGACCTCGAGCCGCTCGGAACTTGCGCGCTTCATCGCGTCGACGGCGCGCAGGGCAGCGGTGGCGGCATCCGGACCATGGCCCAGCCCGTCCACCACGCCGAACAGAGCGGCCTCGCCGCCGAGGTCGACCGCGATGCCCTGGTCGCCGGACATGTACTCGCTGGGCATCGGACGACCCGCGCTTGCCCACTCGATCGGCCCGAAGCGGCCATTCTCATGCACGGGCCGGAACCCACTTCCACATCTCGATGATGGTTCCGCGGCCCAGTGTCGAGTCGATGACCAACCTGTCCATCAGCCGGCGGGCCCCGGGCAAGCCCAGCCCCAACCCACGACCGGTCGAGTACCCGTCCTCCAGCGCGCGCTCGATGTCGGCGATGCCGGGGCCGTCGTCCTCGGCGCGCACCACCAGGGCCTTGCGGCCCTCCCGGTCGGCCACCGTGACCCGGACCGCGCCGTGACCCGCATAGCTGGTGATATTTCGCGCGATCTCGGAGATCGCAGTGGCGATCATGGTGACGTCGGTCAGCGAGAAACCCAGCTCGAGCGCGAGTTGATGTCCGGCCTTGCGGGCGGCGACGATGTCGTCAGGGTTCTTGATGTTGACGACGATCTCACCCACCACCGTCGCGCCCGATCATCGATTTCCCCACTCCGCGTGCACGATTGAGCAGGGCGAGACCCTCTTCCAGATCCAGCGCGGTGTTCATGTCGTCGAACGCCAGCCCGAGCTGGACCATCGCGAAGGCCACCTCCGGCTGCAGCCCGACGATCACGGTGTCCGCGCCCCGCAGCCTGGTCATGTGCGCGATCGTCCGCAGCGATCGGGCGGCGAACGAATCCATCACATCGATGGCCGTGACGTCGACGATGATGCCCTGTGCGCGAAACCTGCTGACCCGCTCCATGAGGTCGTACCGCAGCCGTTCGGTCTCGGAGTCGGTCAGTGCGGACTGCACCGTTGCGATCAGGATCGCGCCCTGTTTCAGGATGGGGACTGGCATGGAGTGCTCGCGCTGACGGTGTCTACCCGGTGGTCTCGCCGGTGCGTGTCACTTCGTACCCGAGCAGGCGTTCGGCTTCCTCGATACCGCCCTGCAGGTCACCGACGGCATTCATCTTCGACAGGTCCAGCCCGATCGTCACCAGCGTCAGGGCGATCTCCGAGGACAGGCCGGTGATGATCACGCTCGCACCCATCAACCCCGACGCGTCGACCGTCTGCACCAGGTGGTTGGCCACCGTGGAGTCGATGGTGGGCACACCGGTGATGTCGATGACGACGACCTTCGCGCGGTTGGCGCGGATGGCTCTCAGCAGCTGTTCGGTGACCTGACGTGCGCGCTGACTGTCGAGCACCCCGATGATGGGCAAAATCAGCAGCTGCTCGCGGACCTGCAGCACCGGAGTCGACAGCTCGCGGATCGCTTCCTGCTGCTGCCGGATGATGCGTTCGCGTTCCTGCACGAAGCTGACGCCCACGGTATTGGCGATGCGGTTGGCCGCCGGCTCGTACGCGTCGAGCACCCGATTGAGCATCTCGAAGTCGGTCTGGTACTTCTCGAACAGCGAGCGCGCGAGCACGTCGCGAAGCAGCAACACGATGCCGAGCACCTCGTCGGTCTCCACGCCCCGGGGGATGATGCGCTCCGACAGGTCCCGCGCGTAGGCCTGCAGCGCCTCGACGCTACCGGTCTCGAGCACCTCGACGTAGTTGTCGTAGACGGCGGTGGCCTCGGAGAAGAGCTCCTCCGGGGTCATCGCGGTAAGCAACTGCGCCTCGGTGATCCTGCGGGCCCACTCCTCCCGCAAAACGGTGCGATTCTGACGCAGATGCTGGACCAGCTGGGGCAGCAGGCCCTCGCTGACCGTCTGCGCGGCGATGGTGGTGCTTCCGAAATCCGACAGCGAATCTGACATCTGGCCTCCCGTTGCCGCATCGCGCTCCGCAGTGCCTATTGGGGAGACTAGTCTGAGTTATCGTGCCGTGAGTGTCGAGGGCATATTCTTCTCGCAGTTCGCGCGGCAGGTTACGCTTGCACCACGCTTACGGCCCGGGACAAAGGATCGCCATTGTCAGCTCCTGATTCGATTACCACGTTGGTTACCGACCACGATGGTGTGTCGGTGGTGAGCGTCAGCGGCGAAATCGATCTGGTCACCGCCCCGGCGCTCGAACAAGCCGTCGGCGCGGTGGTCGCGGACGGCCCGACGGCACTGGTCATCGACCTTTCCGCGGTGGAGTTCCTCGGCTCGGTCGGGTTGAAGATCCTGGCCGCGACCTACGAAAAGCTCGGCAAATCCACCGAGTTCGGCGTGGTTGCGCGCGGACCGGCGACCAGGAGACCGATTCACCTCACCGGGCTGGACAAGACCTTCCCGCTGTACCCGACGCTGGACGATGCGTTGACCGCGGTCCGGGACGGCAACCTCAACCGCTGATTACCCGGCCACTGCGAGCCTTCGCCTCACTTCGCGGCCGCTGGTGCGATGATCACGGCCATGGACGTCGATCGCCCCGAGGACGACCAGCAGTGGGACCGCAACGAGCGTGGTGAGACCGAAATCGAACGGCTGGACCGCAATTGGAACAGCCTGCTGCAGGAGCTGCGCGTGGTGCAGACCGGGGTGCAGCTGCTCACCGGCTTCCTGTTGACGCTGCCGTTCCAGCAGCGCTTCGACGTCCTCGACGAACAGATGCGGATCGTCTACCTGGTGACGGTCGGATGTTCGGTGGGCGCAACGGTGCTGCTGGTCGCCCCGGTCGGCATCCACCGGCTGCTGTTCCGGCGGCACCGGCTCCGGGTCCTGGTGTCGGCCGCCCACCGGTGCGCCTACGCCGGGTTGGCGCTGCTCGGCACGGCGCTGACCGGGGTGACGGTCATCGTTTTCGCCTCGGTGGCCGGAAACAAGGCGGCTTTGATAGCGGGAGCGTTTGCGTTGGTATTGTTCACGTTCTTTTGGTGGGTGTTGCCGCTACTGCTGCGCACCCGCGGTATGTAGCGCTGCGACGCGGGTGGATTCCAGATGATCGAGGAGGTCCTGCGGATCCGCGAAAATCGGTGACGCGCCGGCCGCCCGCAGTTCGGTCCCCGAGATGCCGCCGCTCAACAGTCCGATGCACGGCAATCCCGCGGCCGCCGCGGCGTGAGCGTCCCACACGGCGTCGCCCACGAACACCGCGTCGCCCGCCCCCACACCGGCCCTGTCCAGCGCGACCTGCACGATGCCGGGTTCCGGTTTGGCGGTGTCGACGTCACGTGACGAGGTCGTTTCGGCGATGACGTCGTCGCAATCGAGCACCTTGAGCAGCGTCTCGAGTTCGTCGCCGGGTGCCGAGCTGGCCAGCACCACCTGCAATCCGAGGCCGGCGACGCGGCGGAGCAACTCGCGGGCGCCGGGCAACGGTGCCAGCAGCGGTATGACGTCGCGGTAATACCGGCTGTGACCGTCGCTGAGCCGGTCTTGCACGTCAGCAGGCGCGTCGTCGGACAGGGTGCGCACCAACTTGGAGCCGTCCATGCCGATGCAGCGGTGAATCTTCCACGCGGCGACGGGCATATGTTCGTCGTCGAACGCGCGCTGCCAGGCATAGACGTGCAGATAGTTGGAATCGACGAGGGTTCCGTCGACGTCGAACAGGACGGCGGGGGTACCGCGACCGGGCCTGGCGGTTGTCATCTGCGCGGCATACCCGCGCCGCGGCGGGTTGACACCCACTGTTCGGCCCTCCGGTCGGCGGGTACGCCTCCGGGGATGCCGCGATCCGGCACCGCAATCCGAAGTCGGCGAATCGGTGCCGCCGCGCGAAAGACTCTGGCACACAAGATGTTTCATGAGGAGTGCCCTTGAAGACCCACAACGCCGACCCGGTCGATCACGCACGCACTTTTCGTCAGCGCGCAGGGGAGACGCTGACGCACGGCCCCCTACCGTGGGTGTGGCGGGGGTGGTCGTCGCCGTGGTCGCTTTGGTAATCGGCTTGTGTGCGGTCGCGACCGGCCATGTCGCCGCGGGCGCGACGGCCTGGTTGCTGCACACCGATCACGGGGTCCGCGACGCCGAGCTGCGCTGGCACGCCGAGAATTCCGATGAGCCCGCGCCGCCGCCGCCAGCTGACCCGTCGGCGAGCCGGAAGGTTTATTTCCCGGCCTGACCGGGTAAAACGTCGGCATGCTCGACACGTCCAACAGGGTGCACGCGGGAATCGATTTCGGCGTTCCCGGCCGGGTGGCGGCGGCGCTGTGGGCGTTCGGCGTCGTGGCGGGCGTGCTGGCGCTGCTGACCGGGCACGCCGCGTTGGCCATCATGGGGCTGGCATTGGCCGTCGCGGCGCCATGGTGCGGGCTGGCCTGGGTGTCGCACAGCCAGCGCCGGGGCGACGAGTCCGCCTGGGCCGCCGGTTCAGCGCCGGTCGTCACGAGGCCGATTCGCCTGCGCGGCCGCGCTCGTCGAGACGCCGGACGGCATCAATTGTCGCGCGCGCAATCTTTTTGAACCGGATAGGTGTGGCGGACGTCTGATCGGGGTACCGACTGAGCCACGGGTGTGAGTACAGGCAAGTGCGTCAACCCGGCATTCAGCAGGAAGGAACACCCATGTCGACCGCAAGCGATTATGACGCACGCCGCGTGTCCGACGTCGAGACCCAGGACCCCGCCGCCCTACGCGAGCTGGCGCCCACGCTGCCTGTCTCGGCCACCGCGGTTGTCGACGAGGACCCCAACGACGTGCTCTTCTTCGAGCTGCCCGGCGCGGACCTGTCGAGCGAAGAGCTGTCGGTGACGGTGATTCCCCAGCGGGCCGACGAGTTCACTTGTTCGAGCTGCTTTTTGGTGCAGCACCGCAGCCGCCTGCGCAAGTCGGGCTCGGGGCTTTCCGTCTGCGCCGACTGCGCGTAACGCCGGGCGGGTGACCGCCGCACCTTGACCAACCAGAGGCACCGTGTTTCTGTCGTCGACATGACAGCATCCGCGGCCCGCCCGGACGGTGCGCCGGATGCTTTGAGCCGCCCACCCGGCCTGCCCGCGCCGCGCGTGCTTCGTTCGGCTTTCGCCGCCTCGTATGCGGTCGCCTACCTTGTCGGCGGCGAGCGCCGGATGCTGCGGCTGATCCGTCGGTACGGGCCCATCATGACGATGCCCGTCCTCAGCCTGGGCAACGTCGCAATCGTGTCGGACCCGGAACTGGTCAAGCAGGTTTTCACCGCGCCGGCGGACGTGTTGCTCGGCGGCGAGGGTGTGGGCCCCGCGGCGGCCATCTACGGGTCCGGATCGATGTTCGTCCAGGAGGAGCCGGAACACCTGCGGCGGCGCAAACTGCTGACGCCCCCGCTGCACGGCGCCGCGCTGAGCAGTTACATACCGATCATGGAGAGCTCCGCCCGCGCGGCGCTGCACAGCTGGCCCGTTGACCGGCCGTTCGAGATGCTCACCGCGGCGCGGGCGCTCACCCTGGACGTGATCGTCAGGATCATCTTCGGGGTCGACGATCCCGACGAAGTCCGCCGCCTGGGCCGGCCCTTCGAGGGTCTGCTGAACCTCGGTGTTTCCGAGCAATTGACCCTCCGCTACGCATTGCGACATCTGGGTGCGTTACGAGTGTGGCCCCAGCGCGCCCGCGCCAACAGGGAGATCGACGACGTCGTCATGCCGCTCATCGCGCGGCGGCGAGACGACCCCCGCCTGGGCGAGCAACTCGACATCCTGGCGTTGCTGATGCGCGCCCGCGGGGAAGAGGGGGAAAGACTGTCCGACAGCGAGATTCGCGACGACCTGATCACCTTGATGCTGGCGGGCCACGAAACCACGGCGACCACGCTGGCGTGGGTTTTCGATCTGCTGCTGCACCACCCCGATGCGCTGCGACGCGTGCAGGCCGAAGCCCTGAGCGGGGAGGAGACTTTCACCACCGCGGTGATCCACGAGACGCTGCGGGTACGGCCGCCGGCACCGTTCACGGCGCGCGTTGCGGCGCAACCCTTTCCGATCGGCGGCTACCTCGTGGAGCCCGGTACGCGAATCGTCGTTCACATCATCGCGATCAACCGCAACCCCGTCACCTACGAGCACCCGAACCAGTTCCGCCCCGAGAGATTCCTGGGCAGCCGGCCCGAAACGTATGCATGGGTGCCGTTCGGTGGCGGCGTCAAACGCTGTCTGGGCGCGGCGTTCTCGCTGCGGGAGCTGATCACCGTGCTGCACACGCTGTTGCGCGAGGGCGAGTTCAGCGCCGTCGACGACGAGCCGGAGAGGATCGTGCGCCGCTCGATCATGCTGGCGCCGCGCCGCGGGACCAGGGTGCGGCTTCGCCCCATCCAGGCGGGCGCGCGGTAGCCGGCTTGTCGCGCTGCGCCTGCGCCTGCGCCGAATCGTCACACCCATCCACTAGGTTCATCGGCGAGTCCGCGTCGTCAGCTTGGGGAGTCATGGAGAAGATACTCGGGTCCTTCCTCCTGTTGGGGTTCGCTCTCCCTTGGTTTTTCACCCAGCAGGCGACGGGCAGCGTGGTCGCGGGATTCTCGGCGGGGCTGGGCGGCCTGGGCCTGACGGTGCTCACGCTGTTGTGGCTCGGCGTGCAATGGGACCGCCACCGGGCCGGACGGCAGCGAAGGCGTGACCGCCGGCACGCCATGTCCGATCTGGCGGCCGTCGATCGCAAGTCGGGGGTCGAATTCGAAGAATTCGTCGCCGCGCAGCTGCGGACCGCGGGGTGGGGCGTGATGCGCACCGCCGGCACCGGTGACTACGGGGTGGACTTGATTGCCACCAGGGACGGCACCCGGATGGCGGTCCAATGCAAGCGGCAGGCGAAGGCGGTCGGTGTGGCGGCCGTGCAGCAGGTTGTCTCCGGCGCCCTGCACCACGGCTGCAACCAGGCGGTCGTGGTGACCAATCAGACGTTCACCAAAGCGGCTCGCCAGTTGGCGAGCACCCACCGTTGCCGTCTCGTCGGACGCGAGCAACTGCACATCTGGGCACGGGCCGGGCGTGGGCGGGTGCAACCGGAACGAGAAGCCTAAGCGCGGGCGTCCGGATACCTATTGCGCCGCAACGAGTGTCATCGAGATCGATGGTGGCGCGAAGAAGTACGCCTCACTGAACAGTGGACCCCGGCACGGAGTAGGGGGACGGGCTGGTCGGGTTGTTCGGGCACCACGGGTTGCCCGGCACGCCCAGGCAAGGATCGGGCATGCTCGCCTGTGGGGGCGGCGCCATCAGCTGGACCGCCGTCTGGCGCGGGTAATTCGTGACCACGGTGCTCGGGCAGGGGCCGACGAACTGCGAGTCGCACGCGACCTCCAGGCTGAGGACGCTGATGATTCCTGCGATCCCCGCGCCCTCGTCCGGGATTCCGCAGATGCCGTGGGGGAAGAACTGGATGAAGAGCGGGTCGCTCGTGACCCGCGGGCGGTCAAGCTGAAAA
>Ga0335071_10007651_pt1 | contig 11118 bp, 14 predicted proteins | sample Lox_Sample_15_FD_206724 | JGI IMG/M metagenome (GOLD analysis project Ga0335071, IMG submission 206724) | Soil microbial communities from Loxahatchee National Wildlife Refuge, Florida, United States - Lox_Sample_1.5 | ecosystem: Environmental > Terrestrial > Soil > Wetlands | place: USA...
CGGACCGACGGTACCCCGCTGACGGCGGAACCTTCCAACACGCACACCATTCAACTGGGCGATGTCCAGCGCAACCCCGACACACAGGCGCCGGCTGCCCCGCCCAGCCTGCGTAAGCCGGGCGAGACGATCCCCGCTCAGGACGGGAAAGACACCCGCGTGGGTGTGATGAAGCCGGTCCAGTTTCCGAAGGAGTCGCCGGACGACGAGCCCAATGCGCGTCCGGATCGCCAGCCCGCAGCCGCTCCGGCAGGGGACTCCACCCAATCTCCACCTTCCTCCACACAGCCGGCGCCCCCGGCCGGTTCTTCGCAGCCCGCTCCGGCCGCGCCTTCGCCCTCAGGAACGCCGCCCCAGCAGCAATGAACTTCAGGTAGACTGGGACGAGCGAGTCTCGCTTCCTCCGGACGGTCATCTCTGGCTGTGAGGCAAGCCCTTTAGACCGCGCCGTTGAAGCCGCGCGCCGCATCTTGCTGCGCGTGAGAGCAGAGACACTTCATCAAGGAGAAACACCCGAGCAATGGCAAAGATCGCAAAGACCGGCGACCGCAAGAAGGTGATGGACACGACGAAGTCCACAGACTGTCCCAAATGCAGCAAGCCCACCCGCATCGTCAAGCGTGTGAAAGACCGCGAGCGCGGCGTCCCGGGCGGAGTCTATATCTCTTGCTCAGCCTGCGACTTCTACGAAAAATTGTAAGCAATGCTTGAGTTTTGAACCGGCCAAAGCCCGGCAACTTCGCCGGGCTTCGCTGTCTCTACAACGCGGTCGCCATCTCGTCCAGAATCTGCCGTGCGGCAAGTGCCGGATTCGCCGCCTGAGTGATCGGCCGCCCCACCACCAGAAAACTGGCTCCTTGGCGCAATGTCTCGGCTGGCGTTGCGACGCGCTTCTGGTCTCCGAGCGCCGCTCCTGCCGGACGAATCCCCGGCACCACCAGAATCCCTGCGGATCCTGTCATCGTCCGCAGTGCTGCCACTTCCTGCGGCGAGCACACAAATCCCCGGATGCCTGCCTCGACTCCGAGCCTCGCCAGGCGCTCCGCGGCCTCTCCCGGTGAGGCTGCCACGCCAACCGCGCCGAGTTGAGCGGCGTCCATGCTGGTCAGAATCGTCACCGCCAAAAGCTCCGGCGGATTGGCCACCTTTTGCATCTCGTTTCGCGCCGCCGCCAGCATGGATGGCCCTCCCAGCGCGTGCAGCGTCATCATCCTCACACCGAGAGCGGCGGCCGAGCGCACGGCCCCGGCTACGGTATTGGGAATGTCATGAAACTTCAAGTCGAGGAAGATCGAGTGTCCGCGGCCAACAAGCTCTTCGACCATCGCTGGTCCAGCGGCAGTGAAGAGTTCCAGACCGATCTTCAGCCACTGGCAGGTGCCTTCGAGCCGGTCCACGAACTCCTTCGCCGCTTGCGCCGTGGGCACATCCAAGGCCACAATCAGGCGCTGTTTGGCTGCTTCAAGCGGGTTGTTGCTAACGGACTGTCCGACAAGTGATTCGAGCTGCTGCGGGACGACCATGACTCAAATCGTAGCTGAATCGCCGACAGCCCGTGTCGGATTTCAGCAGGTCGCTACCTCTTCCGTTGCTTCCGCTGCGAGGATCGCAGGAAAGGTCTGTTCCTGCGACGGTAGAAAGCGCCTCAGATAGTTCATTGGATCGTCCGCTGCGGCCATCTGGCGGAGGTGGTATCTCCAGACGTCCGGCTTCATCGTGCGCCGGGTGAACGGCTTGCGCGTCACCTGGACCACTTCGCCGCGCCGGTTGATCCGCGGGTAGGTAATCGACGGAACGAGGAAGCTGATGCGGGCCCCGGACCGCCAGTAACAACGTGCAAACTCATGAGAAAAGAGGAGGGCGTAATAGCGGCTTTCCGTGGCCAGGACACTTAGTGCTTGCTCGGCTCCCGGCCAGATGGGTTGAACTTGCGTTTGGAACCATGTGCGAAACTCAAATCCGTTAAACTGAGCCTGACTGAGCACAAGCCGCAGCAACTCTTTGCGGGTCATCGCTGGAATCCTTTTTTCGAGCCTCCGGGCTCGGGTAGCAAGCGTGCAACTGCTGTATGGGGGACCGGCCCTCTCGAAGAGAAAGCCTCTATGCACTCAAACGTGAATCAGCAGGATTTCCCTTTGCCGGAAGTGACATTTTGCACGCCAAACATCTCTAAGGAGTTGTGAACTATCTCCGATCGACCGTCTCATTCCGATCCGGGGATCTGGAGGGCACGTGGTGGGGGCTCCTCGAAAGGTACGTCGATGAGGGTGGGGCCCTGCTGGTGTCTCGTGTTCTGGTCGGCGGTCGTTCTGCTGGCGATCCCTGCCGTTGCAGCGACTCCGGTGCACAGCAACGCCCTCAACCGCGATCCGCTCGTGCGCGAGGCGTCCGAACACTTCTACAACCTCGATTTTCCCGGTGCCGTGGAACGCCTCGAGCGCTTCCACGCGCAGCACCCTGGTGACCCCCAGGCCACAGCATTGCTACTGAATGCGGTGATCTTCGAGGAGCTCTACCGGCTCGACCTGCTCGACACGACCTTCTACGCCAACGACGGCTTCCTCACCGGCCGCCACGCCACCCAGGAAGACCCCAAAGCCCGCGACCATATCTTTGCCCTGGCAGATGAAGCAGTCCATGAAGCAGACTGGCGTATCGGCAGGAATCCGAACGATGTTGACGCGCTGTTTGCCAGAGGCTGGGTGCGCAGCCTGCGCTGCGCCTACGTTGCCATGGTCGAGCGAGGCTTCAGTTCCGGATTTCGTCTGGCCACGAAGGCAAAAGACGACGAGGAGAAAGTCCTCCAGCTCGATCCGGACTACGTCGACGCCAAGCTCGTCGTAGGCGTCTATGAGTACGTGGTTGGAGCCTTGCCGTGGCCCTTTAAGCTGCTGATCGGATTTGCCGGCGTAACTGGCTCCAAAAGCAAGGGACTCCAGATGCTTTACGATGACGGAAACCGCGGCATCCTCACGAATGTCGAAGCCCGCACGGTGATCGCCCTCTTCCTGCGCCGCGAGAGCCGCTACAAGGAGGCCATTCAGGTCGTCCGCACGCTCATAGCGCAATACCCGCACAACTACCTTTTCTGCCTGGAAGAGGCAAATCTCCGCAAAGACGATGGCGAAGGCATGGTTGCCGTCGACGCCTATCGCCAGATCCTCGCCGACGATGCCAAGCCCGGCTACTTCGAGCAGGCCCGGCTTGAGCTGACCTACTTCGGCCTGGGCGATGCACTGCGCGGTCAGCGGCACTACGGAGAAGCCGCCCATGCCTATGAGCAGGCGGCCATGGCCCCCAACGTCGGCGCCGAGCTCAAAATCCGCTCTCTCCTGGACGCCGGCGAGTGCCGCGATCGGAACGGCGAGCGGCCAAAGGCCCTGGACGATTATCAAGCCGCCATCGCAGCCGGCCCCAATACCTCGCGCGCCGATACAGCCCGGAAGCGCCTGCAGAACCCCTATCGCGGCAACTGACCCGAGAAGGGCCAACGGCTCGGAACCGCACCTCAGTGATTTGCGTAGAATCGGTTGAGTACAGGAAGACTGGGGAGCGAACGGAGGTCCGCCATGAACTTCTTTTGCTATCGCTGTGGAACGACCCTGCCCATGGGCGCGCGTTTCTGCTCGAGCTGCGGCACGGTTGTGAGTGCGACGGCGCCGCCTCCCGGCCATCCTCTGGTCCGGCCCATTGTTGGGCGTCAGATCGGCGGAGTGTGCGCGGCTCTGGCGCGGTCCAATGGCTGGGATCTCTCCCTGATCCGGGTCATTACCGTTGTCGGCTTCTTCATGAGCGGCGGTCTGGTGGCCGTGGCCTATGTGGCTGGCTGGATCGGCATCCCCGAGGAGCAGATCCGGCCCGCTCCCGGCATGTATCCTCCGCCTCCACCCCCCAGCGCGTCGTAGGGCCCTCGGTCAGACGCGCCCTTCGGCTGAGGTCGCAGAGGGTGATGTTGTCGTTGTGTAAGCCTTTCCATGCGACGATGCAGGGGTGGTAACGGCCCTGATCCCCTAAGATGGTTCCGATGAAGAGCGCTTCCTATCTCTCTGCCGGAGCTCGAATTCACTACCTCGATGCAGGCACCGGCATTCCCGTTGTCTTCCTCCATCCCACGCCTCTCGATCACGCCTACTGGCTGCCCCTCATCGACCGTCTGCCAGCTCTGCGCGCCATCGTTGTCGATCTGCGCGCGCATGGCGCCTCCGAACTCGGGGCGAACCTGCCCATGGGCGGCTTCTCGCGTGTGCCGGACGCGCCCGCGCTCACCATGAGCCAGCTCGGGAGCGACACACTCGTTCTCCTCGACCAGCTCGGTATCCGCGAGGCGGTCTTCGTCGGCTGCTCCATCGGCGGCTACGTCATGCTCGAGCTCTGGCGGCGCGCACCCGCGTGCATGCGCGGTCTCGCCTTGATCTGCTCCAAGCCCCAGCCCGACGCCGAAGCCAATCGAGTCAAGCGAGCCGACACCATTGCCCGTGCGCGCGCCGGAGAAAGGGAAGCGCTGTTCGATGGCATGGTTCAGGCCTCGACGGGAGCAACCGCACGTGCGCGCCGCCCTGCGATCGTGCCCGAACTCCGTGCCCGCATGACGCTCTCGGCGGAAGGCATTGTTGCCGTGCAGGCCGGACTTGCCGCGCGCCCCGACTCGGTTCCCACCGTCGCCACGATCACGGTGCCTGTCTTCGGAGTTGCGGGCGGCGAAGACTTCGCGGTCTCACCGGCCGAGATGGACGTCTTTCGTTCCGCGCCCGGGGGCTGTGGCCTGCACGTGTTGCCCGACGCAGGCCACTTCGTCGCTTATGAGCAACCCGACACGGTTGCCGCGCTGCTTGCTCCCTGGCTCAGACAATTCGGGGTGTAGCGGAACCCGCCAGGGGGGACTGCCCTGAGCTCCTGCGAGTGCCTCCGTCTCCAGCACCCCTTGCGCACGTTTAAACTAGGTGGTTCCAGTGAAAGGACAATCCATGGACCGCAGAGAGTTCCTCGGCATGGCATCAGCCGCAGTTCTTACACAGAGTCTTCCCTCCAGCGCCGTCGCCGCTCGGCCCCCTTCGCTCAAGCCGATGGCCGTTGGCCTTCTCGTCAGCCCCTTCAAAGCGCCGGAAGAGACGTTTCGGCGCGTCCATGACATGGGCTTCTCCAACTGCTTCCTCTCGCTCGACGCCTACATCGGCGGCTTCACCGCGGGCGTCTCCGCGCAATTCCAGGACCTGCTTGCCCAATACAATCTCGTCGCGACGACAGTAGAAGTTGTTGGGCCTCCGCCGCTCGAGTGGAACTTTACACGGGGACCTTCCACCATCGGCCTTGTTCCTCCGGCGACCCGCGCTGCACGCATCGACGCGCTGCGTCAGGTGTCCGACTTCGCAAAGACGCTTGGCATTCCCCAGGTTCAGACGCATTGCGGTTTCATCCCCGAAGATCCCGCCGACCCGCTCTACCCCGGCGCTGTGGAGGCCATTCGAACTGTCGCCCAGCACTGCCACGACAATGGGCAATACTTCCTGATGGAGACAGGCCAGGAAACGCCCACAACCATGTCGCGCATGATCCGCGATGTGGCGATGCCCAACCTCGCCGTCGGCCTCGATACCGCCAACCTGATCCTCTACGGCAAAGCCAATCCGGTTGACGCCGTCGATATCCTCGGTTCGCACGTGCGCAGTGTGCACGCGAAAGACGGCCGCTGGCCCACCGATCCGAGCCAACTCGGCGAAGAAGTCCTCATCGGCCAGGGGCTCGTCGATTTCAAGAAGGTGTTCACCAAGCTGCACAGGCTTGGGTACACAGGCGCCATCACCATCGAGCGCGAAACATCAGGACCACAGCAGATCGAGGATGTGCGCAACGAAAAGATCTACCTCGAGAAGATCCTCAACGAAGTTCTGGCCTGATGGAGCAGCAGGGCAAACCAACCTCGCAGAAGATTGCAGAAAGAGACCTCATGAACCGCCGCCAATTCGTCCAAGCCAGCGCCGCAACTGCTTCCACCTTGCTTTTGCTCAAGTCGCGCACGGCCTTCGCCTATGATGCCAACTCGGCCGTCCGTCACGGCCTGCTTGGCTGCGGCAATCGCGGAACCTCGGTCGCCGAGTCCTTCTCCAAAAGCACCTCGGCGCACGTCGTGGCGCTTGCCGACCTTTTCCCGGACAATCTCGCGAAGGGCGAGGACCACTTCAATCAGCTCAATGCAAGCCTCGGTCGTGCGCCCATCGACCGCAAACTGCTGTTTGGTGGCCCGCACGCCTTCGAACAGCTGGCCGCCTCCGATCAGGTGGACCTGATCCAGATCTCTACCCCGCCCTTCTTCCACGTGCAGCACCTTGAGGCCGCAGTTGCGTCCGGCAAGCACGTCTACTGCGAGAAGCCCGTCGGCATCGACATCCGCCAGGCACGGCAGGCCCTCGAGATTGGCAAGCGGGTCAAGCCCACGCAGAGTGTCGACGTTGGCTTTCAATGCCGCAATGCGCCGCCCATCGCTGCGGTCTCCGAGCGAATCAAGGCCGGTGGGTTGGGCAAAGTCGCTCTCATCGCCGGCTACTACTATGCACCGGCTTCGACGGAAAAGAATCGTCCCGGCGCAGGGCCCGACGAGTACCGTCTACGCAACTGGCTGTGGGATCGCGCTCTCTCGGGCGACATCCTGGTCGAGCAGAACATCCACATCATCGATCTCGCCAACTGGTTCCTCGGCGCACATCCACTCAAGGCAACCGCTACTGGCGGGCGTTCCATCCTTACGCACTACGGCAACTGCTGGGATAACTACCAGGTCGACTTCACCTATCCCGGTGACGTCCACCTGTCCTTCACTTCGTCCCAATTCGGCACCGACGGCATGTTCGACGCCGGACTCCGGCTCTTTGGGGGCGATGGATCGGCCAGCGTCCCTTATTCCGGTCCTGTGAACATCACAGGTAAGCAGGCCTGGGCGTGGGAGGACTCGGCCGCGACCGCGCCGGGCTCTGGCAAGTTCGCCGCCAATGGCGCCTTCAGCGACAATCTGGCATTCGCCGATCGCGACAAGGAGCGCACGTTCATCGACAGCATCACGTCGGGCAACTGCCACAACCAGATTGCCGATGGCGTCGAGACAGCGTTGAGCTGCATGCTTGGACGGATGGCCGGCCTCACGGGCCGCGAGGTCAGCTGGGAAGATCTGCTCGCTCATGGTGAAACGTATGAGCTAGGACTGAACCTCGATCAGTTCGCCTGATCGCGGCCTCGGGGTGTGAGCTTTATGGTTGAGCGCCTCGCAGCGAGAACTGCGAGGCACACTGCTTGCTTGTTCCAGAAGCACTCCGATCGGTTGTCGAAGGTTGAACGCGACTCAGGCCGATCGGAGCGACCTCGATGTCAGCGGAGAAGGGAATCCGAGTGACGGTTACAGCGCGGTCCCGAGGTCGTTGCTGATTGTGTTGAACGCAGTGTTGATCTCGGTTGCCAGGCCCTGCATCGCAGCGACAGCGCCGAAGGCAATCAGCGCGACAACAAGAGCATACTCCACGAGGTCCTGACCTTCTGTGTTGCGGAAAATTGCCCGAATGAACTGTCGTACTGCATCCATGTGTCTCTCCTTTATCCCAGCTCCAGTAGGCCTCAAAACACCGCTCCGCACAACCTGCCCATGGGCACCGTTCACGGGAAATTAGGTAATGGAGCAGCAAGTACTGTCGTCCTGCGCGCGCTGCCACGATTGGGTCACGAAGGGCAATTCCGAGCTGAAACGAAAGATCTTGGCCGGCAACCTGGTCCGCCGGCTACTCAGGTCGGGCAGTAGGAATTGGGGTCGCGCCGATGGCTCAGCTGCGGGGCATAGGTGAAAGTGCCGTTTCCATTGCCGAGCATCACTTCGTAGTCGCCCTCATGATCCTCGTTCGTAATCACGACGTCCGCAATTCCATCGCGATTGAAGTCCGCCGTGGCAAGGTGGAACTCCATCCCGCGCTGCGGCAGCTCGAACGACCAAGTCTGTCGAAACGATCCATCGCCGGCGCCACGAAGAACTACGGCAGAATTCGACTCGGCATCGGAGACAAGCAGGTCGAGATTGCGATCCCGGCTGAAGTGGCCGGCCGCGATGGACACCACGGACCCAAGGCTCGCCACCTTGCCTGCGGGCAGCAGATTGCCGCGGCCGTCCCCTGCAAATTCAAGGAGGGTCCCATCCCCGTCGCCCACAATCACGTCGGCGTTGCCGTCCTCGTTGAAGTCGCCTACAACGATGGCCCGCGGATCGCTCCCGATCGGATGGTGCGCATCCACACGTCGGAATGTGCCGTCTGCGTTGCCGAGGAGGACGATGAGTACCTGTGGTCCCGGGACGCCGCCCTCCTCTAAGGTCGACTCGACGATGTCGGCGATACCATCCCCATTCAGGTCTCCCGTTGCAATCACAGCCGGTTTGCCGGGAAGGTCCGGTGCGCCGACGGCCTGAAGCATCCCCGGCGCTGAGATCGCAATCATGAGAACGAGCGTGCTATGCTCCATCCGATTCAAAGAGCCGGATTCTCCTTCCTGAGGCGGGCGAGCGCGATCAATCGCCCGTAAGCAAGCTGGATCCTCTCAACCGCATTCCGCAATGTTAACCGATGTGAAACTTCCAGGTGGCCCGCCACCCGGCCGCATCGGCCCGTTCAATGTTCGAAACTGCGCTTCTTCACAGTGCTTTCTTGAGATTGCTCCGATACCGCTCGAATGTTTTGCGTCCTGTCTTTGTAAGGCGCAGGAGTGTCTGCGGCACCTTGCCCCGATAGGTTTTCTCGACTTCGACATAGCCTGCCTCTTCCAGGCGCGTGATGTGGCTCGAAAGCGTGCCCTTGTTCATTTCGGTCTCATGTTGCAGGTATAGAAAGTCCGCTTTCTCCACGGCGTACAGCAGGGCGGCAATCATAAGCCGGCCCGGCTCATGAATCACGCGATCAAGCTCGGAGAAGGCCCGGATCTGCTCGTTCATTCGCTCTCCCTCGGTGCTGGCTGTGTGTGACGGAGGTAGAGCCAGAAGCTTATAGCGCCCGAAACAAGAAACAAGACTCCGAAGGCGGTCCAGGTGAGCCAAGAGGCTCCCAGGGTTCGGGCCGTGAGCGCGGAACCCAGGCTGGAATGGCCAGCCAAATTCTCAAGCAGACCCGCCGGAAGGAACGCGATAAGCACAGTACTGACAACCATCGCTGCGAAGACCGCCCATTTCCAGCGATAGGTCCGAATGATGCGAATATAAAGGACGGCGAACAACAAAAAGAACAAGAAAGCAGGCGTGAACAGCGCGAAGTGTTGCCGCGCCGCAATGAACAGTCCGGCTGATGTCAGGGCCGCAACACAGGAGGCCAGCGCCATGGTGGCCCAGTGCTTGCGTTTCAGATACTCGACGTATCCGGTGCGCCGATAAGTGATCCGACTCTTGATGGCCTTGCTGCCGATGTGAATGATGCAGCTGATTACGCCGATGAAGATGAAGAGCGCGTACATCTTGTGCCAGACGGCGGTCTCTGGCGAATGCAACATCATCCAACCGAGGAGCGAATAGCTCAGAACCATTAGACCAATGCCCAATTCGCCCACGCCATCGATGTTGTAGTAGAGTTGGGGCCGGCTCAGAAGCTTGCTTAGGTCCTCCATTTTGTTTCTCCGTTCAGCGATGTAAAGGTACGTGAATCGGTGCGACGTGGATCTTGCGAGCACTGCCAATGCGCCTACTGGTTTGCACTACCAACCAGTTGACGTCAAGAGAAAAGTGTGGCAATGGCAAATCATGGTCGGCTGACCGCTAGCCTACATCGGAAGTAGCACCAAAAACGGGTCACTTCCGAGTTGGCCACAATCCACCGGAACCAATGAGCAGTATCCTTGAGTCGATGGAACTGGGCTGCATTTGCATCGTGCAGGGCTGAACAAATCCACAAGGAAGGACGATGAAGATCAGTCGAACGCAATTAGCTCGAGAGGCAGCAAAGGCCCTCCTGATCCTCGTCGTCCTTTGTGAAACGGGGGTCGCATGGCGGCTGTGGAGACATGGGCCTCCGATGGAGATGGTAGCGACTGGTGAGCAATTGTTTAAGTGGGTTCGGATTCCGCTCAGCGCCAGTGACTGGACGATATTTGCGGCGGTGATTGCGCTGCAAGTTGCCCTCGTAGGGTTCCTTTGGTGGTCAAGACGCAAAATCGCTCGCTGCTGATTCAGTTCTGGGCGAATCACCCGCCACCCGGACATTACCCCAAATTCGGGGTTACGTCCGGATAGGCCACAATCCGACCGGAAGCCGCATTTACAACCAGCACCAATAACCAGGGTTCTTCACAATTTGCACGCGAGGATGCAAATCATTCAGCCTCCCGGCGTTTTTTCTTACATTCAATTCGAGAGTGAAATGACCATTTCTCTTGCCCTCGAAATCACCAAGAAGGCAACTGGTTGATGCTTCACTCCAGGCGTCAGCCCTGATGGGCTTGGGTGACCAATTCTTAACCAACGTCGTTCCATCGAGAATCCTCCACTCCAAGTCGAGCAGCGGCGGTGTGTTGCACTGATGTCCCGGACGTGGAGGCCCCAGATCGCAATCAAGTTCTTCGAGCGGCATGCGCCGGTCCACAATGAGATGGACATGGTAATCGTGTTTTCCGACAGGGAACTCCTGACTGCGCCAAACCCCCTGGCTTAACGGCACCGGAAAGCTGGGGGCGGGCGTGCAGCGAAGCGACATGGCTACTGCGTTTGCCGCCATGCAGTTCGAAAATGCGCTCCAGCCCAATGCTCCTTGGATTAGTTGTCGCCGAGTCATGCCGTCATACTACTTCGTTCCGCTCGGGAGAGTCGCCCCGGGGAGCTTCACCCCGAGGCGCTCGCAGAACCGTACGTGACACTCTCGCGTCATACGGCTCCCATCAAGGAGCCACCGCGCATCCTGATCCAATGTGCGAACAGGTGGGGGGAACGGCGGGAGACCGCCGCGACCCATCGCCTTGCACGCCGGAGATGATTGCGCAGCTTCTTGTATTTCTGTCGGGCCCATTTGACCAGTTCGTCGTCCAGTTGGCGGATCACTGAGTAAAGCCCCGTACGGTAGTACCTTCCGTAGTATTGAAACCAGCCTCGGATGATCGGATTGTAGAGACGGGACA
>Ga0335071_10007653_pt1 | contig 11115 bp, 10 predicted proteins | sample Lox_Sample_15_FD_206724 | JGI IMG/M metagenome (GOLD analysis project Ga0335071, IMG submission 206724) | Soil microbial communities from Loxahatchee National Wildlife Refuge, Florida, United States - Lox_Sample_1.5 | ecosystem: Environmental > Terrestrial > Soil > Wetlands | place: USA...
GGAATCCCTGGGTGTAGGTCGGGTAAACCCAGTGGTCGATCCCGTAACGGTACCCGAGGTTCTGAAGTTCGCAATCGCCGCTGGCCTCGCAGAACGGGCAGTAGTGATTGCGTTCGGAGAACAGCATGTCGAGGACGAGCTTCCGGGCGGATACCACCCGCGGGGATTCCGTCTCGATTTCCATGCCCTCCGAAATCGGGAACGCGCAAGCTGCCTGGAGGTTGCGCTGTCCCTTGACTTCGACGACGCAAATCCGGCAGGCCCCGATCGGCTTCAGCGCCCTGTGATGGCACAGCGTCGGGATTTCGATGCCAGCTTGATTTGCGGCCTCGAGGATGGTGACACCCAGCGGCGCCAGGACCTCGCGGCCATTGATGATCACTCGTATTTTAGCCATCTCTCGCTTCTCCTTTTCTCAAAGGTAACGCAAGGCACCGTGGGCCCCCGCCGTTTCGGCAGGTGCCCGCCGGTGACGAAGTGTTATTTACAGCTCTACGTCGCAGCGCAGGCAACGGGTCGACTCCTTCTTGGCGGCATCCTTGGCGTAGCCCAGCTCGACTTCCTGGAAATTCGCCTGGCGGAAGGAAGCCTCCAACTCCGGCATGTGGGCCATGGGGCATTCCACCGTCTCCTCGTCGATGACGAAGGGAATCTGGATCTCCTCCTCGGGGGAAGGAACCCAGGCCGACTCGCCATTCTTCTTCCGGATGGAGGCGTCGATCTCGTCGGCCGCCTCGTGGCCCGCGGCGATGGCCTTGATGACCGTGCTGGGGCCCGTGACGGCGTCGCCGCCGGCGAAATATTTCGGGTTCGTCGTCCCGGAACGGAACCCGTTGGTTGCCACGTCGAAGCAGGACCACTTGTTGACCGTCACGCCGCTTTCCTTCGGTACGAAGGTCAGATCCGGCGTCTGGCCGATGGCGGCGATGATCGTGTCGACCGCCAGGGTGAACTCGGAGCCCTTGATGGCCACGGGCCGCTTGCGCCCGCTGGAGTCGAAATCGCCGAGCTTCTGCCGCAGGCACTCGATCCCTGCGGCGCGCCCGCCTGTTCCAACAATGCGAAGCGGTGCGATGAGGTACTCGATCTTGATGCCCTCGTGTTCGGCCGCTACGATTTCCTCCTCGGCGGCGGGCATGTCTTCGCGAAGCCTGCGGTAGAGGATGGTTACCTCGGCCCCGAGCCTCTTGGCCGTGCGGGCCGCATCGATGGCGGAGTTTCCACCGCCGATGACGGCAACCTTGGCGCCTAAAGACTTCTTGCCGCCCGTCCAGGCTGCTTCATCCATGTTGTAGTCGCGCAGGAACTCGACTCCGCCCCAGACGCCCTTGAGGTCCTCGCCCTCGACACCCATGCGCTGGCTCTTGTGAGCGCCCGGTGCGAGGTAGACGGTATCAAAGTCCTTATTCACGGCATCCCAGGGGAGGTCGCGCCCCACCCGGATCCCGCACTTGATCTCGACCCCGAGCTTGCGGATGTCGTCGATTTCCTTTCCGAGAATCTCCCGGGGCAGTCGGTATGAGGGGATACCCCAGCTGAGCATGCCACCCGGTGTGGGGAGCTCCTCGAATACCGTGACACGATAACCGCGAAGCGCCAGATCCCTTGCGCAGGTGAGTCCCGCGGGACCCGCACCGATCACGGCGATCTTTTCCTTGCGGGTCACCGGAACAGGCTTGATCTCGGGCCTGGGTGCCTGGTCGGTGATGTAGCGCTTCAGGAACTTGATGGAAACGGGCTCGTCCAAGAGTCCCCGGCGGCACTTGGACATGCACTTGTGGTCGCAGACCCGGCCGCAAGCCGACGGGAAGGGGTTCGTCTTCAGCAGCACCCGGTAGGCATCCGTCAAGCGGTCGTCGCGGATCAGCGCGATGTAGGAGGGAATGTCCATGCCGATGGGGCAGGTATGCTGGCAGGGCGACTTGAAGAGGGCCGAGCAGACGGCGGCGCGGCACTTCTTGTCGCGAATGTGCTCCATGTATTCATCGCGGAAATAGCGGATGGTTGAGAGCACCGGGTTCGGGGCCGTCTGGCCGAGGCCGCACAGCGAAGCATCCTTGATGACGGAGGCCATCGACTCGAGGAGCTCGACGTCGCCTTCCTTTCCCTTGCCCTTTGTGATGTTGGTGAGGATCTCGAGCATGCGCTTCGTTCCTTCACGGCAGGGAATGCACTTTCCGCAGGACTCGTCTTGGCAGAAGTCCATGAAGAAACGGGCCATGTCGACCGCGCACTTGTCCTCGTTCATGACAATCAAACCGCCCGAGCCCATGATGGCGCCCAGTTCGGTCACTTTCTCGTAGTCGACGGGGGCGTTGAGATGCTGCACGGGGATGCATCCGCCGGAGGGTCCACCGAGCTGCGCGGCCTTGTACTTCTTGCCGCCGGGGATGCCGCCGCCGATGTCGTAAACGATCGTCCCGAGCGTCGTTCCCATGGGCACTTCCACGAGCCCGACGTTGTTGACGTCGCCCGTGAGCGCGAAGACCTTCGTGCCCTTGGACTTTTCGGTACCTACACCGGCGTACCATTCGCCGCCCCGGAGCATGATCTGGCCGATGTTGGCCAGCGTTTCAACGTTGTTCAGCACGCTGGGTTTTGCCCAGAGGCCCGCCACGGCGGGGAAGGGCGGACGCGGGCGGGGCATGCCGCGCTTGCCCTCGATCGAGGTCATCAGCGCCGTCTCCTCGCCGCAGACGAAGGCGCCTGCGCCCTGGTAGATTTCGATGTCGAAGTTGAAACCCGTTCCCAGGATGTCCTTCCCGAGAAGACCCATCTCGCGGGCCTGCCCGAGAGCCACGTTGAGGCGGTGGATGGCCAGCGGGTACTCGGCGCGGCAGTAGATGTAGCCGTGGCTGGAACCGATTGCCTTGGCGGCGATTACCATCCCTTCAAGAACAGCGTGCGGGTCGGCTTCCAGGACACTGCGGTCCATGAAGGCCCCGGGGTCGCCTTCGTCGGCGTTGCAGAGGACGTACTTCACATCCCCGGGGGATCGCGATGCGAACTGCCACTTGAGCCCCGTCGGAAACCCTGCGCCGCCGCGGCCTCGAAGGCCCGACTTGAGGACTTCCTGCACGATCTGTTCGGGCGTCATCTCGGTGAGGGCCTTGGCCATGCCGGCGTAGCCGTCGCGGGCGATGTATTCCTCGATGTTCTCGGGGTCGATGAGGCCACGATTACGGAGCACCCGAAGGTCCTGGAGGGCGAAGAACGGGATCTCCTGCATGGAGGGGATCCGGTCCTCTTTGCCCGGCTCCTTGTAGAAGAGCCTCTCGACGGGTCGCCCCTTGATGAAGTGCTCTTCCACGAGCACGGGGACGTCGGCCGTCTGGATGTTCATGTAAATGATTCCCTCGGGGTATACGACCATGATGGGGCCCATGGCGCAAAAGCCGTTGCATCCCGTCTCGACGACCTTGATTTCCTCGGCAAGGCCCTTCTTGTTGAGCTCGTCGACGAGGGCTTTCTTGACCGCGATGCTTCCGGACGCATGGCAGCCCGTTCCCCCGCAGACCAGTAAATGCGATCGAAATACTTTCATTGAACTTGATCCTCCCCTCGAATGATTCCTCAGCAGGGAATGGTGATTTCCTCTCCCGTTAGCGAACGACCTCGGCTCCTTTCGCAAGCACGAAAGGTGTCTGGATCTCCCCTTCCATCACGTGGCGCTTAAACACCTGGCGCATCTTCTTCTCGTCCATCTTTTCATACTTGATGGGCTCCTTGCCCAGGAGTTCGACAGTGACCAGGGGCTCACGGCTGCACAGTCCCATGCAGCCCGACGTGGTGACGATGACATCCGCCACGGCCGATTCCTCGATCTCCCGCATGAGGACATTGAGCACCTCGCGGGCTCCCGAGGCGATGCCACAGGTCCCCATGTGGACCGTTACCTTGGCCCGCTGCCCACCCTCGCGAAGGGCCGTCTGGGAGTGGACCTTTTCCTTGATTTTCTTGAGATCTTCAATCTTCAGCTTGGTCATTGCTCTTTCCTCTTTTTCCAAGGCTCGGGGCGCCGGGTGCGGGTTGAATGGGGTCAGGATGTCGGTTTCTTGTTTTTACCCTGTACCCTATACCCTGTACCCTGTACCCGATTATTGATAATCATCCAGAACCGATTTCATTTTTTGTGTCTTCATCCGACCATGGACGTTCTCGTCCACCACGATGACAGGCGCCAGGCCGCAGGCCCCCAGGCAGCGGACCGTCTCGTAAGTGAAGCGCCGGTCCGCCGTCGTTTCACCCTCCTCGATGTTGAACTCCTTGACGACGTTATCCGCGATGGCCTTGCCCCCGCGGACGTAACAGGCGGTGCCCAGGCAGACGCGAACCGTATGGCGCCCCCGCGGCTTCATCGTGAAGAAGGAGTAGAAGGTAACAACGCCGTAGACCTGCGCCAGAGGCAGATTCATCCCTTCGGCGATCCTCCGCTGTACCGAAACAGGGAGATACTCCAGGATCACCTGGGCCTCCTCCAGCAAGGGGATCAGACCGCCGGGCTTTCCTTTGAAGCGGGCGATAATCTCGTCCAGCTTCGCCACCTGCTCGGCGGTGAACTCTTTCAGCAGATTGCCGTTTCCGTTTTTCATGAAACCTGTCTCCTCTCTCAGGGGGTGTCACGCCGCGGTCCCGATGGCCTTGAGGCCCTCCGTGATATGCTCACGGAGAAAACCCGTGACCTCGGGGTGGTTTAGCGGAACATCCTCCAGTGCTTTTTTGATCTCCCGCGTGTCCAGCAGGTACATCCTGCCGTCCACCATGTGCCTGTATATGAAATCGATCCCGGGGCTTCCCACGATGATCGTAATCAGTGTCGATGCGATGTCCCCCATCGGCTGCCGGTCAATGTGGGTGAGTCCGAAAACGGCCTCAACCATTGTCCCCGTCTGCGGCCTCGAGCGCAGGGTCATCCTGCCGCCGGTCCGTTCCGCAGCGTCGGAAAGCATGGGGAGCCCCAGGCCCACACGCCGGACCTTCTTGGTCGTGTAAAAGGGATCGAGGGCTTTCTGACGCTCGACCGGGGTCATTCCTTTCCCGTTGTCGGTGATGCGCATCACGAAGCGGTTCTTTGCCCGGTCTTCCCGGATCAGGATTCGAACGAGGGTCGCCCCGGCGCGGACGGAGTTCTCGACGATGTCCAGGATGTGAAGCGCCAGCTCGATCACTCTCTCACTCCAGGATGCTTCGGCCGCCCTTTTTTTCGAAGGCCATTTGCAGCTCAGCCGTCGTGGCTTCCTCGAGGAGCGCCCGGGTGATCCCCCTTCCGATGTCGGTGATGACGTGGGAGTCAGAGGATTCGATGAAGGCGATCCGGGCCAGATCGGGATATCGGCGTCGCGCTGAGGCCAGTCCCATCCGGCGGGAGACCTCGAGGGCATCCAGAGGGAGGCCATCAGGGATGAAGCCGAGCTGGCCGAGGATACCGAAACTTTCCCGGTCAATGTGGGCGGCGATAGCGAGCCCGCCAAGGCTGTGGATCTCGTTGACGATTTCGCTCAGGGGAAGCGTTGTGGCCCCGATGAGGAACCGCTCGCTGAGGCCTTCCACCTCGTCGTGTTCGTTGACGATGGCCTGGCAGCCGAACAGCTCCTCGTTGTTTTTCCCGGGCAGGTGCCTGTAAACCAGGTTCTGCAACGGGTTGAGATGCTCCAGCTTGTCAAAGAGCGCGAGGATGTGCACCTCTTCGCTGCTCATGATCTCCATGCCGGGAAGGACGGTGAGACCCGTCCCTTCCGCGCACTTGATGACATACGGTATGTTTTCCGACGCGTTGTGATCGCAAATAGCGATGACATCAAGGCGGCGGGCAAGGGACATTGCAACGACCGCACGCGGGTACATGTCGAGATCGGCACAAGGTGAAAGGCAGGTGTGAACGTGCAAATCACAGCGGAACTCCCTGATCATCAGCGGAACCCCTTGCGGGCTGTTCCCGCTCGTCCCGGGCCACGGTCTGCTGCGGGCCGCCTCGGCGACACCCGATAAAAAAAAGGAACGTTCCTTTTCGGTCCGTTCCTTTACTACAATTTTACGGTTGGATCAATTTATATATTTGACCGACGATTTCGAAGGCCGGCAGGTCCGTCACGAGGATCGGGATCCCTTCCGCATTGGCCTTGGCGGACGTATCGGGCGCGGGTTCACTCCCCTGGATCAGGATAATCCCGGCAAGGTCCTTGAGGCTGGCCACGGCGACGATGTTCTGGTGTACCTGGCGGGTGATCCAGATGTCGCCTTCCTTGCCATTGGCCATGACGTCGCTCAGAAGATCTCCGACGTACCCTCCCTTGACTTCCCGCTTGAGGCTGCCTTCTGCGCAGCGCACCTTGAGGCTCAATGCCTGGACCAGTGTTTCAAGCCGCATGAGCTCTATTTCCTCTTTCATTTCGATGGGTTCCGTGTCACGGATGTTTCATGCAGATCTAATCGAGATCCCTTTCTACAGCGTCACCGGCGGCAGGTCGGGATGAAGGATTTTGGGGAAATCCATGACGACCATGTTCACGCAGGTCCCGACACCCACCTCGGAAGTGATAATGAGGTGGTCGGAGTACTTCTTCATGTTCGCCAAGCCCATGCCGGCTCCAAACCCCATCTCCCGGACGGCGGCCGTTGCCGTCGAATACCCTTCCTTCATAGCCAATTCGATATCCGGGATGCCCGGTCCTTCGTCCTTGCTCACGATTTTTACTGCCTCGTCGCTCACCGACAGTGTGATTTTCCCCTTTTTGGCGTAGGAGACGATATTGATCTCGGACTCGTAGCAGATGATGGCCACCCTCCGCACGATGTCCGCAGGAACGCCGAGTTGTTTCAAGATGTTCTTGATCTGGCCCGATACATTCCCCGCGTTCTGAAAGCTTCCGCCCTCCACGTCGAAGGATTGCTCAAATTTCAGGGGCTCCCCCATTGTTAGATCTCGCCGCCGACCTTCTCGATACAACCCGTGATGCCCTTGGCGTGCAGGCGGCCCGATGTCTCGAACAGGATATAACGCGTCGACAGGATGGGGATTTTCAACTCTTCGGCGAGTTTGATCGTCTCCTCTGAGGGTTTCTTGCCGCGAACCATGATAATGGCCGTGATGTCGAGTATGTCGGCTGTTCTCACCACCTGCGGATTTGTGAGTCCTGTCAGCAGGAGGCTGTCAGGTTTTGCGAAGGCGAGCACATCGCTCATGAGATCTGCGGAAAAGGCAGTTTTCACGGGCTTTTGCAATTGGTCGCTACCGACAAGGACCTCAGCCTCCAGAATATCTTGCACATCTTTCAGGGTCACAGCGTCCTCCTCTTGCAGGTAAATCGACTTTCCGCTTCCGGGCCAGAATCGATGGAATGACCATTAAATCTTAGGGTTGATAACACAGGGAAGCAGGTAACGTCAACAGGGAAGATTGACGATTTCCGCAGAAACTGCTCCGTTGGAGAGCAAGCCTCGTGGAGAAAAATGAAAAAAAACATTTTTTCCCTTGACAGGGGGAAGGGCGGGGTGTATATGTGACCAGCGGTCAGTTAATGACCATGATTCATTTATATTCGTGGGTTCCACTGGGCCCGGTGACAGGGAGGAAAGACTTGGGTTCGGAGCGAAGGAGAGAGAGGGAGAAAGAACAGCGCCGCAGCACCATCCTGCGGGCGGCAAGAAAGGAATTCTTCGAGAAAGGATTCCGATCCGTCACGGTGGACAGTGTTGCCCGTCGTGCCGAGCTGAGCAAGGGAGCCATCTACCTCTACTTCAAGAGCAAGGAAGAGATCTACGCCCAGATCCTGCTCAGGGACATCGACAAGTTCCACGAACGAGTGGATGCCCTGCTGGACACGGCAAAAAGTGCTTCGGAGAACCTGCGGCAATTCGCTGAGGTCTACGCGACCTTCTTCATCAGTGACCGAGAACTCTTTCGGATCTTCATGAATTTCATGATCCAACACAACCCCGTCAACTTCACGCCCAACATCAACGACCACATCGTCAAATCGACCAACCAGACCGTCAACATCATCGAGCAGATCCTGCAGATGGGTGTGGATCGCGGGGAGTTTCCGCGGGATCTCAATATACGGATATGCCGCAATGCCCTCTGGGGGTTGCTCAATGGCATTATCGCCCTGCACCTCTTCTCGGGCAGGGAGCAGATGAGGGAAGAAAGGGTCCGCTTCCATGTCCGGGGCGGGCTCGAGGTATTTATCAAGGGGCTGCGCTCCGCATAAGAACCATGGCACAGCCTGCCACGGCCCGCGATGCCCAGGCTTTCTACGATTATAAGAAAGAGGGCAGACGTCGGGGCCTGAACCACTCGGCAGGCTGACGCGAACGACCTTCGAGAGGGGAGACACACATGAGCAACATGCTGGTGAACACTCGGGATCAGAAGTTTCTGCTCTACGAGCAGATCGGGGTCGAACAGCTCTTCGAAACCGAAAAATACGCCGACTACAACAGGGAAACGGTGGACATGATGCTCACTGAGGCCGAGAAACTGGCCGTCGAGGTTCTCATGCCCACCTACGAAAAAGGCGATAAGGATGGTTGCAAGTTCGAAAAGGGAAGGGTCAAGGTCCCGGCCTGCTTCCACGACGCCTACAAGAAGTTTTGCGAGGCCGGTTGGCTTTGCTGTATGCGCAGCGTGGAGTCGGGCGGTCAGGGAATGCCCAACAGCGTCGCCCAGGCCTGCTACGAGTTCTTCCAGGCAGCCAACTATCCCCTCATCATGTACCCGGGGCTCACCAACGGTGCGGCGGGCCTCATCGACCGCTACGGCACACCGGAGCAAAAGAAGAAGTACATGGAGAGGATGTACACGGGCGAATGGGGGGGGACCATGTGCCTCACCGAGCCCGGCGCGGGCAGCGATGTAGGCTCCCTGAAAACAACGGCCAGGCGGCTTCCCGACGGGACCTACAGCATCCAGGGCACGAAGATCTTCATCTCCAGCGGCGATCATGATCTCACGCCGAATAACGTCCACACGGTTCTCGCCCGCATCGAGGGCGACCCCCCCGGAACGAGGGGCATCTCGATCTTCATCGTGCCCAAGTTTCGCCTGAAAGCCGACGGCAGTCTCGGGGCGTCAAATGACGTCACCACGGGCGGAATCGAGCACAAGATGGGCATCAAGGGATCTGCCACGGCGATGCTCATCTTCGGCGAGGAGGGCAAGTGCGTGGGCGAGCTCCTGGGCAAGGAGCGTGATGGCATGAAGGTCATGTTCAACCTCATGAACGAGGCGCGCCTCGAGGTGGGTCTCCAGGGTCTGGGAACAGCTACCGCGGCCTACGAGCACGCCGTAGAGTACGCCAAGCAGAGGCTCCAGGGTGCCGAGATCTTCGAGTTCAAGAATCCGGCGGCCCCGCAAGTCCCCATCATTCGCCACCCTGACATTCGGCGCCAACTGATGTGGATGAAGGCTCACGTCGAAGGGTGCCGGGCCCTGCTGTACTATACGAGCTTCTGCCAGGACATGATGGAGGCGGCCCCGACCAGGGAGGAGCGACACCTGTGGGCAAACCGCGCCGACTTGCTCATCCCCGTTTGCAAGGCCTACGTCACGAACCGGGCCCTCGATGTCTGCTCGGTGGCCATCGACGTCTATGGCGGCTATGGCTATTGCTCGGAGTATCCCGTGGAGCAGTACATGAGGGACTGCAAGATCACCCAGATCTACGAGGGGACCAACGGGATCCAGGCCCTCGACCTGGTGGGCCGCAAGCTGGGAATGAAAAAAGGCATGCACCTTCTGGCCATCGCCAAGGAGATGGATGCCGACATCGCGAAACTGCGCGAGGAGCTCCCCGAGCTTTCCTCTTACGTCAACTATCTTGCCGAGGCGAAAAACGCCCTGACGGACCTCACGATCCAGTTCTTCAAGCTTGGCAAGAGCGCGAGCTTCCTCATCCCGATCCTCTACGCCAGTCCCTACCTGAACCTCTTTGGGGACGTGGCCGTGGGCTACCTGCTCATGGAGGCAGCGGGCATTGCCCAGAAGAAGCTCAACGCCATCTACGCGGAATCCGGCGCCAAGAGTTCCAAGGCCAAGCAGAGGGCGCTCGTTCACTCCAATGCAGAGGTGGCCTTCTACCAGGGCAAGATCGCTTCAGCCAAGTTCTTCGCCGTCAACGTCCTGACCTCCGTGCGAGGCAGGGCCGAGGGGATCAAGGCGGGTGACCGCACCCCCATCGAGATCGCCGACGAGAGCTTCAGCGTGTAAGAAGGCACGAGGTCCGAGGACCGAGGAAACAAAATAAAATCCTCGAACCTAGAACCTCGGAACAGACCGAATAGACAACTCCAGGAGGAGGATGATATGTCGTTTCAAATTAAAAAAGCAGCCGTTTTAGGCGCGGGGGTTATGGGAGCGAACATCGCGGCCCAGCTGGCCAATTCGGGGATTGAGTGCCTACTCCTCGACATCGTGCCCCCCGAGCTCACCGAGGCGGACAAGGCGAAGGGATTGACGAAGGAGAGCCCGGCCTGGCGAAACAGTTTCGCCCAGAGGGGTCTCGAGGGAGCGACGAAGGCGAGGCCCGCGAGCTTCTACACGAAGCGCAACGCCGCGATGGTCAAGGCCGGCAACTTTGAGGACAACCTCGCGTGGCTCGCCGGCGTGGATCTCGTTATCGAGGCCGTCGTCGAGAATCTCAAGATCAAGCAGGACCTCTTCGCGAAGGTGGAGAAGGCCGTGAAGCCCCACTGCATCGTGGCCTCCAATACCTCGGGCATCCGGATCGGCGAGATCTCGGCAAACCTGAGCAAAGGCCTGAAGGAGCGGTTCCTGGGGATCCACTTCTTCAACCCGCCGCGGTACATGAAGCTCGTCGAGGTGATCCCCGGCGAGGAAACGAAGAAGGAAGTCGTCGAGTACGTGACCCGCTTCTGCGAGGACGTGCTCGGCAAGGGCGTCGTCATCTGCAAGGACGTGCCCAACTTTATCGCGAACCGCATCGGCGTTTTCGACATGTCCAACGCCATGAACCTCATGCTGGCCAAGGGCATGAAGGTCGAGGACATCGACGCGATCATCAGCGCGCCCCTGGGGAGGCCCCGCTCGGCCATCTTCGGGACGATCGACCTCGTGGGCCTCGATACGGCCTACCACGTCATGACGAACCTCTACGA
>Ga0335071_10007654_pt1 | contig 11115 bp, 13 predicted proteins | sample Lox_Sample_15_FD_206724 | JGI IMG/M metagenome (GOLD analysis project Ga0335071, IMG submission 206724) | Soil microbial communities from Loxahatchee National Wildlife Refuge, Florida, United States - Lox_Sample_1.5 | ecosystem: Environmental > Terrestrial > Soil > Wetlands | place: USA...
GCGATCCTCACGGCGCTCGGCATGGGCGGCAGGGAAACGGTCTTCAAGCTCCACCCGGGAGACACCCCTTCAGGCCACCTCCAGGGTTTCCTTGCCGCAAAGGGGTTCCCGAACATCACCGTCGTCAGGGGCGAACGGAGTTTCACCGACCTTGTCCGAAACGCCGGGACGGTGGTCCTCGACTGCCCCAGTACCACCCTCCTCGAGGCCATCGCCGCCGGGTGCGATGTCCTCGTGCTCCTCAGGCATGTCCGGCTCACTTCCGATGCCCGTGCCCTCCTCCGGAAACGGGCGTACATCGCCGACGACAGGGAGGAGTTCACCACCCTCCTCGGGAAATACCTTCGCGGGGAGAAGACCGGCCAGGACCCCGACCCGACGGATAAGGGGTTCCTGGAGGCCTACGGCGTCCACCGGCTCGACGGGAACGTGGCGGAGCGGGCCCTCGCCGTCATTCGCGGCCTGCCAGGGGTTCGGGAACCACGGCAGGGTGCGGGGTCAGGGTGAGGCCGCGCCCCGGGGATGCGGGATCGGCGTACCGGGCATCTTCCCGGGGGCTGGCGGCACAGCCAGGCCGGGTATCAGGCCCCGAGCCGGATCCCGGTGACCGGAAAGGAGATGAACACCGGTATTTCAAACAGCTGAGGGTGGTATTGCCATGACGGGCCAGCTCGGCCAGTTGATCGGGTTCGGGATGTCCTTTGCCATGATCCTCATCGGGGTCGTCCTCTGCCTCTACAGCGTGTACGACCGGATCAGGAATGCCGAACAGCGGGCGAAACGGTTTGCACAGGAGATGCTCGGGGGCCTGGCCCGGGAAGGGAAGGAGGGCATCACCTCCTCCCCGATCCCCCTCGGCGATATCAACAACATCATCGAGGCCATCATCAAGATCGAAAACCCGTTCATGCAGGTCGGGGTCTTTCTCACGGTGTTCGGGATCCTCGTGATGATCATCTCGATATTCATCCCGATCTGACCTGCCGCCGGGCAGAGATACGGGGACCCATCCGATTCCCCGCGTCAGATTTCCGGGGCGGCGGTCCGGCACCTGGAACCTGCCCCCGTGCCTGGCCGTGGTCCACCGATCGTGAGAACAAGGTTTTTGAACGGCGAAACGAGATCTGTAATCAATGCGATTCCCTGCCCTCATCGCAGTCTTCCTCATCCTGATCGCCTTCACTGCCGGTTGCCTGTTCGAAAAGGACGCCATCGTGGGCAGTTATTCCACAGATCCCAGGACCTACGCACAGGGGGGCACCCTCGCGGTCTTTAACACCAGCGGGACCTTCTACGTCGGAAGTCCTCCTTACCAGGGCCTGACGAACGGGACCTGGAATCGTATCGACGCGGGGGAGGTACAGCTGGCCTGGAAAAACGGGGTGAAGGAGAATGTCGTCTGCGGTGACAAGAAAGGGGTCTTCCTCGCCCGGGAGATTATTGTCAAAGGGATACGGTTCACGAGGATTGGCTAGGGCACCCTCCGAAGGCCGACCGGGAATCGGGCGGCAAGCTCCCGCGATCTCCCCGGTTTCAGGTCTGCCGATTATCCATCCCGGCCGGTGAACCGGCCCGTCACGCCGGCTTCGCGGCCTTTGCCTTCCACTGGCCCGTCTTCGGGTCCTTCACATAGGTCCGCTCGACGGCCGCCCACGCGATCTTGTACGCGACCTCCTCGCGGGACTCCTTCGGGTCGCGTCGCTCCCTCGGGTCCCTGTACTTCTCCCATGCCGCGTTCGCGGCCTTCATGAAGATCTCGAGGGCATGCTCGGGCAGGGCGTGACGCACCGCCTCCGGCAGTTCCCCCGTGGACTTGTACGGAAATGGCATCCGGTTCACCCCGCCCCTGCATGGGGGGATGGGGTATTAATAGGTGATTCCACGTGGCATTTCCTGAAAAGAAGGCTGGTATCATATACCGATAAGGTTTAATTATTTAAACCGCACAGGGTTGCCGCATGGTATCGTATGTTGGAGCGGTCATATCGTTCATCGTCGCGCTGATCATCTCGGCGATCATCATCTTCGTGATCACGAAGCTCTTTGGTGAAACAGAGGGCCTGGGCACGGCCCTCGTAGCAGCCTTCGTCGGAACGATCATTTACACGATCGTCTACTACTTCCTCGGCCAGGGCCTCGTCGCCGCGTTCATCGGCGGCATTTTCTGGCTCCTCGCCCTCCAGCACCTGTACAAGATCGGCTGGATCAAGTCCCTTATCATCGCCGTGATAGTCTGGATCGTGACAAGTATCGCGAGCTGGTTCCTGCCGACGCTCATCGGGCCGGTGTGAAGGGATCAGCCCCATCATTCCTTTTCTGCAACTCGGCGAAATATTTATCAAGGGGATCATCTATCTTCCTGCATCTCCGGTGGAGAGGGAGAGGACGATCTCGCAGAATGTGCCGCGGTTATTTTTCTTCCACGTGAGAGGTCACATCCGGATTGGATCTCAGGCGAAACCGGTGGAGAAGTCATGATGCGAAGGACCTTCGTGAAATCAGCCATCGCGGGAGCTGTTATCGCAGCCCTTGTTGTATTGCTCCTCGTGCAGGTGTCTCCGGGAGGACCAGGCGGCCAGGTAATCTACAGGTGGGATACGGTGAAATCCGGGGACAGGCCGGCCGCGGGTGCCCCGGGTCCGGCTGCTTTCATCAACCTCAACGGTACAGGAAATGACAGCATCAAGGAGTCCGGCTCAACGGACATGACTGGCGGGATCACGGGCTTATCTGCAGGGGAAGGAGGTTCTTCCGGTTTGGGTGGCGCGGATTTCCCGGGTCCGGTCGATACCGCAGTACATTCTCCGGGCAACGATTCCCTCGTTGAATCCGGGGCCAGCCCCGACCTGGAGTTTACCCCGCACCAGGTACCTCCGGAGGCAAGCGTACCCGAATTCCCGAACGCCGGGCTGCCCTTCGCGATACTCACTCTCCTGGCAGGTGCGGTAGTCCTGGCCAGGAGAAGGCAATAATTCCCTTTTCCCGGGTGTGGTTTCCCATGACACGCAGGATCTTCATCCTCCTCTCCCTCGCCCTCGTTGCCCTGGCCCTTGCGCCGGGCTGCACCATGCCGCCAGCCGGAGGTGGGGGAACCCCGACCCCGACCATGACCACAGCGGCCCCCGCGCCGGGTGCGACCGTCCCGCCCGGCCCCGTCGTGACAGTCCCCCCGGCCTACGAGGTAATCATCCAGGTGACCAGAGACCCGAACACGGCCTTCCCTTACATCAACTTCGCTTTCCGGGGAGGGAAGGGCCAGTACATCCTGCAACGGATCACCGTCACCGTCGCCCGGTCGGATGGCATAGTCGTCCAGGAAGTCATCCCCAAATCCGGCCAGAACCAGTACGCGGTGGGTGATTCCGTGCGGATCACGGGGACGACCGGGACCGACGAGGTGGTCGTGGTGGTGACCATCCTCGGGCAGGATTACAAGATCTACGACGAGAACATGCCGTTCTACACCATTCCCCCTCCGCCGCCGTGAGCCGTTTTCTCCCGGTTCACTGCTCGAGGAATACCGCCCTCGCGAGGGCGGCGGCCCCGGTGATAACCGTGACGATGCTCAGCCCGGCGGGGCTGAGAATCCACATGACCTGGAGATATTCGACCGTCGGGTCGGGGTTCAGCCTGACGAGGGACTCGTAGAACGGGGACCAGTACACCAGGAAAAATGTGGCGATGAGGACGACCAGGAGCACCGTTGATACATTTTTCCGGTTGAGCCTGAGTTTCCACTTCATCGACAGACACCGGGGAGGGCGTGCTCACGCCATGTTCCCGTTCAGAAAAAGGTGGGTCCGGTCGTTAAAAGTCCGTCATCACCCGGAACTGGTCGACCTCTTCCTTCGAGAGCTGGTCGAGGAACTCCTCGGCGGCGTGCTTGATGTCCCGTGACGCGGTGATCGCACGGCCGACGACGATGATATCGGCCCCGGCCTTCACCGCGGCCTTCACGACGGGCACCTTGATCCCGCCGGCGGTTGCGACGAGCAGCTTGCCTCCCGCTGCCTTCTTGAGAGCCGGGATGTCGCCCCAGGCATGCTCCTCCCGCTCGGCATCGATGGCGCGGTGGAGCTCGACGATGTCGGGCTTGACCGCGAGGGACCTGATCACCTTAACGGGGTCCGGAACGTTGAGCATGTCCATCACGGAGTAGATGCCGGTCTTCCTCGCCTCGGTGATGGCCTTCTCGAGGGTCTGGACCGGCGCGAGGCCCGAGACCACGACCGCGTCCGCCGACGCATCGGCCGCCATCCGTGCCTCGAGGTTGCCCGTGTCGAGGATCTTCAGGTCCGCGATGATGAAGGAGTTCGGGCGGGCCCGGCGGAGCTCGCTGATGACGTTGATGCCGAACTTCTTGATGAGCGGGGTGCCTGCCTCGACGATCAGGTGGTCGTTGTCGGGGAGGCCCTGGAGCACCCGCACCACCTGCTTCATGTCCACGAGGTCGAGGGCGACCTGCAGGTAGGGCGGGTCCCAGAGCCTCGTCACCTTGAAGCCCATGATGACGTGGGCCTGCCGGTCCTTCTCGTAAAGGAGGGTCTTTGCATCGGGGAAGTTCTCGAAGGCCCGCCTGAGGGCGAGCTTGGTCGCGCCGTAGTTATACCGGTAGATCTTGTTGTAGTCCTTGGCCTCGGGATGGAGGAATGCCGAGCAGAGGACGACGATCTGCTCGATGTCCGTGTCCCGGAAGATCCCCTCCTCGAGGGAATCGGCGACGGCCTTGCTCACCGCCGCCTGGACCGGGCCGAACATCTCGTTTACCTGCGACACGTTCTTCAACGTGACCTTCGGGATGACGAGGGTCACCGGCTTCGTGAGGAGGTTCGGCCGGATCACGGCGAGGAGAGGGGTGTGGCCCGCGGAGAGCTGCGAGAGGGCATTTGCAAAGGCCGCCCCGACCGGCCCGTCCTTGTCCCCGACGATGAGATCGATGTGCGCGAGCTCCGCGCCGTCCCCGATGAGTGCTTCCCCGATGTTATACATGGACGTGCTCCGTTCCTGAATTTGTATGGACCCCCGGAGTATAAAAAAGGGGGGAGTCCGCGTCGGAGCGGAGGGTCGAAGACTCGTAGAGGGCGGTCTCGTACGCGGGGAGAAAGGCGGGCAGGGAATGGTTACCTGGAATTCCGGGAAAAATGTGGGGCTGGTGAGATTTGAACTCACGATCGACGGGTCTCTCCGAACATGCGTCAGTGCTCCAACGGATCATCATCCCTTTTCAGAAGACCCATGGTTCATCACACGCAAAGACCGCTGGAGCCCGTCGCCATACCGGTCTAGGCCACAGCCCCTCGCAACGGTAACAGGTCTCCCTTTCGGAATTTAACGCTTATGCAGTTTCCCGGCCGGGCTCTGCCCGGCTGCCGGCGGCGGGATCAGGACGGCGCCCCGGAACGCCGGACCAGCGCCGCGGCAGAACGCGCCGCCGAGGCGAGGATCTCCTCCTCGCCGGGGACCTCTCCGTGGAGCATGAGGACCTTCCCGTTGCAGATCACGGTGTCCACCGAGGAACCCGTCGCCGAGTACACGAGGTCCGACTCCTCCGAGAAGAGCGGGGTCATCGCCGGTCCCTTCATGCCGACGAGCACGATGTCCGCGGGGGCTCCTACCTCGATCCTCCCCGACGGGATCCCGAGGGCCCGCGCACCCGCCGATGTCGCGAGGGAGACGGCCTCGGGGGCGGGGAGGAGGGTGGGATCGTTCCAGGCGAACTTCTGGAGAAGCGCCGCCTCCTTCATGGCCCGGAACAGGTCGAGGCTGTTGTTCGAGGCACAGCCATCGGTACCGAGGGTGACGTTTACCCCCGCTTCCCGGAGCCACGGGTACGGCATGGCCCGGCCCACGGCGAGCTTCATGTTGCTCGCCGGGTTGTGGGACACCGAGACCCCGCGGGCCGCGAGGAGGGCGCATTCCTCCCGGTCGAGCCAGCAGCCATGCGCCGCGACGGTCCGTTCCGCGAGGCACCCGCAGGCATCCAGGTGGGCGGCGGGACGCCTCCCGGTGGCGGTGACACAGTCCTGGACCTCCTGCGATGTCTCGGCGAGGTGCACGTGGATCCCGATCCCTTCTTCCCGGGCGAACTCCCCGCACCACCGGAGCCCGTCGGGGGAAACCGTGTACACGGCATGCGGCCCGACGGCAGGCCGGACCAGCGGGTTCGCCATGCCCTTCACGGCGGAGACGAACCGCCCGGTCGCCCTGATTTCCTTCTCCCGCCGTTCCGGGTCCCCGAGGTCGATGAAGCCGTAGGCAAGGGTAGCCCTGATGCCCATCTCGGCGACGGCGCGGGCCGCGTCCTCCATGAAGAAATACATGTCATTGAAGGCGGTGGTCCCCGACCGGATCATCTCCAGGCAGGCGAGCCTCGTCCCCTGGTACACGTCTTTTCCGGCCAGGTGCGCCTCGAGCGGCCAGATCTTCGTCGTGAGCCACTCCTGGAGGGGCATGTCATCGGCATAGCCGCGCAGGAGGGCCATCGCGGCATGGGTGTGGGTGTTCACGAGCCCGGGGATGGCGATGCACCCCCTGCCGTCGATCCATGCCACCGCGGACCGGCGGGCCGTTTTCCCGATACCGGCCCCGGTACCGGAGATCCTTCCCTCGCTGTCGACGAGAATATCGGTGTTCTTCCCCCTGAGCCTGGCCCCCTCGATCAGGATCCCTTCACCCGCCGGAGGGAAATCCGCTCCCGCCTGCTTCTTCACCCGAGAACCTCCACGATCTTTTCAACGATGGCCCCGGTCCGGTCCCGGTGGGCCCGGGATGCCTCGAGGATGTGCTCCCAGGTCGGGGCCTCCCCGCCGAGGCCGTGGGCAAAGTTGTCAACGGTGCAGAGCGCCGCGAACGGGATGCCGAGCTCGCCCGCGAGCGTCGCCTCGGATGCGAGGGTCATCCCGACCAGGTCCGCGACCCGGGCGAGGGCCTCCACCTCGGCGATGGTCTCGATCCTCGGCCCCCCCGTCTGGGCATAGACGCAGCCACGTCGGGCCCCGGGGGCGATCCCCCCGAGTGCGTCGGAGAGGCCGGTATCGAGGGACGGGAGCAGGTGGCTGATGGCATGGTCATGGATCGAGGGTGACTCTCCCCAGGTGAGGAAGTCCTTCGGGATGGCGAGGGAGCCGGGCTGGATGTCCCGCCGGAGCGACCCCGCCGACCCGATGGCGACGATCCGGTCTGCGCCGGCGATGGCGAGCGCCGCGAGGTTCGCCCGGACATTGATCCGGTGGGGCGGGAGGCCTCCCTGGTGCCGCATGAGGAGGGCGAAGTCCCCGCAGAGAAGCTCCGCCGGGCCGTACGGTGTGTCGATGCGCTTCGGTCCCAGCTCGGGGAGCCGGGAAAAGAGCAGGCTCGTGCCCCCTATGATCCCGAGCATGGCTCTCCCTCTGCACGGTGCCTGGGCCTTGCATGGTGAATCATGGTCCTGCCCCCGGTTCTCCGCCTGATATGCTCCGGTGTTTCTCCTGCAGGTAAAAAAAGATGTATGGACGGTTTCCCGCGGAACGGTAACGCCGGGACAATCCCGGCGGCTTCCATGCGGCCAACAGCCCGCACCATTTCGGCCCACGGGCCAGCAGGGAATCCGTGAGACTGCCCGGGCAATGAGGTAGTTTGATATTTAAACTACCTCAGACACAGGTTTCTAAATAAAAAGATATTTATACCATCACTGTGAAAAGACATTATATCCTCCGGAGACCCTGCATCCCACTCCTTACCGGGAGCACACCCGGAGGAAGTCCACCACCACTGGACCATTCCTGTTTTCGGAACTCTCGCCGGAGCAGGCGCCGTCTCCCGGGGAACTGCCAGACGGAACCCTTTAAAACGCCTGCGCACAATATGGTTAGGGGCCGATAGATCAGTGGTAGATCGCACGCTTGGCATGCGTGAGGCCGCGGGTTCAATTCCCGCTCGGTCCATCCGGATCAAATTGGATGCATTTTTCATCCCCCAGCTGAGACGTACCAACCGTGGGCTTGGTTGAGTGGCTGGTTCCCCAGGACCGGATTTTCTTTGACCTCTTCGAGGAGCTCGGGACGACCTGCCAGCAGGCGGCGGAGCTCCTGGTCACCATCACCGACAACTACACCGACATCAAGAACCGCGCCCACAAGATGGAGGAGCTCGAGCACCGGGGAGACGAGATCTCCCACCGGATCTACGAGCAGCTGAACCGGACCTTCATCACCCCCCTCGAGCCCGAGGAGATCAACCGGCTCACGATGGCCCTCGACGACATCCTGGACTACATCGAGGGGACCACCCTCATGATGATGAATTACGGCATCACCGACGCCGACGCCGCGATGAAGGAGCTCGCCCAGCTCATCTTCCTCTCGGTCTCGGAGATCGCCCTCGCCGTGAGGGCCATCCGGAAGATCAAGGACCCATCGTACATCGAGGAGAAGTGCATCGAGGTGAACCGGCTCGAGAACCTTGCCGACGACGTCACCGCCCATGCCATCATCGAGCTCTTCAAGGAGGCCGACGCGGTGACCATCATCAAGCTGAAGGACATCTACCAGAACCTGGAGAGCGCCACCGACAAGTGCGAGGATGCGGCGAATGTCCTCTCTGATATCGCCATCCGGCACTCCTGAGCGGCGGCAGGCCGTGCGCAGGGGAACTCCATGATCCCCCCGACCCCGGTCCTCATCGGCGGCATCATCCTCGTGGCCCTCGCCTTTGACTTCACGAACGGGTTCCATGACTCGGCGAACGCCATTTCCACCATCGTGTCGACAAAGGTCCTCTCACCCAGGCAGGCGGTGGTCTTTGCCGCGTTCTTCAACTTCGTCGCGGCCTTCGCCTTCGGGGTCGCGGTGGCGAGCACCATCAGCAAGCTCGTCAAGCTGGACGTGGTCCCCTTCAATGCCATCCCATGGATCGCCCTCTCCGCCCTCATCGGTGCCATCGGCTGGAACCTCATGACCTGGTACCTGGGCCTCCCTACGTCTTCCTCCCATGCCCTGATCGGCGGGCTCCTCGGGGCCGGGGTCGCCTCCTCGGGGATCGCGGCGATCCACTTCGAGACCGTGGGCCTCGTCGTGCTCTTCATGGTGCTCTCCCCGGTGATCGGGATGACCATCGGCTTCCTTTTCATGGTGGGGGTTCTCTGGGTCGCGAAGGATACCCACCGGTCCCGGGTCGATTCCTATTTCAGGAAGCTCCAGATCTGCTCGGCGGGGGCATACAGTTTCAGCCATGGCTCGAACGATGCCCAGAAGACAATGGGGATCATTACCCCGCTCCTCTTTTCCATAGGATACTTCGGTGCAGGGGCAAACCCGAACCTTCTCCCCGTTCCGATCTGGGTGATCCTTGCCGCCCACGCCGCCATAGCCCTCGGCACCCTCTCCGGCGGGTGGCGGATCGTGAAGACGATGGGCTACAAGATCACGAGGCTCCGGCCGGTCGACGGGTTCGCCGCCGAGACCGCGAGCGCGGCGACTATCATCAGTGCTTCCATCGCGGGGATTCCCGTCTCCACCACGCACGTCATCACCTCGTCCATCATGGGGGTGGGCTCGACGAGGGGCACGAGCGCAGTGAAATGGGGAATGGCGAGGAGTATCATCTGGGCCTGGTTCCTGACCATTCCGGCGAGCGCGATCATCGGGTACGGCTCGTTCTTCCTGTTCAGCCACGTCCTTCCCTGAGTCAGCCGTGGCCCGCGGGTTCCTGCTCCTTCTTCGGGCGTTCCCGGGCAAGGGCGCCGCCCCATCTCCAGAGAAGGAAGGCAGCAAGGGCAATCACGAGGCTGTAGATCATGGAGCTCGACAGGGTGAACCGGGCGCCGGGCATGAGAAACTTTCGCCGGAGTCCCCAGGTGAAGATAAGCCCGCTGATCATCCAGAGGACCATTCCTGATGATTCCATCAGGAGCGCGAGCCCCTTCCCCTGCCGGCGGGCAAAAGCCACTACCAGGTCCCGCTTCAGGTACAGGATGACCCCCGCGAGGAAGAACGCACCCATCAGCCACTCGGAGGGGTTGAACAGGTCGGTATCGAACAGGGTCCCGAAGTAATCGGGCGGGTAGGTCCCCCACTGCGGCGGGGTCCCGAGGAACGGGTAGAGCCAGGCCGCAGGCTCGTTCATCATGGAGTCGAAGAGCTGGTGAAGGAAAATACCGGCAGAGAGGGCGATGATGAACAGGGACCCCCGGTACTTCCAGAGGGCCATGCCCGCGGCAAGGATAACGAGGAGAACCGGCAGGGTATGGAGGATGATCCGGCCGTACGCGACGCTTCCCCCGAGGAGGATGTGCCCGACGGGCTTGTCGATAAGGTCGGGGAGGACCGAGCCGATGGCACAGGGGATGAGCCACCGGTCGTCGTGAAGGATATCATTCAGGACAAAGCCGAGGAGCACACCGGAAATCAGGTGGAAGAAAAAATACATGCCGTGCCGGGAGTATTGGACCTCCCCTCTCAAATAATGAATTGGCGCGATGACCCGTCCCGGCAGGGATCAAACCCCGCCTCAGCCTCGAGGCCCGGTCAGGCCTGCTTCAGGTTCCTGAAATACCGGCAGTCCTGCCTGACCGGGCACACCGGGCAGTGCGGGTTCCTCGCCGTGCAGAGGGTCCTCCCGTGGGTGATGAAGAGTGAGTTGATGGCGCCCCAGAGCTTCTTCGGGTAGAGCGCGGCCAGGTCATGCTCGATCCGGTCGGGGTCGGATGCATCGGAAAGACCGATCCGGCGGGCGATCCTCCGGACATGGGTGTCCACGGCGATCCCTTCGTGGATCCCGAAGCCATGGGCAAGGACGATGTTCGCCGTCTTTCTCCCGACGCCCGGGAGGGTGAGGAGCCCCTCCATGGTCCCAGGGACCTTCCCGCCGAAGTCCCTCACGAGTACCCCGGACGCTGCGATGATGTGCCGGGCCTTGGTGTGGAAGAAACCGGTCGGGTGAACGATATCCTCGACCTCGCCCTGCGATGCCACGGCCAGGGCCTCCGGCGTCGGGAACCGTGAGAAAAGCGCGGGAGCGATCCCGTCCACCTGCCGGTCGGTGGTCTGGGCCGAGAGGATCGTCGTAATGAGCACCCGGAACGGGCTCCGGGTGCCGTAGTCCCGGCGGTATGCCTCCGGGTACCGCCGTGCGAGG
>Ga0335071_10007655_pt1 | contig 11115 bp, 9 predicted proteins | sample Lox_Sample_15_FD_206724 | JGI IMG/M metagenome (GOLD analysis project Ga0335071, IMG submission 206724) | Soil microbial communities from Loxahatchee National Wildlife Refuge, Florida, United States - Lox_Sample_1.5 | ecosystem: Environmental > Terrestrial > Soil > Wetlands | place: USA: Florida...
GGACGCGGTGTACAGGGTGGCGTTTAGCCCCGACGGCACACGCATCGCGTCCGGCAGCGGCGATAAGACGGTGCGGGTGTGGGACGCCGTCACCGGCGCGCCCACCGGCGAGCCACTCACCGGTCACGCAGAGCCTGTAAATGCCGTGGCGTTCAGCCCCGACGGGCACCGGATCATCTCCGGCGGCGACGACAACACCGTGCGGCGGTGGGATGCCGACACCGGCAAGCAGATCGGTCAGCCGCTGACCGGCCACGCGGACATCGTGCACAGCGTGGCGTTTAGCCCCGACGGCCACCGGATCGCCTCCGGCAGTTTCGACGACACCATACGGCTCTGGGACGCTGACACGGGCCAGCCGATCGGCGCCCCGCTCACCGGACACACCGAGTCAGTGACCAGCGTGGCGTTTAGCCCCGACGGTACCCGGATCGCCTCCGGCAGTTTCGACCAGACCGTGCGGCTGTGGAATGCCGACACCGGCCAGCCGATCGGGCAGCCGATGACCGGCCACGAGGGCCCAGTACGCAGCGTGGCGTACAGCCCCGACGGCAACCGGATCGCCTCCGGCAGTGACGACGAGACGGTGAGGCTGTGGCCCGCTTATCCCGACCCCGCATCGGTGCTATGCGCCAAGCTCACTGCCAACATGAGCCACCAGCAGTGGCGGGACTGGGTTTCTCCCGACATCGACTACATCAAGGCCTGCCCAGACCTCCCGATAGCGCCGGACTAGACTCCCGCTGACCGGTAGAGGTCGCTGAGTTGCCCGCGCGGTCGATATGGGCGCGCGATTTGATCGTCGGGCATGCGGCATCGGTGCATCGCTTAGTGAGCCGCGCCAGTCGAGCGGCGGGGCGCGCATCCAAACAGGTTCAGCCGTGCAGACGACAGGCAGATCGCATGTCGTATCGGGACGGCCGCTACTCCCCTGCCCAGCCGCTCCGCGCTCGAACGAATACGGCGGAAACGAATATGAGGCTTTGCCGGCAAAAGTACTCCGTTTGCACTGCGCCCCAACGGTTTACGTATTTCGGAGGTCGTCGTAGTCATGCTGCCTGTTACCGCGTGGCGGCATCCCATGGATTCACCGCGTCGACACCGGTGTCGACGAAGTCATCGAGGCTGCGGGTCGCGAGTCCAGCGCCCCAGTTACGGCAGATTGCTGCTATCTGCGCGTCCGCCATACTGATCGGGCATCCAGCACGTTCTCGGGAGGCAACGATTTCCGCGTAGTGCGTCGCCGCCGGCGCATCAAACGGCAGAATCTGGTCCTCAAAATCCTCTGTTAGCAGTCCCTCGACCTTGATGTGTAGTTCCCGCTTGCGGCGCCCCTCCGGCAACCGGGCAACGCCATACATGAGCTCGGCCGCCGTAACGGCGGTGACCATTACGTCCGAGGCGGAAAACCCGTCAACCCAACTAACGACGCGGGGCTCTGGTGCCTTCCGCATCAACTCCGACACGACGTTGGTGTCGAGGACAATCACCCGCCAAACTCCGCAGCTCGTGGGCGCTCAGTTCGGTTCGGCAGTTCAAGGTCCGCGGCCCCGGCGACGTCGGAGAACCGCTGTCGGATCCGTGTAGCCATCCCCGGACCACTCGACGGGCGCTCCAACACGGTGCGCAAGATCTCGCGCACCTCGGATTCCATGGAGCGACCGTGCTCAGCGGCGCGCACACGTAGTGCCGCCTTGAGGTCGTCGTCAAAGTCGCGAATCGTCAGGGTTGCCATTCGCCCTCCTGCCCGGTGCTGTCATTGCATTCAATGCTAGCATTCTATAGGTGTTCGTGGTGCGATTTCGGTCCAGCAAACTCGCAAACACCATGGCGGTCCGGACGACACCAATAGAGTGCACACGCCGACTCGAAGCGCCCTCACGTTCGGCGGACGCCCCTGCGCTGGCCCATCAGCGTGACGAATACGGCGGAATCGAATATGGAGGGTTACCAGTAGGATAGCCCGTATCCGTTATTCTCTTGCGCTGCAATATGTTCGCGATCGCCACATTTGCCGATAATCTATTGGTGTCGTCGTTAAGCGGCACGTCGACGTGCACTGGATCACTCGGTGACCAGTTGGTCGGAGTCAGCGAACACCAGGTTGCCGGTGTCCAACTGCACCGCCCACCGGCGGGCCGGGTTGATGTGTTGGCCACCGATGTCGACGGCTTGGCCTGCTAGTTCACCGAAATCCTCCACGATCATTCCCGGACTCTCAGCGTCGGTGCCCGGGTAGACGCGCACCCGCATGTTCACCGCCAGTTGGGCGTCGGGGCCGTCACTGCTTCTCCTGGCATGTTTGAACATTGCCCACCCCTGCAAACCTCATCCGATTCTTGCTGCTAGTACATCACCGCGGGTCGACGATGAGAGAGCAGATGCCCATATCCAGTAGATGTCCCGAACAACACCAATCCTGCAGGGCCTTTAGTCGCGGTTAGGAGAAAGATACGAAATGACGGTTTCGGTACAGGTCATCCTAGTCAGCGCGGGTCGAGCAAGCAGGCCAGGACGCCGAGCACGTATGAGGTTGCCTTGCCGTCTGGCACCTCGGCCAGGTTCTGGCACAGACGGCGAACGATAGCGGCCACTTCGCGTTGTGCCTGCGGATCGAGGTCGGCCATCTGGTCAAGCAGGTTGGCAGGAGACGCCTCCTCCATGTCGATCGTGATCTCCCTGGCGTCGGTTGACTCCGACAACCTCGTGAGCATGACTCGGCACCCCTGCCCCGCCGTCGTCATGGCAGCGCCTCGGCCCAGGCGATATGGCCTCGAAGCAAGTGTTCTCGCCATGTCGCGGTAGCAGTCCCGACGCGATGTGGTTGGTCGATCAGCCCAATTGCGATGGATGGCGACGTACCATCTGCCGATGATGGCCGATTTGTTGAACGGCATTCCTCGGGTGGATCCGACCAGAGGGCCGACCGGGTTACGCCGCTGGGTGGCCCGCGTCCCCACCACCAAGCTCGGTGCGGCGATCCACCGCGCCCTTTTTGCGCCGATCGACGCGCCGCTGATGCGTCTGACCGGGGGCCGCGTCAGTTCCGTGTGCGGCATCGTCCCGCTTGTAGTGCTGCGCACGACCGGGGCGACGTCAGGAGTGCAGCGCAATGTGCCAGTGGGCTACTTCACGGACGGCGACGACGTCATTCTGATCGCCACCAATTACGGCCAGGCCAAGCACCCAAGCTGGTACTACAACCTGCTCAAGCACCCGGAATGCGAGCTGCTTGCCAATGGAGTCGACGGGCGCGGCAGTTATTTCATCGCCCACCTGACCGACGGCGCTGACCGGGATCGGTTGTTCGCGCTGGCTGAGCGCTACAGTCCCAACTACACCGTCTACGCCGCCAAAACCAACGGCGTTCGTGAAATCCCGGTGCTTCGCCTGACGCCGAAAGCCCTTTAAGGGGGGAAGTAAACCTACGCCCGGGCGCATCCCTGGAGGGCACACCGGTCCCGGTCGGTAGAAATCAGAGCGAGGGGGTTGCCCTCAGTGCCGGTTTATGCCCCTGGGGGACAACGTAATCCGCACCAGGCCACCGGCTCAGATGTCGGCCACCTGCCGCGACCGATAGTGAAGGTGCCGGTCTTTTCGGGTCGCACCACGTTATTTGCACCTGGTCGACCACCGAAGCGAATGATCAGTCGGGGGCAAACGACCGCCGTCATTCGATCGCCTCGGCAGACTTCATGTGACCCTCGAAGCCAAGCGATCTCGCCATCTCGCGGTAGCGATCGCGATAGTTGCGATAACCAGCCTCGTCGCCGTGAACACGGGCCAGCAGTGCCCGCAGCCGCAGCAGTGGGAGTTCGTGCATTACGAACCCGGGGTCGGTTGGGATGCCCGCCAGCCGGTCGATCGCTGCCTGCGCCTCCTGGAGGTCGGCGTCGGTGCCGCGGCGCAGCAGTGATTCCACCAGCGTGGTGGTAGCCGGTCCACACCACTGCATCTCGCCGCCGGCGAGCTCGACGTCGATGGCCGACCGGGACAGCTCAATGGCACCGTCGAGATCTCCGTTGCGAGCCCTGCCCCTCGCGGTAGCGATGTCGACAATCGGCACGGCACTTAGGCTGTATCGCTCTTTGAGGGCCATGTCTTTGGCTTTCGCAAGCAAGTCGTAGCCGACCTCACGTTGTGGGGGGTCGAGCTGGATCAGGGTGATGCCTCGAGTGAGTCGAGCACTGCCCAGCGCGAAATTGTCTCCGGAGTGCTCCGCGATCTGCAGCGCTTCGGCCGTGTCCGTTAGGGCGGCCTCGTCGAGCAATAGCGTCCCGTGCAGGAAGCCGAGAACGTATTTGTACATGACGACTAACGCGCGGGTTGTTGGCTCGAACGTGCGCGCCAACGCGATGGACTGGTCGAAGTCGTCTCGCCATCCAGGAATTCCTAAATACATTCTGGCCGTGCCCCGATGTGTGAGCGCGATCGCCAGCGGTGATCCGACGAGCAGATTGCCCATGGCGGGGTCACCGTCGGCCAGATCGATAACCTGCTGCGATAGTCGCAGGGCTTCGGCCATCTCACCGGCTTCGTACTTGGCGACGATCGCCGCGCCGAGCAGTGCGACCGTCAACGTCGGATCGCCGATCGACTCGAGCAGTCGCGCGAGTTCGGTGGCCAGCCGCGATGATTCGCGATGCTGGTTGTGATACATGTGTGCCAGCACCAGCCCCGCCATGCCGAAGACCAGCGACACCTGGTCGCCCGCGGCGGTGCACAGCTCGCGCAGTTCCCCGAAACCGACATCGGCGATGCTGCCGCCGACCCGCCAGACGCTCCCGCACAGTAGGGTGCGCGGCGCGATGCGCATCGACATCCGGTCGGGGTCGTCGGCGGGCAGCCGATCGGCGATTTGGCGTGCCCGCTGCCAACTGACCCGCGCCGCGGCGACGTCGCGGAGCGTCGACCAGGTTCCCGCACGCATGCGCCAGGCAAAGGCAGCATGCAGCTCGCCCGCCGCCTCCAGATGCTCGGCGATCAACGCCGCGTTCCCGTCAGCAGACCCCGGGTCGGTCCGTTCGATCGCGGCGGCCAGTCGCCGGTGCAACTCGGCGCGGTCTGAAATGAGCTGTGACTCATAGGCAACCGCCCGGATCAGCGGCTGGCAAAACGCATACTCACCCCGTGGGGTAATTTTCACCGGCTCAATAAGCTCGGCCTTCACCAGCTCGTCGAGGACCGGGTCGATTCCCACGCTGCACAGCACGCCGGGGCTGAACCGCGAGCCGATCACCGCAGCGGCGCTCAACGTCTGCTTGGCCCCCACATCGAGGCGGTCGATGCGGGCGGCAATGGTGGCCTGCAAGGTCGCTGGCACACCTACCTCAGCGACATCTCCACGGCACACATATGCACCGCGTTTACCTTGCAGCACATCGCGTTCGGCGAGATCACGCACGATTTCTTCGACAAAAAAAGGGTTACCGACGGCTCGCTCGGCGATCGTGGCGGCCAGTCCAACGACTGATGGGTCCGGTCCGAGCAGCTCTGCGATCAACGCCGCGGTTTCCGAATCACTCAGGGGGCCAAGGGCAATCGTCTGGGCATTGGGCACTCGGGCCAGCGCACCCTGGTATTCGGGGCGGTAGGTGATCAGCACCATCGAGGGGGTTTGTGGGATCACCGCGATGAAGTCGGCCAGCATCGACTCGCTGACCTCGTCGATCCAGTGCACATCCTCGATCACGTAGAGGATCGGTTGCGTGCGGGCCAGTTGCACGGCGTTGATCAATGCGGTCAACCGACGCCGGCGCGCGTCTGGGTCGATCTTCGGCGAGGGCATGTCAGGGCCGCCGATGCCGAGCAGATCATCGAGCAGGATCAGATCCTGCTCATTAGCGTCGGGCGCGCGGAGCCGCGCCTGAGCCCGAGCGGCCTCAGCATCCAGCCCGACTACCCCGAACACCGCGCTTAGAAGGTTGGTCATGGCATGGAACGGGACCGCGCTGGCGTGGGATTCGCAGAAGGTCCAAAACATCTCGACACCGCGGCCGGCCGCGATTGCCGCGGCCTCCAATATCACCCGGCTCTTGCCGACTCCCGCAGCCCCGACCACACCGACGACACTCCCGTGGCCATCGATCGAGCGGTCCAAAATCGCTTCTAGGGCTGCTATTTCCCACTGCCTACCGACCAGGCTCGACAGCACGCGACCGACGAGACCATGCCCCGGCTGGATCGCAAGCAGGCGCCGCGCGGGCACCGGCTTGTCGCCGCCCTTGATCCGCACAAGTTCCGGTTTGCCCAGGACAGCGGTGTGCCGGACCAGGTGCGCCGTCGATTCGCTGAGCATCACCCCGCCCGGCGGGGCCCCCGACTCCATCCGCTCCGCCATCCCGACCTGCTCACCGACAGCGGTATAACCCAACGGACTAGCGCCGATATCACCGGCGATGACCTGACCTGAGTTCAATCCGACCCGCAGCTGCGGACAGATACCATCGCGGTGTTCGACCTCAACCGCGAGACCCTTCATCTCTTCCTGGATGCCTAGCGCAGCCAGGCAGGCTCGCACCGCGTGATCTTCCAGTGCACAGGGGGCGCCGAACACCGCCATGATCCCGTCGCCGGTGAACTTGTCCACCGTGCCGCCGAAACCCCGGATAACCGTCGCCGCCCGGTTGACGAGCTCTGTCATGATTTCGCGCAGTCGCTCCGCACCGACAGCCGCCGCAATGTCCATAGAACGCACCACGTCGGCGAACAGCACGGTGACCTGTTTGAACTCGGCCTGCCGCTCCGACGCGCCGAGCGGCGCACCGCAGGCGTCGCAAAATCGGGCGCCCACCCGAGAAGGTTCGGTGCCACAGGTTGCGCACGCCAGCGCCGCCGTCATCCGAGTCGTTGCCTTGTCCGGGGAGGTTCTAACGCCCTAAGCATAAGTTTTTGCTGGGCGGGTGCGGTGTTATTCGGGCGGCTTAAGCCGGACGCCGACGCAGCCCCGCGCGACGATCCCAGGATCGTGCGCACACCCCTCATTGGCTTATCGCTTAGAGCCTGCGCAGTCCGCGGATGATCTTGGCGAAGGGAAGGGTTGCCGCCAATCCTCGGCGCAGGCTTGGCTGCAACGTGCTGACGTTGCCCACCACCAGGTAACGCAGCCCGTGATCCCGCCACTCGGCGGCCTGGTCGATTACCTCCTCCGGTGTTCCCGCCAGCAGGGCCTCCTTCAGCAGTGAGACGGGGACATCCCTGGTGTAGGACAACACCATCTGTTCGTCGAGCAGTTGTGGCAGCAGATCCTGTGCCCCCGACGAATTGAGGCCCATTGGGTGCTGCATGCCGTGGCGCGCCCACACTTCGCCGGGCAGATCCAGCGCAGCGGCCTTGGTAAAGGCAGAGTTCAGCGCTTCGTCAACCTCATCGCTGCTGCGCCCGGTGAACACGAATACCGCCCTCGCGGGCACGATAGACATCGGGTCGCGGCCCGCGTCGGAGGCTGCGCCCCGGATCATGTCCAGACCGGTCGCATATTCCGTGGGACGAAATATGAGCTGGGGAAGCCATGCATCGGCGTACCGACCGGTGATGCGAAGCATCCGCGGGCCATGGGAAGCGATCCAGATCTCCGGCCAGGTGCCCTTGTAAGGCGGCAGGTCGAACAGCGCGTTGCGCAGCGGGAAGTACGGGGACTCGCGTGTGACGAGATCGCCCCGGGAATCCCACAGGGCGCGGATGGTGGCGACGGCTTCTTCCAAGCGCGCAACCGGCCGCGACCAGTCCACGCCGTAGGGTTCGTTGCCTTCGCGCTCACCGGTGCCGATACCTAAGATTGCCCGGCCACGGGTCAGCAGATGCAGCGTCGCGGCCGCCTGTGCGGTCACCGCGGGGTTGCGCCGGCCGGCGTCGGTGACCGCCGTACCGAGCCGCAACCTGCGCATGCGGTGACGCGCAGCGAGGTGACCGAGCAGTGTCCAAGGCTCAAGGTAGGCATCGATGTGTGGCGCTAATCGGGCGGCACCCAGGTACTTCGGCGTGGCGACCGAACGCGGAAAAATCGAATTGAGGTGGTCGGGAACCCAGAACGAGTCCGCCCCGCTGGCCGCGGCGATCAGATAGGCCGCATCCGGCAGCGCCGTCGGTGCGTGCGGCAGATGAATGGGCTGCTCGACGACACCAACCCTGAAGCCTGACACGGCGCACTCCTTTTACTCCCGTATCGTCCACGACTGATCGACGCGCCGGTCGCGCCGGCGACGATAAACGTGATTCCACAGGTCGACACACAGGACCGCTTCCCTCAACGCCGGCGGGTCGACGCTGCTACCGGAGTGCCGCCAGATGTCACTGAAGCTGAGGGCACCGCCGTTCAGCCAAGAGCCCGCGCCCCGCCGACGACGGCGCGTGAAGTCAAGCGCGGCAAGCGTCAGGCGAATTCGGTGACAACTTTTTCGTAGACACCGAGCTGCTGCGCAAGTCCCTCATCAACGTAGGCGTCATTGATAAGTAGGCGGTCGACGATCATTTGCACGCGGTTGAGAATCTCCTGAAATTCACCGTCACGGTGAAGTGCGTCGAGCTGCTGCGCGGTGCCCCCGTGCCAAGATGAAGCCGCCTAGATCTCCGCCGCTCGGCGCGAGCATAGCCACGTCGAAGCGCTCGATTTTTCCGTCTTGCTGCAGACGTCCCCATTGCTGCATCGACTCGCTGAAAACGTCGAGCGCAACCTTCCCACGCCCACGTGCCGGAGCTCCCCAAGCTACACATAGTGCCGCCTCAGCCATCGCAGTTCCGTTCTTCATCGCCTCCTGCCAGGCTGTTTTACCGTAAGCGACGGCGCAGCGAGCTGTTAGGGCCGTTGGTCCCCTACCAAACAATGTATTCTTCGCGTATTCGTATTCGATTGCACAACCAAAACAATCCGTCCGCAGCATATGCAGCGCGCTGAGGCGTCGCCAGCCCTTGAGCGCATCCCGATCACGCTATCTACGATGCGGCACCATCACCGTGAGGTCCTATGTCGGCTCAACAGAGCCGGCCAGACGGCCCCTAACATCGAGTGCCCAGTCGACAGTGCAGCCGCCACCCCGACCTGTCATCCCTCAGAGGATCCGGCGAGATCTATTCGTCTGCAACAAGATTCGGAGCTGGACACGCAGACGACCACTCCTCAACCATTCGTCCGCCTATCAGGCGTATGCTGCGCTATGCAAGACCTCGCCCCAGCAGTCAAATGTTCATCGGACGCGTATGAAAGTCTTTGTCAGCCATTCCACTCTGGATCAGGCGATCGCGGCGGCCATGAAGATGCTGTTGATCGCCACCTTCGGACAGGAAAATATCGAGCTGGTCTTTTCCTCCGACGAGGACGGAGGCGGAATACCCGCCGGCAAGGACTGGTTAAAATGGATCAAGGACAATATCAAAGATGCCGACCTAACCTTGGTGCTAGTAACGCCCAAATCCGTCGTAAGCCCATGGGTCATGTGGGAGGGCGGAGTAGCCACCGGAGTCGCACTGGGCACCAATAAAGATCAGGGTGTCGTCCCTATCGTGTTCTCCGTGCAAAACGACAAGATCCCAAGTCCATTCAACGCTGTTCAACTTGTCCGAGGAGATGAAAAAGGCATCGCCAAACTCCTGCAAGACATCAGGCAGATTTACATACAACAAGGTATGCCATTCCCCCCCATCGATGCCAGTATCGAGGCCTACGCTCCCCGATTTCTTGAGATCGTTAAAAGCGTTATCGCTGAGTCAGCAGAGCCTATTCTTTCCACGATCCCGAGCCTCTTCGATGCCGGCATGCTATCCGGTTACTGGGTGAGCTGCTACGACTTCGGAACCAAGTGTCACGCAGACATCGCTCACATCATCGCGACATCGCCCAGAAATATGCGGATTAGCAATAACCCACCAAACCCTCGCACCGAAGGCCATGACGCCCAACCGTATTGCAATGTCATCGAAGCGGAGGTAGTTAATCGGCATCTCGTCGGACACTGGAAAAACGTTACCGACACCCGCTATTTTGGAACCGTGCACCTCGCTGTCAGGCCTTCCGACAATAACATGATCGGTCACTACACCAGTTTCGACAACGATGTGAAAGTTGGCGGTGGTCCCTGGAGATGGACGCGGTTGGATCCAAAAACAATGCATAACGTAGACTTGGAAACTATCAAACTGCGTTCTCCAAGAGAGATCCGCAAAAGTATTATGGACCAGCTTAATTCGGGCGAGCGATTGTCTCTAAATCTCATTGCGGAGAGCCCGCAATAATCATGCGGCATAGAGATGTCCGCGAGGTAGTCGATACTTATATTCGGGCCTGGGTTGAGCAAGACCCTGAATTGATTCTAACCATATTTACTGAAGATGCGACCTACCATGAACGGGTATTTGAAGATCCGATCTGCGGCCATGAAGCAATTAGGTCGTACTGGCAGTCTAAGGTCGTCGAATCGCAACGAAACATCGAATGCGATATACTGGCGCTTTACGTCGATGGCGTTACCGCCATTGTCGAATGGGAAGTTCGATTCGACGACTTGCCCCAACGTGTACGGAAACTGATGCGAGAAGTGGCAATACTGAGATTCGAAGGCTCGCTAATCGCGGCATTACGAGAATATTGGTCCTCGAGGGAAATCGGTCGTCTGCTCGACGTCGAGTTAGCGTAGACAAATCCCGTCATCATCGAATGGATCGCTTGTCGGGGACGAATGCGCCATTCCCGCTGGGGCGCTGGGGTGAACGGTCGCCGGCGGCTGCCCGCCAAGACGCCCTTCTACGGCGCCGGCGACCTGCTTCGTTCTACCGCGCCGGCGACCTGCTTCGTCATAGCGCGCCAATGCCTTATTCGATATTGCCGTTATTGAACGTACCGTCTGGCGAGTAAAGCGATGACCACTTCCCTTGGCTGATAGCGTCTACGTCGTCGATTGCGCCGAGAGCGGTAAGCACTTCTTGAACAGAATGGAGCAGGATAGTGCCCAGTTGCCCGGGGTCAGGCTGTTTAAACGACATCGTTTCGGGGTGATCGGAGGAGATGATGACCCGCTGTTCTTTCGCTTTGATATTGCTCTTGAACATTGGCCGCGTTTCAAGTGACAGATTCGCATCAGCTAAGCGAGCAAAGAGCTCTCTGAGCTGAAGCGGTGACAGCGG